>Ga0075017_100002504_pt1 | contig 11501 bp, 13 predicted proteins | sample AleBraG_ABR_2012_FD_71475 | JGI IMG/M metagenome (GOLD analysis project Ga0075017, IMG submission 71475) | Freshwater sediment microbial communities in response to fracking from Pennsylvania, USA - Alex Branch Run_MetaG_ABR_2012 | ecosystem: Environmental > Aquatic > Freshwater > Creek >...
AATGCGCTGCTTCGAGGCGACAAGCATCGAAATGCCGGTCGAAACTCGTCCGTTCGGCGAACGCGACCCAAAATCGTTGCCGCAACCCGTCCTCATGGCCAGTTCTTCAGAGCTTCCTTAACGTCTACCGGAAGTCTACCGGTGAATTGGTCTTAGGAAAGTCCGCGGCCTAGGGCTCGCTATCTCGACGCATTGATGCCCGACACGTTGTAGAAGGCCGTAGTCCTTCGTATTCCAAGGGACCGCATCGACGCCTTCTTACTCGGCGCGGAGATCAGCTATTTTGAATTACGACGGGTAGAAGATGGTTCATCGTGAGCGGGCCCAGCAACTTGTATCGGAGCAAAGGCTCGAAGAGTCCCTCTATCGGCGCAGGCACGCTGTACGAAGCGTCGCTATGACCTCGTTTCCCGAATAATCCAATCGATGAAGCTGGCGACCTCCGGCCTTGTCTTGGCTGTTTGAGTCGTGACCAGATCATATCCAATGTCAGTCGTGACCTTTTCAGGGAATGGGTTGATGAGCAGACGAGCCTCGACAAGGCTCCGAAAGATGGGCGCGCTACCGAGGATTACCCCCTGGCCGGCGATGGCCGCGTGCACGGCCAGATTATAGTCGCTGAACTGGAGACCCGGGCCCGGGACGACGTTACTTGCTCCAACGTGCTTCAGCCACGGCTTCCAGCCCATCCATCTCTTCGTGTTGGACGCCCATCCCAGCTGCGACAGATCCCAATGCAAGAGGGTCACGCGCCCGAGATCCTCGAGGCGCCGGATGCCTGAACGGCCGGTCGTTAGAGACGGGCTGCAGAACGCACGCAATTCCTTGTCGAAAAGACGATGTGTTGCCAGACTGTCCGCCGGTTTACCGCCAAATCGAATGGCGATATCCGCCGCACCTCGTTCCAGGTCGACAAGGTGCAGAGACGAGTCAACGAGGACATCGATTTCGGAGTTTCGCTGCCTAAACGAATCCAGCCGCGGTACAAGCCACGCGGTCGCGAACGACGGCTCAACGGACACGATGAGCCGCTGACGCCTATTCAGCGAGCGCATCCTCTCGACCGCGGCCGCGACATGCCGGAATCCCTGCGCGAGCTCGTCGCGGCCGGCTATGCCTTGGGCAGTTAGAGCGATGCCCCGTCCGCTTCTCTCCAGCAGCGGCGATCCCAACGAGGCCTCCAGCTTGCTCACGAGTTGCTTAACGGCCGCGGGAGATACACAGAGTTCCCCGCCGGCGAGCCGGTAACTCAAGTGCCGGGAAACGGCCTCGAATGCCCGAAGGGCGTTCAGCGATGGCAACCAGTCGCTCGTTTATGGGGTAATTAGAACTTACTTGTCCATTTAGATCAAATGGCCTCGAAGTGCATACAGAGGGCTGATAATCGAACCTTAATCTGATACCGACACTTTCAATTCACTCTGTACGGACGGCAGAGAAGCTCAATTATCGCCGCCAACGCCGGGTGACGTCGAAGCAACACTCCCACAAGGAACTCGCGCAATGAGCACCTCGATTCATGCCGGCGCAAGAAAGACCGTGCGTGTCAGTTCCGGCCGATTTGAGGCATCGCCGTTCTTCGACTGCTATGTCAATGCCGACACGGTGATGGGGGTCTATGCGGGGCGCTACTACGCGGTCTTCAACGGGGAGGACCCGGCCGGGACCTATTGGGCGCTGCGACGCAAGGCCGTCCTTTATGACGTGCCGGAACGGCCTGTCCAGATCGAAGGACCCGACGTCGTTCCGTTCCTGGAGCGCGTTTTCGCGCGGCGGGTTTCCGACCTGAAGGAAGGCCGCGGCCGATACGCCATCGCGTGTACGCTTAGAGGCGGGGTATTCATCGACGGCGTGCTGTTCAATCTCTCGAAGAACCGCTACTGGTATGTGCAGTCCGATGGCGCGCTGGAGGCCTGGCTGCTCGCGCACAGCGAGGAATTTGACGTCACGGTCTCCGATCCCCATTCGAGGGTACTGCAGATACAGGGGCCAGCTTCTCTCGCAATCATGAGCGCGGCGTCCGGCGGTGCCATCGACGAGGGCATGGGTTACTTCCATTCCGGCTTCTTCGATCTAGGCGGGCAAGAGCTATATGTGTCCCGCACAGGGTGGACAGGCGAGCTGGGCTTTGAGATCTACACGCAGGGCGGCAAGACCGACTGCAAGCGCCTGTGGAAGCATCTGTTCGACGTCGGCGCTCCCCACGGAATGGTGTTCGGCAGCATCACGTCGATGGAGATTCGGCGAATCGAGGCCGCGATTCTCGACAACGGCACGGATATGGACACGACCACGACGCCGTTCGAGGCGGGCCTAGGGGCGTTCGTCGATCTGAATAAGCAGGGCTTCATTGGGCGAGCCGCGCTTGAGTCGGCAGACCGGCGGACGCTGCTCTACGGGCTGAAGTGCGCCGGTGCGGTTCCCTCGATGAACGATACGGTAATTGACGGAGCCCGCGTCGTCGGACGGGTTACGGCGGGTGCACAGTCACCGTACCTGAATACTGGAATTGGTTACGTTAGGTTCAACGAGCCTGCTAACTGGGCCGGGAGGACGTTGAACCTGAAACGCGCAACAGGCGAGTCGCACTCGTGCGATATCGTGGAGTTGCCGTTCTACGACAAGGACAAGCGCATTCCTCGGGGCATAGACGAGGCAATTCCGTAGCCGAGCGCTCGTAATAGGGACCTGCGCGGAGTCGGGGCCTACGAAATGCGCACGACACAAGGGAACGTAGCGTGGATGATTGCGGGAGGCGGTGTCACTGCATCGGGTGACGCGCCGAGCAAGCGCTCCCCACCACGGACAACGATCATGCGATGCCTATAACGCCGTCTGCTTCCGGACCGGCAGGGCTAGGGCGACGAGAAGCGCGTCGTCGAGTTCCCGCAACCTGTCAAACGTCAATTCACCAACGTAGTCAGTCAGTCTGGATTTCTCGAGGCTCATCAGTCCATCGCATTGGATTGCACTTTCGTGCTTGAGGCCTTCGGCGGTGCCTATGGAAACCTGAGTTGGCAGGCCATGGTTTTGAGTGAAGACGGGCGCGCAGATCACCGTCGAAAATGTCGAGTCGATCAGCGGCTGGCGGCTGACGACGACAAAGACGCGGGCAGGCTTGGGGTCACCGGGAGGTCTGCGTACCCGGTACAACTCGCCGCGTTTCATTCATCCGCCACGCCGGCCTGAAAGGAAAGCGCATCGGTCATCTCGGCATTGAGCTGGGTGGAGTGGCGATTGATTGACGCGGTTTCGCGGGCGTCCTTCCGAGCCTGAGCGCGCCGGTCGACGAATTCGCGCAGAATCTGCTCGATGTATGCAGACCGGGAGATCTTCGGGCCCGCCAGCTTGTCGATACTGGCGACAAGGTCCTCGGAAAGGGTCAATGAGGTTTTCACCTTCATCCTACCTTTATACTACCATCATAGGATACTAGCAACAGACGCTGGTCTACCGGGCGAGTTCCGCAGACGTCGACCGGAAGTCGACCGACCGCCGGTCGCTGGTGCCATAACTTGCTGGTTTCACAGGGAAATATAGCTTTGGGGGAGACTATCACCAGCAGTACCTGGCGAAGAATCCAGGCGGGTACTGCCCGGATCATTCGCGCGGCATCAGCTTGAAATCCGCGGAGTTACTGGTGGGGGAGAACGCGTAAGGGTTGGTGTGACCCTATTTCCTTCGGGAAGACAAGGGGTTACGTTTCAGAGAATTCAAGGCCCTGCGTACTTGTGCAGGAAACGCCATGAGTTTTCGGCGCTGCGGTCTACCGGAGTTCCGGGCACAAAACAGTACAAGGAGTGGGGGCCGCCATGCAATCTTCGGTCACGATTGACCTGGCCAATCCCGACGCACCCACGCGCGAGAGCGTCGCCGGGATCCTTGCATCGGTGAGCGACAGGTTTCGTACGCAGCTCCAGGTGACGAAGACTGGGATCGCGTCGATATCGTCGCAGCACGTCAGCGGCGGAGGTTGCTGATTCGCTCGATGTTGATCTTGCCGTGCCGGTAAGCGTACCGCGCGGTGGCATTGTCTGACTTGAGGTAATGCTTGAAGAATTCGGAGAAGGCCGGGTGTTAGAAATATCGCCACCTGCTGGCAAGCTACTTGGAGTGGTATCGCCCCTGCACGTGCGAGCAGATAAAGGATGCAGGCACCTACGCGATCCTAATTCGCGCAGACCTTGTCGATGAACGAGGCCGACTCGTTTTGACGCTGAAAGTTCCTGGCGGAGGCTCTCACACGGGAGCGCCGACGAAGAGCGAGATGTTGCGAGTCAGAGTGGCGGGTGTCGTTCAGCCGCAATAAGGGTGGTCACATGAAGGGATGGGTTCTACAAATCACGCCGATGCTTCTGTATGTGGCTATTACTCAAGCTCAAGGCGGCTCCACAATCGCTACGGAGGTAGATGCGGTTTATCCGCAGGCCGAGGTACTTTATCTCGACATTCACCAGCATCCAGAGCTTTCACTTCATGAGCAGCAGACTGCCGCCAAGCTTGCGGAAGGATTAGGCAAGCTCGGATACGAGGTCAGCATAGGCATCGGCGGTACCGGGGTGGTTGGTGTCCTAAAGAATGGCGAGGGCCCCGTGGTCATGCTGCGAACGGAACTGGATGCCTTACCCGTGGAAGAGAAAACGGGACTGTCCTACGCAAGCATGGTGCGGACGAAGGACGACAGCGGGACAGAAGTGGGCGTAGCGCACGCTTGCGGGCACGACATTCACATGGCTGCGTGGATGGCCACGGCGCGGATAATGACGAACGCTCGCAGCCGCTGGCGCGGCACGTTGGTGATGATTGGCCAGCCTGCTGAAGAGCGACTCGAAGGCGCGCACGCGATGTTGGCTGATGGTCTGCTTAACCGATTTCCGCCTCCTGACTACGCCCTCGCCGTACACGACGATGCGCGCTATCCCGCGGGCATGATCGGCTATCACGCAGGGCCGATCTTGACCAACGGGAATACTGTCAACATCACAATCTATGGCCGAGGCGGACACGGCGCGCGGCCGGACAGCACGGTAGATCCCATTGTGATCGCAGCCAGAACGATACTAGCGCTGCAAACCATTGTATCGCGCGAAACTTCGCCGCTCGATCCAGCGGTGATCACGGTGGGTTCCATTCATGGCGGCACTCGACCCAACATTATTCCGGATCAGGTGAAGATGGAACTCACGGTACGCTCCTTCACGGAACCTGTACGGCAGCACCTGCTGAGCGCCATCGATCGCATTGCCAAGGCCGAAGCGGCTGCGGCCGGCGCGCCGCGGGAGCCACTGGTCGAACATCTGACTGCAACGGCGCACGCGTTGGTCAATGACCCAGAGCTGACGCGACGCGTCTCGACAGCTCTGCTGCGCGAGCTCGGTCCGAAGCAGGTGCAAGACCTGCCGCCCGAAATGGCTTCCGAGGATTTCTCGGAATTGCAACGTGCGGGCGTGCCTACGCTGATGCTGCGCATCGGTGCGGTGGAGCAGGCAAAGTATGACGCGGCCGCGAAATCTGGGTCCGCACTACCGTCATTGCACTCGCCATATTTTGCACCGGATCGTGGACCGACGATCAAGGCAGCCATTACGGCTGAAGTAATGGCTCTTCGCGAGCTGATGCCTGCACCGGCTATTAACCGTCCCTAACAAACCCTAGGGCCTCGCTGTCGAAACATTTGTCCCTTTGAAGCTCAGGGTAATTGTTTCGCGTGTGCCAGCGCCAAGCTCGTAAATGGGAAGGTTCCCAGTCCAATGCCAGTAGGCGGTCATCTGTGGGGTGCGGATTAGGGTTACACTTGGATAGTGCCCCGATCGGACCGAACGCTGGTCTACCGGCGATCCAACGGCAACGTCTACCGAAAGTCTACCGACGAGGTGACCACGGCGATCTAACTGCGCACGTTTCTTGGGGAACATTGCTTGAGCGCCGACCATCACCAGCAGTACCTCGCGAAGAATCCGAACGGGTACTGCGGGATCGGGGGGTGCGCTGTTCCTTTCGAACTCAGGGAGTTACAGGTGGGGGAGCAGGCGTAGCCGACGCTTCGTCGAGGATTCTCGCTCGGAACCAGAGGATTAGCAGCCGATCGCGTCGAGCATCGACGTATTTCTGCAGGAGAACGCCAGCTGATTGCGGCGTCGACGTCTACCGGAATTCCACCGGCGGCCTCGTCTTAAGAAAATCCGCGGCGAAGGATTCGCGTCGTGGTGATCGCCACGACGATGGCGTTGCACACATCGTTCTCCGACACCGCGTAGAACACCGTAGAACTTTGGATTCCCCGAGATCGCACTGATGCGCGCTGACTGGGTGCAGCGTTCTGCTACTTGTCGGGTTAAAGGAAGGGAGAAAGGGGAGTTCAGCAACCCGGGCGCTATCAGTTGTGAATCGATAAGCCGGACTTTCAATCTGGATCGTGCGGGCTGTAAACTCCCCTCACTCCCGTCGTGTCTGAAGTCCAGGGTTGGGAGGTTGTGCAAGATCCGCTCATCGGTTCACGACTTGCGATTGGCGGAGGGCGATCGTGGCGCGGCGATCCCAGGAGAGATAACGATGAAGTTGACCAGACTTAGCGCCGCATATGGCTCTATGCTGGGGGTGCTATGGGCTGTCGGCGTTTTCGCTTCCGAGGCGGATGATGCCGCGATTCGCGAGGTCCAGACGCGGCAAGCGGCGGCATGGAACGCCCATGATGCGAAGGCGTACGCAGATCTTTTCTCCGAAGACGGCGACGTAGTGAACGTCCTCGGCTGGTGGTGGCGGGGACGGTCGCAGATTCGAAGCAAGTTGTCTGACGCATTCGTTTGGGTGTTCCGGGAAAGTAAACTCGCAATCACAGACGTACAAACGCGCTTTTTGGATCCGTCGACCGCCGTCGCACACGTTCGCTGGACCTTGGACGGAGCCAGGGTGCCGCCCGGAGCTCCGGCACCGCCGCGCGAGGGTATTCAGCTCCAGGTCTTGCGAAAGGTTGGGGGAATATGGCGAATCACGAGCTTTCAGAATACAAATAGTGTCCCTGAGCATCCGTTTCCTAAGGGACCGTTATCGGCACCTGTGAAACACGACGGCAGTTCCGATCTGCCGCCTAACCACGCGCCGCAGCCGACGCCCAAAGATGGCCACGGCTGACGTAACGCGTTCACAGTCCGCTCTCGCGCCGATGGACAACCTCCGTCAGGCCCGATGAATTCGCGTTTCGCGTCGAACCGTGACATTGCTTCATCCGAACTGCGTCGCGGTCCACGGCTCGATCGACGTGAGCGTATTCCGGAAGTCTACCGGTCAACTGGCCACAGTCATGTAACGGCGCGATTCCCGTGGAGGACAACGCGTCAGCGCCGACTATCACCAGGAGTACGTCGCTAAGAATCCAAACGGGTACTGCGGGATCGGGGGCTGTGGAGTTCCGTTCAAACTCGCGGAGTTACAAGTGGGTCACAAGGCGTAGCCGCAGGTACAGTGAGGGTTCGAACAGGAAGTCGCAGGTCAGCGTCGGCCTGCCCGGAAACCCCACGTATTTCGGCAGAATCACGCGGGCTGGTTTCGGCGCCGACGTCTACCGGAAGTCTACCGTGCACCGCGGTCAAGGATAGTGCGCACCGTAGAACAGCAATGTCCGGTGACGCCGATCGCATCGGAGCGTGCTGCGGCTTGCAACCCGATACGGATCTAGTTGCCTATCGGAAGCGTCCCAACGCTAACAGCACCTTCGCGAAGAAAGCTTGCCGATTGGTCGCGCCCAGGAGAGTCCAGTGAGTGATGCGCAATCGAAGGTCGTTCAGCATTATGCGAAGAGCGGGCTGCTTGGGCGGCTCGAGGCCGCATTACGAGCGGACGGTGTGGATCCGGCGCATCCAACCATCGAGGCACTCGCGCCATATGATCACTTTCACGGCCGCGGGCTCGAGGCGACAGAAGACATGGCGGCCCTTGTCACCGCCCGGCCGACCTATCATCTACTCGATGTGGGCAGTGGGCTCGGTGGCCCGGCCCGGTGGTTCGCCAGGCGTTTTGGCTGTCGCGTCACCGGCATCGACTTGACCCCAGAATTCTGCGAGGTCGCAGAACATTTAACGCGTCTCCTCGGGCTGGAAAGTCGCGTGCGCTTTCTGGTCGGCAATGCTCTTGCGATGCCCCTAGATGATGGAACGTTCGAGGGTGCCTACTCGATGTTCGTATCGATGAACATTGCGGACAAGGCTCAGCTTTATCGCGAGCTTCACCGGGTGCTCAAGTCTGGTGGGTGGCTTGTACTATCGGAGATCGCGTGCGGGGAGGTCGGCGACGTGACGTATCCTATGCCATGGGCGGCGACGGCGGCGGAGAGTTTCCTCTCAACGGCCGACGTTACGCGAAACGAATTGCAAAGTGCGGGCTTCGAAGTCGAGCAGATCAAGAACGATCTTCAGCGGGCGCTCGATTTCGGGGCACGGTCGCAAGCAATGCTCGCACGCGGCGAAAAGCCGCCCTACCGGGCCAACGCATTGATCCATGGCGACGTCGCGGCCGCGACACTCGCAAACGTCGCCCGCGCTTACAAGGATGGCAGTCTCATGCCGGTCGAGGTCATAGCTCGGAAGCGGTGACTTTGGCGAGAGCCAAACGGTGACGCCGCGGACTTCGCGTCGAATAATTGATTGCTGAATCGGGTCGTTATGGGTGCTCGTCAGCGTCCCGTGATGATCGCCGCCAACTCACGGTTCGAAGCACCAAGCGCAAAGAGCGACTTTACGAGCAGGTCAAGCGACACCGTAGGATCGCCGGCTTCCATTTAGGTTGCTGGCTGGTGCGAGCGCCTGCATGGTCAGTTTGCATGCCGGTCTGCCGGCGGATTGGCGTCGGCGTCTACCGAAAGTCTGCCGGTCGACTGACCACGAGACGATAGTGCAACGAGTCTTGCGCACTTTGGTTTGCGGTAGCTCGGTCCGGTTGCCAGGCTGCTGCCCCTGTCTTGCCGGGTTCAGTAGATTCTCCATCGCCATGTACCGCCGTCGCCCCCACCTGGTCGAGGCGATGTGCCGGAGCCTCGCGGCCACCAGCATCAGCGCCGAGTGATCGTCCGGGAACGCGCCGACGACTCGGGTTCTTCGCCTGATCTCGCGGATGATCCGCTCGAGCGGATTGTTGGCTCGCAGTTATCGCCAGTGATTCGTCGGGAACGCGTAGTAGGTCAGCGTCTCGTGACCCCTCGTCTCGAGCAGCTCCGCAGCTCTCGCGAGCTTCATCGCCCGGAGCTTCGCCACGATCTCCCGCGCCTTGGCGTCCGCCGCCGAGCGATCTTCCTGGGCGTCAATCGCCTTGAGCATCCGTGCGACCTTGGCGACCTTGCTGTTCGGCAAGTGGCTGAACACGTTCCTGCAAAAAACGCTGATCCGCCTGATCAAGCTGCGCGGGCGCATCGAGCGCGACTACCAGGAACTGAAACAGGAACCCGGACTTGGTCATTACGAGGGGCGTAACTGGCGCGGCTCTCACCATCACGCCACGCTGACCATAGCCGCCTACGGCTTCCTGATGCGAGCGCGCCTCACCGGCCGCGCCAAAAAACACCTCGCCGTCCGCCCGAACGACCACTGCTGCGCCTCCCGCCGCGACCCAAGAACTTCATCCCACGCGGCTCTCCCCGTGCAGCCTGAACGACACACTCCTGACTCGATCCGCACGATGCGTCTGGAGCTCTCTATGCTGCTGGTTCCGAAGCTACCGATCTGCCCCTGCTGTCGGCGCACCATGAAATCAATCAACTCAATGACACAGTAAGACTAGGACTTGACATAAAAATCGTAGGTGTGACGGTACGGCGTGTCGGTGAGATAGCGCCACGAATTCAAGTCCGGCAGCTCGAAGCGCCGAAATCGTTGCAAAGCGGCGATGCTCTCCAGAGGCACGGGCGTGCGCTCGGGGATATCGTCCCAGCCGAAGACGAAGTAGCCGGAATCACGCAGCCGCGACCAGCACATGTCGATGGCGCTCTCGATGGCAGGAGCCGCGTCGAGGCCGAAACCGTAGACGCCGTTGCAAAAGATGAGATCGAAATGCCCCTCTGCGAAATGCCGGCCGAGCTCCTCGAGACCCGCGACCAGATGGCGGCGGGCGCCGAATCTTCGCGCTTTGGGGGAGACATCGATGGTCCAGTAGTCGCGATCGTGGAAGAACACGCGCTCGTAGTGTTTCGTATACCAGTCACAGCCGACGAACAGGATGCGATGGATCGCGGGCTGGCGCAGAAAGTGTTGGAAAATCACCTGCTCGAGCACCCACCGGTCTTCGGTCTCCAGCGGAACGGGCAGCCCGAGGCCGAATCGAATGACGCGGCTCGCGAAGCGGAAATCCGTGAACATTCGTACCAGCGGATGGCGGTGCGAGGAGGGCGCCGGGAGCCGAGCGGTGCCGCGATAGATTTCCGCTGCGCGCTCCTTGGAGGAGTGGGGGCGGGCCATGGATGCCTCCTTGAGATGCTAAGGAAGGAACAGGGCTATACGCGCTTTCAATGAACCTTTGACGAGGTTGAAAGGATCGAACGCACGCAGTCCCGAGAAGATGCACCATAGCGTCGTGCCGTCGCGACTCAGCCACTCTAACGGCATATGCAGACCCAAGTAAGTCCCTCTCGCGCTGGGTCCGAACGAGCCCCAATCATCGTAGTACCCCACCGCGGCCCAGGGACCCCAGGGATGGCGCGCCTCGAACAGCCAGACGCGACCGATCGACAGGTCCTCCGGTCGACCGGAGGGATAGTGGCCGAGCATGAATAGATTTCGGCGCAGCGCGGTATCATAGACCACCGCGGGATAAGCCACATGATTCGCATCGAAGACAATCGCGCCCGCATCGGCCTCCCGTGTCGACCATGCCTTGGCGCGCCTGCCCATCGTCGCTTAGAGAGGCTACGATGTGGAGGATGAGGGCGCAGTCGACTATCACCAGCAGTACCTCGCGAAGAATCCAAACGGGTGCTGCGGGATTGGGGGCTGTGGAGTTCCCTTCAAACTTGCGGAGTCAGCGGTGGGTGAGAAGGCGTAATCGCTGGTTGGCGGAGGGTTCCGGCGTGCAACCGGACGGTTACCAGCCGACCACGTCGAATGTCCACGTAGCTGTGCAGGAAGACGCGGGCCGATTTCAGCGTCAATGTCGACCGGAACTCTACCGGTGACCTGTCGTAGGAAAGTCCGCAGGCACGAGCCGGTCGCGTTGTGACCGCAACGAAACTGGTAGCTCCGGCGCAAACTCAGAAGATCGCGACGGAATGTCGTGTTGGAATCCAACCTATCGAGGGGTAATGCTGGCAGCACGGCTGGCAGTCGGCATTTCGGTGCATGAACCAATGTCCCTTCGTATCGGCGACCTTGCGGCGGATGCCACCCCGCGCACGTCCGATCGCAATCGCCGCCCGGGGCGCCGATCATTTCATCCTGGATGTCCGCCGCCTGTGGGTGCGTCTCGATGAGGACTTGGCGACGCTATGCGGCGTGGAGGCTCGCGTCCCTCTGCAGGCGGTC
>Ga0075017_100002505_pt1 | contig 11497 bp, 9 predicted proteins | sample AleBraG_ABR_2012_FD_71475 | JGI IMG/M metagenome (GOLD analysis project Ga0075017, IMG submission 71475) | Freshwater sediment microbial communities in response to fracking from Pennsylvania, USA - Alex Branch Run_MetaG_ABR_2012 | ecosystem: Environmental > Aquatic > Freshwater > Creek >...
GAGCAGACCTGGCCGGAATGCAGGAAGGCGGCCGTGAGCGCGTAATCGACCGCGGTCTCCAGGTCGGCGTCCTCGAAAACGATGTTGGGGTTCTTTCCGCCGAGCTCCAGCGCGATCTTCTTCACGTTGCCCGAAGCTGCGGCCATGATCGCCTTGCCGGTGGCCAAGCCTCCGGTGAACGAGACAAGGTCGACGTCTTCGGATGCGGCGAGTGGCGCACCTGCCACCGGGCCGGATCCGAGGACCAGGTTGGCGACGCCGGCCGGAACCCCCGCACGCTCGAGAATTTCGAAGAGCCGGATCGTCGTGGTCGGCGTCACTTCGCTCGGTTTCGCGACCAGCGTGTTCCCGGCCGCCAACGCGGGAGCAATCTTCCAGGAGATCTGCAAGAGCGGGTAGTTCCACGGCGCGATCAGGCCGCAGACACCAACCGGCTCGTAGTCGATCCTGCTGACGGTTGTCGCCGATCCGGTTGAGACGACTCGGCCTTGGTCTTTGTCCGCGAGGCCCCCGAAGTAGCGGAAGACGGACACGACGTCGTCGACGTCGTAGCCACCTTCTTTCAGTGTCTTGCCGGTGTCGAGCGACTCGGCCAGGCCGATCGACTCGCGATCAGCTTCGAGCAAGTCGGCGACGCGGTACAGCAACGCGCCCCGCTCCTTGGCCGGGGTCGCCGACCATTCGCCGGCATCGAAGGCGCGACGGGCTGCCGCTATCGCCGCTGCGACATCGGACGCGGTGGCTTCGTCCACCTTGGCGACCAGGCTCTGGTCGTACGGGTTGATGACTTCGCGTTGGCCCCCGTCCGACGAGGACACCCACGCGCCGTCGATGAAGAGACTCGACACGGTCTCACTTCCCCACGGTCTGTCGGCGGAAGAACGGGACATGTTCCGGTTTCAGCGGATCGTTGCCGAGGATGAGATCGGCGGCTTTCTCCGCGAGCATCATGACCGGTGCGTAGATGTTGCCGTTCGTCACGTACGGCATTACTGATGCATCGACGACGCGCAGGCCGTCGATGCCGTGCACGCGCATGCTGAGGGGATCGACGACGGCCGTCGGATCACTGGCGGCGCCCATCTTGCAAGTGCACGACGGGTGCAGGGCGGTCTCCGCGTCGCGCGCGACCCAGTCTCGGATCTCCTCGTCGGACGTGACGTCCGGTCCGGGCGAGATCTCGCCACCGTTGTACGGATCCATCGCGGGCTGGTTGAGGATGGTGCGCGCGACGTGGATGGCTTCGACCCACTCACGACGGTCCTGGTCGGTGGACAGGTAGTTGAACCGCAACGCCGGATGCTCCTTCGGGTCGGTCGAAGTGATCTTCACCGAACCCCGCGCGTCGGAGTACATCGGCCCGATGTGCACTTGATAGCCGTGACCGCCGGCCGGCGACGAGCCGTCGTAACGGATGGCGATCGGCAGGAAATGGAACATCAGGTTCGGGTAGACGACGTCATCGTTGCTGCGCGCGAACCCGCCGCCTTCGAAATGGTTGGTCGCACCCGGCCCGCTGCGCAGGAAGAGCCACTGGAATCCGATCCACGGACGGCGCCACTTCTGCACATTCGGTTGTTCGGACACCGGCAGTTTGCAGGAGTACTGCACGTAGACCTCGAGATGGTCCTGGAGGTTCTCGCCCACACCCGGCAGGTCGGCGACCACGTCGATGCCGAGGCCACGAAGGTCGTCGGCATTGCCGACTCCGGAAAGCTGCAGGAGCTGCGGTGAATTGATGGCGCCGCCGCACAGGACGATCTCGTCGCCGTACGCCCGCTTGGTGCGTCCCATCGAGGTGTATTCGACGCCGATGGCGCGCGTGCCCTCGAACAGGATCCGCGTTGCCAGAGCACGGGTCCGAAGCGTGAGGTTCGGCCGGGACAGAACGGGGTGCAGGTACGCCCGCGCGGCGCTCAGCCGTCGCCCGCGGTAGACGTTCCGGTCGAACGGACCGAATCCCTCCTGGCGTTCACCGTTGACGTCAGAGGTCAGGTGGTAGCCGGCTTCGCTGGCGGCGTCGAAGAAGGCGCCGAAGAGCGGGTTTCGGACGGGGCCGCGCTCCAGCAAGAGCGGGCCGGTATCTCCGCGATATTCGTCGCCGCCGGCGAGGCAGCTTTCCATCCGCTTGAAATAGGGCAGGCAGTGCGCGTAGTCCCAGGTCTGCATGCCGGGATCGGCGGCCCAGCGCTCGTAGTCCAGCGGGTTGCCGCGCTGGAAGATCATCCCGTTGATGCTGCTCGACCCGCCGAGAACCTTGCCACGGGCGTGGTAGATCCGGCGGCCGCCCATGAACGGCTCGGGCTCGGAGTTGTACCGCCAGTCGTAGAAGCGACTGCCGATCGGGAATGTCAGCGCGGCCGGCATATGGATGAAGACGTCCCACTTGTAGTCCGGGCGCCCGGCCTCGAGCACCAGCACCTTGTTGTCCGGATCCGCCGAGAGCCGGTTCGCCAGGGCGCAACCGGCCGAGCCGCCGCCGACGATGACATAGCGAGTGCCCGCCATTGCCCACCTCCTGGTGCAGCCGAGATCCAGAACCGTGAACTCGCGGGCCGATGAGCCCGACGAAGACGTCCCTGCCGGCCATCTTGGCGCACGCCGACCTTGCCGCGATGCTAGAAGTGCGTTTCGTTATGCGCAACCAGTTGCGTATAGCGCTTCCTCGCAGTAGCTTTCGGGAGCATGAGCGGACTGCCCGAGCGGGCTCGAGTCGTCATCGTCGGGGCCGGAATCGTCGGCAACAGCCTGGCCTACCACCTTGCGCGCCTCGGCTGGCGCGACCTGTTGCTGGTGGACAAAGGCCCCTTGCCGAATCCCGGCGGCTCGACCGGGCACGCGTCCAACTTCATCTACCCGGTGGACCACTCCCGGGAGATGACCGATCTGACGTTGGACAGCTCCCGGCAGTACCGGGACCTCGGCGTCTTCACCGAGAGCGGCGGCTTCGAAGTCGCCCGCACCGCCGAGCGGATGCAGGAACTGGAGCGCCGGGTCGCGTCCGGAAAGTCGTGGGGAATCGAAACAGAGCTCGTGTCGCCTGCGACGGTGGCCGAGGCCGTCCCTTACCTGGACCCGTCGGTGATCATCGGGGCGTTCTACACCCCCACTGTCGGCGTCGTCGACTCTCTCCGGGCCGGCACCATCATGCGCGAGCGGGCCCAGGAGATGGGCGCGCTGACAGTCGCCGCCGGCATCGAGATCACCGGAATCGACACCTCCGGTGGACGCGTGCGCCGGATTCGCACCACCGAAGGGGACGTCGAAGCGGAGATCATCGTCGTGGCTTGCGGAGTGTGGAGCCCGCGAATCGCGCGGATGGCCGGCGCGCACATACCGCTCACCCCTGCAGTCCACCAAATGATCAGCGTCGGCCCGGTGCCCCGGTTCGAGGGCACCGTCGGCGAGATCACCTTCCCGATCGTGCGCGACGTCGACACGAACATGTACGAGCGGCAGCACGGCGGCGACCTCGAAGTCGGTTCGTACGCGCACCGGCCGATCTTGTACGACCCCGAAGAGATCCCGTCGATCGACCAGGCGACGCTCTCCCCCACCGAGCTTCCGTTCACGCCGGACGACTTCGACCTTCAGCTCGAGCAAGCCCTCGAACTGTGTCCGGAGATCCTCGGCGACCCGAAGGTCGGGATCCGCTACTCGATCAACGGGCTTCTTTCGCTGACGCCGGACGGGGCGCCGGTTCTGGGTGAAAGTCCCGAGGTGCACGGGCTGTGGTCCGCCGCCGCCGTCTGGATCAAGGAGGGCCCGGGCGTCGGCCGGATGGTCGCCGAGTGGATGGTCGAGGGGCAGTCCGAGATCGATCCGCATTCGTCCGACATCGCACGCTTCTATCCGAACCAGCGCACCCGTGAGCACGTTCGGGCGCGGGCGGCCGAAGGCTTCAACAAGACCTACGGCATCGTGCATCCGTCCGAGCAGTGGGCATCCAACCGTGACGTCCGGCTGAGCCCCGCGAACGCGCGAGAGCGCGAGTTGGGGGCTGTGTTCTTCGAGACGGCGGGTTGGGAACGGCCGTTCTGGTACGCGTCGAACGAGTCGCTGCTGTCCGAATATCCGGCCGAGCAGGTCATGCCGCGAGACGCGGAGTGGGACTCGCGCTGGTGGTCGCCGATCATCAACGCGGAGCACCTCGCGATGCGCGACCGCGCTGGCCTGGTCGACTTGGCTGCGTTCACGGTGTTCGACATCGTCGGCCCGGGTGCGCTCGACGTCGTCCAGCGGGTTGCCCTCGCGCAGATGGACGTAAAGGTCGGCCGGGTCGTCTACACGCCGTTGCTCGGGTCGGCCGGCGGCTTCAAGTCCGACCTGACCATCATGCGGCTGGACGAGCAGGTGTTTCGGGTGGTCACCGGAGCGGCGCACGGCGGCGCGGACCTGAAATGGTTCCGCGACGCACTCCCGGCAGACGGCTCAGCGACCGTCGTCGATCAGACGTCGGGAACGACAACGCTTGGGATCTGGGGCCCGCGAGCGCGCGACATCGTCGGCGCACTGACCGGCGCCGACATTTCGCACGCCGGGTTCCCGTTCGGCACCTGCCGGGACATTGAACTCGGGTCGATACCGGTGCTCGCATCCCGCATCTCCTACGTCGGCGACCTGGGCTGGGAGCTCTACGCCGCCGCCGATCAGGGGGCCCGGGTCTGGGATCTGCTCAGCGATGCGGGTCGCGAGTACGGGCTGGTTCCGGCCGGGATCGGCGTCTACGGAACGACCGGCCGCCTGGAGAAGAACTACCGCGCGCACGGCACCGAGCTCGACCTGGAGCACACGCTCACCGAAGCGGGCATGGACCGGCCGACGGTCAAAGACGCGGACTTCATCGGTCGAGAGGCATATCTCAAGGAACGCACCGAGGAACCCGCCGCCGTCCTCGCCACATTGACCGTCGACGACCCGACATCGGCGACAGGTGTGAAGCGCTACATGCTCGGCAAGGAGCCTGTGCTGACGGCGGACGGCGGTCCGATCACGGACGCCCGGGGTCGCCGTTCGTACGTGACAAGCGCCGGCTCGGGTCCGTCGATCGGAAAGCACATCCTGATGAGCTACCTGCCCCCGAATCACGCGGTGGTCGGAGCGAAATTGTCGGTCGAGTACTTCGGAGAGCAGTACCCGGTCACGGTCGCCGCCGTCGGGACGACGCCGTTGTTCGACCCGGAGAACACCCGGATCCGGAGCTAGCGCCATGAAGGTACTTGTCTGCGTGAAGCGGATTCCCGGTTCGTCCGGCAAGGTGACGTTGACCGACGACGAGCAACAGGTAGATGCCCGGCACGTCGGCTTCACCATCAGCCCGCACGAAGAGTGTGCGGTCGAGGCCGCCGTCCAGCTGGTGGAAGCGAGCAACGCCAGTAGCCCGGCTGACGGCGCGGGCAACAGCGCGACCGTCCTGACGCTCGGGCCGGCCGACGCGGAAGCGCAGCTGCGCGATGCGCTCGCGCTCGGCGGCACGGACGCGGTGTTGCTGGAGACCGACGAAACCGGCTGGGACGCGGTCGCGACCGCGCGAGCGATCTCGGCTCTGATCGATACGCACCGGGCCGCCGGCAAGACCTACGACCTGGTCTTGTTCGGGAACGAGGCGGGCGATACGGCGGACTTCCAGGTCGGGATCCGGGTCGCCCACCTGCAGGGTGTCCCCTGCGTCACCGGCGTGAAATCCCTGTCGGTCAATGCGGACGGCGGCGGGCTGGTAGCCGAGGCCGGTCGCGAGGCGCTCGGAGGAACCGAGATTGTCGAGGTAGCCCTTCCGGCGATGCTGACCATCAAGGAAGGCCTGAACGTTCCGCGCTACCCGTCAGTCCCGGGCCGGATCAAGGCAAAGCGCGCGCCGGTGGAGCACGTGACGCCTGAGCTCAGGCCGGGCGGCGTTCGGCGGGTCAAGCTGTCGCTTCCGCCGGAACAGCCGAGCAAGGTCAACGTGCTAGGCAACGGGCCGGATGCCGCGCCGGCCGTGGTTGAAATGCTGCGTGCGATCGGAGTCCTCGAGTCATGATCCTCGTCGTTGCGGAACAGGACGACGGCGTTGTCGCCCCGTTGTCGCTGGAAGCGCTGACCTTCGCGCGTGGACTCGGCACCGGCCCGGGATCCGACCCATCCGACAGCGTGATCGAGGCGGTGCTGGCCGGTCCGGGTTCTGAGCGCGCGGCGGAAACGCTCGCGGCTTACGGGGTCGGCCGAGCTCACGTCCTTGCCGGCGAGCACACCAAGAGCTACCTGCCGGCGGCCTGGGCAGCCGACTTGGTCGAACTCGTCGCGCATCTCTCGCCCCGGATCGTGCTTGCCGCCGGCTCCGACCGAGGGCACGAATTGCTCGCCCATATCGGTGCCCGAACCGACCTTCCGGTTGCGACCAACGTCGTCGAGGTCGGGGAGGACGGGGGCGAGTTTTCGGCTGTCCGTCAGTGCTTCGGCGGCTCGGTCCTCGAACGGGTCGTCATCGACGCACCTACCAAGCTCCTGACCGTCGCCGCCCATGTAGTCACTGCCGAGCCCGCAACCGGCGTACCCACGGCGTCGGTCGAAATCGTCGAATACACCGGCGTAGCCAGCGCGGACGACCTTCGCGCCCGGGTGATCCGGCAGGCGACCAAGGCCGAAGGCGGCGTTTCGCTGAGTGACGCTCGGGTCGTAGTCGGTGGCGGTCGTGGCGTCGGCAGTCCCGAAGGGTTCGACGAGCTGATCGAGCTGGCCGGTCTGCTCGGGGGCACGCTCGGGGTCTCGCGGGTGGTGACGGGCCTGGGATGGCGTCCGCACTCGGAACAGGTGGGGCAGACCGGCACCCGCATCGCGCCCGACTTGTATGTCGCCTGCGGGATCAGCGGTGCGATCCAGCACATGGCCGGCTGCCAATCGGCCAAGACCATCCTGGCGATCAACAACGATCCGGACGCCCCGATGGTCGCGCGAGCGGACTACGCCGTCATCGGTGATTTGCACGCGATCGTTCCGGCTCTCATCGCTGAGCTTCGAAAGTCGGCCCGCTGACGCCTTTGTGGGCGCCGGCGTTCACGGTCGTCCGGTGATCGCATGGACCCGGCTGACGGCGGCGTAGTACGTCGCCGCGACCGCGTAGCAGGCGGCACGGCGCGGATCTCGCGAGCTGATCGTCGAGCACACCCCGTTTCTCAGCGCGTCGTAGAAGGCTCGGTCCGCGGTCTTGAGCGCACCGCGGACATCTGCGAAGTACCGCTCGCGAATCAGCTGCATGCCGTAGTCGTGCATCTGGCACACCTTCCAGAACGCCACTCCCGGAAGCGGCGTGTCCGGGGACTTCGAACAGTTGTCATCCGTCGGACGGTGCTGGCCGTAGACGTACATTCCGCTCGGTAACCGCCACAGGATCATGTATGTCATCCGGCGGGGCGGCGCGCACACCGCATACATGTACTCGACGATGCCGCAGCCACCCGAGGGACTGTCGGTCCGCGCGGGCACGACCGAGAATGCTTGCTGAGTCATGGGTGGCGGCTGGGGCGAAACTGCCTGCTGAACAGCCGCCTCAGCTTGCAGCGCGCGCGCCGGGGACAGACCCGACGCGAAGGCGATCGCGAGCAGGAGGCTGACTGCGGCACTTCGGGCCGCCCAGCGGCGCCACGCTCGACAGTCGAAACTACGGTCACTCATTTTCGAACACTCCCCCGTTGCACATCATCGATCGATCATCGACGCGCAAAATTACGGGGTGGTAGCAGGAGGCAGCAACACGCTGTCCACAACCGACCTGGGCCGTAGCCCAGCAACCTGCCGTCGCTGTGGACTACTTGCTCAGGCGGTGGCCGCCTGATGTTGCAGCCACTCGAGGACTTCCGCCGCATGCCCGTCAGGGGGAAACACGGGATAGAAGACGTGGTCGATCGTGCCCGCCGAGATGATCAATGTGAGCCGGCTGTAGAAGCGCCGCCCATCGACCTCGAACGTTGGCAGGCCCAAGGCATCGGCCAGCGCCATCTCCGGATCTGCGAGCAGCGCGTACGGGAGGTGAAGGCGTGCAACGGCCTCGCGTTGGTAGTCGGTGTCCTGACCGGAGAGTCCGAAGATGGTGTCCACACCGGCGGCGGCGAACTCGGGGAACAGGTCGCGAAATCCGCACGATTCGGGCGTGCAGCCCCGTGCGCCCGCGACCGCATCCCAGCCCGGTGGGAGTGCAGTTCCCGGACGACCAGTCATCGGGTACACGAAAACGACCGCTGTCGGGTGACCGACCGCGGCCAACTCAATGTGCTCGCCCGATGTGGCCAGGAGCGTGAGAGCCGGCAAACGCCGGCCCGTCAGGTGCCGGGCAGCCCCGTCGTCGACCGGGACGGGCAGGTCGGGCGGAAGTGCAAGGTAGTCGTGCTCCGTCACGTCTGAACTCTATTGCCAGGGCCTGTCAGGGGCGGACCGTTCCGTGGCGGCGCATGTCCTTCGTTATCTGGATCCAGCGGCGCCGCGCTTCGGCGCGCGCGCGAGCGTCGGTCCTGGTCGCGATCCACGCCGACTCGCGCGACAACTTGCGGTAGGACTCGAGCCGGCGGACGGGTAGCACGCCGCTCTCGACGGCGCCCAGCACCGCACAGCCGGGCTCACGGTCGTGCGAGCAGTCGGCAAACCGGCACTCGGCCGCCAGCGCGTCGATCTCAGGGAAGACGCGATCGACGCCGTCGGATGCCTCGACGAGCCCCACTCCGCGCAAGCCTGGTGTGTCGAGGACCAGACCTCCGCCGTCCAGCATCACCAGTTCACGGCGAACCGTCGTATGGCGCCCCTTTCCGGTTGCGCTGACGTCGCGGACTGCGAGTTCCGGGACGTCGGACTCCCTTGCGAGCGCGTTCACCAGCGTCGATTTTCCGGCACCCGACTGGCCGAGGAGGGCAAGAGTCTTCGCGGCGCCATGCGCGCTGGGCGCCTGCACCAGTCCGGTCAGGTCGTCCATGCCCTCGCCCGTAACGACGCTGACCACCAGCACGCGCACCCCGGGGGCAGCGAGCTCGAAGTCCGCGGCCACGTGTGCAGCGTCCGTCGCGAGGTCGGATTTGGTCAGGACGAGCACGGGTGTGGCGCCGCTTTCCCACGCGAGCGCAGCCAATCGCTCCACTCGGTTGGCGTTCGGCTCCACGGCAAGCGAAACAGTGATGAGGACATCGTCCATGTTGACGGCGAGCGCTTGCCCGACCGACTCCCCCGACGCCGACGCCCGGACGAAAGAGGTGCGCCGCGGCAGTAGGACCTCCAGGGTCGTGCGCCCGTCCGACCAGTCACGCAACCCTGCCCAGTCCCCCGTACACGGCGCCGCCGCGGCGTCCGCGGCGACCACCGCCAGAAGGTCGCCTCCGAGCGTCACACGCTCCGAGGTGCGATCAGCGGACAGGGCCGAGACCGCACCGCGGTCGACGGTCGCCACCCGGGCGGGCCGCAGCTCCGGTCGGGCCACCGACGCGAATGCTCGCGCCCATGCCTCGTCCCAACCCAATCGGGACAGCGTTGGATCCATGCCGCGACGGTAGGCCGCCGACCCACTGCCCGGCGAGCGAATTACGGCCGGAGCATGAGCCGATCGGTGGGGTGCATGCACTCATGTATCGCAGCGCCTGCGTCGAGTCATCCGTACAGTTGCTCCGCCGCCCCGCCGCCCCGCGAAAGGATCCGTCTTGGCGACCTCGACCGAACCAGCCGGTATGCGGGCCCGAGAACTGGTGCAACCCGCGAAATTGCCGATCGGCCAGCCGGTCGAGCTCCGAACGATCGACTCGGCGGCCACGCCGGGATTCACAGGCGGCCGGACAGACGGCATCGCGCTGACGACACAACTGGCACCGACCCTGGCTGAGCTGCAGGAGAAGCTGTTCGCCGAGGGCACGTCGGGGATGAACCGATCCGTTCTGCTCGTCCTGCAAGGAATGGACACCGCAGGCAAGGGCGGGACGGTCAAACATGTGCTCGGGCAGGTCGATCCGATGGGCGTTCACTACCACGCCTTCAAGATGCCGACTGTGCAAGAGCTCAGCCACGACTTCCTCTGGCGCATCCGCAAGGAACTGCCGCGGCCTGGAATCATCGGCGTGTTCGATCGCTCGCACTACGAGGACGTTGTTGCGACTCGGGTGCACGGTTCGATCGACCGGCCGACGTGGCTGCGCCGCTTCGCGGCAATCAACCGATTCGAAAACGATCTGGTCGCCAACGGAACGGCGGTCATCAAGTGCTTCTTGCACATTTCCGCTGACGAACAGCGCCGCAGGCTGATGGCACGCCTCACCGACCCGACGAAGCAGTGGAAGTTCAATCCGCACGACACCGACGAACGCGCCAGGTGGAGCGATTATTCGGTCGCCTACTCAGAGGCGCTCGAGCGAACGAACACCGAAGTGGCGCCCTGGCACATCATTCCGGCCGACCGGAAGTGGTGGCGCAATCTGATGGTCACCAGCCTCTTGATCGACACCCTCGAAGGAATGTCCCCCGCGTATCCAGCGCCTCCATACGATGTCGACTACGAGATGGCCCGCTTGATGGAGTAGCGCTGCAGCCGTCCAGCCCCCTGTGCGAGGCTAAGCCGATATGAGCATCCACGGCATTTTCTCGGGCCTCTTCGCAGCGATCATCGTCGGTGCGCTCGGGCGGCTTCTCGTTCGTGGCTACCAGCCGATCGGCTGCCTCCTCACCTTGCTGGTGGGCCTGGTCGGCGCCGGCGCCGGGCTTGCGATCGGCCAGGGCCTGCATTGGGGCTTCTGGCTGACGTTCGCCACCCAGGTCGTCATCGCGGCCTTGCTCGTACTGCCGTTCTCGATCGGAACCCGCGGCCGCGAATGGTGAGGCAACTGTTCCCGGCCGGTTCCGTGATCGACGTAGCCGACGAGACTGCGTACAGCTATCCCGAGGGCACCATTTTCCTGCGCGCCAACATGGTCTCGTCGATCGACGGCGCGGCGGTCAGTGCCGAAGGCAGGACGGCCGGACTCTCCGAGCCTGCGGACCAACGACTGCTCGGCGTGCTCCGCAGACTCTCGGATGTGATCATCGTGGGCGCACGGACCGCGCGCGTGGAAGGTTACGGCCCCGCCGCCCGTCCGATCGCAGTCGTCTCCCGCGATCTCGACTTCGACCCGAACGCGCCGTTGTTCGCGAATGCGTCGCAGCGAACAATCGTGATCACCACCGCGGACGCGCCGGCTGATCGGGCGCTCGCACTGGCCCGACAGGCCGACGTCGTGGTCTGCGGTGAGCAGTGGGTCGATTTCGCGATAGCAATCCACGAACTCGGTGAGCGCGGCCACCGCAAGCTGCTTTGCGAAGGCGGCCCGGTCGTGCTCAGGCAACTTGTGGCGGCCGGGTTGGTTGACGAGCTGTGCTTGAGCCTGTCGCCAGTGCTCGTCGGCGGCGGCCCCGGGCGGATCACGGCCGGGGACCTGCTCGAGCCGGCGGCTTCCGCGCGGCTGACTCACCTCTTCGAGGACGCCGGCACTCTCTTCAGCCGCTACTCGCTGGCCGATTC
>Ga0075017_100002506_pt1 | contig 11492 bp, 9 predicted proteins | sample AleBraG_ABR_2012_FD_71475 | JGI IMG/M metagenome (GOLD analysis project Ga0075017, IMG submission 71475) | Freshwater sediment microbial communities in response to fracking from Pennsylvania, USA - Alex Branch Run_MetaG_ABR_2012 | ecosystem: Environmental > Aquatic > Freshwater > Creek >...
GTAGCACGCTCATGCATTTCCAGAAGCGCGGTCCTGACCTTTGCTTCTTTGGCCTCGGCGGGACTGCTGAACGTCGCTTTGGGCAGCGCGATGCCGAGTTTTTGCGCGACCGCACGCACGGCCTCGGGGAAAGTGATGTTCTCAATCTTCTGAACGAAGCTAAAGACGTCGCCCGACGCGCCGCAGCCGAAGCAATGGTAGAACTGGCGCGTGGCGTGGACCGAGAATGAGGGCGTCTTCTCGCCGTGAAAGGGGCAAAGGCCCGAGAAGTTTTGGGATCCAGCCTTCCTGAGCTTTACGTAGTCACCGATGATGCGAACGATGTCCGCCTGCTGCTTGACGGTGTAAGCGAAATCGCCGGGGTTGGCCATGGCTGGTTAGGAGGAAACCTGTCCGGTGGAATTGTGAGGCAGAGAGTCGCTGATAGGAATATAGCAGCCGCCGGTCGCTGTGGGAAAACTGTGGATCGCGAACATATTCGGTTGAGAGCGGAGGAAAAGCAGGGGCTAGATCCAGGGATTGATTACCGGCACGCCAGTTGCCAACACATCTTTTGTATTGCGAGTTACGAGCGTGAGGTTGTGTTGCAGGGCTGTGGCGGCAAGCAACCCGTCGATTACCGGCAGGGGCTTATTCGGACCAGCTAGAGCAGAGAGGCGGCCCCAGCGATCGGCGACCGCTTCATCGATCACGAGTATGCGCCCAGCGAAGCGGAATGCGAGATCGGATGCGAGCCACACTTCGAGCACCGCGCGGCGGGACTCGTCTTTCAACAAGGTCACACCTTTTCGAATCTCTCCCAGCGTCAGCACGCTGAGAAATAACAGACTTTCATCCATGGCTGCGACCCAATCCCGGACCTCGGGCGCAGGCCGCGGGCGTACCAATTCGGAGATGATGTTGGTGTCGAGTAGAAATCCATTCACAGCTCGACCTTGCGGCCAAAATCCGGCTCCCGTTCAAGATCAATCTTGATTCTGGCCAATGGAGACTGTGCGAAGAAATCGACCAGGCTTCTGGGCTGGCGTGAGCGAGCCTGCAAACGCTCGAACTCCTCGGCGGGCAGAACGACCACCGCTTCTCTGTTTGACCGCGTCACCCACTGCGGCCCTTCGGCCCGCGCGCGACGGAATAGTTCGCTGAACCGCGCCTTGGCCGTTTGAAGTTGCCACGACTTCTCAGCGTCCTCGACCGGTAGGTCTGGCTTTGATCGCTTAACCGAACCGCTCATTGTTGTTCTCTTTCTCTTACAGACTAGTCTGACTAGTCATATTATAAGCGCGAGTACCTCTTCCCTGTCAATGGCTAGTGTAAATAACATAGAATGAAGGAGTTACACCCTGAGTTCCACCACCGTTGCCCCCGCGCCGCCTTCATTCTGGGGAGGTTCGGCGATCGTGGCGACGTGAGGATGGCTTTGCAGATATTGACGCAAGGCTTTTCGTAAGATTCCCATGCCGCTGCCGTGGACGACGCGCACCCGCGGCAGGCCAGCCAGAAAAGCGCGGTCCACGAATTTCTCTACCTCGCGCGTAGCCTCGTCGACGGTACGGCCGATGACGTTGATCTCAGAGGGCGCATTCGAGTCGTCACTTTCGAGCGAGACGGAGATTCCCTTGGCGCGAGCCGCTTTCACTGGCGAATCTGACGCCCGCACGATGACTTCGGCAATGTCGTCGCGCGCGACCTTCATCTTCATGGAGCCGACTTCGACTTCGAAGTGGTTGTCGTCGATCTTGCGAGTGATCTTTGCGGGCCGGCCGACGGACTTGAGCTTTACGGTATCGCCTTCCGAGACCAGCTTTACGACTTGCGGCTGAGCGTTGGGATCGCCGTGGTCGGCGCCGGTGGTGTGGGCGACGATTGTGGAGTCGAATTGCTCGCGAAATTCGCGGCGCAACTTGGCGATGCGCCGCTCGGCGTCTTTGGAGAGTTTCTGGGCGGCGGCGCGGTCCTGGATTGCGTTGACGGCCTCGCGGGCGTGGTATTCGAAGTCGCGCAGCACGCTGTCCAGTTTCTTCTCCATCTCTTTGATCTTGGCCAGTTGGTCTTTGCGGCCTTCGGATGTGAGGCGAGACTTCTCGCGCTCCAGTTCGTCTTCGCGAGTTTTCAGGCGGAGCCGCTCGGATTCCGCTTCCCGCAATTCCGCGTGGAGGCGATCCAGAAAACGGGCAACATCCTGTACCTGTGTTCCCACGCGCGATCGTGCCGAGTCGATAATGGCCGGATTCAACCCCAGACGCTGCGCGATGTTGATGCCTGCAGAGGCGCCGGGAACGCCAGTTCTCAGCTCATAAGTCGGCTGCAGCGTGGTTTCATTGAACCCGACTGCGGCATTGACGACACCCGTTGCATTTGTGGCGTAGACCTTTAGCGAAGTGTGATGGGTCGAGATGACAGAGATGCAACCGGTGCGGCGGAAATGGTCGGCGATGGCGACGGCGAGAGCGGCGCCTTCCTCCGGATCGGTGGCGGAGCCTAGTTCATCGAGCAGGACGAGAGAATTCGGGGTTGCGGTGCGCGAAATGAAATCGATATTAGTGACATGCGCCGAGAAGGTTGAGAGATTTTGCTCTATCGACTGGTAGTCGCCGATGTCGGCGAGCACCGAGTCAAAGATGGGAAAATCAGCGCGATCCGCAGGAACCGGAATTCCGGCCTGAGCCATCAGAGCGAGCAAGCCGATAGTTTTGAGGGCGACGGTTTTTCCGCCGGTGTTCGGACCCGTGATCACGAGCTGCCGACGGTCACCTTCAAGCTCAAGGCTGATGGGAACAACCCGCCCCCCCTTTGCTTTGAAGTTGCGTTCGAGCAAAGGATGCCTGGCTTTTTGAAGAATCAGGCGCGAGCCCGGCGCACCCTGCGGCGAGTTGCTCTCCGTGCCAGTCTGCCGCAATGCGCTATCGCTGCTGATCGCAACCGGAACGCAGTTGTAATCGTCGGCGAACCTTGCTTTCGCGAACTGGAGTTCGAGTTCCCCGAGCGTTTCCGATGCGGCGAGGATGGCCTGGGAGTTCTCGCCTACGCGCCGCGTCATCTCGAGCAGGATGCGATGAATCTCGGCTTGCTCTTCTTCGAACAGGCGGACCAGTTCGTTGTTCTGCTCTATGGTCTCAAGCGGCTCGACGAATACGGTTTGGCCGCTCGAACTCGCACCGTGGACCACGCCCTGCACGCGGCGCTTCTGTTCGACTTTGACCGGGATGACGAAACGTTCACCACGGATGGTGATCAGCTCGTCCTGGACGGCCCCGCCTTCGGAAAGCCGTTTCAGATAGCTGCGCAAAGAATCCTGGATCGCGCGTCTTTGCTTATCGATTTCGCGGCGGACGCGGGCAAGCTCGGGCGAGGCGCGATCGTCTAACGTGCCGTCAGGAAGAATCTTGTTGCGGAAGTGGCGCAGAAATTCAGTGAACTCGGCGATGCCCGCGGAGAGTGCCGATACTGCTATCCATTCAACCTTCATCGCAACCGGCGGGTTCAGAGAAATCTCGCGCCACTCCGCAGCGCGATCGACCACCAGCAGCACGTCGCGAATCTCGGTCGTTTCCAAGACCGAGCCGACGATGCGGGACTTCTCGACCAGCCCCTCGATCTGGATCAGCCCGGAGAATTCGAAACTCCCATGCACGCGGCGGAACTCACGAATTTCACTGGTGAGTGATTGCTGATTCTGAATCCAGGCGCTGTCGGCTGAGGGAACAAGCCTCTCGATGGCGGACTGACCCAGCGGCGACGACGCATAGCCGCGCAGACACTCCCGGAGCGAGTCGAACTCCAGAATGCGTGCGCTGGTATGGGTGACGGGCTTAGACGACATCGAATAATGGTACACCGCTCCGACGCGCTCACCGCGACGGTCGGGACAAACGGGGGCCGCCCAGGACGCGAATCTTACGAGACTGGAAGTATTAAGTGGTCGCCTGGGCTTTGGCGATTTCGGCGGTGGCAGGTTCAGGCATCGTTGCGGGAAGGCGCAGTACAAATACGGCGCCGCCTTCCGGTTTGTTGAAGCAGGAGATCTGGCCCTGGTGGTCCTGAACGACGCCATAGGCCGCGCTCAGCCCAAGCCCTGTGCCTTTGCCAATGGGCTTAGTTGTGTAGAAAGGATCGAACACACGTTGCGGATCGCGGATGCCCGGTCCGGTATCGGAGAACTGCAGCACCACGTCGTTACCTTCTTTCTTCAGCGAAATCGTGAGCCGGCCGCCACCAACTTCTTCGAGGGCGTCAATCGCGTTGTCGATAATTTGCAGGGCGGCTTGCAGAAGTTGGTTGGCATTTGCCCAGAGGCGTGGGACGCCGGGCTCGACATTCATTTCGATCTTCACACCTTTGGTTTCTGCCTGCACGCCTTCCATTTTCAAAACGCGTTGCAAGAGTGAGCTGATGTCCACGGCATTCTTTTCCGCAGGGGCCTGCTGAGCAAAACTCAGGAGGTCGGCAACCAGGTCGCGGGTGCGGCGCGCTTGTTGGAAGAGCTTCTGAGTCATGGAACGCTGGTCTGCGGTTAGAGCTTCATGGGCCGAGAGGAGTTCGGAGTAGCCCAGGATGGCAGCGAGCGGATTATTGATTTCGTGGGCTGCGCCGGCCACGAGTTGGCCGAGAGAGGCAAGCTTCTCTTTCTGAATAAGTTCATTCTGCAGGCGTTCCAGGTTTTCGTAACTCTTCTGCGATTGGCTGAGCAGACGCATTAGCTCTTTATCCAGGCGATATTGCTTGAGGAAGACAAAACAGCCCAGAACCAGCATGGAGGCCAGCGCCACCATCAGGCGAAACTGGCGCAGGCGGGGTGCAGAGGTATCGAGAAACAATACCCAGAAAGCCATTACCGGCAGGGAAAGGATGGCCATCATAGCAAGGCGGGGTGCTAACGCCACCCACCGGCTCTCACTTCCAGACGCTGCCTGACATTCCAGCGACTGAGTGCGCGCCTGCAATCCCAGATGGATGAACCAGCAAACTGACGCAACGAAGGTGATGTCGTAGAGGCTACCGGTGTAATAGCTGTTTCGCGAGATAGCCAGATTCATGAGCCCGGAGGAGAGCGAATACAGCGCGGCTGCGATGAAGAAGTTTCGATAGAGAGTGCGCCAGTGTCCGGTGGTGCGGTACACGGACAGCCCCAGAGTCCCGATCAGCAATAGGTTTTGCAGGAAGTACAGCCGGTCATAATTGGTGCTGTAGACGGGCACGTTGAGGGAGACGTATTCGTCCGGGAAGACCAGGAACATGTAGAGGAATACCCACCAGAAAAGCAGCATCAGGAAGTTCAAAGTGCTGAAGAACAGGCGCTTGTCGGCTGGCGATCTATGGGGCCGCAAGGCAACGGCAGCCATCATGGGTACCGTATGGATGAACAGAACGGTGTCGCCAAAGAACGGATCGGGTAAAGGATGCTGTTTGACGACTTCCACCCATGTCCACCCTACCTGATTCATTGTCCAGAGAACGAAGCTGGTTGCCAGCAGGGACCAGAAAGCGCGCAGATCGCCTTTTGTCCCAACGGCATTGCCGAGCATAACGAGCGTGCCCACCGCTAGTAGAAGAAGGGCGACCAGGTCCCCGAACGTTGTGAGGGCATAGCTGGGGCGCGAGACGAGTGAGACGGTGCCGTAGGCCAGTATCAGCCCGGCTGTGCATAGCAGCCACCAGTTGCGGCGAATGGACATACGTTGCCTTAACAAGATTCTAGAAGCCTTGACCCCAACGCTGGGGGTGAAGAGAGACAAAGACATTACCGAAGTACCAAGCCCTTTTGAGTCGGGCTATGTTGCAGTGTCTATTAGTTTTGCGGACTGTCCGATATCGTTCTATATACCGGGTTTGCAACCAGGCGCCTCCCTCGAAAGGGGGATCGGGGCTATCCATTTCCGGGGGCCTCTCTTTCAAGCCTCTGCTAAAATCGCCTCATGTCGTTTCCGATCACGCGCTTGCGCCGTTTGCGGAGCAATGAACCCATCCGCTCCTTGGTGCGGGAGACCCGCCTGACACCGGAATCCTTTGTATATCCGATGTTCGTGTGTCCGGGCAGTGGAGTGCGCAAGGAAGTCAAGTCGATGCCGGGTGTGTGCAACCTGTCGGTCGACGAAGCCGTGAAGGAAGCGCGGGAGGTTTACAGTCTTGGCGTTCCATCAGTGATCCTTTTCGGATTGCCCGAAAAGAAAGACGAAGTTGCCACCGGCGCCTGGGCGGAGGATGGGATTGTCCAGCAGGCCGCGCGGGCGATCAAGCGAGAAGTTAAAGATCTGATCCTGATGGGGGACGTTTGCCTGTGCGAATACATGTCGCATGGGCACTGCGGGATCGTGCGTGCGAAGACGCCGGAAGCGGTGCGAGACGCAGCCAGAAAGGCGATGACCGCGGTAGCGGTGGCAGGACCAAAAGAGAGAGACGCCGCAATCGACAGGGCCGCGTCGATGGCAGCCAGCTTTGTTCCCGAGTTTGAAATCATCAACGATGAGAGCCTTGAACTGTTAGCGCGCACATCGGTCTCGCTGGCTCAGGCCGGGATCGACATCATTGCACCTTCTGACATGATGGACGGGAGGGTTGCGGCGATCCGCAAAGCGCTGGATGAGGCGGGGCTGGTGAATACGCCGATCTTGTCTTATGCGGCCAAGTTTGCGTCGGGTTTCTATGGACCATTCCGCGAGGCCGCGGATTCTGCGCCGCAGTTTGGCGATCGGCGCTCCTACCAGATGGATCCGGCAAATATGCGCGAGGCCATGCGCGAGATTGAGCTTGATCTGGAAGAAGGCGCCGACATGATCATGGTCAAGCCGGCCATGCCCTATCTTGACGTGATTGCCGCAGCGCGCGAGAGATTCGACGTGCCGTTGGCCGCATACCAGGTGTCGGGTGAATTCGCGATGATCGAAGCTGCTGCCCGCAACAACTGGATCGATCACGATCGAGTGATGATGGAGTCGCTGGTGTGCATACGCCGCGCCGGTGCCAGCGTGATTCTGACCTACTTTGCCAAGGATGCCGCGCGTCTGCTGGCCTAGAGTGGAAGGTAGAAGGCGAGCCGAGCAGAGTTGCTTGGGAGTGTGTGTTCTTCGTTCGAAACTTCCGACCTCAAATTGTGGAGCGGTACATCCAGTGAAATAATTCGAAAGTCAGCTCGTTCCTGGGAAACAAATTTGATCTCTGTCGTTCAACTCGGAACCCTTGACTACGCCACCGGACTTCGGTTGCAGAAGTCGCTGGTGGAGATGCGCAAGGAGGGCCGGACTGGAGATGTTCTGCTTTTGCTGGAACACGCTCCGGTGATTACGCTCGGCAGAAATGCCAAGGCGGCGAATGTCCTGGCATCGGCAGAGCAGCTCCAAGCCCGCGGAGTGGAGGTGTTCGAATGCGACCGCGGAGGGGACGTTACTTTTCACGGGCCGGGACAGTTGGTCGGTTATCCGATTTTTGACCTGCGGGAGATGACTTATTCGAGAAACGGCGAGCGAAAGACGCTCGGAGTCATCGAGTACGTCCGGCGTTTGGAGGAAGCGCTGATTCTGACCTGCACCGGTTTCGGCATTTCCACCCAGCGCGTGCCGGGATTGACGGGCGTGTGGACGAGGCCAGTTTCGTCGGACGTTCCCGGGAAAATTGCGGCGATCGGAGTGCACATTTCTCGCGGCGTGACCTCGCACGGTTTTGCGCTCAACGTGAATACGGACCTGGAATATTTCAGCCTGATTGTTCCGTGTGGAATTACATCGAAACCGGTCACTTCGATGTCGAAGGAATGCGGCCAGGGGCTTTCCATGGAGGCTGTGACGCAGTCCGTGAGCCATAATTTTGGGATCGTGTTTGATCAGCAGGTTGTTCGGTCTGAAACGCTGGATGCACTGGTGAACACGGTTGGGGTGCCCATGAAACCTCCCGCGGAACTACACGAGTTGCATGGGGACGAAGACACTTCTTGGGCATGACTTAGCGGCTGGGCAGGAAAATCGGACGTTGTATTCTTGTGTGGGTTCCTGCGAAAAACACTCACTGAGTGGTGAAAGTTCAGCGAAGGGTTTAGCATCTTCCGGCAGCGATTTTCTTTCGGACAACCTGATCGCCAATGGCAAAGAAGAGCCGCAAGCCGCCAGCCCGAAATTCTTCTCGCGTCAGCTCAAACCATAAGGGCAGTCGTGTTGCATCGACCTTACCCGATCGGTCCAATCAGCGTACTTATACCATCGTCGACTACCGCCTGGAAAAACCCACGTTTGAAGTGAAGCAAGTGCGCGTGGGTGACAGCGTGCGCTATGAGGCTGGCGGCGACCTGGATCTTCCGGTTCCACCCCTTCGTGAGTCGAAGTACTTGTCGAAGCAGCAGGTCATCGAGATCTATCGCTGGATGCTCCTCAACCGGAAAATGGAACACGCGCTCGAAAATCTTTACAAACAGGGCAAGGTTGTCGGCGGTGTCTACTTCGGCCTGGGGCAGGAAGCGTGCTCCTGCGCGTCGGTATACGCGCTGCGCGCCGACGAGTGGATGGGGCCGCTGATCCGCAACCAGGGCTCGCTCCTGGTGCGCGGGTTTTCTGCACGCGACATCATGATGCAGTACATGGCCAAGGCGGGGTCGCCCACGAAGGGGCGGGATGCGTCGTCGCATTTCGGTGACATTCAGAAGCGGAACGTAGTCGCGCCCATCTCCACGCTGGGAGATCTGATTCCCGTGCTTGCGGGAGTGGCTTTGGGTGCTCGATTGCAAGGGAAGAACATCGCGGTGATGACTTACATTGGCGATGGTGGGCAGTCGACGGGCGTAACCTACGAGGGGCTCAATTTCGCAGCGGTGCAAAAGCTTGGCCTGGTGCTGTTTGTCGAAAACAATCTTTGGGGATACTCGACGCCAAGCGACATGCAGTTTTGCGTGAAGGACCTGGCGGAGCGGGCGATCGCGTACGGCATCCCGGGTGTGATTGTGGATGGTACGGACGCGTTGCAGGTCTACGACGCAGCCCACGAAGCGTGCGAACGCGCGCGCCGTGGAGAAGGGCCAACGCTCATTGAGGCGAAGATGATGCGGATGAAAGGACATGCCATCCACGACGCAGCCGAATACGTACCTAAAGCGCTCTTCGAATACTGGCGGAAAAGAGATCCGATTGCGCGACTGGAGCAGCATTTGCTGGGGAAGAAGTGGCTAACGGCCACAGACAACCAGAAACTGATCGCGGATGTGGATCGCGAACTGGAAGCGGATCGCGACTTCGCAGTGGCATCGCCGATGCCGGAACCGGAGAGCGCGACGGGTGGGACGTATTGCGAGAACGGATGCCATGAGATCAAGGCGAAGTACGGGATGCCGAAGGTGCAGGTAGCAAAATCTTCCTCTGCGAATCGAACAGAGAAAGAAGCGGTGGTGCATTTGAAGTAGATCAAATAGCCATGCCTCAACTCACCTATCTCGAAGCCATACGCCAGGGAATCTGGGAGGAAATGGAGCGCGACCCCACCGTCTTCTGCATCGGCGAGGACATCGGTATTTACGGCGGCGCGTTCAAGGTCACGGACGGTTTTATCGATCGCTTCGGGCCGGAACGCGTGATCGATACCCCGATTGCGGAGTCAGCTATCGTAGGTGCGGCTCTGGGCGCGGCGTTCACAGGCATGCGCCCGGTGGCGGAATTTCAGTTCATGGACTTCATCGGCTGCGCGTTCAACCAGATTACGAATATGGTTGCCAAGTGCCACTATCGCTGGGGAGCACCTGCGCCGATGGTGATTCGCGGACCGAGCGGCGGCAACGTTCATGGCGGGCCCTTTCATTCGCAAAATCCGGAGATGTATTTCGCGCATACGCCGGGTCTGAAGGTGGTCTGCCCAGCCTCCGCGTATGACGCGAAGGGCCTGATCAAGGCGTCGATTCGCGACAATAATCCTGTCATCTTCTTCGAGCACAAGTATCTCTATCGACGGATCAAGGAAGATGTGCCCTCGGACGACTACATCGTGCCTTTGGGTAAAGCGCGCCTGGCCCGCGAAGGGCGGGACCTCAGCGTCATTACTTATGCGGCGATGGTTTATGTCGCCCTGGAAGCGGCGGAGATTCTCGCCAAAGATGGGATTGAAGTGGAGGTGATTGACCTTCGCACGGTCGCACCACTGGATCGCGAGGCCATTGCACACACGGTACGGAAGACGAACAAGGTGATCGTGCTGCACGAGGATGTTCGCACCGGCGGAATCGCGGGGGAGATTTCTGCAATCATCAACGAAGAAGCATTTGACGAACTGGACGGCCCGATTGTACGAATCACTGCGCTGGATACGCCGGTACCTTTCTCTCCGCCGCAAGAGGAACATTTCTTACCCAAGGTGAGTGACGTTGTCCGCGAGGCACGCAGGTTGAGAGCGTATTGAAATCAGTGGCGGGCCGACGGGCCTGCCTGCGCGCGCCAACGGTTCTATTCCGGCCGGGAGTGATTTCGAATCGCGATCCGAGTCAAGTCCTGAGGAGAAAAGATGCGCAACTTCAGTCTTGGGGTGATCGTCACCTTGGGTGTACTCGTACTCATCGGGGCCGGTCTTGCGCTGTTGGGGTTGATGCCGACGAATGCGGATGCGAACCCTCCTGCGCTCGAGCGCCGGATTGCGATGTCGGCACTCGATGCTTCCATGGAGCGCCATGCACCCCGGATCAATAATCCGCTGACCCCCACGGACGACACTTTGATCGACGGCATGAAGATCTACACCATGAATTGCGCCGGGTGTCATGGCGGGCTCGATAAGAAAGAAAGCGTGTTCGGACGCTCCTTCTATCCTCCGGCTCCGCAGCTGATACTGTATCCGCTCGACGATCCGGAATGGCATATCTACTATGCCGTGCGAACCGGGGTTCGTTACACCGGAATGCCGGCATGGGACAAAACGCTGAGTGAGCCGGACATGTGGAAGGTCACGGCATTTCTGGCGCGGGTTGAGAAACTGACTCCGGCGGTGCAGGAGTATTGGAAAAAGAGCTTTGGCGTCGAGCCACCTGCGGCGGGTGCGGAGGGCACAGAAGAACATCACCACGAGTAGACGGGCAGGCCCGCGCGGGTCTTATATAATGAAGGATTACTGTGGGCCCGAAATTGTGAACAGGGCCGCCGGGAAGGGAATATGCCGACAGATATCGTCATGCCCCAAATGGGCGAATCAATTTTTGAGGGCACAATCACGAAGTGGCTGAAGAAGCCAGGAGACAAGGTTCAGCGAGACGAGCCTTTGTTCGAAATTTCTACCGACAAGGTCGACGCTGAGATTCCCGCGCCCGCGTCCGGAGTGTTGCAGGAAATCAAAGTCACGGAAGGCAATACGGTTCAGGTAAATACGGTAGTAGGGACGATATCGACGGATGGGGAAGCGGGTAAGGGAGCGCCGAAGTCTCAAGCGGCGCCAGCTCAGCCTGCAGCGCCTGCGCGCAAAGAGGAATCTCCTATTTCAGCTGCCGCGCCGGTTGAGGAAGAAGCGGAATCCGCGCACGAAGACGACGAGCACATACGCTC
>Ga0075017_100002507_pt1 | contig 11490 bp, 9 predicted proteins | sample AleBraG_ABR_2012_FD_71475 | JGI IMG/M metagenome (GOLD analysis project Ga0075017, IMG submission 71475) | Freshwater sediment microbial communities in response to fracking from Pennsylvania, USA - Alex Branch Run_MetaG_ABR_2012 | ecosystem: Environmental > Aquatic > Freshwater > Creek >...
CGCTCGCCGACCTCGGCTCGCGGGTCCTGGGACGCGAAGCCCTCTGGGGCGTCGAGGGCGACTGGTTTGCCCCGATGCGCGCCATCGTCGCCAGCCAGCGCGACCCCGCGCGCGTGGCGGCGCTCGCCGAGACGCCCGGCGCTCGCCACCTGGCCAGCGAGTACGAGATGGTCGCCGACACCTTCCACCGCTTCGCCGCCGAGCGCGTCCGGCCCCACGCCGAGCACGTGCACCGCTCCAACGGCGACGTGCCCGAAGAGGTGATCGCCGGCCTGGCCGAGCTGGGTGGCTTCGGGCTGTCCGTGCCGGCCGCCTACGGCGGGTTCGCCGAGGGCGGCGAGTCGGAGTACCTGGCGATGGTTGTGGCCACCGAGGAGCTCTCCTGGGGCGGACTGGGCATCGGCGGATCGCTCATTACGCGCCCCGAGATCCTCACGCGGGCCCTCGTGGCCGGCGGCACCGAGCAGCAGAAGTCGTGGTGGCTGCCGCGCCTGGCCAGCGCCGACGTGCTGGCCGCCATCGCGGTGACCGAGCCGGACTTCGGAAGCGACGTCGCCGGCGTCACGACGTCGGCGACCAAGACGAGCGGCGGGTGGCTGCTGTCGGGGACGAAGACCTGGTGCACGTTCGCCGCGCGCGCTGAGGTGCTGGTCGTGCTGGCGCGCACCGACCCCGATCGCTCGATCGCCCACCGCGGCCTTTCGATGTTCCTGGTCACCAAGGAGCCCGCTCCGAGCGAGGGCTTCCGCCTCGACCAGGACGCCGCGGCGCAGGGCCGCACCGACCCCGATGGCCGGCTCGAGGGCCGCCCCATCGACACGCTGGGGTATCGCGGTATGCACTCCTACGAGGTGAGCTTCGACACCTGGTTCGTGAGCGACGACGCGCTCGTGGGTGGCGACGCCGGCCTCGGGATGGGCTTCTACTACCAGATGGCGGGGTTCGAGAACGGCCGCCTGCAGACGGCCGCGCGGGCCATCGGCGTCATGCAGGCCGCCTACGAGGCGGCTCTCGAGTACGCGCGCGGGCGCGTCGTGTTCGGCCGCCCGATCGTCGACTACGAACTCACGCGCGTCAAGCTCGGCACGATGGCCGCAATCATCCAGTGCTCGCGTCAGTTCGCCTACCAGGTCGCCGGGCTGATGGGTCGCGGAGAGGGCACGACCGAGGCCTCGATGGCCAAGGCCTACGTCTGTCGCGCCGCCGAATGGGTCACGCGCGAGGCGATGCAGATCCACGGCGGGATGGGCTACGCCGAGGAGTTCCCGGTCAGCCGCTACTTCGTCGACGCGCGGGTGCTGTCAATCTTCGAAGGCGCCGACGAGACCCTCTGTCTCAAGGTCGTCGCGCGCCGCTTGATGGATTCGGCGCGAGCCTGAGGGCTACGCCTCGGTCGGCGCCGCCATGCGCGGCGCGACCAGCACGTCGGGCGTCACCACCTTCACGTCGACGCGGGTGCCTAGCGCCATATCGGCCACGAGGTCACTGCGCACGTCGACGCGCACCGGGACCTCCTCGACCTGGACGATGAGTCGCGTCGTGGCGCCGAAGAAGCTCTTGTGCGTGACGAAACCCTTGCCGGCGGGGTCGACCATGACCGCCAGCTCCTCGGGGCGGAGGAGGGCGTCGAGCGCAACCCCGACGCTGTGGGCGTCGGCCCCGCGCGCGGCGACGCTCTGGCCGAAGACGTCGGCCTGTCCCGCCGTCACCGTGACCGGAACCCGGCTCGAGACACCTACGAACTGGGCGACGAAGGCGGTCGCCGGGCGGGCGTAGAGCTCGGCGGGCGTGGCCGTCTGTTCGATGTGTCCCTGGGACATCACGCACACGCGATCGGCCATTGAGAGGGCCTCCTCCTGGTCGTGGGTGACGAAGACCGTGGTAATGGCCAGGCGCTGCTGGAGGGAGCGGATCTGGTCGCGCAGCTCGGCGCGGACCTTGGCGTCCAGGGCGCTGAGGGGCTCGTCGAGTAGCAGGACGCGCGGCTCGATGGCCAAAGCCCGAGCCAGGGCGACGCGCTGTTGTTGGCCGCCCGACATCTGATGCGGGTACTTCTGCGCCTGGTCCGAAAGACCCACGAGGTCAAGGAGTTCGCGAGCCTTGGTATTGCGATCGCGCGAACTCTGCCGGCGCATCCGCAACCCGAAGGCGACGTTGTGCAGCGCGTTCATGTTCGGGAACAGTGAGTAGCTCTGAAAGACCATCCCCATGTCGCGCTTCTGGGCGCTCACATTGGAAAGGTCCGCTCCGTCGACGATGACGCGACCGCCGTCAGGGCGTTCGAAGCCAGCCAAGACCCGTAGCGCGGTCGTCTTGCCGCACCCGGAAGGGCCGAGTAGCGCAATGAACTCGCCGGGCTTGATCGTGAGGGAGAAGCCGTCGAGGGCGCGCACACGCCCGTACGAACGCACCAGGCCTACTAGGTCGACGCCGGCTCCGGCCGGGGTGGTCGTGGACGCCGAGCTCGTCACGGTGGTCTCCTTCATCTGAGTCATAGTGCGGCCTTGGTCGCTTTGCGGCGTCGGGCCTCGGTGCGATCGATCGACACGATCACGGTCAAGAGGACCCACGTGACGATGAGGCCCATCATCGACGCCGCGATCTGAATGTGTCCGTTGGATCCCTGCTGGAACTGGACGATCCACACCGGGATGGTCGTCCACAGATCCAGGCTGGCCATTGTGTACTCACCCAGCACGAGCGCCATCGAAAGCACGAGTGCCGATAGCAGGGCGGGCCGCAGATTGGGCAGGATCACTCGCCACACGGTCTTCACCCAATTGCCGCCGAGGGACCGGGCCGCTTCGGTCAGCGTCTTGAGGTCGATCGCCGAGAGACCCGCGTCCAGCGAGCGGTAGACGAAGGGCAGCGAGAGGATGACGTACTCCGCGCTCAGCATGTAGGGCGACGCGCGGATCCACAGCGGGGCGGCGCGAGTGAGTCCGAGGATGAGGACGATCGGTGGGAACACGATGGGCAGGATGGTGATGAACTCGAAAAGGCGCCGAAGTCGCGGCAGACGAAGGTGCACGTAGATCGCCGTGGGCACCACGAGGATCGCTTCAATGACCAGGGTGGCGCCGGCGAGTCGCATGGACAGCCAGAACGCGTCGGCGAAGCCGGCGACGTGAGGAAGGCTGGTGATGGCCCCGAAGGAGAAGTGTCCGTGGATGTCCTGGAGTGTGAACTTCATTCCGGCGTATATCGGCAGGAGGAAGTACAGTCCCGCGAACAGGAAGACGACGGTGCGCCAGAGACTAGGCCGGCGTCGGCGCCCCGAACGACGGACGGGGCTCTCGTTGAGGACCTCCTCGAGCGCCAGTTCCTCGGCCATGCCGCCGGCTATCGAAGCCACTTCGACGCCCTTCGACGCACGAGCCCATAGCAGACCATGGTGACGGTGAGGACCACGAGCATGCCCAGGGCGATAGCGAAGCCCACGTTGACTTCGTTGGAGATGACGTTGCCGTCCAGCAGGTTGCCGATCTGGATAGGCGCCAGTGCGATGATGCCGGTGGTGAGAGACTGGGCAGTCGCGTAGGCGGCGAAGGAGCTGCCGAAGAGCAGCAGCATGCCGCCGAGCACGGACGGCAGGAGGACCGGCACGCCCACGTAGCGCCAGTAGCGCCAGTTCGACGCGCCCATGTTCTGGGCCGCCTCGCGCCACGCTGGGCGCAGACCGCCCAGCGCCGGGGTGATCACCAGGACCATCAGCGGGATCTGGAAGTAGAGATAGACGAAGGCGACGCCGTAGAAGGAGTAGAGGCTGAATCCGTGGTTCCACGGGTTCAGGTGGACAGCGGCGAGCCACGCCGTCAGGACCCCTGTCGAGCCGAGCGTCGCGATGAACATGAACGTGAGATTGACGCCACCGAAGTTGGCGAGGACCCCCGACGCCGTAGTGGTCAGCCGGCGAAGCCAGGAACTTCTCGACGTGTGGATCGCGTAGGCGAGAAACACCCCGAGGACTCCGGGAATGATCGCCGTAATGAGCGAGAGCTTGATGGAGTTGTACATGCCCAGTCGGTAGATCCCGGTGGTGACCAGCTTGATGTTGGCCGTCGTGAACTTGCCGGTCTGGGAGTGAAAGGCGTTGATGACCACGGCGATGACCGGCACACCCAGGCCGAGAAACGTGTAGATGAGAAACGGCGCGACGGCGATCCCCGGAAAGATCGCGCGAAACACACGTCGCGCCGGCGAGACGCCGGTGGAAACGGTGTTCGTCACTTGTGACGATCAGCCTGCGCCGACCTCGGTCGCCCAGTTGTTGCCCACGACCGTGGCCGCGGCGGCAATCTGAGCAGTGCTCGGGTACTGCGGCGTCGTGCCGGCCGGCAGCGAGGGCAACTTGGCAAGCCACGCCTTGTTGGCCTGATTGTGCGCCTGCATGTACGCCAACTCCACCGGGCGAGCCTCGCCCTGGAGCCACAGGTTCTGACCTGTCACCGAGTAGAGGTACTCCTCCCACAGGCGGGCCGTCGCGGGGTGCGGCGCCGTCTTGCTGATGGCCTGGGAGTAGTACTCACCCAATGCGGCGTCACTCGGAACGAAGACCTTCCAACTGCCCAGCGACGGGCTGATGCCCGTGGCCTGGAGGTAGTCCCACCAGATGACGATGTTGGTCGCACCGTTCTCGACTGTCGTCACGTTGGCGATCGTCGGGACGAAGGTACCGTTCTTCGCCAAGGTGGCGAAGAAGTCCACGCCCGGCTTGACGTTGTCCAGCGATCCGCCGTTAGCCAGCGCCGCCGCCTGGACACCCGCGAGCGCCGAGTTGGACTGGAGCGGGCTGTTATTCAGGCCGATCTTGTAGTTCGACGACGCCTTCGCCGCCAGCATCTGCTGGAACGAGGTCGGGCACGTCACGGCCGCGGTGTTGCAGCCAATGGCCACGAAGCCGCCGTAGTCGTCAAACCACTGGCCGCCCGCGTCCTTCAGCGACGCCGGGATCTCATTCCACGTCTGGACCTTGTACGACGCCAGCAGGCCCTGCTGCTGGGCGGTCAGGGCGTAGCTCGTGCCCACGTCGATGACGTCGGGCGCGGAGGAACGTCCACGGTCCGCGGTCAGAGCCGCGACCTCTTGGGCGCTCGAACCGTCGGGGTTCGCCGAGGTGATCTTGATCCCGTACTTCTTGTGGAAGCCGTCGAGCAACGCACCGTAGTTCGCCCAGTTGCGGGGCAACGCGATGACGTTGAGCTTGCCTTCCTTCTTCGCGGCCTTGACGAGCGCCGCCAGCGACGTCGGCCCGCTCTTCGTCAAGTGGGTCACCTTCGACCAGTTGACGGTTGCGGCGCCGGCGGGGGCTGAACCGGAGATCGACACCAGCGTGAGGCTGGCCATCGTCGCTCCGGCGGCCAACGTCGCGCCTATCTTCCTCTTGAAAGTCACGTAATGCTCCTCCGCTTGAGAGTCTGAACCCCCGTTTGGAGGTTCGTCGTGAACATTAGCGAGGGACGGGACCGATTTCCTGTGCAGTCGAGTGAATTTCGGGGGTCATACGCAAAAGGTGTGCGACGCCCAGATGAACGTTTCGACGCAGGGGGCGCTGGACGTCCCGCGGGCCTGTTACGCCTCGTCGATGGAGAAGGGCCGGTGCACGGCGCCCAGAGTGATCCCCGCCGAGTGCAGGTCGGGGGCCTCGCCGCGCGCACGCTGGGCGGTCAGCGCCGCGTTCTCCCAGCGCTCCTCGACGCGCCCGACACGCCAGTACAGGAGGGCGAAGGCCCAGACCCCGACGAAGATGCCCACGATGGTGAAGCCGGCCCGGTTGATGTTGAAGCCCGCGGCGTACGCCCAGAATCCGCCGCGCAGGTGCAGCTGGCCCGCGGCGACTTGGGCCAGTTCGAGCGTGCCGATGTAGAAGGCGACGAAGACGCTCAGGCCGGTGATGGCGATGTTGTAGTACACCTTGCGCACGGGCTTGGAGAAGGCCCATCCGTAGGCGAAGTTCATGAACGATCCGTCGATCGTGTCGAGCAGGCTCATGCCCGCGGCGAAGAGCAGCGGCAGGCTGAGCACCGCCCACAGCGGCAGGCCGGCGGCGACGGACGTGCCGGCGAGCACCAGGAAGGCGACTTCGGTCGCCGTGTCGAAGCCCAGACCGAAAAGCACACCCAGCGGGTACATCTTCCACGGAGCGTCGATGGAGCGCGCGATCGGCCCGAAGAAGCGCATCATAAAGCCGCGCGAGTTCAGGTGTTTCTCGAGCTCGGAATCGTCGAAGCGACCCTGGCGCATCTGGACGAACAGCCGCACAATCCCCACGAGGATGACGAGGTTGAGCGTGGCGATCAGATAGAGGAAGCCGCCCGAGACGAGCGTGCCGATCAGTCCGCCGTAGTGGTGCAGTGGTGAGTGGGCGTTGCGCACCTGGCCGCCGAGGGCTCGCGCGCCCAGTCCCAGCAGGACCGTCAGCGCGAAGACGACCGACGAGTGGCCCAGCGAGAACCAGAAGCCCGTGGACATCGGCCGCTTGCCTTCGGACATGAACTTGCGCGTCGTGTTGTCGATCGCCGCGATGTGGTCGGCGTCGAAGGCGTGTCGCATACCCAGCGTGTAGGCGAGGACGCCGGTGCCGATGCCGAGCATCTTGGTCGAGCCTGTGCCGTAGTGCCTGCTCGCGGCGATGACCAGGAGCGTCCATCCGGCGACGTGCAACAGCGCGATGAAGGAGACCATCGCCACCACGGAACGGCGCTCGACGAGTGAGAGGCGCGGACCCGCGCGCTGTTCGCCGGCGCTCGGGTGAGTGGTCACCGTGGCCATGGCGCCACCCTACTGGGACAGATACCTAATAAGACAGGCTCACGATGACGAACGCGTGAGGCCCGCCCGAACTCCTCGTGTCACAAACTTCTCGGCCATCTTGCGGCTGGCCTCGTCGATCATCTCGTCGCCGAACATGACCGCTCCGGTGCTGTTCTCCTCGGTCGCGACCCGGTACGCCGCAAGGATGTCCGACGCCCGGTCGAACTGCTCCTGGGTCGGTGAGTAGACCTCGTTCAGGACCATTGCCTGGTCCGGGGTCAGCGCCCACTTGCCGTCGTAGCCCAACATCCGCGTGCGCATCGCGAACTCGCGCAGCTCCTCGAGCTCGCGCACCCGTAGGAAAGGACCGTCGATTACCTGTAACCCGTTGGCTCGCCCGGCCATCAGGATGCGCGAGAAGACGTAGTGGAAGTGGTCGCCCGGGTACTCCGGGACCGCAACCCCGCCGGTCAGCACCGGCATCTCGATCGACGCCGCGAAGTCGGCCGGGCCGAAGATGATGGCCTCGAGCCGGGGCGACGACGCGCAGATCTCGTCGACGTTGATCAGTCCGCGAGCCGTCTCGATCTGGGCCTCGATCCCCACGTGGCCGACCGGCAGCCCGGCGTTGCGCTCCACCTGGGTGAGCAGCAGGTCGAGGGCGATCACCTGGGCGGCCGTCTCGACCTTGGGGAGCATCACCTCGTCGAGTCGCGGCCCCGCCTGGCCGACGACCTCGATGACGTCGCCGTAGGTCCACGGGGTGTCCCAGCCGTTGACCCGCACGCACAGGACCCGGTCGTCCCACGCCGGTGAGCGCAGCGCCGCGACGACCTTGGCGCGCGCCGCCACCTTCTCACTCGGGGCGACCGAGTCCTCGAGGTCGAGGAAGGTCATGTCGGCCTTGGCCGTGGGCGCCTTGGCCAGGAATCGGTCGGACGAACCGGGGGTGGACAGACAGGAACGTCGGGGAAGGTTGCGCGAGCGCTCGGACATGCGGCGAGCCTATTCTGGCCGCCACGGCCACTCGGGGTGACGCGCGCGCGGCGTCCGCGACCGTTCGTACATCGGCCCTCATCAGGAAGAACCGGAGTTCTTACGTTCCTCCCGACCCCCGTTACGGCGGGGTAACGGTAACGTGGCCTCCGTGACTGACGTCGCGCGAGGGCCGCGCTCCACGACGCCTGCCCCAGCCCCGACACGCCCGAGGACCCGGCGCTGCGTGCCCCTCGTCGCCGCCCTCTCGCTCGCCGCCACCGCCGTGACGGTCGCGTCCGGCACCGCCGGCGCCTCGAAGATCTCCTCCGAGCAGGCCCGCGCCAAGGCCCTCTACGCTCAGATCCAGTCGACCAGCGCGCGGGTCGACACGTTGGGCCAGCGCTACGACGCGGCGAGGATCAAGCTCCAGAACCTCACCAACGAGATCAAGAACACCAAGCTCGTCGTGGCCTCGATCGAGCGCAACATGAAACGGGGCAACGACCAGCTGCGACGCGACGCCGTGTTCGCCTACGTGACCAACGGGTCCGCGGCCTCGACCAATCCCCTCTTCTCCCAGCGCGCCTCGAACATCGGCGCGACCAACGTCTACAGCCAGCTGGCCCAGGGCAACATCTCCACCACCCTGGCCGGGCTGCAGAACGACAAGGTCCGCCTGACCCAGGAGCGCGCCCTGCTCAACGCCGAGGACCGCCAGGCGGCGGCCGCGACCGCCGTGGCGGCCAAGGCGTTCCACGAGGCCGAGGGCCTCCAGGCCGCCCTCCAACGCGCGCTCGGCCAGGTGAAGGGCCAGATTGCGGCCTACATCGCGGCCCAGGAGGCCGCGGCCGCACGGCGCGCCGCGGGGCGAATCCACTCGTCGCACCCGGGTCGAGGATTTCCCGCTCCGCCGCCCAACTCGCGCGCGAACCTCGCGATCCGCGCGGCCCTCACCTACGTGGGCGTCCCCTACGTCTGGGGTGGCGCGTCGCGCTCAGGGGTCGACTGCTCGGGCCTGATCATGCTCGCCTACGCCGCCGCGGGCATCTTCTTTCCCCACTACTCGGGCGCCCAGTTCGCCGACACGGTGCGCGTGCCGTTGTGGGCGCTGCGCCCGGGCGACCTCCTCTTCTACGGCTGGCACGGTGACCAGCACGTCGCGATGTTCCTGGGCCACGGACGGATGATCGAGGCCGAGACGACGGGAACCCGAGTGCACGTGGTCCCGGTGCGACTGGGCTACGGCTTCGCGGGCGCGGGTCGACCCCGGGTCTAGGTGTCGGGGGTCCCCACCAGCGTCCACCTGGGACCGCTGACCTTCCACCTCTACGGCCTGGGCCTGGCCCTGGCCACCTACGTCGCGTACCTCTACGCCCGTCGCCGCCTCCAGCGCGCCGGCGTCGACCTTCGCCCCTTCGCCGCCTTCGTGGCGGCCCTCCTGGCCGCCGGCCTGGTCGGCGCGCGCGTGGCCCACGTCGCCACCAACTGGTCGTACTACTCGGGCCACCCCGCCCGCTGGATCGCCGTCTGGCAGGGCGGCCTGGCGAGCTTCGGCGGCATCGCCCTCGCGCTGCCGGTCGGTGTGTGGCTGGCACGCCGGTGGTGGCCCGACGTCGCGCTGCTGACGTTTAGCGACGCGCTCATCCCGGCGCTGGTGGCCGGATGGGCCCTCGGGCGCGTCCTCGGCCCCCAGTTCATGGTCAACGGCGGCGGCCACCTGACCCACCAATGGTTTGGACTGCACTACGCCGGCCAGGTCGGTCGGCGCGTGCCGGTGCCGCTGATCCAGGGCGCCGAGGACGGCGTGCTGTGGGCGGCGCTCATCGCCGGCGAGCGATGGGGTCTCGCGCGCCGCGCCGGTCGTGTCACGGCCGTCGCCATGATCGCGTGGGGGCTCGTGCGCAGCGCCGACGAACGTCTACTGCTCGGCCAGCAGTCGCACAGCGGGTCGCTCGGCGTCCAGGTCGCCGGTCTGGCCCTCGCGGTGGCCGGCGTCGTCGTGCTCGTGCGCGTGTCCGTGCGACACGTCCAGGAACGGCGCGTCATTAACTCCAACTGACCCGGGCGGAGCGTCGCGACGAACCCTGTGCTCGCCGCGGGATGGCGTCGACGTCATGTCGCCCAATTGAGTGACCCATCGACATCACATCCGGGGCGATGACGTCGTGTGGCCGCCACTGTGCCGCCGTGCGTAACCAGCCGTACGCGAGACAATTGGGGCAGTCGCGACGACGCCACCTTTCGATTAGCGGACGTCACCCGGCCGCCAGCGGTCGGTACAGTGGTGACCAGCGGAGCGACTTGATCACAGTCGGATCCGCTGAGTTGGGTCGAGACACGGGAGGACCACATGCGCAGGATCTGGATCGTCGGAGTCGTGGGCAGCTCGCTGGCTCTCGCCGCGTGCGGCGCCACGGCGTCGATCACCCAAGCGCTGAACTCGCTCGGTTCCTCCCCGTATCTCCAGGTGCACCTGACGATGTCCGCCTCGGGTCAGGGCTCCGCTCGGGCGCAACAGATTCTGAACGCACTGTCCCTTGACATGAAGTACTCGAGCACGTCGGGATCGGCGCTCGCCCAGTCGGCGGGGAGCGTGAACACCGAGGTGGACGTACTCACCGGCACGACGTCGCTGCTCGAGTTGCGCGTGGTTGACGGCAACGTCTACGTCATGGCCAACGTGGCGGCGTTCGCGTCGATCCCGACCGTCACGATCCCCGCGTCATCGCTGGCGGCGGCCAACCTGCTGCTGGGCGGTCGGTGGTTCGAGTTTCCCAAGGGCCTCATCAACTCCTACGTGACGACGACCACGATCAGCGCCTCCCAGGCCCAGAAGGAACAGGCGATCGCCCGCGCCGTGATCGACGCGCTATCTACCCTCCTCGACAAGGCCCCGTACACAACGCTGCCCGGTGGCGGCTACACCGAGACCGGGACGCTCACGTCAATCGTCACGGCCGTCCTGCCGTCGCTGAGCGGACTGCAGGGGCTGGCCGGCAAGACGGTGACGCCGACGAACGTGAAAGGGACCTATACGATCTCCCTCTCCATGTCCGGGGGCACCGCGACGGGCGGCTCCATCAGGATCACGGCGCCGAACGGCACCAGCGGCAACGCGTCGGTGGGCCTGGACGCCACGGTCACCCACGACACGCACGCGGTGGACGCGCCCGCCGGCGCGACGGTGATCACCAAGTCCCTCCTGCAGCAGATGCTCGGGGCGGTGGCTCAGCAGGGCTGACCCGCGGACCGTCACGAGAAGATCGGCAGCTTGGTCGTCCATCCCGGGATGACCTGGCCCACCGGTGTTCCCAGCAAGTCCTCGAGGATCGCGCCGTAGACGTCGCGAAAGTCCGTCGTGACCTGGAGGTTCCCCGCACTGTCGAGTTGCGTGAGCGACGGCTCGTCGCCGAAGAAGCCGCCGGCGCCGACATGACCCGCGAGGAACACCGGCCCCGAAGAGCCGTGGTCGGTGCCCAGCGAGGCGTTCGCGCGCACCCGCCGCCCGAACTCGGAGTAGACGAGCACTGTGACGTCCTTGGCGTGGGTGGTCCCAGCGACCTGGGACAGGAACCGGTTGACCGAGCCCGCGACGCCGCCGACCAGGGCACTCTGGGCCGACACCTCGTCGGCGTGCGTGTCGAATCCGCCGAGGGAGACCTCCCAGACGCGCGTGGGCGCGTTGGCGGCGATGAGCGTGGCCACGACGTCGAGTTGCTGGCGCAGACTGGGCAGCCCCGCGTTCGCGGTGCTGAGGTC
>Ga0075017_100002508_pt1 | contig 11488 bp, 11 predicted proteins | sample AleBraG_ABR_2012_FD_71475 | JGI IMG/M metagenome (GOLD analysis project Ga0075017, IMG submission 71475) | Freshwater sediment microbial communities in response to fracking from Pennsylvania, USA - Alex Branch Run_MetaG_ABR_2012 | ecosystem: Environmental > Aquatic > Freshwater > Creek >...
GCCCAGGGCGTCGGCGGCCTGCTTCTCCGCGGCCTCGTGGGCAGTCTTGGCCTTCTTTTCCGCCTGGACGGCGTCCGCTCCCGAGCCGGCCTGTTCCGATGGTGCCGGGTGCACCGTGCTGCCGCACACCTGGCACGGTGCACCGTCCACCAGGGTGGCCGCCAGTTCGCCGGCGGCCAGTGACAGCCGGCGCTCGACCGTGTCAAGCCAATTTTCCCTCGCCCCCACGGCGTGTTCGCGGGCCTCAATCTCGGCCCGGGCCAGGTCCCCCACGGCTGCCATCTGCGCGGTGTGCGCCGTGATGCTGGCGACCAGCTCCGTGGCTGCCGTGTGCCGTTCCCGTGCCTGCTGGACAGGCACGGCGTCCTCGCGCAGCACTGCCACCTCTGACTTGGCCTTGAGCAGGCGCTCCCTTCCCGTGGTTTCGGCAAGCCGTTGCGCCTCCACATCGGCGGCGGCCCCCGCATGGGCCAGCTCCTCTGCGGCCAACTGGGCCCGGGCCTTGGCCAGGCGCTGCTCGCCGGGCATCGCGGCGGTGACGGTTGCCTCCTGGGTGGCCAGTTCCTTTTCCACCAGCGCCAGCAAGGGCAGCTCCGGTTCATCCGGGCCTGCCCCGGGCAGTGCTGATCTGCCTGCCGCATTTTCGGCAGTGGCCTGCCCCTGCGCCACCTGGGTTGCCAGGGCATCGCCGGCGAAGGTCTCGCGGGCCTGTGCCACGGCAAGTTTGGCGGCGGTTTGCTCAGCGGCGGTCTTGTCCGCCGCATCAACAACGGCGGCAAGTACCTGCGCACTGTGGTGGCGGCGCAGGGTGTCCTGCCATTGTTCGGCATCCACAGCCAACAGTTTCAGTCGCTCCTGTTCCGCCAGGGCGGCATCCCTGATGGCATGCCTGCTGGCGCGTTCTTCTGCGGCCGCCACCGCCCCGGCACCAAGGGCGGCCTGGTGTTCGGTGTCCGTGAGGTGGCCGGCCGCCCGTTGCACGGCCAGTGTCAGCGACTCGGCGAGCCAGGCAAAGAGCTCGGCGCCACAGGAATGCAGACCCGGCTGGTCGGGTGAATCTGCCGGCGCGTCGGAGCCTGCCGCATCGGGGGCCACGGCAGCAGGCCCTTCCCCCGGCGCGGCGTCCTCTGCCCCGGGTACGTCGGGGCGGGCCAGGCCCGCCCCTTCCAGAACCGCTGCGGCCTGGCTGCGGGCCAGCTGTTCGTGCGCGGCCAGCTGTGCCATGCCGGCGGCCACCTGCGCAGCCGCTTCCTTCGCGTCCGTGCCAAGGCGGAGCTCCATGTCCTGGTAGACCTCGGTGCCAAAAAGCTTCTCCAGCAGGTCCTCCCGGTCCTTGGCGCTGGCGCGCAGGAAGGCCGCAAATTCACCTTGGGCCAGCAGGATCACCTTGGTGAATTGTTCCATCGACATACCCAGCAGCCGCTGGATTTCGCTGGCCGCCTCGTCGTTGCGCTGCGAGAGCGCCACCCAGGCGCCGCCGACCCTCTCGCGCAGTTGCGTGCTTGCCTGCTCCTTGGTGGTGCCGGTGCCGCGTTTTGCCGGCCGCATCCACTCGGGGCTGCGCCGGACCTCAAGCCGTCGGCCGCCGGCGCTGAACTCGCACACCACCTCCGGCCCCACGCCGTCGGCTGCGTGATCGCTGCGAAGGCGCTTGAGGGAGGTCTTGCGGGCGCCGGGAACCTGTCCGTACAGGGCGTAGGCGACGGCGTCGAGCACGCTGGTCTTGCCGGCACCGGTGGATCCGTTGAGCAGGAACAGCCCCTGCGCCCCCAGGGCATCAAAGTCGACTGTTTCGGTCCCGGCGAAGGGTCCAAAGGCCTGGATTTCCAAGCGGTGGATCCTCACAGTGCCGCCTTCTGGGCGTGCACGGCGGCCAGGGCCTCGCGCAGCACCACTTGTTCGTCGTCGTCAGCGGGCCGGCGCCGCACGTGGTCCAGGAAGCCGCAGCACAGATCGAGTTCATCGACGGCGCCGGCGACCCGTTCGCTGTACGATTTTTCCGCCGCGTTCCGGGTATTCTCCGGTTCAAACATCAGTACCAGGGTGTGCGGGAAGCGCGTTCGCAACCGTTCCATGGCGCTGGCCGGGCGGTTGTCATCTGTCAGCGTGATCTGGCAAAAGTCGTCTTCCACCGCCGTCCACTGTGGATCCGCCAGCAGCTCCTCAAGTTTTCCGCGCAGCAGGGACAGCCCCCGCCCCGCCGGCCAGTCGACCTTGCGGACCTCGCCGAGTCCGCCGGCGGTGATCTCCACAAGCCAGGCCCCCTTGGTGTGGGCTGCTTCGGAGAAGGAATACGGCAACGGGGACCCGGAGTACCGCACTGTTTCGCTGAGCTTCTGCCGCCCGTGCAGATGCCCCAGCGCCGTGTAGCTGAAGCCGTCAAACAGGTCCAGGGGAACGGCGCCCACCCCGCCAATGGACAAGTCGCGCTCACTGGCGGAGGTGATTCCGCCGCTGGCAAAGGTGTGGGCCAGCACCACGGCGGCGCTCCCCGGTGCCCGCGTGCCCAGATCCGCCGCGATCCTGTGGACCGCGGCCTCGGTGACGGCGAAGTGGGTGGGTGCCTGTGCACCGAGTTCATCGGCCACGAGCCGCGGCTCCAGGTACGGGATGCCGTAGATGGCAAGCTGGGGCCCCTGGGCGTCGGAGGTCAGGGGCAGGAGCAGCGGCGTAGCAAGATCGGCCACACGGGTGCGCAGGTGGACTCCGCCGCGTTCCATGATGCGACCACCAAAGCCCAGCCTGGTGGCGGAATCGTGGTTGCCGCTGGTGATCATGATCGGCACCCCGGCACTGTTGAGCCTGGCCAGGATCTCGTCAAAGAGGTTGACAACATCCACGTTGGGCATGGCGCGGTCGTACACGTCCCCGGCCAGCAGGACCACGTCCACGCCTTCATCCTCCACCGTGGCCAGCAGCTGGTCGGCAAAACGGCGCTGTGCCTCCAACGTGCCCACGCCGTGGAACGACCTGCCCAAATGCCAGTCCGAGGTATGCAGTAGCTTCATGGTTCAAAACTATCCGAAGCCACCGACATTCCGTGACGCGGGCCGGTGGCAGGGAAAGGGAGTTACTTGCCCTTGGAATCGAAGAAGTCCTGGGCGTCGCTGTTCTTCGGCGCTGCCTCCGGCGCAACCGCATCAGCCACGGCGGGGCTTGAAGCGGCGTCGGGGACGGCGGGGACCGGCTTGGGCAGCGCGGCGTCATCATCGTCGTCGTCCGTGGAAGCGGCAGCGGCCGTGGCAGTCGCGCTGTCCAGCTCCGAGGCCTCGGCGGAGGTGGTCTCCGGCTCGTCAACGGCGGCCAGTGAACGGGCCGGGGCGAAGGAACGGTACACGGCAGCGGCCAGGGCCGCCCCGAAGAGCGGTGCCAGCCAGAACAGCCACAGCTGGCCCACGGCCCAGGACTCGGCCAGGAACACCACGGAGGTGGCGCGTGCCGGGTTCAGCGAACCGTTGCTCAGGGGCATGGTGATGGTGACGGCCACGGCGAACGCCAGGCCAATCGCGATGGGGCCCATCGTGGTCTTGTTGCGGACCGACGTGGCACCCAGGACCACGGCAACCAGGACAGCCATGAGGACAATCTCCACGATCAACACGCCCACCATGGGCACCTGTGACGGGGAATGTGAGTCAAAGCCGTTGGCGAGGGCGCCGAATAGCTTCGGGATCTCAGGGGTTGCACCCGCCGGCATGACCTTCAACAGGGCTACCAGGACCGCCGATGCCAGGATGGCTCCAATGGTCTGGGCCACAATGTAAAGCACAGCGGCGAGCCACTTGATCCGCCCGGCCACCGCCATTGCCAGTGAGAACGCGGGGTTGAAATAGCCGTTGGAAACGTGGCCGAAGGAGATCAGGCATGCCACCAGCGCCAGTCCGTAGGCGAATCCGATGGTCGACGCCGAGCCTGCGGGGCTGAACAAGGCAGTGCCCAGGCCGGCAAAGACGATGAAGAAGCTGCCCAACGCTTCAAGGGCGACGCGGGTACTGAGCGGGTAGGCCTGCACGGGGGCCGGCGTTGTTCCGGGTGTACTCATGGTGGGGAAAGTCCTTGCGTAGAAAACAGAAAAGTTAGCGATTATCGGCCGGATTTGCGTTACATTCCCAACGCAATGGCGCATATCGCGGCAACAGCCAGAGCCACTATAGCCGCCGATCCTGTGCGTAAGGTAAGCGCCGAGACGGCGATGTCGCCCTCCTGTTCAAGATGGGCGACGCCGGCGTGCAGCAGCCGTATTCGGTGCACCGCACAGACCACCAGGGTGACGGTGGTCAGGCAGGCAACCACGGCGCAAATGCCCAGGCCGATCACGTGGGCCGAATGCCCCGTCTCAAACAAGCCGCCCGTGGGGCCACCGGAATTCTCGTGGGACAGGGCGCCCCACCAGCCCCGCCAGATGAGAATGGTTGAAACCACGGCGCTCATGATGGTGCGCCGCCAGGAAAGGGCGGTGCGTTCAGGTTGCAGTCCAGGATCCCTGACCGCCGGTGAGGGAGTGCCCACCGTTTAGGGCCGGACCAGGATCAGGATGGCGAAAACCACGGCGGCAGCGGACACCACCACTGTCATGCCCAGCATCAGCCAGGAATGTGGAAGTTCCTGATCGTTGCGCATCGCCTGCTCCTGGTGCGCCCAACGCCTGTAGCTGACCACGGCCAGTGCCGCACCGATCAACGCCAACACCATGCACAGGACCACGCGGACGGTGGTCGGCGCAATTTCAGGGGCCAGCTGGTCCAGGGCCACCGCCCCGGCCAGGAGGGCCAATGCCGTACGGACCCAGGCCAGGAATGTCCTTTCATTGGCGAGGGAAAACCTGTAGTCAGGTGTTTTCCCTGTCCGGCGCCAAGCGGGCTCGTGCATGTTTCTCCTTATGAGTTGCCAATCCTGCTTCGATTCTACGGCCCGGACGTTATCCAAAACATCGCGCTGCCGCCGCCTGCGCCGGCCACCGCCCGGCGGCTGCCTAGGACGTGGGATCCAGGGTGCGGGCGCGCACCCCCACAAAACGGTAAATTGGTGTCATGACTATTGCACCGGAGCCCCTCAACGCTCCCCCGGCCGATTTCGCCACCCGTGTCCAGGGAACCCTCATGGGCGGGGCGCTGGGCGACACCCTGGGATATTTGGTGGAGTTCGATTCCTTGACGGAGATCAAGGCAAAATATGGGCCCTCAGGGCTTTTGGACCTCTCTCAGGCCAAGGAACCGGTGCACTTTTCCGATGACACCCAAATGACCCTGTACACCCTTGACGGCCTGCTGGATGTCCTGGAGTGGGCCAACAACGGCATCGGCGCCGACATCAACGCCTGCCAGTGGTTGGCGTACCTGCGCTGGCTCAAGACCCAGGGCATTCCGGCCGCCGTCCATGCCCCGGAACAGCCCTCACGCTGGATTGACCGCCAGAGCGTGCTCCACCATCAGCGGCACCCGGGAAATGCCTGCATCACCGGCCTTTCCACCGGCGAGATGGGGACCACGTTCCGTCCCGTCAACCCCGATTCCAAGGGCTGCGGGACTGTCATGCGATCGGCTCCGTACGGTCTGCTGCCCAACATTCCCGCCGAGACCATCTACAAGATCAGCTCCGATGCGGCGTCCCTGACCCATGGACACCCGGCCGCACGCCAGGCTTCGGGGGCTTTCAGCTGGCTGATCCACGCCCTGGCCCTTCGCGGGCTTCCCCTGCGTGAGGCGGCCGAGTCCGCCAGGGACCGGGCTGGCGAAGAGGCCGCGGCGGACCCGCAACTGCTGGCGCGCCTGGATGCTGCCCTCGACCTTTCCGCGCTCGACGGCGATGCGCGCTCAGGCGGTTCCCTGACCGACGCGCTGGGCCTGGGCTGGGTTGCCGAGGAGGCCCTCGCCGTGGGCATCTACGCCGTCCTTGCCACGGAGGCCGACACCGCGTCCCCCGTGGAGCATTTTCTGGCCGCCACACGGCTGGCCGTCAACCACGACGGCGACAGCGATTCCACGGCGTCGATCGCCGGCAACATCCTCGGCGCCTACTACGGTGAGGCGGCGCTGCCACCGGCATGGCTGAAGCTCGCCGAGGCTCCCTCAGTGATCCACCACCTCGGCGCAGAGTTCATCAAGCTCGCGGCGGGCTAGGCACTACGGGGCGTGAAGTTGGCGCATTCCTGGCAGATGCCGGCTGGAATGATGCCGCGCCGGGCCAATGCCCCGAAGATGATGCAGCCCAGGCACAGCCCCATAAAGGCCTCCAGTGATGCCGCAACGATCAAGAGCACCATCAGCGTCCAGCCCACCAGCGGCACCCCGAGGAGCAGAAACAAGAAGGCCGCGATCGACAAAACGGCACCGATCCCCTGGGCGAATCGCTTGGGCGGGCCGGGGACCAATTTGGCTTGGCCCAGCAGCGGGGCCAGGACCTTGACCGACAGCAGCGCTGCCGGTGAGATGCGCGGGCCAAAGGCCACGCGCAGCACGAAGCCGAGTGCGATCACTGCCACCAGCCAGCTCTGGGCCGACAGGACGGCGGCCAGCGCCAGCAGCACCACGATTCCTGCGGTGAACCGGGCCGCGTGCTCGTTCACCGGATTGGGGAAGGCAAAGATCCGCTTGATCCGGCTGCCCTGCGGCACTTGGACAAAGTCGGTGGCGGAGGCTAGTCGATCGTTGAGCGCGGTCATGGTCCCAGCGTAGGACCGGACACCGGCCAGGCTAAAGGATTGTTGCGCCGCGTGACATTCGCTCCGGCGGCGAGGCTAGCCGATCATCTGCATGAATTCGCCCTCAGAGAGCACCTCAATGCCTTGCCCGCGGCGTTGGAGTTCAAGCACCCGCTGGGCCTTGGACGTCAACCTGCCGCTGCGCAGATCGGTGGCCGTGAACCCGCTGCCCACCACCAGCACCGTGGTCTTCAGCGTCACACTGCTGGCGCATTGGGCCCCGTAGCCGGCGGCCCGGAGCTTCGCCTCGGGGCGCCCCACCCCCAGATCGCCGGTGAACACCAGGGTCTGACCGTACAACGGGTGGGAGGCGTCCGCCGCCTGGTTGGGGACCGGGTTGGGTCCCTCGGTAGACCAGCTGGAGCGGCCGCCGCGGCCGGAGGGAACTCCCCCGGCCTTCATCTCGGCCAGCTTCTCCAGCGCGGAGCGGGTCGCCTTGGACATTTCATCCGTGGCCGGGTCGTAGGCATCAATGTGAGGCATGGCCAGCTTCATCTTGGCAAAGACGTCGCGCACGCTGGAGGCGCCGTGCTTGGCCGCGATGTCGACCATGATTCCGGCGCAGGCGCGGGCATCCTCGACGGCGTCGTGATGGTTGCGCAACGGCACACCGGCAGCCTCGGCCACAAACGGCAGCGAATACGACGGCAGCGAATAGCTCTTGCGTGAGAGCACCACCGTGCACGCATAGTCGAAGGCGGGGGCCGGGATCCCGGAGACTTCGGAGGCGGAACGGATCACCCCGATGTCAAAGGCGGCGTTGTGGGCCACCAGCGCGTCGGGGCCGATGAAGGCCCGGACCTCGCTGAAGACGTCGCGAAACCGCGGGGCCGAAAGTACGTCGTCGGGGGTGATCCCGTGGATGGTGATGTTGCGCGCATCAAAGTGGTCGTGGCCCTCCGGTGGGCGCATCAACCAGTAGCCTTCATCGACCACCACGCCGTCGCGGACCTTCGTCAGGCCCACGGAGCAGGGGGAACCCCTAAATCCGTTGGCGGTTTCAAAATCAATTGCAGTAAAGTCCACAGGCACCCTTCAAGGCTACCGCCATGGGCGCCCACCGGACGACGGCGGCCGGTGGGGTTCGCGCTGAACCCCACCCGCCCTGCCAGGTGATCAGGGCAAGAGAGGCAACTGCCACCACGGCCGGGGAGATGTCCATGCCCAGGGTCCCGGCGGCCTCCCACCGCTTGTAGACGGTGGCGCCCCAGAATCCGGCCAGGAACAAGAACATCATCAGTACGAAGTAGAAGAACAGCTGCACGAACCAAGGCTGGTCGGCCACCCATTGGAGGGCGAACATGCGCCCGTTCATGCCCCACCCGGGGAGAACGGGAAAGTCAGCGTCAGGGACCGGATCCCCAGCGCGAAGAATAACCACATCACGTACTGCCCCCATTCGGGTCGTTTTCCTGGTCTGTGTGGTGCCGGCCCCCCATCAGCCGGCCCTGCGTCGAGGGTCTTGCTGATGACCAGCTGCTGCAGTGAGACCGGGCTGATCTCAAGCCCCGGCTCGTGGGCCTCGCGCCGTTGCGCCGCACTCAGCCCGCCGTCGATGGTCCAGGACACAAGTGCCCCGATGCCCTCGCGGTGCAGGACCTTTCGTCCAGCGGCAAGGGTTTCAACGCGGGCACCGTTGCCGGCCGCGTTGACGGCGGAGCCGCGGATTTTCTCGGCGTCGTCGTCGAGGATGATCCTGCCCTTATCGATCACGATGACGTGTTCGAGCAGGTTCGCCTCCTCGTCGATGAGGTGGGAGGAGAGGACGCTGGTGCGCGGGAACTGTGCGTAGTCCGCCAGCAGGCGGTCGTAGAAGAGTTGCCGGGCCACGGCGTCCAGGCCCAGATAGGGTTCATCGAAGAAGGTGGGCTCGGCCCGGGAGGCCAGCCCAATGATCACGCCCACGGCTGAGAGCCGGCCGCGGGAGAGCTTCTTGATGCGGCGTTTGAGCGGGAGCGCGAAGTCCGCGGCCAGCTGATGGGCCGGCGCGTTGTCCCACTTCTTGTAGAAGATGGCTGCAGCCTTCAGCGCGTGGATCGGGGCGAAATCGTCAGGGAATTTCTGGGATTCCCGGATGAAGCAGTTCCGGCCCAGGACCTTCTCGTTTTCATAAGGTTCCTCGCCGAACACGGACACTGTGCCGGTGCTGGCAAAGCCCTGGGCGGCAAGAATGGGCATGAGGGTTGTCTTGCCGGCGCCGTTGCAGCCCAGCAGCCCAGCAGCCCAGCAGCCCAGCAGCCCATAGATTGTGTCCTTTTCCAGGGTGAGGCTGACACCATCCAAGGCATTGGCGTCCCGGTAGATTTTAGCGGCATTGTTCACTTGGACAATGGACGTGTTCATAGTGCTCCTGCTTTCTGTTGCACCTGGCCACCCCCTGGCAACGGACATGCCGATTCCTCCTCTCTTGTAGAGAATCCCTTCGTCAACCAACTTGTTGACGCCTTTCCCGGCTGTGGCCGCGTTGATCCGGTGGAACGCGGCAAACTCATTCGTGGAGGGCACCGGGCCCCGGCCATCGGTGGACCGGGCAAGCCAGCCACCCCATCGCTTCACTGGTTCATTACTCATGCAACTAAGCCAGGAGCCGTTAGAGCCCCTGTCAAGGACCAATTTCCACCCGGGGGCGGAGGTTACCCCCAGCTACGTGCCGTAATCTTGGACGGTGATACTTTCTGCCTTGAGCGACTTCGCCCTGCCCACACTCATGGGTCACGGCCCTGCCCCAACTCTGAGCATCCTTCCCGATTGGCTGGACCCCCAGGTGATCCTCGGCAACGAGGCCATCGGCTTCTGGGTTGTCATCATCGCCTGCGCCATCATCTTTGCCGAAACCGGCCTGCTGGTGGGCTTCTTCCTGCCCGGCGATTCCCTGTTGTTCACCGCCGGATTGCTGGTGAGCACCGGCCACATGCCCATCAACATCTGGGCCCTGATGGCCATGTTGATTGTCTGCGCCTTTGTGGGCAACCAAGTGGGCTACGTGATCGGAGCCAAGGCCGGCCCGGCCATCTTCAACAAGCCCGATTCCAAGCTGTTCCGTAAGGAACACGTGGAGCATGCCCACACCTTCTTTGAAAAGCATGGCGGCAAGGCCCTGATCCTGGCCCGCTTTGTGCCGATCGTGCGCACCTTTGTCCCGGTAATCGTGGGCGTGGCCCGCATGAACATGCGCCACTTTGTGATCTTCAACGCCATTGGCGCCGTCCTGTGGGCTGGTGGTGTGACACTGCTCGGCTTCGCCCTGGGCAACCGTTTCCCGTGGGTCCAGAAGAACCTGGACATCATCTTCATCCTGATCGTGCTGGTCTCGGTGCTCCCGATCGTCTTCGAGTTCGCCAAGGCGTTCCTTGCACGCCGCAAGGCCAAGAAGGCTTAATCTCCCACGTACGACGGCGACCCCCGGCTTTGAGGGCCGGGGGTCGCCTTTTTGTTGTGCCAGACCCGGTGGTCGAGCCTGTCCAGACCTGGTGGCAGGTGCCTAGCCCAGGGCCTTCACGATGTGCGGCAGCAAGGCGCGGAAGGCGTTGCCGCGGTGGCTGATCGCGTTCTTCTCGGTGCTGCTGAGCTCGGCACAGGAGAAGTCCATGCCTGCCGGTTGCAGGATGGGGTCGTAGCCAAAGCCGCCGTCGCCGCGCGGTTCGGTGAGAAGGGTTCCTTCAAGGGTTCCCTCTTCCACCACATCCAACGTTCCGTCAGGGCTGGCCAAGGCCGCTGCACACACGAAGCGGGCGCCGCGGTGTTCGGTGGCAATCTCTGAAAGCTGGGCCAGCAACAGTTTCAGGTTCGCCGCGTCGTCGCCGTGGGTCCCGGCCCAGCGGGCCGAGAAGATACCGGGCGCCCCGCCCAGGACGTCCACGGCCAGGCCGGAGTCGTCGGCAATCGCCAGGACGCCGGTGAACCGGGCCACGGCATGCGCCTTCAGCCGCGAATTTCCGGCAAAGGTGACGGCGGTTTCGGCGACGTCCGGTGCATTGAGGGCACCGGCGTCGACCACATCGGTGTCGACGTCCAAACCGGGCACCTGTCCGCGCAACAGTTCCCGCAGTTCGCGCAGCTTGCCCTGGTTGTGCGTGGCCAGGACCAGTTTGGGTGAACCCATCAGAGGCCGAGGGTTTCGCGCTGGATGCGTGTCAGCTCACTGGTGCCGATCAGGGCCAGGTCCAGCAGCGCGTTGAGCTCGTCGCGGTCAAACGGTGCGCCCTCGGCGGTGCCCTGTACTTCAACGAACTTGCCGGAGCCGGTGACAACAACGTTCATGTCGGTCTCGGCGCGCACGTCCTCCACATAGGGCAGGTCAAGCATGGGGACCCCGTCGATGATGCCCACCGAGATGGCCGAAACGGTGTCGATCAGCGGCTGGGCGTTCTTGGCGATCAGCTTGTTTTCCTTGGCGTAGGCAATGGCATCGGCCAGGGCCACGTAGGCACCGGTGATGGCGGCCGTGCGGGTGCCGCCGTCCGCCTGCAGGACGTCGCAGTCCAAGACGATGGTGTTCTCGCCCAGCGCCTTGGTGTCGATGATGGCGCGCAGCGAGCGGCCGATCAGGCGGGAGATCTCGTGCGTGCGGCCGCCGATCTTGCCCTTGACGGACTCGCGTGAGTTGCGGGTGTTCGTGGCCCGGGGCAGCATGGCGTATTCTGCGGTGACCCAGCCGGTGCCCTCGCCCTTGAGCCAGCGCGGCACACCGGGGGTCAGGGATGCGGTGCACAGCACCCGGGTGTTGCCGAACTCGATCAGGGCCGAACCTTCGGCTTGCTTGGACCAGCCGCGGGTGATGCTGATGTC
>Ga0075017_100002509_pt1 | contig 11485 bp, 9 predicted proteins | sample AleBraG_ABR_2012_FD_71475 | JGI IMG/M metagenome (GOLD analysis project Ga0075017, IMG submission 71475) | Freshwater sediment microbial communities in response to fracking from Pennsylvania, USA - Alex Branch Run_MetaG_ABR_2012 | ecosystem: Environmental > Aquatic > Freshwater > Creek >...
CGTTCTCTGTCCAAGTCCCCTGGCCCGTCACGCACACGTACTCCTGCTCGGACCGATCCGTCGCGGCCCCAGCGCCGCTGGCCCGTTCCGACGCCCAGTCTCGTTCGAGACTTTCCGGAGTGTCACCGTGTCGATCATAGTTTTTTACTCTCCGCTAAAATCTAAAGAGTATCGTGAGTTTGCGGAGATGGCCAGCGCGTGCTCCGGACCCGGAGTAGCGGAGGCGGAAGGTCTTGAGACATGAGTGACGAACGAATTCCTCTGGTGGACTACCTTGTGCTGGGCGAATGCCCGCACCTCGTCGCCCACGAGTGCGTCTCGTGTGATGCGCGCTACTTTTCACACCGCAGCGCCTGCGCAAGCTGCGGCGAGCTTGAGTTCCGAGACGTGGACGTCCCACGAGACGGCGAGCTCCGGGCCTTCACGATCGTGGCGTTTGCCGCGCCGGGCATCCCCGTTCCCTTCGTCGCCGGCATCGTCGACTGCGGCGGTACCACCGTAAGGGGCAACATCATCAACGTTGTCCCTGATCCCGAGCATGTGACGCTCGGGATGAGGGTCCAGTTGGCGACCTACTCACTTGGCAATGACGTTAAGGGCGTGGAAGCAGTTGGCTACGGGTTTGAGCCGGTGAGTGTTTCGGTCCCGTCGGGAGAGAGAGGCTCCAGTGAGTGATGACATCTGGATTCTGGGGATTTACATGACCAAGTTCGGCAAGCATCCGGACCGCGACTCGGTCGACTTGGCCTCAGAGGCGGCGCTCGGTGCCTTGCGCGACAGCGGTACGACCATGAAGGACATGGGAGTCCTTGCCGCGGGATGCTTGATGGGTGGCCCCGCCGGCATCGGCCAGGCACTCCAGAAACAAATTGGTCAGACGGGTATACCGACCTACAACGTCGCAAACGCGTGCGCCACTGGGGCCACGGCGTTGCGCACGGCCATTATGGCGATCAAGGCTGGCGAGTGCGACTTCGGCATGGCGGTAGGAGTCGAGAAGCTTGCCGGAGCCGGCCTTCTCGCCGGAGGAACGCGCTCGGAAGGAGAAGAGGCCTGGACACCGGCGGGCCCCTATGGTGCCGTGACCTCGCTCGACGGGCGAATCGGAACAGAGACGATGCCCGGTGTCTTCGCCCAGATCGGAATGGAGTACGGGCATCGCTACGGCGGAACCAGCTTCGAACTCTTCGCCCAGATCAGCGAGAAGAACCACGCAAACTCGACGCTCAACCCCTTGGCGGCGTACACGAAAAGGATGACCCTCGAGGAGATCATGAGCGACGTCATGATCGCCTATCCCAACACACGGGCCATGTGTTCGGCGAACTGCGACGGTGCTGCGGCCGCGGTACTCGTCAGCGATTCGAAATTGAAGACGCTATCGCTCGAACAGCAGCGCCGTGCCGTGAAGGTCTCCGCGTCGGTGCTCACGACCGATCCGTGGGAAGAGGCTTGCCAGGTGCTGCCCAACGTCAACACGCTCACTCGCAACGCCGCCTTGCTCGCCTACGAACAGGCGGGTATTGGGCCGGACGACCTCAGCCTGGTTGAGTTGCATGATTGCTTTGCGACGGCCGAGCTCGTCCACTATGACAATCTGATGCTTTGTGAAGTGGGAGGCGCAGCCGACTTCTTCAGGTCCGGCGCGACCCGGCGCGACGGCGTGATGCCGGTCAATGTTTCGGGCGGACTCGAATCCAAGGGCCACCCCATCGCGGCGACTGGGATCGCGAACGTCTGGGAGGTCTGCCAGCACCTGCGCCGCGAGGCAGGTCCGCGTCAGATCGAGGGAGCCAACGTCGGTCTCGCGCACGTCATCGGCCTGGGTTCAGCGTGCGGCGTCCACATCCTCGAACGGGCGGCCTAAGAGTTGGCGCGACGGACCTGGTCGGCGAAGAGACTGTACGGAAGTCCGTCGGCGAGAGGACGGAAGTTCGCCTCCACGGCGTCCGCGAGGGCACTGAGGCTCCACGGGCCGTCCGACCCGACGTGCGCCACGACTTCAGGATTGTTGTAAAGGTCCAGATCGAGTCCAGCGGCGCCGATAACGCGCCCCGATAGCCAGTCCGACCTTTCTCCCGCCAGATAGGCGATGATTGGCGCGACGTTCTCGGGCGACATCGTGTCGAGTGAGGGGCCTTCCACGGGCTTCACTCCACCGGGCACCGTCGCAGTCAATCGAGTCGATGCACCTGGTGATATCGCGTTGGCGGTCACTCCATAACGAGCCAGCCCCTGGGCCAAGGAGTATGTCAGTCCGATGACTCCCATCTTGGCGGCCGCGTAGTTGGCTTGACCGGGCGAGCCTTGAAGACCCGAGACCGAGGTGAAATTGATGATCCGATAGTGGCCCTGTGCATTGCGCTGCTCGCGCCAGTAGGCGGCAGCGGGCCGAACCGTGGAGAAGTGTCCGCGGAGGTGAACCCGGATGACTGCGTCCCAGTCTTCGGGCGCCATATTGAATATCATCCGATCGCGCAGGATGCCGGCCACGTTCACGACGACGTCCAGCCGGCCGAAGTTCTCGAGGGCCTGGACCACCAGCTCCTCTCCCACGGCGGTATCGGCGATATCACCGCTGTTGGCGACGGCGCTTCCGTTTCCTGCCCGGATCTGGCGAGCAACTTCATGCGCGGGGCCGGTGTCCGATCCGGTGCCGTCAGGGTTCACGCCCCTGTCGTTGACGACGAGCGAGGCGCCCTCGGAAGCGAAGAGTTCGGCCACGGCTCGGCCGATTCCTCGGCCCCCGCCAGTGATAATCGCTACCCGCCCGTCGAGGCTTCCCATTCGCACCGCCCTTCTCGTCCTGCTGGGACCATTTCCTTCCCAGGAATCTTCCGCGAAGCCGTCCACGACGCCACATCTCTCCGACGGCCCTCGCCTCACGACTCTCGTTGAACGTGCGACCCTGAGCCGAGGCCGGCCTGCGCCGAACGCGACGAGAGTGACCTGTCGCAAATTTTTAAGTGCTCATTAGAATACAACCGATCGAGGGAGTAAGGTGAAACTCAGCACGTGTCTCAGTTACACCGGCGATGTCTTCGCCGGCGCAGTGGAAATCCGAGCCCTGGAAGAGGCCGGGCTCGACGGCGTCTGGGTGCCCGAGGGCTATAGCTACGACGCGTTCACGACAATGGGCTTTCTAGCCAGTCAGACGCATGCCGTGACCATCGGCTCGGGCGTCGTGAACGTGTATTCGCGAACTCCAACGGTCCTCGCCATGTCCTTTGCCGGGCTCGACATGCTCTCAAATGGGCGGGCCATGTGCGGCATCGGTGCATCGGGTCCCCAAGTCATTGAGGGCTTTCACGGCATCGCGTACGAGCACCCGCTTCAGCGAATCGTCGAGACGATCGAAATCTGCCGCGCCACATGGCGTCGCGAGCTAGTTGACCACCATGGCCCGACCATCGACATCCCCTTGCCCGACGGCGTCGGGACCGGGCTGGGTAAACCGTTGAAGCTGATCAACCATCCGGTGCGCGATGCCATCCCGGTGTGGTGGGCGTCACTCGTTGGCAGGAGCGTGGAGAAGACGGCCGAGCTCGCCGACGGTTGGATACCGGCGTCGTTCATCCCCGAGCGGTCACACGAGCTTTGGGGTGACTCGCTCGCCCGGGGTCGCGCGACGCGGTCGCCGCAGTTGGCGCCGCTGCAGGTTCTTGCTGGCGGACCGCTCAAGATCACGCGTTCACCCGACGAAGTGACAGCATTCCACGATCGCGGTCGCCTGGCAGCCGCGCTCTACCTGGGCGGAATGGGTGCCAAGTCCAAGAACTTCTATAACGACCTGCTCGCCGCTTACGGCTGGGGAAGGGAGGCGCAGGAGATCCAGAGCCTGTTCCTGTCGGGCGAGAAGGAGAGGGCCGCGGCCGCAGTACCCCTCGCGTACCTCGAGGCAACGTCGCTCGTGGGCCCCGTGGAGTACATCAGGGACCGCGTCGCCGCGTACCAAGAGGCCGGCGTCACGCACCTACAGACGATTCTCGAGGGCCCCCTCGAGGAGAAAGTGTCGTCGATTGCCACTTTGAAGGAGATCCTCGAAGGCTGAGGACCACGACCACTGGGCGAGGCAAAGTTGATCTCTTTGAAACCTCGCGCCGCTGAGCCTGAACCGAGTTTCGCCGGTCAGATGATTCTCGAGTCGTGGTTCACCCAGTACGGCGCTCTCAAAGGTCCTTTCGCGAGTTTGCCTGTCGGCATCCTCGGTAGGACGTCGATGAACTCCACCGAGCGCGGCCGCTTGTACCCGGCGAGACGTGGTCGGCACCAGTCGATTAGCTCTTCGGCCAGTTCGTCGCTCGGTGAGTACTGGCTCCACAACTCAACAATGGCCTTGACTTCCTCACCAAACTCCTCGTTCGGCACGCCGATGACGGCGACGTCGGCCACCGCCGGATGTTCGGACAATACGTCTTCAATCTCCCGGGGATAGATATTGACACCACCTGACACGATCATGAAGCTCGCTCGGTCGGTCAGGTAGATGTATCCCTCATCATCGACATAGCCGACGTCGCCGTACGTGGCCCAGTCGGGATGATCGTCAAGACGCTGGGATCGGTTGGCGTCTGGATCCTTGGCGTACCCCGCATCGAATTCTCGGTTCTCGAAATATATGACTCCTGTCTGCCCCACCGGCACCTCCAGGCCACCGTCGTTCACGATGTGCGCGACCCCAAAGCGTGACTTGCCCACGCTTCCGTGATGGCTCAGCCACTGTTCGGAGTCGATCCAAGTCCCTCCGATCCCCTCGCTGCCGCCGTAGTACTCGGTGATGATCGGACCCCACCAGTCGATCATCGCTTGCTTCACCATTATCGAGCACGGGGCGGCTGAGTGCACCGCGTGACGAAGGCTCGAATGGTCGAACCGCGTGCGCTCCTGTTCGGGCAGGCCCAGCATCCGCACGAACATTGTCGGAACCCACTGGCTATGGCTGACCCGGTGCGCTTCGATCAATCGGAGGGCCTCGCGTGCGTCGAAGCGCTCCATGAGCACCACGGTGCCCCCGAAGGTTTGCACGGCGACGCTGAATGCGGACGGAGCGGCGTGATAGAGCGGTGCGGGCGAAAGGTAGATGGTGTGCTCATCGAAGCCGTGAATGTTCTTGATCACCGTAGAGTTCGGCGGACCGCTGTCAACCGGTTCGTCGGGCAAGGGACGAATGAAGGCCTTGGGCTGCCCCGTCGTGCCTGAGCTGTAATACTGGAGCGATCCTTGCGACTCGTCAGGTACCGGAGTCGTCGCAAGACCAGAGATGGCCGCATCAAACGACTCGAAGTTCTCGGTGCTTGAGCCAATGACGAGCCCAGCACGACACAACGGCGCCTCCACTCGCGCAACGGCGGCGACTTCGAGAAGCCGTTCGGAAGTCAGAAGGACCTGAGCCTCGCAATGTTTGACGATGGCGCCGGTCTCGGGGCCGGTAAGGTGCGAGTTCACGGGCGTCACGTAAAGCCCTGAACGCAGCGCGGCCCAGACGATCACCAGGTACGTGGGGCAGTTCTCCATAACCGCCGCGATATGGTCGCCCCGAGTGAGGCCGAGTCCGCGAAGATAATGCGCCAGCTGATTCGACCTGGCATCCAGCTCTGCGTATGTCAGAACCGCTCCGGCCTGGTCTATAAGCGCGGCCTTGTCGGGCGTGGCGTGCGCATGTGTCCTCACGTACATTCGTGTCCCTTCCATGGCGATCAAGTGAACTCTCACTGCCTGATGAACTCGAACTGCACAGCGCGATTCCCGGGCCACGACCTACAGCCCGAGTCCGGCGCGACTTTGGTTGAGAACACCGAGCGCTCCGGATAGATTAACGGAGATTAGATAAACCCTCTATCGTCCAGGGCCGCCGTCTGGCGTTCACGGACGGGTGCGCAGGTTGTGAGCAAAACCAAGAACTATCCGGAACTGGACCCCGAGATTGCGGCGGCGTTCGACGCCCTCGCACCCGACTCACACCTGCGGGGAACGATCGGGACGACCGCCGAGGGAATCGCAAGGATGCGCGAGACGGCCCGTCTTGCATTGCCCAGCGACAATGAGTTGCGACGCGGAGGTGCGGTGGACGTCGAAGAGCGGTCGATCCCTCGACAATCGGACCCCACGGGCCTCGATCTGTTGATTCTTCGGCCCTCCGCCGGCACCGGGCCGTGGCCCTGCGTGTACTTCGTCCACGGCAGCGGGATGGTCGTAGGCGAAAGCTGTCGGGCAGGAATGGGCGGAGCGGCCGCCTGGGTTGAGGAGTTCGGAACGGCTGTCGTGGGAGTCGACTACCGGGTGGCCCCCGAGTTCCCTCATCCCGAGCCGGTCGAAGACGTCTACACCGGACTGCGGTGGGTGAGCAATCACGCGACCGAAATCGACGTCGACCCGAATCGGATCATGATTGTGGGCGTGAGCGGCGGTGGCGGCCTCGCCGCCGGGACCGCACTGCTCTGCCGTGATCGAGGCGGACCCGCACTGACCCATCAGATCCTGGTCTGTCCAATGCTGGACGACCGGGAGGTGACAGTCTCCAGCAAGTTCGAGGGAGTCATTTGGGATCGCCGATCCAACCACACGGGGTGGTCCGCCCTCTTAGGAGAATCGTGTGGGGGACCCGACGTGAGCCCGTACGCGGCGCCGGCGAGGGCCACAAACCTCCACGGACTACCCCCGACCTACTTGGACTGCGGCGCGTCCGAAGTCTTTCGTGATGAGGTCATGGACCTCGGCTCTCGACTCGCCCAGGCGGGCGTTCCAGTTGAGCTTCACTTGTGGTCCGGCGCCATGCACGGCTCTGAGCGACTGGCGCCTCGAGCCGAGGTATCCCGTGCCGCGATCGCGGCGCGAACGAGCTACCTTCGGCGAGCCCTCACTCGTGGCAAGAACCCCGCGTGACCGAGGCCGGACGCCGGTCCTCCGCGGCCCGGCGCGGGACTCGAGAAGGCGTTCGACGGCACGGTGCGATGTGAAGCTGCGGGTGACATCGAAGGACTCCGAAGGGCGTGGACTTCCGTGAGTCGCAACTGGTCCAGCGCGGAGATCGTACGACGTGGCGCGACGCGAGGAGGAGAGCGCCCGGCCCTCTCGGCTGGTGGTGTGACCTGGTCGTGGTCGGAGTTGTATGACTCGTCCAAGCGCGCCGCCAACGGTCTTGCTTCCCTCGGCGTGAGTGCGGGCGATCGCGTGGCCATCCTCGACCGCAATGGCCCCGCGCACGTGCAGCTGATTCTCGGCGCCGGGCTGATCCGCGCGGTGCCAGTGCCCGTGAATTGGCGGCTGTCACCGTCGGAGGTCTCGAGGATCCTCAAGGACGCTCAGGCCCGGGCCCTGATCATCGGACCAGACTTCATCGAAGACATGCGGAGCGAACTCGGTCTGCTCGGTCTGGACGGAAGAGTCTTCGCGGCACGCGACGGTGCCCCGGGCACTCGGAACTGGGTCCGATGGCTGGCCGAGCAGTCGGACATGGACCCCGGCGCGGAACCCTCATTACACGACGCACAGCTGCAGCTATATACCTCAGGCACGACCGGCCGACCCAAGGGTGTGGTGCTGAGCAACGCCAACATCTTCGCCAGTTCTCAGCAGTTGATCGCGGTGAACGAGATCGACGGCAGCTCTGTGGCGTTGGTGGCCGGGCAACTCTTCCATCTCGCGAGTGCGAACCTTCAAGCCACTCTGAGCGCCGGCGGCCACATCGTCTTGCCGGCCAGCACCGACCCCCTCGACATCCTGGACACCATTGAGACGTACCAGATCACGCACGCCTCGTTCGTTCCGGCGATGTTGAAGATGCTGATGGACACCCCGGGGGTCGAGACGAGAGACTTCTCGACGCTGCGTTACGTGATCTACGGCGGTTCACCGATCAGTGAACGCTTGATGATGAGATGCGTGAAGGTGATGGGCGTGAGAATCACCCAGGGCTTCGGGATGACTGAGACGGCCGGCGCCGTCACGCTGCTGAGTCATGAAGACCACCTGGCGTCGTCACGGCACCCCCATCGGCTGCGCTCGTGCGGCAAGGCGCTCCCGGGGGTCGAACTGCGCGTCGTGGACCCCGTGACTGGCGAAGACCAGCCGACGGGTGGAACCGGTGAGATCTTGGTGCGCTCCGCTCAGAACACAATCGGTTACTGGCGACAACCCGAGGCCACCGCCGAGACCATCGATGACGAGGGTTGGCTTCATACCGGTGACGCCGGTTCCCTCGATGACGACGGATACCTTTACCTCCACGATCGACTCAAGGACATGATCGTGTCGGGCGCCGAAAACGTGTATCCCGCCGAGATCGAGAATCTTATCTCGAGCCACCCCGCAGTGTTCGACGTCGCCGTCATCGGGGTGCCCCACCCGAAGTGGGGCGAAACGGTCAAGGCTGTCGTCGTCGTCGCACCGGACGAGACGCTCGGCGAAGCTGAGCTCATCGACTACTGCCGCAGCCGAGTCGCCCACTATAAGTGCCCGACCTCGGTCGAATTCGTTGACGAACTCCCACGCAACGCGGCGGGCAAGCTCCTCAAGCGCCAGCTTCGCGAGCCGTACTGGGCGAACCTGGATCGAAGGGTCAACTGATCCTCCCTAGGGCACGCTCGGTGGCGACGAGGCCGGATGCCATCGACCATGAGAAATTGAATCGGATTTCAAAACCAAGGTACGCTGAATCGGGGGTTCGCGGACCGTGCATCTCATGCCCCGAACTCAAAAGTGAGGCCAGACGACCATGATGACGGGTGAAGAGTACCGCAAGTCGGTCAACGACGGGCGCGAGACGTACTTCCGGGGACGACGCATACACAACGTCGCTGAGGACCCCGATCTTGGGCGGATGGCCGACCACGTGGCCGCCGCGTACGACGGGTGGTACCAGCCTGGCGTCGAGGCGCGCAACCCGCTGATGATGCCTCCCTCCTCTCCAGAGGAGATGCGCGAGCGCATGCCCCTCTGGTCGCGCTTGGACGTGTTGACCAAGGTGACCGTCGGGAGCCTGAGCACTCTCATGACCGTCGCCGCACGAACCCGCGAGCAGGACAATGACACCGCCGATCGCATCACCGCGTACGTCGAAGACGCCCGTCTGCGGGACATCCGGATCCCCCAGTGCATCACCGATGCCAAGGGGGATCGGTCGCTACGCCCCGCTCTCCAGTCTGACCCCGACGCGTACGTGCGAGTCGTCGATCGAGCGCCCGACGGCGTTGTAATCCGCGGGGCCAAGCTGCATATCTCTGGTGCGTCCTTCGGCCATGACCTCATGGTCATTCCCACCAAGAGGATGAAGCCCGACGAAGGCCAATTCTCGATCGCCTGCATGGTTCCGGTGAGCTCTCCAGGCGTTCAGGTGGTGAACGTCGGCTTTTCTCCCACGGCCGATGAGCGAGAGCAACCCGGATCGTGGCGTCACCTCGTCTTTGACGGATTCGTGATGTTCAATGATGTGTTTGTTCCGACACCGAGGGTTCTCTCTGACGACCGTCCGGAGTTCTCCGCTACCTTCGCTCACTCGCTCGGCATATGGGAGAGGCTCGGTGGGATGGTCCATCAAGTCGATCAAGCCGAGCGGCTCGTCGGCCTCGCTCTCCTGGTCGCTGAAGCCAACGGCATCCAGAAGATCTCACACATCCGCGAGAAGATCGACGAGCTCGCCATCTTCGCGACCATCTTGAGGGCGGGGCTCGAGGCCGCCGTTAGCAACGCGCATGAGTCGCCCGATGGCTACTACTACCCCGACGAACTGTTCACTAACGCCGCCAAGTATTACGGCGCGGCTTCCTACAGTTTGATGGTTCGCCATCTTCACGACATCGCCGGCGGTAGCATCTCGACCGTTCCCGGTGTGGCCGATTTTGACAATCCCGACACGGGCGAGGGACTTCGCAAGTACATGAGCACTTCCCCCACGGTAAGCGGCGAGTACCGAGCTCGACTCTTCCTCGCCATCCGCGACTTCACCGCGAGCGACTTCGGCGGGTGGAACCAGGTCGGCGTCCTTCAGGGCGGCGGTGGGTTATTCGCCCAGCGAGTGGTCACGCGAGGGAAGTTTGACTTCGACGCCGCACGCGAGATGGCTCTCGACGAGGCCGGCCTCAAGGAATTCCTCTAGGAGATGAAACTTTCGGACCGCCAAGCGCACCCCGACGCATGAGCGAGATCGTGAGGGGTTCAACTCGGCCCACGCCCCCGCAAGTTTCGACGGCCACGGTGATCATGGTTCACGGCGCATGGCACGGGGCCTGGGCTTTCGACAAGGTCCTCCCCCTTTTGGCCGCTTCCGACGTCCCAGCACTCGCTGTAGATCTCCCGGGTCACGGGAATTCAAAGGAGTCCTTCACAGACCTGCATGGTGACGCCCGACTGGTCTCTCAGATTCTCGACGGCATTGACGGCAATGTCGTTCTCGTGGGCCACTCTTATGGAGGAGCGGTTATCACTGAGGCGGGCGTCCACGATGCCGTCACGCGGCTGGTCTACCTCTGCGCCAATGTTCCTGACCCTGACGAGGAGACCGCAGCATCCGGCGACCTCGCCGTGACCATGGCGCGCGGCGCCCGTCCGGCATTCGCCGACGCCGTCCTCAGCCACCCTGACGGCACTCTGACCTTGGACCCCGAGATCGCTGCCGCTTGCCTCTACAACGACTGCGACGATGAGACCGTGGCCTGGGCGCTCGCTCGACTGGGGAGCCACCCCTCCTTGAACCTCCTGCAGCAACCGACGACAGTCGCTTGGCGATCCACTCCCTCCACGTACGTTCTGTGCCGCAACGACCAGACCGTCCACCCACGTATCCAAAGGCAGATGGCCAACCGGTGCACGTTCGTGGTCGAATGGGATACTGGTCATTCTCCCTTCGCCTCCCAGCCCCAGCTGGTGGCCGACCTGCTGGCGTCCCTGGCGCGAGCGGGCTGAGCGCTTCAGAGTCCCAGCCCGGCCCGAGGCGGCCCGGCGGCGGCAAGGATTCGGGTGAACGGGACTGCACCGCATCGAACTTTTTCTGAACCACGGTTAGAAAACGTCTATATTGAGAGCCGTGAACGTTGTTGTCTGCGTCAAGCAGATCCCCGACCCCGCAGCGCCCCAGTCCTTCGAGCCGACCAACAACCTCAATCGGTCGGGCAAGCTGATCCTCGACGAAGCCGACACCTACGGCGTCGAGATGGCGTTACAGATCGTTGACTGCGCCGGTTCGGGCGAGGTGAGCGTGGTCTCCATGAGTTCGGCGATTGACCTGGCAGGGGTGCGGAACGCGCTCGCCATGGGCGCGGCCCGAGCGGTGGTCGCGAGCGACGAGGGCTTGCGCGGGAGCGACGCCTTGGGAACTGCCAAAGTGTTGGCCGCGCTAATTCGCCGTCTAAACCCGGACCTCGTCCTATGCGCGACTGAGTCTTCCGACGGCTACACCGGGACGACACCGGTCCAGCTCGCTGAGTTGCTTGGCATGCCGTCGATCACATTCGCCAAGTCGGCCTCGATCGAGAATCGCACAGTGCTCGTC
>Ga0075017_100002510_pt1 | contig 11483 bp, 9 predicted proteins | sample AleBraG_ABR_2012_FD_71475 | JGI IMG/M metagenome (GOLD analysis project Ga0075017, IMG submission 71475) | Freshwater sediment microbial communities in response to fracking from Pennsylvania, USA - Alex Branch Run_MetaG_ABR_2012 | ecosystem: Environmental > Aquatic > Freshwater > Creek >...
TGACTCCCATCGATCCGAGCAAGGTGCCTGCATCCTGGTCGTCTGCCGCGCCCGTGGCCGTGCCGGCCGAGGCGACCGCTAAAACCACCACCACCACGTCGTCGGGCGGCCGAGGCATTCCGTCTTGGCCACGCGAGCGCAGGTATCTGCTGTTCGGGGGGATCGCCCTGGCCTTCGTGATCGTCTTGGTGGCGCTTTTCTTCTTCGGTCAGTCTCTCGTTTCACACGCCTCCGGTCTGCCTGCTTCGGCCCCCGTGCCGACTGCCGGCCGCCCGACATCGGCCGCTCCATCAGCGTCCGCGACGCCGTCCACGTCTGCCTCGCCCTCGACGAGCACCGGGCCGGCCTCTGCGGGAGTGCACCGGTGGAGCGATCTCAAGGGTGGCGAGTGCGTGGCGACGTTCCCGAACGCGTGGCAAGAGACCTACACGGTCGTCAGCTGCAACGCGGCGCATCAGGGTCAACTCATTTCGACAGGCTCTGCGGCCGGAGCGCCCGGCGCGGCCTACCCGGGGCTGGCGGCCCTTCAAGCGGAGGTCGCCCCGAAGTGCCAGTCGAGCGGAGTGCTCAACATCAGCGCCGCACAGGCGTACACGGGGGTGCAGGTGTCGGCGAGTTACCCCGCCACCGCCGGCGAGTGGACCGCAGGATCCCGCAGCTACTACTGCTTCGTGAGTCGAACGGGCGGCCAGACCTTCACCAGCAGCCTCGCAGCGGCCGGCTGACCGGGCGTACTGAGAGCTTCTAGTTCAGAGGTGACCGTCTGCGTCGCCCACGTCGGCGGAGGTCGGCTCGGTGCGAACGAGTTCGTGCACTCCGTTGAGAACCTCGGTCGGGCGGAAGGGGTAACGGTCGATCTCGGCCTGATCGCTGATCCCGGTGAGGACGAGGATCGTGTGGAGCCCGGCTTCGATCCCGGCGATGATGTCGGTGTCCATCCTGTCGCCGATCATTGCGGTGTTCTCGGAGTGCGCGCCGATCCTGTTCATCGCCGACCTGAACATCATAGGGTTCGGCTTGCCGACGACGTAGGGCTCCTTGCCCGTCACCTTCGTGATCATGGCAGCGATGGCTCCGGTGGCAGGCAGGATGCCCTCGGCGCTGGGGCCCGTCGCATCAGGATTCGTGACGATGAACCTGGCCCCGCCCATGATGAGCCGCGCGGCCTTGGTGATCGCCTCGAAGGAGTAGTTGCGCGTCTCACCCACGACGACGTAGTCAGGCGCGGTCTCGGTCATGATGAAGCCGGCCTCGTGAAGAGCCGTCGTCATCCCCGCCTCGCCGATGACGAATGCCGAACCGCCGGGCATCTGGGATCGACAGAAGTCGGCGGTCGCCAGAGCGGACGTCCAGATGCGCTCTTCTGGAACCTCGAGGCCTGACGCCCGAAGCCTCGCCGAGAGGTCGCGCGGAGTGAAGATCGAGTTGTTGGTGAGCACGAGGTACGGCGTGCCCTCGTCTTGCCACTGGGCAATCAGTTCGGCCGCACCCGGAAGCGCCTTGTTCTCGTGGACGAGCACTCCGTCCATGTCGGTGAGCCAGCATTCGACTTCTTCGCGGGTTGACATGGCACTCAGCGTAGTCGCGGCCACAGACGTGCCAGCAAACTATTGACTTACCAGAATATTACATTCATACTCGATAGCAGATACGAAGGGCTGCAGATGATTCCACCCGCCACCCCCACTCTCGGAGACACAGTCGGGCGCCGATCCGACCTCGGCGCGCTCATTCGATCGCTCCTCCTGATGGCGAGATTCTCGCTGATCAACGTCTTCGGCAGGCGCTCCGTTATCGACCCGACCGGGCCGAGCGGTCTGACCAGCAGGCCCGACCACGCCCGCCCCGTCGTGTCTCTGACGAGCTACGGTCGTCGGGTTCCGCTAGCGTTCCTGGCCATCGAGAGCATCGCCCGCGGCTCGCTGCGCCCGTCCCGTCTCGTGCTCTGGCTCGACGACCCTCGGTATCTCGCAAGGCCCCCTCGAAGCCTCAGGCGCCTCGTTCGACGGGGCCTCGAGGTGAAGGCCTCTGAAAACTACGGGCCACACACGAAGTACTATCCGTACGCGCGCTCCCGAGCCGATCATGAGCTGCCTCTCGTCACCGCAGACGACGATTGGATGGTTCCGCGCGAATGGCTTTCGTCCCTCATCGAGGCGCACTCTGACGACAAATTGGCCCTAGCTGCTCACAGAGCCCATCGCATCGCGATGACCGACGGCGGCGTGGCCCCATATGCCACGTGGAGCCCGGCGACCCTCGCAGTCACGTCCCCCCTTCATTTCGGTACCGGGTGCATGGGCCAGCTCATCACTCCGCGCGTGCTCGACGCACTTCGAGACGCGGGCGATTCGTTTCGGCAGTTCTCGCCGCATAACGACGACGTGTGGATCCACCACACAGCACTCGAACTCGGCGTCGGGGTGCGGCCGGTCGGGCTTCTTCCCGAATCCGACTTCGCTCCTGTCCGCGGCGCGGGTCTCTTCGGCGTCAAGCCCCTGTTCGAATCGAACGTCGCCGGTGGTCGCAACGATCGCCAGATAGAGGCCACCTACACGGCGCGGGGTGTTTCAGCGCTGCTCGACGCATCAGGCCGCTGACTCGTGCGCACCATTCTGGGGCCGGGTGCCTTTCTGTCCGCCGGTAGTCTGGCTCAATGCCCGAGTCGACACCTGCCAATCCGACCGGGCATCCGGAGCCCGACGGTCCGTCTCCGACCCACGACGGCGAAGCGGTCGACGCTCCGACGATCCACCCCGAGTGGACTACTCACGGCGTCGGTCCCTATCCCGGCGGCGAGGCCGCATGGCCCGTGGGGGAGCACTTCGATCCTCTCCTCCTCCGAGACGGCGACACTCGCAACGTCGTCGACGAGTACCGCTACTGGAACATGGAGGCGATCGTGCGCGACCTCGATGCCAAGCGGCACCCGTTTCAGGTCGCGATCGAGAATTGGCAGCACGACCTCAATATCGGCTCCATCGTCCGAAGCGCCAATGCATTCGGTGCCGAGATGGTCCACATCGTCGGGCGTCGCCGCTGGAACAAGCGCGGTGCGATGGTCACCGACCGCTATCAACACGTGCTTCACCACCCCGACGTCGACGCCTTCCTGGCCTGGGCCGACGCTGCAGGCATCCCCATCCTGGCCATCGACAACGTCGACGGATCGGTACCGATCGAGCGTTTCGACCTGCCCGAGCGCTGTGTGTTCTTCTTCGGTCAAGAGGGCCCAGGGCTCTCGCCGGAAGCACTCACGGCCGCCGAAGCGATTCTCGAGATCTCCCAGTTCGGTTCGACGCGCAGCATCAATGCCTCGGCCGCTGCCGCGGTCGTCATGCACTCCTGGATACTCCGTCACGCCTCCATTCCTGGCGCAGTGTGAGCGGCTGGTAACCACTTGCTCCGTGATCGCCGCTACCGTGGCGACATGACTTCTGCAAATCTCCTCGGTGTTCCTGAAACCCTGCTTCCGGAGACCCCGGAGGTGGCCGCCGATCTCGCGTCGCTCCCTCTGGAGCAGGCGGTCATCGCCCACCCCGAAGCACCGCTCGCCTGGGCGCTCCTCTCCGACGTCGCGCACGAACGCGGAAGCGCTCTCGAGGCGTACGCGTATGCGCGGGTCGGTTATCACCGCGGGCTCGACAGCCTCCGAAAGGCGGGCTGGCGCGGGCAGGGCCCCGTGCCCTGGCGTCACGAGGCCAACCGCGGCGTGCTGCGGGCGTTGTACGCGCTTCGCCGTGGCGCGCAGTCGATCGGCGAAGAGTCCGAGGTCGAACGGCTGACCACGTTCTTGAACGATGCCGACCCCTCCGCGATCGGGTCGATCGAGGCCGAGGGCGCATCCGCCTGACCCTGGGCCGCCAACGGCCTCCCGGGTGTCGTCCCTGTCATCTACTACCCCTCCGAAAAGAGTCTCATGCCAGAAGGCAGCCCGACCCGGACAGTGTCGATAATCGGCACGCGCGGTTACCCGAGCTACTACGGCGGCTTCGAGACGGCGGTTCGCAAGATCGCACCCGCGCTCGTGGATGCAGGTTGGGAGGTCACCGTCTACGGTCGCGACGGCTCGACGCGCGACTCTGATCCGGATCGCGACGCTCGTGTGAAGACGCGAGTCACGCGTGGGCTCGAGACGAAATCGGTCAGCACCCTGACCTACGGTTTCACGGCGGTGCTCGACACGTTCGTTCGCAAGCCCGACGTAGCCCTGGTCATGAACGTGGCGAACGGATTCTGGTTGCCCCTGCTCGTGCTGCGAGGCGTACCGACGCTCGTGAACGTCGATGGGATCGAGTGGGAGCGTGCCAAGTGGGGTCGCCTCGCCAAATTCGTCTTCAAGACGGGTGCGCGAGCGACCGCCGCATTCGGTACTCGGCTGGTCGGTGATGCGCACGAAATCGTTCGACGATGGAGGGTCGAGTTTCGACGGGACGCGGTCTTCATCCCGTACGGCGGAGAAGAGCCGGGTCTGCTGCCCGTCGAACCCGGACTCGAGCGCCGGGGGTATGCCCTGGCAGTCGCCCGATTCGTGCCCGAGAACACCATCTCGGAGTTCATCGAGGCAGCGCGTCACGTCAGTGAAACCCACGACGTGGTGATCGTCGGCTCGAGCGGCTATGGCGGAGAGTTCGACGAGCGAGTCAAGGCGCTCGCCGACGAATCGCCTCGGGTGTCGTGGCTGGGCCACGTGAGTGATGACGCGCGGCTTTTGGCTCTCTGGCAGCATGCCGGCGCTTATTTTCACGGCCACAGTGTCGGGGGTACCAATCCGGCACTGGTCCAGGCAATGCTCTGCGGGGCACCGGTGGTCGCACGCGACACCGTCTACAACCGGGAGGTGCTCGACTCGGCCGGCGTCTTCGTCGAGCCCGACCCGGGTGCGATCGCACGCGCCCTCCTGGGCGTCCTCGCCGATCCCGCTCGCCAGAAATCCCTTTCTCTCAAAGCACAGGATCGCGCGCGCACCCACTACACGTGGGCGCAGGTCTGCAGCCGCTACGAGCAGGAACTCGCCGCACTTGTCGACGCCGGACATGCGGACTGGGTGACGGAGGAGTAGTCGGCTCGCGGAGAAATCACCGTCCCAGCTCGGAGATGACGTAGCTGGGATCAGCGAAGCGAGTGGGAGCTGCTAGTTGGGCGACGGCCGAACCGGCGATGACGACCAGGATGGCGGAGACTCCTGCCCTCTCGCGGAGGCGTCGCCGCGCACGGTCTCGTCGTAGGTGTCCTGCTGGCACCTCCCATCCCCGGAGCCAGGAGGAGCGGAGAGCTCGCCGCTCGATCCAGTGGTAAGAGGCTTCTGACAGAAGTACGGTGGCGCCAAGGGTGATGCAGGCCGCCCACCACGTCCGGCCGAGCGCTTCCATAATCAGAACCGCGGCCGGGAAATGCCACAGACAGAGCGGGTAGGCCCGCCTTCCGACGAACCGGGCCGGGGCGCAGGCCAGGATGCCCGTGGCTGTCCCTTCTGTATTTGTCCCGAAACCGACGATGAACGCTGTTCCGACAATCACAAGGAGCGTGCGAGACCCCGAGAACCCCAGGTTCGGATCGACCAGAGCAAACGCGGCTGCGGTCGATGCGATGCCGAGCCAAAGGCCGACGCAGCGGATCCAGCGTGGCGTGCTCGTCACGCGATGGGTGACGAGAGCCGCGACGATCCCGGGCACGAATTCCCAGGCACGCGCGAACGTGTCGACAGATGCGGCCGAGGGATCGAGCCGCGTCGCGTGGGTCGAATACAGGCCAGACGCGATGAAGGCGGCTGCGGCCGTGATCAGTAGGAGGGGTCCCAGACGTGCCAGCCTCCCGAGGCGGGTCACGAGGAGGGCCGCTCCGATGATCACGAGCGGCCACGTGACGTAGAACTGCCCTTCGACGGCGAGCGACCAGAAGTGCTCGACGGGTGATGCGTCCGTGTTCGGCTGCAGGTGCGACCTTCGGGAGGCGATGAGGTGCCAGTTCTCGACGAGGGTGAGAGCGGAGAGGCTGTCGAGCCCGGCCCGCAGCGCGCGCGGGGCCGACCACATGACCGACGTGGCCGCGACCGTCACGGCGAGGACGGCGGCGGCGGTCGGCAGGATGCGCCGCGCACGTCGGGCGAAAAACGCCGCGATCGAGACGCGACCGGTGGAACGCAACTCCCACACCAGCAGCCCGGTGATCAGAAAGCCCGAGATGACGAAAAAGCCGTCGACCCCGGGGGCGCCTTCCTCGGGCACTCCAGAGAGGCGGCTGAGGACGATTACAGCGGCCAGCCAGCCGCGCAGGCCCTCGATATCGGCGCGAACGGGTCGACGATTTCGACCCGTCGTACGATTTGGTAATAGAGGCATGAGGCATTTATACACTGCAGATCGAGATCAGAAAGCGTAGTAAGGATTCTGTAGACAGAATGTAAAATACGCATTATTCTGAGGGAGAGCGCGTTCCGAATCCATCGGTCGACCGGGCAGTCGCCTGACGAGTTGCTCCCGACAGAGAGAGTGCGTGCATGAGAAGGCTTCGCGTCGTCCGGCAGTCGCGATCCGCCGTGCCTCGATCGCTCCGCGTGGTCCCCGAGCTGCGCGCCGTGCATGTCGAGCGTTTTGCTGGGCAGAGTGACTCAGCCCTGATCTACCTCGACACGAATTTTGACCTCGGCGAAACCCCGCGTCCTGCGAACATCCGCCCACGCTCCTTCCTCGGTGCGCTCGTGGCGATCGTGTCGTCGCGCGCAGAAGTCCTCGAACTCCCCGAGCCGCTGTGGATGCGCTTTCTCCCGAAGAACATCGCACTCGGTCTCGCGTGGAAGGTCTCCGGCGTGCTGGCGAGGCGAAAGAGGCGACTGGTCACCTATGCGATGGAGAACAACGATCTCGCGACTCTGCTCGGGGGCGGCCGTCGTCTTCCGCGATGGGTGGTCGCTGCCGCGGCTCGTATCATCGGCACCTACGTCGGGTGGGCGATCGACCGGATCGCCTACGCGAGCCCCGCGGCCGAGGCGGCTTACCGCGTGCTGCCGGGAGCGGAGCGGGTAGCGAGTCGGTCCATCCTCGAACTCCCTTCGCCTGCGCTCCTTCGAGCCGGCCCGCCCGAGCGACGAGGTGAGGTCGTCTTCGCGGGCGTCCTCGAGCCTCGCAAAGGCATTGTGCCGCTTCTCAAAGCATGGTCGCGAGTCGAAGCCACGTTGCCAGACGCTCGACTGACTCTGATCGGCCCGGGCTCCCTCGCGCCGACGGCGACCTCGTGGGCACGCCGGGCCCCCGGGTCGCGGCGCTATCTCGGTCACGTCGAACGGGCAGGCGTCTTAGAGCGGGTCGCCGATGCCAGGTGCGTCGTCGCACCCTCCGTTCGAGACGGTCGCTGGCGCGAGCAGATCGGCCTTCCGATCAAGGAGGCGCTCGCGGCCGGGGCGACGGTCGTCACCACCGACCAGACCGGATTGGCGCCGTGGCTGAAGGCTCACTCACACCACGTCGTTCCGGCGTCGAAGGCTGGCAAAGAGTTGGTGGCCGATCTGGCCGCAGCCCTCGTCGCTGCGCTCCACGCTCCGATCGAACCGGAGAAAGTTCTCGCGTCGCTCCCCGTTCGAGACGGACGTCTCGAAGCCGATCGCTGGCTTCACGACCGGGAGGCCCCGGCGTCTCGACCGGCGCCTGCGCTGGTAAGCGCACCAGCGGTCGATTCTCGCGAACCCGCCGAGACCGTCGTGACCATCGTCAACCCGCTCGGAGGGGCCCTCGATCATTACACCCGTTCGCTGGTCACGACTCTCGAGAATGCGGGTGCACGGGTCGAAGTTCACGTCTGTGACGAGCCGTCCGTCTCGGGCCGCTCGCGGGCACACTGGGTGCGTTCGTACGTCGGCCTTCTCCGGTCGGCCCGTCGAGCGACGCGCGGCGAAGAGTCGGAGCTGGTGCTCGTGACCTGGCCCGTGCTCGGTTATCTCGACCTCGTGATCCTGCGCTTCGTCCTCGGTGCAGGCATCGCCGGGCGAATCGTCTTCCACGATCCGAAGCCGCTCGTCGCGGCCGTCGGGTACTCGAAGTTCAGCGCCGCACTCGCCCGACTGGCCGCGCGCCGCCACCGCGTCGTCGTCCACTCGGCGACTGCCCATGCCGCCGTGGCACCTGAGCGCACGGCCGACGGGGCGGCGATCCTGCCGCTTCCCGTCACTCTCCGGTCGCAGACCCCGCCCGAGAGGCGAGACCGGCCCGTAGTTCGGGTGCTCGGTCAGTTCAAGGTCGATCGCGATCTGGAGGTGCTCCGCCACATCGGCGCACGCCTCGGCGACGACTATCTCCTGGAGGTACATGGTCGAGGCTGGCCCCTGATCGACGGTTGGTCAGTGCACAGTGGCTTTGTATCGGAGGCCGACTTCGACCGGCTGATGGCGACCAGCGCCGTCGTGCTGATTCCCTATCGGCATTTCTTTCAGAGCGACGTCGCCGTCCGCTGCGTCGAATTGGGCGTTCCGTTCATCGGTCCGCGAGAGAGCAGTCTCAGAGAGATGCTCCCGGAGTCGTCGCCGCTGCTCGTCGCGAACGAGGGTGGCGACGACCGAGAGCGTGGCCGCCGGTGGGTCACCGCCATCGAGTCCGCCTGCTCCGTCGATGCCGCGGACTTCCGTCGGCAGACCGCCGGGATCGAAGCGGCGAACATCCGGGCCTATGCGGCGTGGCTCGAGGGCCTCGGGTCGCGGTGAGAACTCCGGGCCGCGAAAGTCGCGTCACGGCTCAGAGGAGAGCTCGACCCGTTAGTGGCGTGGGGGAGGGGTCGACGTCGCGCCACGTGGCCGTGTCCGTCGTCGGCAACGCCTTCGCGCCTCTGGCAGCTCTCGCCACGGCTCCGATCATGGCTCACGGCCTCGGCGTGGCCGGGCGCGGAGACGTGGCTGCCGCCACGGCCCCGCTCCTCCTCGCTGTGTCACTCGGCAGTTTCGGCATTCCATCCGCGGTCACGTACCTGCTGGCCAAAAATACTGCCTCGAGAAACCTTCTGGCATCGCGCGCACTGCTCTTGGTTCTCCTGGGCGGTGCGGGCGTCGCCGGGCTCGTCGTGGCGCTGGCGGGCCTGCTCAGCGGAGGCGAGCCTCCACTCCGCCGGCTCGTGCTGCTGGCCAGCTGTGCGATCCTGCCGACGCTGTTCGGTGCGATCCTGCAAGCGGTCGCTGCCGGCGAGCACCGCTGGAGGCTCGTCGCCACAGAACGCTTTGTGACGGCGGCCTCTCGACTGGCGGCCCTTGCTGCCCTGACGGTCTGCGGACGCCTCGATGCGACATCCGCGGTGGTCGTTTTGGCCGCGGCTCCTGTGGCGGGAGCGCTGGTCTACCTGCCGATGATCCTTCGCCCGCCGGGTGCGCTTCGGAGAGCAGGGCACTCTCTGGGCCCCGCCACCGTGGCCAACGACCTCATCTCGTACGGGCTTCGCGTGTGGGTGGGGAGCATAGCCGGGGTTCTGCTGCTCAGGCTCGACCAGGCACTGATCGGGCCGCTTTCGGGTACCGACGTGTTGGGGGTCTACGTCGTCGCCGCGACGATCGCGGATCTTCCGCTGGTCGTCAACAGTGCGGTGCGAGATGTTCTTTTCGCTGCGGGTTCGGCCGAGCAGCGCGGCGACGCGCTGGCTCGTGCCGCGCGCGTGTCGACACTCCTCGTGGGGGTCGTCGTCATGGGCGTGGCGATCGTTCTGCCTTGGGGGTTACCGATGCTCTTCGGGGACGCCTTCGCGTCAGCCGTGCCGGCCTGCTGGGTCTTGCTCGGGGGTCTCGTGGTATCGAATCCCGGATCGGTCGCCGGAGTGGCGCTGAGCTCTCGCGGTCGACCAGGGCTTAGGTCCTTGGCCCTGGGGGCCGCGTGCGTGGTCAACATCGCTCTGGTGTTCGTCTTGACGCCGATTTTCGGAGCAGTCGGAGCGGCAGCCGCGACAGCGGCTGGCAGCATCGCGGCCGGATGGCTGAACCTCGTGCTGCTCTGTCGAATCAGCACCCATCGGCTGCGCGACTTCACCGGAGCCCGAGTCGCCGACCTGGCATCGATCCGATCGGTGGCCAGAACCATGATCGGGCGCGCCTGACTGCGCCGGACGGTGTTCGGCGTGTGCGGTTCGGCATGCCCGGTGCGACGGTCGGCGGGGTGGCACGCGCCCGTGCGCCCGACGGCGGGTCGGCACGAGCGGTGAGACACGCATACTGAGACACGCATGCTGGGCCATGCATCCCGTGACACGCATCCCGCGACACGCAGGCCGTGCCACGCATCCCTCGACACGTACGCCGCGACACGCGTCCCGCGACTCGCAGGCCGCGACACGCGTCCCGCGACTCGCAGGCCGCGACACGCGTCCCGCGACACCACCGCGGATCAGCGCCTTGCGACCTGCCCGAGAACGTCGGCGATCGTCTCGACCGCCCGGAGAACGTCGAGCCGAGACGCGGCGTAGACCGATTCGTCACGCGCGAAAGGATCGCTGACGTCGAGTTGGCCGGGGTAGTCGAGTGCCGGCAGGGTTCCTCGAGTCGCTGCGGCGAGACGGACGGCTTCGGTGAGCCGCGCGCGGGGAGTGTCGGAGGAAATCGAGGGCACGAGCCCCGGGAGTGTGTAGTGCGCGATGCGCGCGAATTCGTTCAGGGTGAAGGTCTTGCGCGTGATTCGAGGCAGCATGACGGCGGCGGCACGACGGTGCTCGCGGCTCAGGCCGAGAACGAGGTCGGCGTCGGCGAGCATCGTCGCGGTCAACAGCCGCGGGCTATGGGTAGAGAGGTCGAGGTGCGCGAGCGCGGCACTCGTCACGGACTCGTGGGGAACCGCGGAGCGGGGGTCGGCTCGAGTGCCTGCGCTGGCGACGGCGAAGACCGTGGGCACCTCGTCGCAGGCCAGGGCGCGTCGCAGAGCGACCTCGGCGAGGGGCGAGCGGCAGATGTTGCCCGTGCAGACCGTCAGGATCGTGAAGACCCCAGATGCCCCGGCTCCGGCCCGCGGCCCTGCGCCAGCGTCGTCGGTGCCGTAGGAGGGCTCGAAACGGGTCGTCACCGGCTTGCTGCGGCGTCGAATTCGGCGGCGAGATCGTCGGCGAACTCGACCACGGCATCTGAAGCGGACTCGGCGGGGACCTCGGCGGCGACGGACGGTGCAGCGACTGCGGGCTCTCGCCGACGAGAGGCTCGACTCGCCAGCGCTGGCGCCGAGGCCCCTGCGGGAGCCTCTGCCGGCGCCGGGCCAGGCGTCGCGGTCTGACCCGACTCGTGGGCCTTCGCTTTGCGGTCGCGCCCGTAGTACGCGCCGTAGCCGCCGTAGCCATACGCGTCGACGCCCTTCGTGGGAAGCATGGTGACGATGATGCCCAGCACTTTGCTGCCGATGCGGTCGAGACCATCGAGCGCCAGCGAGAGCTGCTGACCGCGAGTACGGTTGGCGGCGGCCACGACGAGCACGCCGCTGACGAGCTTGCTGACGACGGCCGCGTCGGTGACGGGGAGAAGCGGTGGGGCGTCGACC
>Ga0075017_100002511_pt1 | contig 11483 bp, 7 predicted proteins | sample AleBraG_ABR_2012_FD_71475 | JGI IMG/M metagenome (GOLD analysis project Ga0075017, IMG submission 71475) | Freshwater sediment microbial communities in response to fracking from Pennsylvania, USA - Alex Branch Run_MetaG_ABR_2012 | ecosystem: Environmental > Aquatic > Freshwater > Creek >...
CAAAAGCCCGCCGCACCGCAGCCGGAGTCACCACTTCCCTCAGCCACTCTGGAGTTCCCCCGCAAACGTCACAAGCCCCGCACGACGCCCACTTCGGAGTCTCGCCAAAATGTGTGCAAATCTGCCGGTGCCGGCAGTTCCCAGACTCCGCAAACGCTCGAATCGTGTGATACCTCTGCCAGGCGCGATCGCGCTCGGCGGCGTCCAGAATCTGATTGGCAAAATAGCCGAGCAGCCCCGCATCTTGCTTCCGCCACAGCAAAATGCAATCTGCGGGATTTCCATCGCGTCCCGCGCGTCCCGCCTCCTGATAAAACTGCTCTACCGACTTCGGCAGCGCCAGATGAATCACGGCTCGTACCGTCGCTTTATTGATCCCCAGCCCGAACGCGATCGTGCCCACCAGCACGCGCACTTCGTCCGACATCCAGCGTTCCTGATTGCGCCTCCGGTCGGCGGTCTGCATCTTGGCGTGATAGCCCACCGCCGCGATCCCCTGGTCCTCCAGAAAATCTACGGTCTCTTCCACCTTGTTGATCGTGGGCGAGTAGACGATCACGTTCCCCTCGTCGTAATTCCGCAGCGCGGTCACAAGCAGCGCAGTCTGCTCCACGCTGTCGCACTCGCGCACCAGATAGCGCAGGTTCGGACGATGGAAGCTCGCAATGTACTTGTCGGGATTGCGCAACTCGAGTTGCGCCAGAATGTCGTGCCGTACATGGCGCGTCGCGCTCGCCGTGAACGCTGCGATCGGACAATCCGGAAAACTGCCGCGCAGTTTGCTCAACTGCCGGTACTCCGGACGGAACTCATGTCCCCACTCGGAAATGCAGTGTGCCTCATCAATCGCAAAAAATGCGATGGGTACATGCTGCAGCCAGTTCAACGTGTCGCCGCGATGCAACCGCTCCGGCGACAGGTACAGCAGCCGGAACGCCCCTTCGCGCGCCTGCCTCATCACCTGCGACTGCTGCTCGCTGCTGATGGAACTGTTCAGAACCGCCGCCGGAATCCCCATCTGCGCCAGTTGCGCCGCCTGATCCTGCATCAACGCAATCAGTGGAGAAATCACCACGGCTGTTTTCCCCGCAACCACGGCTGGAAGCTGATAGCAGAGCGACTTGCCTCCCCCAGTGGGCATCACGACGCAAGTGTCGTGTCCCTCCAGCAGGCTCTTCACAATCCGTTCCTGCAACGGCCGGAACGAACCGTATCCCCAGTAGCGCCGCAACGGTGTTAGCAGATCGACTTCTGGGGTCATGAAAATCAGTATAGGCTGCGCCGGAAAAATGCAACGTGCACGGCAACACTCCGCGCAACTTCAACTCCCAAACTGGAACGCACCGGTAATTTTCCTGGGAAGCTTGTCATTCCGAGGAGCGAAGCGACGAGGAACCGGCCGTCTTCTGCAGTGCCGATGTCGCATGGTCGCCGCCCGCCCGCGCCGCAGGATACATCCGCTCGAACGCAACCCAAATCCCCGCCAGCACCACAAAGCACAGCACGCTCCCCTCCGGCCCGACCGACCCTCCGCTGAGCCACTCCGGCCCTCGCAGCGACGAACTCAGCAAATGCCCGGGCCAAATCGACCCGCTGTCCGGCACGGAATAGAAAAACGTCTCGCCCCAATCCCACGCCGCGTGAAACCCCACGGCAAACCAGAGACTCCCCGTGCGCCGCAGGGTCAAACAAAAGAAGAACCCGATGCACGCCGCCGCCAGCAGCCCCCTCCAGTCCTCGCCTTCGTTCCAGAAGTGAATGCCTCCGAACGCGCACGACAGGACTATGGACGCAGGCCAGAACCCGATCCCGCGCCCCAGCGTGAACTGCGAATACCCTCGCAGCAGAAACTCCTCATAGAGCCCCACCAGCAGAAAGAACACCGCCCAGAACGCCGCAAACTTCGCCAGGCGCAGGGTATGTAGCATGAGGTGCCCAAATACAAACAGGTGCAGCCCGTATAGCGCGAACATCAGCAGGCTGATCCCCGCAAACCCCCATAGCGCTCCCACCCAAAACAGCCGTCCAAACGCCTGTCTTCCCGGCAACCCGTAAGCTTTCCACGGACGCCGCTCGACCGGCGCCAACACCAGCACAGGAATTACCGCTGCCACGAAGTTCCCCAACTCCTCCAGCATCATCGACCACAACCCGCTGGCGCCGAGATTTCGCGACCATGCGAGCTGCTCGGCCAGCAGGTGGAGCGGATAATAGATCCCCAGATAGAAGGCGCATCCCCAACCCGCGCGCAGGCCATCCGGTCCCAGAAACAGAGTCTCCGCGTAAGCAGGCTGCGTCGCGGCGGCAAAGTCCGGAGGCGGTGTTGCCGGCGCGGTACTCTCCGGCGGATCGCTCTTCGGATTCGTCTCGAGTTCACTCATCGCAGAACTTTCTCCGCAAACCGCCTCCGTCATGGTAAAACACTCGGCTCGACCTTATGCGTCCATATTTCACGCGCGAGCGCTTCGGCCGTCCGCAGTTTCTTGCCGGACTGCTGCTGCTCGCTTTCCTCGGACAGGCCCTGTGGCTCGTGCATACTGAGCTGCGCTCCGCTCACGATCCTGACGGCCCGGAGGCCCTGCGCATCGGCGAAGGATGGAAGCAGTGGCACGGACGCGGCATCGCCGGCGCGCCCTCGTTGGACCCGGCGCACAATGCGCAGGACCCGTTCCACGGTGACGACACCGGCTTCGACACCGAGCATTCCCCCTTGCTCCCTCTCGTTTCCGCCGCCCCCTTGCTGGCCTGGCCGCGCGACCTTGCCCCGGGTTCCGCCGCGTACTGGCGATGGCTTCCGCGCCTGCCTTTCCTTGCGTGCGGCGTCTTTCTCGGCGCGTCGCTGTGGTATGTCGCGCGCCGCCTCTGCGGCAACACCGGCGGCTTCATCGCCCTCGCGTTCTACTGTTTCTCTCCGTCGCTCATTCAGTCGAGCGCGGTGTGGCATACCGAACCGGAGATCGTCGCTGCCTGGGGAGCCTTCGGGACCATCTTCACCGCCATCGCCGTCGCGCACACGCTCTACGCGCCACGGGAAGTCGTGCTGTGGAACTGGCGCCGCATCGTGCTGCTCGGAATCTCGCTCGCCATTGCCGTCGGATCGCAGTTCTCTCTAATCGTCCTCGTACCGATGGCGCTCGGCTTCCTGCTCTACGTTGCTCCGGTGCGCCGACAAGCAGGGCTGGTGATCTGGGTCGCCGCTTGCGTCGTGGGATTCATTCTCCTGTTCGCGATGTACTTCTTCCAGCTCCATTCGTTTGGCGAAAGCATGCGCCACGCCGCGTTCTGGGGAGCGACTTGGCGCGGATTCACCGTCCTCGGAGTCTACAAGCAGGTCGCAGTCCACATCGGACGCGCCTGCCCCGCGCTCGCCCTCGCGCTTCCGGTTGCAGTTGTGACCTACGCTGCATGGCCGCGCACGCGCTACTTCGGCAACACCGCGCCATTGCTGGTTGCCGTTCTCTTTTTCCTTCTTGGGATGGCGCATCCCCACGTGGCCGGCGCAGGATTCCTGCTCGCCGCCATTCCGTTCCTCTTCATCTTCGTCTCCGGAGTGCTGGCAGACTTGCTGGAGACTCGGTACCGTCCGATGGTGAAAGCCTGCATCCTGGGCATGATGGCCGCCTACGTAGTCTGGAGCCTGGTGAATTTGTCCCAGGTCCCACAAGGCTAGACAAGCTGCGCCCCCCCGATTCCTATCGGCGTACGCCTTCAGGCTTACTGCACGATTCGTATCAGGGTGCGCCTTCAGGCGCACCGTAGGTGCCGCAGTATAGTCACGCCTTCAGGCGCTGCGGCACCGGATCAGATTGTTCTTTGAGTGCGCGGCAACTGTACCCGGCGCCATTGTGCTAGACTCTCCGCGTCCTTATTGGGTGGCTTTGATCCGTCCCTTCCCGGCGTAGCATCGTGCCAGCGTTCCCTGTCGAGGACTCGCGCCGCCAAGATAACTGTCACGGAGGTTCCTATGTCCCTTCCTCGCCGCTGTCCAGCGCCTGGCCGTCCGGTTCTGACTCTCCTCTTTGTTGGCGTATTCATGATTTCCATCTCGTCGAGCAGTCTTGCGCAGAGCGATCCCCTTCACATCTGGGTCGGCAAACTCGATCGCGCCGCCGCGGAAAAATGGGTCGCCGATCACCTCGCCCAGGAACAGAAATATGTGGACGAATTGCTGGCCGTGAAAGCCCCCCGCACCATCGAGAACACGCTCCGCCCCTTCGACAACGCCCAGAACGAATTGGGCGTAGCGGGCTCGGAAGCGTACCTGATGTTCGCCGTCGCCCCGCAAAAAGATGTGCGGGATGCGGGCCAGGCCCTCGCGCAACAAGTTCAGCAGGCCAATACCGTCCTGTACTTGAATCCCGATGTCTACCGCGCCCTGGCCGCAGTCGACATCTCGTCAGCTGATCCGGCCACACGGCACTACATGGAACGCACGCTGCTTGAGTACCGCCTGGCCGGCGTGGACAAAGATGCCGCCACCCGCGCCGAGGTCAAGAAAAAGCAGGACCACATCACCGAGGCCGCGCTGAAGTTCGGCCGGAATGTCCAGGAAAATCCGAATCACATCGTAGTGAAGGACAAATCCGAGTTGGCCGGTCTGCCCGCCGACTTCATCGCCGCCCACGCGCCCTCAGCCGACGGATCGATCACCCTGTCCACCGACGAGACCGACTTCACTCCGGTGATCACCTACGCCACCAGCGAAGATCTGCGCAAGCGCATGTACCTGGCCTACAACACGCGAGCCTACCCGACGAACAAGGAAATCCTCCTCGACGTGCTCAAGACGCGGTATGAACTAGCCAAGATCCTCGCGTACCCGAGCTATGCCGATCTCGCGACGGCCGACCAGATGATCGGCACCGCGGCGAACATGAAAACGTTCTTGAATGAAGTGGATGCCGCCTCGCGCCCAGCGTCCCGCCGCGAGTACGACCTGCTGCTGGCGTTCGCCAAACAGAAGCAACCGGGCATCACTGCGATTCCTCCCTACGGCCGCTTTTATTGGTTTGACCAGTACGCGCGCACAACCTTTAATTTCGATTCTCAATCCGTGCGCCCCTATTTCACCTACGATCGCGTGCAGCAGGGAATCCTCGATACCGCGTCGAAACTCTTCCATGTCTCCTTCAAAGCCGCGCCGGACATCGCGGTCTGGGATCCCTCGGTGTCGGCGTGGAATGTCTTTGATGGCGACCAGTTAGTCGGCCGCGTATACCTCGACATGCATCCTCGCGACGGCAAGGACAAGTGGTTCAGCTCCTCTCCGGTTGTGCCCGGCATCAAGGGCCGGCAGTTGCCCGAGGGCGTGCTCATCTGCAACTTTGCGGGAGGCAAGCCGGGCGATCCCGGCCTGATGCAGTACGACGATGTCGTCACCTTCTTCCACGAGTTCGGTCACCTGATGCACAACATTCTCGGCGGCCAGCAGTCGTGGAGCGGCATCACTGGATTTTCTACCGAAACGGACTTCGTGGAAGCGCCTTCGCAGATGCTGGAGGAATTCTTCCGCGATCCCGCGATCCTGCGCGCGTTTGCCCGGCACTACCAGACCAACGAGGTGCTTCCTCTCGACCTGATCGATCGCATGAACCGGGCCAGCGCCTTTGGCCGCGCCGGATGGGTGCAAGGGCAGCTCTTCTACTCCACTTACTCGGTCGAGTTGCACGACCGGGCGCCCGACGCGATTGATCTCGACGCCATGCTGCGCAACAACTACACGCGCTTCTACCCCTACCCGTTCGTAGATGGCAATCGCATGTATTCCGCCTTCACCCACCTGATGGGCTACACCTCGAACTACTACACGTACGTCCTCGACAAAGTAATCGCCGTGGATTTCTTCAGCCAGTTCGACAAGAACAATCTTCTTGGTGGAGAGGCCGCCATGCGCTATCGCAAAGCCGTCCTGGAACCGGGCGGCTCAAAACCCGGCACGGAACTGGTGCGCAGCTTCCTCGGTCGCCCGCAGAATCTGGAAGCGTTCAAGCTGTGGATGGATGAAGAATTTCGCGGGACCACTAAGTAAGAAGAGCCAGTAAGGAGATCCCGCGATCGGAGTTTTTCCTAGCGAACTTAGCGCATTTAGCGTCCTTAGCGTTTAAAGGCTTCGATGCCTGCCAATGCCGCAAAGGACTTCCCTTAAGCGCGGCCCTTCTTCGCCGCCGTAGCAGCCTGCTTGCCCGCCACTTCCCAAGGCCGCTTGGGCCGGTCGACGGCCGCCTTGTCGCGATCCTCGATCCGGTCGTAGTGGTAAGACTCGCTCACCGTGCCCAGCGATTCGTTGTACAAGCTGGGCAACCCGAGCGCGACCTTCATCTCCTCTGCAAACGACTGCAGCGCCTTCAGGTGGTCGGCGGTCGCCGGAACCTCAGTCTTGGAATTCTTCAGGAACTGCTGGTATCCGCGGTTGACCAGCTTCGAGATTTCGCTGCCGATCAGGTATCCCGGATAGGCAAAAATCTTCACGCCGTCCTCCGGCGTTTTCTGGATGGCCGCCGACACGTTGTATTTGCGCAGGAAGACACGGCCGTTGGTTCCGGGGGCCTCCGTTACGTCGAACCCGTGATCGCGCAGCCAGGCTAGCGCTTCTTCATAGGTTCGTGCTTCAATGGTTTTAGACATTTGCGTTTTACTTCGACCTTTCCTTCCCCGGGTTGGCTCGTCTCATTAGATGCACGTTTTAGAAGGACCGAGCGTAACTTTACACGAGCTGCATCGCCGGGCGAATCTTATTCATCTAAACAAAATACTACATACCGCGTTTCCAGCCCCATAGCACATTACGTTGGTCACAACGATTTGGTTCAGATATGGCGCAAGGCTCGAACAAAATTCCGATGATTCCGATTCGGCCACAACACGATGGACCGCGCGATATAGCGTCGCCACTGGGTGAAACGCTTGGCCACAGTCTGATGGAGCGCATCGGCAATACTCCGCTGCTGCGTCTGGACGCGCTCACCCGCGACCTGCCGGGCGTAGCACTTCTGGGTAAGGCCGAATGGTATAACCCTGGCGGATCGGTCAAGGATCGCGCCGCAGCGAATATCGTTGCCGAAGGCCGCCGCAGCGGGCAACTGCGCGCGGGCAAGATCCTGCTCGATGCCACCAGCGGGAACACAGGCATCGCCTACGCCATGCTGGGCGCGGCTGAGGGATTCCCAGTAACGCTGTGCATGCCGGACAATGTTTCGCGTGAGCGCAAGCAGATTCTGCACGGATACGGCGCGAACATTCTTTACACCGATCCCGCCGACGGCTCCGATGGCGCGATCCGCCTGGCGCGCGAACTCGCCGCCAAGCATCCCGACCAGTATTTTTATGCCGACCAGTACTCGAACGAAGCCAACTGGAAGGCTCACTATTGCACCACGGCCAATGAAATCTGGCAGCAGACTCAGGGACGCGTCACTCACTTCGTCTCGATGCTGGGAACCAGCGGAACGTTCGTAGGAACCACGCGGCGCCTGAAGGAGTTGAATCCGCGCGTAAAGTGCATCTCCCTGCAGCCCGACTCGTCGTTTCACGGCATCGAAGGCGCAAAGCACATGGCCAGCGCGATCGTGCCCAAGATTTATGATGCGACCCTCGCCGATCAGAATCTCGAGATCGCGACCGAAGACGCCTACGCCATGGCGCGCCAACTCTCGCGCGGCGCCGGCCTGCTGGTCGGCATCTCCGCCGCCGCCGCGGTGGTGGGATGTCTCAAGATCGCCCGCGAACTTCCGCTGAAGAAGGGCCACGAGGCCGTCATCGTCACCATCCTCTGCGACTCCGGCGACAAATATCTGAGTGAGCGATTCTGGACGGAAGGATGAAGACGATTGCAGATTGATGATTGCAGAGTGCAGATTGAAAACCTGCAGCGAGGTTCTGAAATCTGAAATCTGAAATCTGAAATTCCCGCTCCATGCTGAAACTCCAACGCGCAGACTACGACGCCCTCCGCCGCCACGGCGAAGAGACCTATCCCAACGAATGCTGTGGGATCCTGCTCGGTCGCGTCGACGACGACGGCACTCGCGTAGTCACCTCGACCGCCCGCTGCGTCAACACCCGCACCGACTCCGCCCACAACCGTTACAACATTGATCCGCGAGAACTGGTCCGAGTTCAGCGCGAAGGCCGCGCGCGCGGCGAGGACATCATCGGCTTTTACCATTCCCACCCCGACCATCCCGCGCAATGGTCCACGACCGACCTCGCCGAGGCCCACTGGTTCGGCTGCTCCTACGTCATCACGAGTGTCGAAAAAGGGAAGGCCGCGCTGACGAACTCATTCGAGCTGACCGGTTCGGACGAAAGCGACAAGAAGTTGGTGGACGAGCCAGTCGAAATCTCATGAAGATTGAAGTTCCCGCCTGCCAGCCGCGAAGCGGCGAAAGAACGCAGCCCACGGCGTAAGCCGTGGGTTTACAAACCGTAATGGAACCAGCTCCGGAGGAGCGAAAGAAAGCGCTGTTGCGCAACCTTCAAGCCAAATTCCGTGGCCGGCGCGGCAAGTGCGCGATTTTCACAAGCGGGCAACAGAGCCTGTGCCAGGCGATCACATTGAACGCATTCGATGAATCATGCGCAGAGCCCCGTCCTGTGCGTGAGTGCGTGAAAACTTGATCGAGCCACTGCACCAAATCCGGTCATCAGCCTGTGCACGCCGTGCACTCGATTGAAAATACGTGTACTTACAAACGTCGATTTTTCGTTGACTGTGAAAATAGGAAGAGTAGAACCATAATCGTTCTTTGACAGCTTCTAAGGTTTTTCCGGTTGGTGCGGCGTCCGGGGCTCGAGCGGAGTCACTTTCTTCACCGCGAGGTGAGGAAGGAGGGCGAGCAAGGGTCTATAGCAAAGCGCTGGTCGAGGAGAACGGAGAAGAAATGTTGAAGGCAGGATAGAGTTCCGAGGCGTAGGGTAGGTTTATCCGGTTGGCGGTGAGCCCGGAGCCCAAGCGAAGATCGCGCGTTGCGCCCCGCAAGGGAGGCGACGAAAGCAGGTCAAGCAAGGGTCATTAAGCGAGCTACTGGCCGAGACGAATGGACCCCACACCACCTCGGAACTCTCTTACTTTTTAGTGTTGTCATGCTGAGCGGAACCATGAGGAGCGCGAAGCGATCCTCCCGGTTTAGTCGAAGCATCCCTGCCCAATCAAATGTCCCTCATCTGGGTTGTCACTTCCCCGCATTCCCGGGCCCGCCCCCCGCGTAAATCCGCGGAATCCGCTGCTCCAACGGAGGCAGCGCCGGAAACGCCGCATGCGGTTCGCTCTGATACCAGTACGCCACCGAAAAATAATTGTCCGACCGGTGATTCGCATGCCCATGCTCAATCGTCGCCCGCAACGATTTTGTAAACGGAATCGGCGAGTCGAGATGAAATCGATATAACGACCACCACCCTCCCGCGACTTCCCGCCCCACCACCGGCGCCCCGAACAATCCGTACGAAAACGCGTGCCCGCCAAAGTCCCACGCCCCCAGAAAATAATCTTCCGACCCGGTTCCGTTGATCGACGGTGTGCCCTCTCCATCGACGAAGAACATGTCGTCGCCCTCGCCCCACCACCCATCCTGATTCTGCAGCACCGACATAGTCACGCCCACAAAGTGGCCACGGCCCGTGGCTTCCATCCAGACGTAATTCCCCGCTCCGTTCAGATTCTTCTTTCCGTCGACCAGCGGATCGCCATTCGAATGCCACTGATTGGTCCAGCCCGCCGCCGGCGCGGCTTGCCGGTACTGCGCATGAAAGTAAAGCAGGTCCGCAGGCAGAGCCTTGCTGTAAGCGCGATAGTCGACGTTGAAATAGAAGGCGTCAACCTTGCGCGCGCCTTCGTTGGTGACAGTGACGCGCGCGTGCTTCTGAAACGGCATAGGGAAGAAACTGTTCAGCGCCTTGTCGGCGCCGACCGACAAAGGAAGAGATTGGTAGAGGTAGTAGTCCCCGAGGCCGAGCCCGAAGAAGTCGCCGATCGGAGCTTCGACACTCGGAGTGGCCTCATCATCCCAGAACATCCGCAGGACCAAGGCCTTCAAATGGTTTGGATCGTCGCTGGCAATGGTCACCCAGACATGGCTAACGAGGCCCGGTCCGGCCGCATCCAGCAGCGTAATCGTTTCTCCCGCCGCGATCGTGCGGAAGTCCGCATTGCCGCCGCTGCGGTCGTAACTGGACATTCGCTTCTGCACGTAATCCTTGGTCTGGGGCAGCGTGGAGAGCCAGGTGGCAGGGTCCTGAGAGAACAGCGGCAGAGCGAAAAAGCAGAATGCGACGACAGCGAGTGGTTTTTTCATCGGAACCTCATGGCTAGCGAAAGGCCGTCCCCGATTTGAACCCGTGGGGCCACCACCTTACAGCGGTATATTCCCATGCTTCTTCGGCGGGTTCTTATCGCGCTTGGTCTCCAGCATGGCCAGCGCCTGGATCAACTTCTTCCGCGTCTCACTCGGCTGGATCACCGCGTCCACAAATCCGCGATCGGCCACCACGTAGGGATTGGCAAACCGCTCGCGGAATTCATCGATTTTTTCGCGTCGCACCTGTTCGCGGTTAGTGGCAGCGTCCAGTTCGCGCTTGTACACGATGTCCACCGCGCCCTCCGGTCCCATCACCGCGATCTCCGCCGTAGGCCACGCGTAGTTCACATCTGTGCGAATGTGCTTCGACGCCATCACACAATACGCGCCCCCATACGCCTTGCGCGTGATCACCGTGACTTTCGGGACAGTCGCCTCCGCGAACGCATACAGCAGCTTGGCCCCGTGCTTGATGATCCCGCCATACTCCTGCGCCGTGCCCGGCAGAAATCCCGGCACATCTTCAAACGTCACCAGCGGAATGTTGAAGCAGTCGCAGAAGCGCACGAAGCGTGCCCCTTTCACTGAGGCATTGATGTCGAGCGTCCCCGCCAGATTGGCCGGCTGGTTGGCGACGATTCCAACCGGCCGCCCATCCAGCCGCGCGAATCCGACGACGATGTTCTTCGCATAGTGCTCCTGCACTTCGAAGAAATATCCATCATCCACCACGGCGTGAATCACGTCCTTGATGTCATAGGGCTGGTTCGACTGCGCCGGCACCATCGTGTCCAGCGCCGAATCGGCGCGGTCGATCGGATCGGTACAAGGCTTGCGCGGCGGCTCCTCCAGATTATTCGAAGGCACAAAGCTCAACAGCTCGCGCACCATCGAAAGACATTCCGCGTCGTCATGCGCCAGAAAGTGTGCCACGCCGGAAGTTTCGTTGTGCGTCATGGCGCCGCCCAGCTCTTCTTTGGTGACTTCTTCCATCGTCACCGTCTTGATGACGTCGGGACCAGTAATGAACATGTACGAAGTCTTGTCCACCATGAGCACGAAGTCGGTGATCGCGGGAGAATAAACGGCCCCCCCCGCGCACGGCCCCATAACAGCCGAGATTTGCGGCACGACGCCGCTGTAAATAGTGTTGCGCAGAAAAATGTCGGCATAGCCGGCCAGCGACAT
>Ga0075017_100002513_pt1 | contig 11482 bp, 10 predicted proteins | sample AleBraG_ABR_2012_FD_71475 | JGI IMG/M metagenome (GOLD analysis project Ga0075017, IMG submission 71475) | Freshwater sediment microbial communities in response to fracking from Pennsylvania, USA - Alex Branch Run_MetaG_ABR_2012 | ecosystem: Environmental > Aquatic > Freshwater > Creek >...
CCACCAGCGTCAGGCGCTTCACCGAGACGTCGTCGCGGGCCGTCATGGCTAGACGGTAGCCGCCCGCGACAGCCGGGCCGTGGCGCCGCGGATGTCAGGCGCCTTGCTTCACTCCTCCTCGATCCACCCGACCAGGTCCTCCCGCGTGACCTTGCCCAGCAGGTCGGGATGGTCGCTGCTCATGTGGCTGCGGATCAGTTCGATCACGTCCTCCTCGCTGTCTGCCCTGGCGACGTATCCGCACTCGCAGTTGATCAGCCTGGCCATCGTTGCTCCTCTCCAGTTCGACGGATCATGTCGAGCAAGTTTGTACGCCATCGCGGTTGGGGTTATGTTGGGGTGAGGGTGCAAGCCTCGCATGCGACGCGGATCCAGCTCTGCGGCAACCTGCTTGCCCGCATCGACGGCAGAGCGGTCGATGACCTGCTGCCGGGCCGCCAGGGCAGACTGCTGTTCACCTATCTGGTCCTCAACCGGACCCGGTCGAGCTCACGTGACGAGCTCAGCGACGCGGTGTGGCCCGAGGACCCACCGGCCGCCTCCGAGGCAGCGCTGCGAGCGCTGCTTTCGAAGCTCCGCACGGTCCTGGGCGCCGAGGCGCTCGACGGCCGCAGCGGGGTTCGGCTCTGCCTGCCCACCGACGCCTTCGTTGACATCGAGGCCGCCCGCGCGGCGATCCACCGCGCCGAGTCGGCACTGGCCCGTGAGGCGTGGTCGGAGGCCTGGGGCCCAGCGCAGGTGGCCCTGTTCACGGCCCGTCGCGGCTTCCCGGGGGCCGAGCAGGCCGCCTGGGCCGCGTCCGTTCGGTACGAGCTCGACGACCTCCTCGTGCGGGCACTCGAGGCGTACGGGACGGCTTGCCTGAACCTTGGCGGCAGCGAGCTTCCCGCCGCCGAGCGCAGCGGACGGGAGCTCGTCCGCCAGGCGGTCTACCGGGAGAGCGCACACAGGCTCCTGATCGAAGCCCTGGCAGCACAGGGCAACCTCGCCGAAGCCCTGCTCGTCTATGAGCGCCTCCGCGAGCTGCTGCGCGGCGAGCTCGGGATCGCACCCGGAGCCGAGCTTCGCGAGCTGCACTCGCGGCTGCTGGCGCGGGCCTGAGCCCGTCGGCTAGGCGCCCGCCCCCGCGACCAGCAGCTCGCAGGGTCCCGCGAAACCGTCTGCGGTCTCGAAGCGACTGAGCTCCCGCTCGATCTCCTGCCAGACCGGCTCGCGCTCCTCGGGCGCCATCCCGCCGAGCATCTGGTGCAGTGCGCCGAAGGACTCCTGCTCGAAGCGCACGCACTCGGCGGCCGAGGCAAGCACGAGCGGCGCCGGCACGCGGCGCACCTCGACGTCGCTGAAGCCGGCCGACTCCAGCAGCGACTCGAGCGCCCCGTCGGCGCCGAGGCTGAACGGGCCCGGCTGGCCGGGCAGCGGCGCCGGCAGCTGCGCGTGGCGGCGGATGATCGACACCGGGATCGAGAAGAACTCGTTTCGCTCCGCCGTGGAGTAGACGATCGCGGCGGTCCTTCCGCCGGGCCGCAGCGCACGGCGCTGGGCCTCGAGCGCCCGCCGCTGGTCCGGCAGGTAGATCAGCCCGAGACGCGAGATGACGGCGTCAAAGCTGCCATCCCCGACATCCGGGGACTCGCCGTCCGTCTCGCGGGTCGCGACGTTGCCGAGCCCCGCTTCGCGTGCACGCAGCTGCGCGAACTCGAGGATTCCTGGCGAGATGTCCGTCGCCAGGACCGTCCCCTCCCGTCCGACCCGCCGGGCCGCGGTCAGCGTCTGCCCGCCCGCGCCGGCGGCGATGTCGAGCACCCGCGAGCCCGTCGTCACACCCGCGAGGTCGAGCATCACATCGGTGGCCTCCCCAAGCCAGCGCTCGAGCGTCGGCCCCCAGCGGTCCCAGGGCTCCGCCGCCACCTGCCACTGCTCTCGGGTGGTCTGCTTGTAGGCCAGTGGGTCGAATGTCGTGTTCGCCATGATCCATACCTTTCATCGTGCGCCGGTTCGCACCGGGCGGCTGCCGCGATGCACAGTGCACTCATAGGGCACGCCCGTTGGCACGACGTTGGCGGACCGTTGGAAGGCCCGCGCAGGGGCGCCCGGCTCAGGCTCAGACGCCCCGCGGGCCGACACCCGGCGCTCTCACCAGGCACGACGGGTCGAGCTGGGCGATCGTCGTCGAGCCGCTCAGGGCCAGGTTCAGCTCGAGGTCGGCCAGCAGGCAGCGCAGCACGTGTTCGACGCCCGCCTGGCCGTCGAGGGCGAGACCCCAGACGTAGGGTCGCCCCAGGCAGACGGCGTCGGCGCCCAGGGCCAGCGCCTTCAGCACGTCCGAGCCGGTGCGGATGCCGCTGTCGAAGAGGACGGGGAACTCGGCCCCGACAGCCTCGCGGACCCACTGCAGGGCGTCGAGGGCGCCGATCGCGCCGTCGACCTGGCGGCCGCCGTGGTTCGAGACGATCAGCCCGTCCACGCCTGCCTGAACGGCCCTGGTGGCGTCCTCGGCGTGGAGGATGCCCTTCAGGAGGATCGGCAGGTTCGTCTGCTCGCGCAGCCACGCCAGGTCCTGCCAGGTCACGCTCGGGTTCGAGAACTGGTAGGCCCACTGCCCGATCGCCGCCTCGAGGTTCTCCTCGACCGGGCCGGGCAGGGCGGCCCGGAAGACGGGGTCGGAGAAGTAGTTGGCCACCCCTTCGCCTTTCAGGAACGGCAGGTAGGCGTTCTGCAGGTCGCGTGGGCGCCAGCCGAGGATCCATGTGTCGAGCGTCACCACGATCGCCTCGTAGCCGGCGGCGCCGGCGCGGGCGATGAAGCTCGCCGCGAGCTCGCGCTCCCGTGGCCAGTAGAGCTGATACCACCGCGGCGAGGAGCCCCCCGCCGCCGCCACGTCCTCGATCGTGTTCGAGGCCGCAGTCGAGAGGATCGAGGCCAGGCCGTGCGCTGCCGCCGCCCGGGTCACGGCCAGCTCCGCATCGGGGTGGACGATCGACTGGACGCCGACCGGCGCCAGCAGGACCGGCGCCGCGAGTTTCGTGCCGAGGACCGTCGTAGTGAGGTCGCGCAGCGAGACGTCGCGCAGCATCCGCGGAACGATCTGCCAGTGTTCGAAGGCCTCGAGGTTGGCGGCCATCGTCAGCTCCGAGCCGGCCCCGCCGGCGACGTAGCCGAAGGCCTCCGGCGTCAGGCGCTCGCGGGCCGCCCGTTCGAGCTCGCTCGCCGCGATCGGAAGCTTCGGGGTCTCCCCCGACAGGCCGATGCCGTAGATCTCGTACTGGAAGTTCGCGAAGGGCTGCGCCTGGACCTCCGGCGTCGGGTCACTCATCGCCCGGACCATATCTTGGCCGGGCATGCCTTGGGCGTACCGATTGACCCGCTTGCGCGGACGCGGCTGGGTGCGTACTTGTCCCCGATGCCCGCGCGGATGCGGCGCGGATACCGTGGACTCTCGGCACCGCGACCCTGTAGGCCCCACGAGGTGGTAGCCATTTCGACTGGACTTGCGAGACAGCGGACACAGGGCGGCGGCGCCAAGCGATCATGGCCGGCACCGCTGCCGCGCGGCGACGCCCGAGAGCTGGCCGGGACCGCGGGCGACCGCGCACTAGGTGCTCGGATGGCCGAGCTTTTCTTCGCCTTCGGCGTCGCCTACGCCGTCGTGGTGGTCGCCGGGTTCGTGTCGCTCGGCAACCTGAGCAAGCCTCTCCCCGACCCGGTGAAGCCGTCTCAGCCGAGGACGAGCTCGGCGGCGGCCTGGAGCGTGGCCGCGTCGCCGGAGATCAACAGCGTCGTCACGATCGACTCGCGCCAGCGCTCGAGATCGTCGCGGATCTTCTCCCTCGGGCCGATCAGGGACATGTCCTCGATCAGCTTGCGGGGGACGAGCGCGGCGGCCTCGTCCTTCTTGCCTTCGAGGTAGAGCTCGGCGATCTGGTCGACCTCGGCCTCGTAGCCCATCCGGATCGCCACGTTGGCGTGGAAGTTGGTCCCTTTGGCGCCCATGCCCCCGAAGTAGAGGGCGTAGAAGGGGCGCAGCGCGTCGGCCGCCGCGTCGATGTCATCGGAGACGATGAACGGGACCGTCGCGTTGACCTGGAAGTCGGCCGCGCTGCGGCGGGCGCCGGGGCGGGCGAAGCCCTCGGCCAGCGCATCGACGTAGGGCTGCTGGTGCTCGGGGGCGAACAGCATCGCCAGCCAGCCGTCGCACAGCTCGCCGCACAGGGCGATGTTCTTGGGCCCCTCGGCGCCGAGGAAGATCGGGATGTCCTCGCGCAGGGGGTGGATCGAGGACTTCAACGGCTTGGCCAGGCCGGTCCCGCCGGGCAGCGGCAGCTTGTAGTGCTCGCCGTCGGCCGTCACCGGCCCCTTGCGAGCCCAGATGTCGCGCAGGATCCCGATGTACTCCCGCGTCCGCGCCAGCGGCTTTGCGAACGGCATCCCGTACCAGCCCTCGACGACCTGCGGCCCGGAGACGCCCAGCCCCAGCTGGAAGCGCCCGCCCGAGAGGATGTCCATCGTCATCGCCGCCATCGCCGTCGCCGCGGGCTGGCGGGCGGACATCTGCACGATCGCCGTCCCCAGCTTGATGCGCTCGGTCGAGGCGCCCCACCAGGCGAGCGGGGTCAGGCAGTCCGAGCCGTAGGCCTCCGCCGTCCACATCGAGTCGTAGCCCAGCCGCTCGGCCGTCGCGATCGCCTCGGTCACACCGGGGGGCGGCCCGCCTGCCCAGTAGCCCGTGTTCAAACCGAGTTTCAGCTCCCTCGCCATGCGCCGGGACTATAGTGATCCCCCCGAGCCAGGTGGAGATGGCCGAGGACGTCGGGACCCGCCGCTCAGGACTCGACCAGCGCCAGCACGAAGCCGTCGTAGCCCTTGCTGCCGACCGTCTGGATCGTCGTCGCGGTGACGCGCGGCTCGGCGGCCGCCAGCTCGAGGAAGCGGCGCATCCCCTGGGCGCCCGTGTCCGTCGTCGCGGGGTCGACGACGGCGCCGTCGCGGATGACGTTGTCGACCATGATCAGCCCGCCCGCCCGGCACAGCTCGAGCGCCAGCCCGAAGTACTCCGGCGTGCTCTGCTTGTCGGCGTCGATGAAGATCAGATCGAAGGGCTCGACGCCCTCGGACAGCAGCGCCCGCAGCGAGTCCGCCGCCGGGCCGACCCGGACCTGAACGAGCTCCGACAGACGGGCCCGCTCGAGATTCCGCACGGCCACCGCGGCGTAGTCCGGGTCGAGCTCGAGCGTCACGAGGCTCCCCCCGGGCGCCAGCGCACGGGCCATCCAGATCGTGCTGTAGCCGCCCAGGGTCCCCAGCTCGAGGATCCGCGACGCGCCGTGTATCCGCACCAGCAGGTGCAGCAGCTTGCCCTGGTTGGGCGAGACCGCGATCGCCGGCAGCCCGGCCTCGCTGCTGGCCGCCGAGGCCTGCTCGAGGATCTCGTCCTCGCCGACCAGCAGCCCCGCGGTGTAGCGGTCGACGGCGTTCCACAGCTCCCAGCTCACGGCCGATCCTCCCCGCGGCTCATCAGGGCGATCGGCACAGCCAAACCCGCCGAGCGCCTGACGGTCGATATGCGCCGCCCGGGCTGCACGGCGTCCCGAGCCGGGGGCGCATGGGGAGCCATCAGCTCGACGGTCCGGTCGATGTCCTCCACCAGCAGCGCGAGGCCCCAGAAACGCACCGGGCGCTCGGGCCCGCCGCTGCGCTCGAGGACCTCCGCGGGCTCCTCGACGAGCTCGAGGATCTCCTGACCCAGGCGGAAGAACGCCTGCCGCGGTGCGCCGGCCGGGGTCGGCTCCTCGCGCACCCTGCGCAGGTCCAGGCCGGCCGCCTCGAGCGCCCCCACGCTGCGCTCGAAGGCCGGCGAGATCGCGACGATGTGGTCGATCGCCAGCACCCCGTTCGGATGAGCCGGCGCCGGCGGGCGAACCGGGGCCGCCGAGCCGGTGGTCGGCAGCCCGTCCAGGTCATCGCCGGCCAGCTCCCGCAGCGACCAGCCGACGATCCCCTCCCCGGCCGAGCGCCCGGCGAAGCGCAGCCGCACGCCGGCCAGCTGGCAGCTGTCGCCGTCGACGAGGAAGCCGAGGTCCTCCCAGCTGCCGGGCTCATCCGCGATCGTGATCTCGTCGATGCTCGCCATCCGCATGTCGGCCCAGGGGTGGAGCGAGCGGGCCGCGCGCTGAACCGTAGCGGCTGTCAGCGCCCGCCGGCCGCCGCGCCCCACCCCGCGGCGGCCTGATGGCACCACCCCGCCTGGGACATCTGACGGGTCGGCGGAAGGCCAGTTCCGCCAGCCGTCCAAGGTGAAGGGCCCGGCAGAGGGCGAGAATCCCGCGGTGAGCTCGCCCGCCGGGACAGCCGCCCCGATCGCCTATCGCCCCCGGGCGCCCTTCCTGGACGAGCTATTCGAGTCCGGCGGCGAGCCGCGGCCCACCGCCCGGGCGCTGGTGCACGAGCTCGGACGCCTTGGCCCGGAGGGACTCGTCGAGGCCGGCCGGCGGCGGGACGCCCTCTTCATGCAGCAGGGGATCACCTTCGAGACGACCGCCGGGGGCGCCTCGCATGAAAGGCCCTTCCCGCTCGATCTCGTCCCGCGGGTTCTCAGCGGCGAGGAATGGCGCGCCATCAAGCGCGGCCTGGCCCAGCGGATCCGTGCCCTGAACCACTTCGTCGATGACGTCTACCACGCCCGCGAGATCGTCCGCGAGGGCCTCGTCCCCTGGCGGCTGGTCGCATCCCGCTCGCACTTCGCCCGCGCGGTCCACGGCATCCGCCCACCCGGCGGCGTCTACACCCACGTCGCCGGCTGCGATCTGGTGCGTCACAGCGACGGTACCTGGAAGGTGATCGAGGACAACGTCCGGATTCCCTCGGGGATCTCCTACGTGCTCGAGAACCGGGCCGCGATGGCGCGGCTCGTGCCCGAGCTGTTCTCCTCCTACAGGGTCCGGCCCGTCGAGCACTACCCCCAACTGCTGCTGCGGGCCCTGCGCTCGGTCGCACCGTCGGCCGAGAGCGAGGCGACCGTCGTCGTGTGGACGCCCGGCCCGGCCAACCCCGTCTACTTCGAGCACGCCTTCCTCGCCCGTCAGATGGGTGTCGAGCTGGTCGAGGCCTCCGACCTCGTCGTCCGCGACGACGTCCTCTACATGCGCACGACCCGCGGCCTGGAGCGTGCCCACGCCGTCTACCGCCGCCTGGACGATGACTTCGTCGATCCGCTCGAGTTCCGCCCCGACTCGCTGCTGGGCGTCCCCGGCCTGCTGCGCGCCTACCGCGCCGGCAGCGTCGCGATCGCCAACGCCTTCGGCACGGGAGTCGCCGACGACAAGGCCGTCTACCGCTTCGTCCCGGACATGATCCGCTTCTACCTCGGCGAGGAGCCGATCCTCGAGAACGTCAACACGTATCTGCTCTCCGAGCCGGAAGTCCTCGAGCACGTGCTCGGCCGGCTCGACGAGCTTGTCGTCAAGCCGACCGGCGAGTCGGGCGGGCGGGGCGTGATGATCGGCCCACACGCCTCCGAGCAGGAGATCGAGCGGATGCGCGACGTCCTGCGGGCCCACCCGGACCGCTGGATCGCCCAGGACGTCGTGCAGCTCTCGACCGTCCCCACCGTCGGCGAGGACGGCCGGCTGGCCCCACGCCACGTCGACCTGCGCCCCTTCGCGGTCTTCGGCGAGCGGATCGACATCGTCCCCGGCGGCCTGACCCGGGTCGCCCTCGAGGAGGGCTCGCTGATCGTCAACTCCTCCCGCGGCGGCGGCTCGAAGGACACCTGGGTGCTCGAGGACGGCGACGACGCCGACCGCGCCGGACCGCCGATCGCCGACACCCAGCCCCCCGCCCTGCCCGACCTGCGCTACGGCGCCTGGACCGGGCAGCAGCAGCAACAGCAACAGCAACGCCTACAGCCCCACGAGCCCGCGCCGGGCGGCGCCGGCGCCTGATGCTGGCCCGGATCGCACACGAGCTCTACTGGCTCGGGCGCAACCTGGCGCGCGCCGAGTTCACCGCCCGCGCCGTGGAGGCAGTCTTCCAGTCCGAGCTGCAGGGGACCTCCGAGGGCATCCCCGGCGTCAGCTTCGGCTCGGGCCGGCTGCTGGCGATCCTCGGCGACGCGGACGAGTCGGGCGAGGGCAGTCATGCGCTCGACCAGCTGACGCTCGATCCGCAGCGGCCCGGCTCGATGCTCGCGAGCCTCGAACGAGCCCGCGACGGGGCCCGCACGGTCCGGGACGTGATCAGCGCCGAGATGTGGGAGGCCATCAACACCACCAGCCTGGGCCTGCGCGACGGCGTCCAGCCGGGCTGGGCCGCCCCCGCCGGCACGAGCCTCGCCGCCAAGTACGTCAAGGAGCGCACCGCCCTGATCTGGGGCGTCGCCAACCGCACGATGCTGCGCGACGAGGCCAAGTACTTCCTCGATGCCGGCGGGCTGATCGAGATCTCCGACATGGTCCTGCGGATGCTCCGGGTCGCCCTGCCGAGCGGGGAGGACGCGCCCGCGGATGGCCACGCCCTGATCCTGCTCCAGGCCGTCGGCGGCTTTCACGCCTATCTGCGAGCCGTCACGGCGCCACCCAACGCTCATCCGGTCGCGCGGTTCCTGCTGTTCGAGCGGGCATACCCCGACAGCGTCGCCGCCTGCGTCGACTCGCTGCACGAGGTCTTCACCGAGGCCGACGCCGGGCCGCGAAACTCCAAGCCCGTCCTGCGCGTCAGCCGCCTCGCCGCCGACCTGGACTTCCAGCGCCGGGCGCTCCCCGACGGCGCCGAGCTGACGGGAATCTGCGAACAGACCCAGCAGGAGCTGGCCCGGATCGACCAGGACGTCGCCGAGCGCTACTTCGCGGGTGCCGCGGCCGCCGGCCTGAGGAGGTGAGGGGCCGGTGCATTTCGCGATCCGCTTCCTGACCGAATACCACTACGGCGCGCCCGTCACCGACAACCTCAACGCGCTGCGCGTCCGTCCCGCGACGACATCCTCGCAGCGCTGCGACGAGTTCCACACCCGGATCGAGCCCGAGGCCCGGGTCAGCCGCCACCTCGACTACTTCGGCACCGAGGTGATCGAGTTCGGGATCCCGGCGAGCCACGAGGACCTGACGATCGACATGCGGGCCAGGGTCGTCACCTCCGCCCCGCCCGAGCCCCCCGAGGCACCCTGGGCCAGCCTCGCCGGCGCCGACTACATCGACGCCGCCGGCGAGTTCGCCCTGCCGTGGCAGGACCAGCCCGCGATCGGCGGACTCGGCGAGCTCGAGCACGCGATGGACGCCGACACCCCGCTCGAGACGGTCAGGCGACTGTGCGAGCTGATCCCGGAGCGCTTCGAGTACCGGGCCGGGGTCACCTACGTGGGCTCGTCCGTCGGCGATCTGCTGGCGGCCGGCGCGGGGGTCTGCCAGGACTTCGTCCATCTCTCGCTGATCCTCCTGCGGCGGCGGGGCATCGCCGCCCGCTACGTCTCCGGCTACCTCTGGGCCGCACCCGAGGACGACGGGGCCGACTCGCTCGAGCTGGACACCCACGCCTGGCTCGAGGTCCTGCTGCCCGGCAGCGACGGTCGCGGCGAGCCCGTCTGGGTCAGCGCCGACCCCACCAACAGCCGTCTCGCCGGCGAGACCCACGTCAAGATCGGCCACGGCCGCTTCTATGCCGATGTCCCGCCCGTCAAGGGCCTGTACATGGGTGGCGCATCCTCGGAGCTGAGCTCGGCCGTCACGATGTCCCGGCTCGATCCCAAGGCCGGCGCCCGGGCCTAGTCAGACCGTGTCGCGTCGTCCGCCCGTCGGGTTGACGGTCGGAGCCTGTAGGCGGTGCCGGGGTCGCTTCGCTCCCTGGCCGAACGGAGAGCTCGGGCCGGTGCAGCTGCCCGTCCTGATCATGTTCGCGGCGCTTGGCCGGTGGCCCGTTTGAGGGCCACCGGCCGGCAAGCGCTGTGTCTATTTGATCACCTCGGTGCTGCTGGTGAGCGGTTCGCCGTTTGCTTCGTTGATCGTAACTGCGCCCTTGGTCATCGTCGACGAGAAGTAGGCGTGTTTGCCGATGATGCTGATCGAGAAGTGCACCGTGTACCCGAGGCCCTTGTAGTTGTTCGCTGGGCCTTCCCCGCTGAACGCAAGGCCACCCGTGATGGCACCGCAGGACGCGTGCGTGAGCTTGCGCAGCCCGTACTGGATCGAGCCCTGTTCGTTCCTGACGTTCAGGACCGCCCGCGCTTTCAGGGTGGTGCTCAGTTCGTCGAACACCCTGACGTGCCCTTTCGCGTGGAACTTGAGGAACGAGCCGACCCCCGAAACAGTGCTACAGGCGGGAGCAGCCGGGATGACTTCGTATTCGATGGTCGCGGTGCCGGTCAGACCGTCCCCGCTTGTCGCGGTCACCGTGTAGGTGTGTTTGCCGAGCATCGTTGTTTCCAGCGTCCCTTCTTCTGTGGAGGGCACCCCGTGTTCATCGGTGCACGTTGCGATTCCCGGCCCGCCTTGGCCTTCGGTACAGGAGAAGGACGTGTGGATCATTTCGCCCTGCTTGTAGACGCCGCCCGAAGCCGGGGATTTGATTTCCGCCGTCGGCGGCGCTTCCCTGGCCCGCAGCATGAGGCTAACCGCGCCCCCCCGGTCCTCGAAGTAGTCGATCTCGATCGGATACGTTCCGGCCGCCGGGAAGTCAACGACCAGCGGCCTTTCGATCGCGCCGGTCGGGTAGTTGAAGGACCCGACGACCTGGTATCCGTGGAACGGGGTTTTCCCGCTCGCGGGCGGGTTTTCCAGTTCGCCGCTGACGTATGTCGGCTGATCGCCATCGGGCCCCGGGCCGATCCCGATGACCCATCCATCGTCGGATGTGACCTGGAGGGCTACCTTCCCTGCTGTCGCGACCGTGATGGTGGAGCTGAAGACAGCCTGGAATTCAAACAGAGATCCCACGCCGGCCTGTTCGCCGTTGCCTTCGGCGACGATCGTGGTGCAAGATCCGTCGGCTTGCTGGATCACATCGGTGAAGGGGCGAGATTCTTCTTCGATGCCGGTGCTGTTGGTGCACGGCACCAAGCCGCCGGGAGCCCCACCTCCGGGCGGGTTCCAGTTGAGCTGCGGAACCGTCAGTGAGAAGAGGGGCGTTTCAGGCGGCGCAGCCGTGAATTCTCCCGCGGTTGCAGGGCCGAAGAATTCGGCATTCACCAGGCTCAGTGAAACACCGGACCCGAGGGCCTCCGTGGCGGGGGTGATCGCGACCCCGAACGGCCCGCTGCCGACTTTGATTTCGGGCCCGGGTGTGTTGGTCGCCACTTCGATCGGCGTGACCGTGCCGCTGCCGGAGTTGGTGACGTAGGCGGTCTTGCCGTCAGGGGTGATCGCGACCGCGCGCGCGATGCTGCCGACTTTGATTTCGGGCCCGGGTGTGTTGGTCGCCACTTCGATCGGCGTGACCGTGCCGCTGCCCTCGTTGGTCACGTAGACGGTCTTGCCGTCAGGGGTGATCGCGACCCAGC
>Ga0075017_100002515_pt1 | contig 11479 bp, 20 predicted proteins | sample AleBraG_ABR_2012_FD_71475 | JGI IMG/M metagenome (GOLD analysis project Ga0075017, IMG submission 71475) | Freshwater sediment microbial communities in response to fracking from Pennsylvania, USA - Alex Branch Run_MetaG_ABR_2012 | ecosystem: Environmental > Aquatic > Freshwater > Creek >...
GGGACTGCGCAGATGGACGTGGTCCCAGGTCACTACCGGCATCTTGGTCTCCAAGGGCTGATGTGGCGTCGCCAGTCGCGACGATTGAGGAAATGAGACGCGCTGATCGCGCCGGTCAATTTTAGCGGCCCAGTTCGGGCGTGGCTATCCCCTTTGCACGCGGGATATTTGGCCAACGCCGTTTGCGTCCGATTATCGTGGTTTTTTGATGCAACCATTCCCTGCTTCGTGAATTAGGTATCGAACGGCGGAACCGCGCAATCGGCAGTCGTGATAGGAGCCGTGCGGTGTAACGCCCGCGCGGCTCCTTTGCTGTGCGGTGCAATACGCCCGGTGCGTTCGCCGCAACGCGATGGCCCGACAATGACCGACGGATTTTACCAAATCGAATCGACAGGGCTCGCTGGACTGGCGAGCCTCGCCAGAAGCCATTTTTTTTCGGGCAAGCCCGTGAGAATGACCGCAAGCCATCTCAGGATAGCCATTGGCTGGCTGCCGCTTGCGGTGATCGTCGCAATAGGGGTGTGGCTGCCGTTCAGCTACGCCAGCAAACAAGCTGACAGCGAGCCGGTGCATCTGGCGATTGCTGCCGCAACCCGGGCGCCGCCGCCTGTCACGGTTGGCCTGGCGAAAGACCCTTCATTCGATCCCGCGACCGCCGAGGCCATCACGCCCGAGCAACCCGCGCCGGTCGACGGGCTGAAGGTTTCATCGCAGTCGTGGCGCAGGGGCGGATTGGGGTCCAACGCGTTCGTCACGATGACGCTGCGCAATACCAATGATTACCCGGTCAAGGATATCGAGATTTCCTGCGCCTTCGCCCGCCCCGACGGGAGCCATTTGACGGACCGCGCGCGTTTGATTCATGACACCGTCAATATGAAGGGTCGGAAAACGTTTACCCGCATCCATGTCGGCTTTGTCAACGTCAATGCCAGCAAGGCGAAGTGCTCGCTGCTCGCGGCCAGCCACATCTAGATCGGGAGAATTTGGCGAAAAAGGCGTAACGAAGTCGTAACTTCGTCATACGCTGTCCCCTGAGGCAGGAACAAATCGCGCTATCCCCAGTTGAGCTATGTTCCGCGTCGTCGCGCGGATGGAGCAATGCTGAAATGCCCTTGGCGCGATATTTCTTCTTCGTTGGTGCAGCATTGCTGACGCTATTGTTTGTTGTCGATGCATATCTGCCGGAATTGCCGCCGGAGGAGCGGACAAATGCCGCGGCCGGTCTTTCGGTGATACGGATTCACTCCGATCGGAAGTGGCCGGAGCGCGTTGTCTTCGATACCACGCGCGCCACAACCACTCCCGCAATAGCCGGGATGACGGAAGCGAATGTTACGGCGCCGGCAAGCGTTGCCGATCTCCCCGCGAAGGTACGGGTGCGGGAGGCCTTTGCGCAATTGACGCCGTCGAGTTCAAATCAACTCCAGCCGGCCGATGCCGGAAAGCCGGATCCGAAGCCGCAGCGGAAACGCAAAACCGTGGCGAGGGGTTACACCGGCCCGCCGGCCATTCTGGTCGCGCAGCAACCGCGCTTTGGCTTGTTCGGCAACAGCATTTGGTGAGCCGGCTCGCTCTCACGTCGATCAAAATCCCGCGATGCGAACTTCCAGCGGGTTCCCGGTGGCCGGCCTGTGCGCCTGGGCTCGCGGGGACGGCTCTTGATCTACCCGCGGCCATTCATGCTAGAGATTCAGCGGACCGACGAGGTGTCAAAATGAAATCTCCAGCGCCTGCGCGCGACTGGCGACGCATCCACCATTCTCCGATGTTCTGGATCGGTGTGGTGCTGTGCTTGTCTGCGATCATGATATATGTGCTGTCCGACGATTTGGCCTGGCGCCCCGCGCCATCCGGGCGATGACCGCGGAGCCGGCCAAGCATTGAAGATTTTGGGGGTGAGGCAACACTAATGCTGATGCCCAGGCTGGCCCTTGCGGCAATCATCTGACTTTGGCCGGGAGCACCGTTGCTGTTGCCCGAGAAAGCCTTCACGGGCACTCACGCGGCCACGTCCGCCAAAGCGGCGCCAAACCAGCAAACCCATCCGACGCGGCGTCCGCAATGGGCGCGCCAGAGTCCTCCGACCGGCGCCATCCCGAAGACCTCGCGCTTGAAGGATCAACAGTATTTGCCGCGGCTGCTAGGCCTGCGTCATTGGCCGTCAAAAACGGGCGGATATGCCGGTATAAATCTGCACTTTCGGTGCGGCATTGTTGAGGCCGAGGTTGAAACCGACATCCAGGATCGTGTGCTTGTCAATCCGGAAGTTCATGCCGATGTCGAACGAATAGATCGGTGGTGTCGCCCGGTCGCTGCCAACCGCAGAAAAAAGTTCGACCGTGGCATTCGCGCCTTCGACGCCGGGAAGCGGGTGACTGACCCCGACAAGATTGACGAAATTGGCTTCTCTGCGGTTTGCGGAGTCTTTCAGGGCATCCACCTCGGTCATCAAGGTGATGAGGTAGTCATGGGGGAGACGCAGCGCGAGCGGCGCGATCAACCCACCCTCGACGCTTCCGTTGCTGATGACCGGAGCCGACGAAGGCAGCTTGACATAGGGAATGATGGCGAAGCCAACCGGGCCGGCATCGTTGCCGATCAGGTTTATCTTTGTCCGCAGGACGATGTCGCCAAAGCCCGCGCCATTCTCCACGGTGGCCCCGGATTCGACACCGAAGGATCGCGAAGCCTGCAACCCGTTGAACTGGACTTCAACGTCCGCCCAGTTGGTGATGCCGATCTTGAAGGTTGGGTCGATGGTCTGAACGCTGTGCGTGGCGATCCCGAGATATTTCGAATAGATATAGTTGATTGTGTCCATTTCCACTTCAAAATGGCCGGCGTCGATGGTGCGCACGGAGAATCCCTTCGCCGGTCGATCGGGCGTAAATTTCCGCATCTCGTCGTCGGGCGTTGGATTGAGCAGCGTGTAGCCGCTCTTGTCCGGAGCTTTCGTTTCATCGTCTGCACGGGCCAAGGGGGTCAGCGCCAATAGAGCCATCACCACGCCGGCCAATTTGGCTGGAAGTCCCGAACGCGCAAGGGTTCTCAAAATTGCAATCAGCACCACTAAACCGGTCCGGATCAAATAGTAATGGCCGCATCCCGCGTCCGCTATTGCCACGACCTCAGGCATGCACAGCCATGGACTCTGGGATCGGCAGCGACGAAGGGCGAAGGCCGTGCGCCGTTTCGTCGTCCACCACCCTCATCAATTTATCTTTGACGTTGTCGACAAAATAGCGCAGCCAAAAAAAAATCATCGATCCCTCGAAAGACATCTCGACTCGCACATTTTGTTTATGTTCGAGACCGGCACCCTGCCAAATAAGCAGGCATCAGCCTGAATCTTCGCCTCGATTGGTGGTTAGTGAATCCCCGCTTCGGCGTGTCGTGCTTGTCGTCGTGGTTTTTTGCTTCAGTGTGAGGCGACACACCGCGCTGGCGTTGGACGCAGCTTGATCCGAGCAGACGCGGCCGTCCCGCTGCCACAGTCTACCGTGCTATGCCCCAGTGGAACCAGGAGTTTTTCGGATGTCAGATCATAGCTTGGCCAGTGACAGCGTCGCCATTACGGGCCTATTCCATGACCTTGTGCTGAAGCGTTCATCCGTCTCGGTTGTCTGGGGCAATGATCCTGAGAAACGCTTGGGCCTGCCAGTCCCCTATGGATGTTCGTTGGATGATCTCCAAGCCGAAGCCGAAAAGGCCATGCGCGAACTGTCTAACGTGACCGCCAAAATCGCAGTCAGGATGCCGAAATAGGGTAACGATGCCCCGAGGTACAGGGAGCGGGTGATTCTGCGCGCGCCTTGCGACGAGGTGGCGCGCTCGGAGAGATCCAAGTTACGCCAATAATGCGCTGACGACACACGGTTCTTCTTACGCGCCAAGGGCCAGGGTTGGATGCGCGGGCGAGCCGTTAAACGCACAACGCTCCCAAGCGGAATATGATCGCCTGGCGGCGCTGCCTATCAACGCTGGGCCCTCAAATGCCCCAGCACGGCCGTGTCGGCACGGGCCACGCCAAGGTTCATGCAATAAATTGGGACGGGGCGGGGAACCTTATCAAGGCGGGTCGGTTCCTTGCACCGTGTCTACCCAGCCCCGGACACCATCCTCAAGTCACGGCCCCAGCCTGCCTCCGGCGCCGGGGCTGTTTCTTTTCGGGATACGGCGCGAAACCTTTAAGGCCCCATGAGCGCGGCCCCGCGCCGCGCTGGCAGGGGGACGAAGCGGCGCGGGACCGTGCGGGCGGCCGACGCGAGACGGCGACCCGATCTAATTAAACCGGGTTTGCGACGGCCATTTGTGATCGGCTTCACAATGCCGCTTCTTTTCCGAGTGTGTCCGCTCTCCGATTCCGTGGGGCGTGAACCTCGGCGCGCGCGCAACGTGATCGCGCTTCGATCCCGTGCGGTGGATTTCAGTGGAATTCGGTGAGGTGACTTTCGTGCCGACAACATCACTGCGTCGCGCAAGCACCCGGATCAAATATACCCTGCATCCGACGTTTTCGGATTCCCGCCGTTGGCTTGCGAAGTACGAAAGCGCAGGTCGCGGTGAAGGCGGCCCGTGATCGGCGCGGCTGCCGCGCAGGAAAGAAATTGTCGGGCCGCGCGATGAGGGAGAAAGCGGATGAGCGAGACCACAAGCCGGCCGACGCGATACGCGTGCCCCCGATTTGACTTCGTCCGCCAAGCTGATCGAAGCAGTAGTTGCAAAGCCGCAGGAGTGGAGCGCGCGCGATACCGGCCAAAACGCGGCGACTGGCGACTGAAGAAATCGCCCCATCCAGTCTGGGGTAGGGGTTTATCTGGATGGGACGAAGTCTGGAGGCATCGACATTCTTGCGCCGATTAGAAGCAAAGTGCGATTGCGATTCGGGCAAGTTAAGGGCTGGTCTTAGCGAAGACATGAGAACCGCTAATTGGCGTTCTTTTGTCAAAAAGTTCGATTATTCCGCGACCTGCCATTCCGGGGTATTCCATGGTCTGGTAAGGTCCGGCGAATGTCGCCCGGCGCCGTGGTTCGTCGGGTCGCCATAAAGGCATCGCATCCAAAAAACACCTACGGTGCTGGACAATTTAACCGGGGTTCTATCTAAATTCGGCGTTCCGTGAGCGTGGAGTTCATCATGGAAATGACCAGGCCGACGCCGTCGGTCATGCCCGCTGTGGATGACAAGGTCGCCCGGCCGCAGCGCAAAAACTATGCCGTAATCGGTGGAAGCAACGCAGCCTTCACGGCCGCCGACGAAACGACTCTGCCTGGTCTGATGCAGCGCGCCTCGAACGCTGCAAGGCAAATGAGATATTTCGGCCTGGTCGCGAAGAGGTCTTCGTTCAGCGAGTTGCTTCCGTCCGCAAGGCGCGCCGGATTCACTCCGCTGAGCGAGGATAGGGAATGCAAAGAAGCGACGTTCAAATGGTCCGCGGGCGAACCGGACTTTATTTTTTCGGTGTCGTTCAACGATGCCGCCAGAGCTTCGATAGTTGCGGAGTCGTGCGGGGACATTTTCGGCCTGATCCTAACCGGCTGTTCGGACGTTCCGAGCATTTCGGTCGAAACGAACCCATCGCTGGAAAATAACGAGCTAGGTCATCATGCACTGCTGTTCCGAGACATACTGCTGATGTTTCCTGACTTTGATGATCTCCCCGCGTGGACGAAATATCCGGAACTGCATGCGTCAGACGTAGGCGGTTTTCATTGGGAGAGGATATTTGACTTCGCGCCATTCCGGCGCGGTGGCGTCACCGTTGCATCCGCAATCTACCGGAACTGGAAGTCGATCTCGTCGCAGGTATCGACTACCTGCGGCATTTTCCAAGATCGATGGCATCGTTCGCGGTAAGGATGTTTGTCGAAATTCGCGCGATCAACTCCCGGCTTCTTCGATGCTGCGGCGCACAATGTGTCAAGAGCTTTGGCTGGAAAGTTTGATCGGAGGGTGGAGCTTGCATTGGAAACCAACTTCGCTCTCCGGATCTTGATCGCATGTCTTGCGATCAAGATCCAGTATGCGAGCCGATTAGACGAAGACCCTCAGAACCGAAAGTCCCGCCAAGCTTAGCGCGATCGGCCGGCCGATCATGGCAACTACACACTCGCCTAGAGGCCAAGCATGAGCAGAGCATGACGCTCAAAAACTAAATTGCCAATCGAACGATGAATCCGGCAAGCACAATGAGACAGAACACGGCGGTGATAACCAGAGGGCTGCTGGCTGGCTTGGTATAATCGCGCGGGGCTAAAACGCTTCCTGCTTCTAGATTTTCGATACTTAGAGCTGTGGGTTCGTGGTTGTCGTTCGCCGGAATGAGTTTTTCATTCAGCGACACGTCAGGTATTTCTATTATCTGACTAAGCGGCTCGGAACTCATAGGGAACCCACCAACATGACTTCTGCCGAGATGTTCCAGATGGCGGCAGAACAATGGTAATTTTAGGACAATGTTTACGTCTGTCCGGAACTAGACTCAAAATTCAAAATTTATGGTGGAACCCGTGAAGCGGCGGTACGGGTCGGGGACGGGAGCTTGGCCTCGATCTGGAGTAGCGTAGACGGGCTATCACTATCTATTGCTGCCCAGAGCCGGAGAATCTGATTTAGATCAGCTTGACCGCGATCCATGCGATGAGCCACAGCCAGCCAAGTGTGGCCGCGGCGAGGACCGCAATGTAAATCGCGCGCACGAGGCTATATCTCCTGTTCAACAAGGGCGCTGGCGCTGCCGATTGAAACTGCGGGTTTCGGTCGGTCAGACTGGACTCGCCAAAAACATCTCGTTCAATCTTCATCGAGGCGTTCTGCTCTGCGGCATAATTGCTGTCGCTTTGGAAATACGATGCCGCCAGGCGGAATATGATCGCCCGACGGCCTCGCCTTGGGGTAGTACCGGACGTAGGGCAATGTCAGGTACGACGTTGGTAGCGTAGCCATGTGACGAGGCAACAACACTCGTTCGTTAAGCTTGATGGCCGCGCTGCGGGTTAATCCGAAATCGACACAGTATCCGGCTGCCCGCTAGCAGGCACCTCGGTCGCTCTTTATCGCATGGGCGGGCCTCCGCGCGCGTCGCGCTATGGAATGATCCGGTACACCTTGGCGCGTTTGCGGCGCGGCGGCCTGCTCAGGTCTTGCGATCTTCGGTCTTTGTCATCGATGTCGGCACTACGACTTCTGTTTAGCGAGAGTTCCAGTTGAGCCTCGTGGACTTGTTTGCGAAGCTGCTGCAGTTCTCTGAACAGACTGGCAATATTGCACGGCGTCTTAGCTCTCTTTGGGCGATCCGACGTCATTTGCTTTTCTCAACCCGGGAAAATTAGCAAAGCCTTCAGGCGGAATATGATCGCCTGATGGCTTCGCTGACTGTGGGCCGCGCTGTGGTTACTCTAGAGCCGCCAAACAAAGCGAAAGAAAGACCGCGGGCCCCGCCTTATCAAGGAAGTTCAACGCCGCATCAATTTGCGTTTCTTGAAATCATCTCGGGGTGGTTGGAGGGATGGCGGCAAGTTCAGGTGACCTCACCCGCCGGAAGTGATGAAAAAGTTGCGACAGCTGCAGAATTCGACCGGCTGGATGCTCGCGGATACACCGCATTCGCTATTGTTACCGACGGACCCGCGGGGAACCGAGACAAACGTCGTATCAGTCTGCAGGTCGAATATTTCCACGCCCGTCCTCAGCCCGCCCATTTTGGCAGGATCATACTTTCCAGAGGGAAGCCGGGGTGGGACCATGATAAATTGTCCAGATTTATCTGCAACCCATCGATCATGGCGCTCGCCGTTGCGCAACCGCTCCACGATCGCGCCTGGCGCAGCTCGTGCCCCTGCGAGCGCGGCCGAGCCCGCATCTCGTCGAGCGCTCGACGCAGGCGGTGAACCGTTCGCGCGTAGGTGCGTGATGCCGAAGAGAATGGTGCCCTACACGCGCCAACAAGCGCAAGAGGCGGCACGTGGTGCGACCGCTGGGAATGCGGACGTTCCATACGGGCCTACGCTCTTCAGTGCGTCCGAGAGATCAGCAGATCGTCGACTTTCTTTCCCGACTTTAGTTGTGCCCCAATCCAGCGCGGTTGCTTCCCTCGTCCGGACCAGGTTTCAGAGGGTCTATCCGGATTGCGATATTTGGGATGAACCTTCGGGTAGGGTCGACGAGCTTTTTTTTGGCGTTCCATACGCCCGTTGAGCCGAGCTAAGCGACGATCCAGCTCTCGTCTTTCAGTGTCCAATTTCGCTGACAGGATCGGACAGAGTTCTTCGTGCAGACTCCAAAGTTCGTCGACCGACATCATTTTGAGGTTTTCATTTTTCACATTCGCCTCCAAGTCTCGGGTTTCTCGTCCTGATCATCATTTGAGTTGGGGTTGGCAAAATCACGACGAAATTGCGGTGCGCCCTTGAAATTATCAGTCCCTGAGACACCATGCGCGCCCCACCGCGATCGGCACCGCCATTCAGTGGGAAATGATGACGACGCCCGAACCCAGCCGCTTCGATCTATTCGCAACCCCCCGGGTTTGTTCAGGACCGAGGCTCCGAGCAAATCTTATTCAGGTTCCAAAGAGATTTCGGAATAATTTGAGGTTCCGAAGCGCATTAAAAAGTCCAAATTAGAACATGGGAGCGTCCACATTAATTGATCTCGCCTCGGCTGGTTTCGCATATCAAGGCGGATCAAATGGCAAGGGTGTTCGTGTTGCTATTTGCGCGTTGGACGTCTTCTTGGCTAGCGCCGATTGCCAACCAGAGCATCGGCCGTCACCCTGTCCTGCGAGCATGCCGGGACAGGCAACGTGAATCTTCAGACCGACGCCACGCTGCCTCAATAAATATTGCTCTTCCCGAAGGTGCGTACGTCACGCCTTTGCCTGCTGTTCTCGCCACTGGCCTCGGCGCACTCGGTCTGCTTGGTTGGCGCAGGAAACGAATGGCTCGCTATCCCTGACCCGCAGCGGAAAATGACGGCACACACCGCTGGCCATCACCGCGACCAGCTTTTCTTGATGGATCGAATACGAGCACTTGTAGTCGGCGCATTGGCGCATTCTTCGGCGGATCATCTGTTCGAAGGTGGTGGCTGTATCCGGATATAGAGCCGACTCAACTCCGAATAAACATTACCCTCCAAATCGAGGGTGACATCTACGGACCTGCCATCTTTCATGGTTGCCTTGCCCCGCCAAATTCCGCGCGTGTCCTTTTCCAGTCTAGAAACCTCTAAATACCCTTTGGCTTCAATTCGTAACTTTGCCTGATCTTCGTCGAGGCTCGCGGAGCCCGGTAAAGCAGGCCGATTTGTCGGGTTGGGAAATTCGAACGGCGCGACGGCAGAATAAGACGGATACGGAGTACCACTGTAACAAGGGCTGGTTGGATTGAATGACGAATCTCTGGGGCAAGGACTCAAAGCTGCGGTCGGGAAGGCAGAGCGCATCGTCGGGAAGGTCGCATAGGCAGACGGTCGCGTGGGCTGCGTCTGCGCGAATGCGGGCCCGGTCATCGACGCGACGGCCGCTGCAGCAATGAGAATTCGCATGTCCATTCCCTTCTAATGAACTTCGTACTCCCTTTGCCGCCCAGTTCGAGCGAAACGTTGCTCAATCAGGGCCGTCTCCAAGGGAAGGACCGCTTACCGCTCGCCAAACGCGTTCACTATTGCTCGTTGGCATATGCAGTCCCTGGTTGACTTGGTCTGGAAAGCCCCTCCCGTCACTTCGCTATCGGCTGTAACCGCAATCCGGGATATGGTGAACGGCTGCATATCGGCCAACGTCACCCCCGTAGTATTGTCTCCATTCATATTCGGATCGCTTCATTCTCTCAAAGACGCTGCCGACCATACGAATGCGTTGCGGGACCTAAATTCGAGAGTGAATCGCATGATACTTGTCGATTGCATCAGTCTTCTCTCCAAGACACCCAAATCAAAGGTCTTGCTGAATGACGGAGTCCACCTCTCTCGTTTGGGCCACGATCTGATCGGTAAAGCAATCGGACAAGCAATCGTTGAGGAATGCTGCTCCAACCCGAAGTCCACTACTGCAATGTTGCGAGGTGAATGTCGTGGTGAAAGAACCCAACAAGAAGTCCCGCGACAATTCCAAGTACCGTTCCCGGTAGAAGTGCCACCTGATGTTCCCATCGCCATGCTGAAGGGTTCATCTCAACGCCCTCCCTCAATCTGCAATGAGGATAATTCGATGCCTTATCGTTGGCATTCGTTGGTCAAACCATGCTCCGCGCAAATACGTTCCGCAACCGGACACCAAGGAGTTTGAAGGCGAAAAAGGGGGCATTCCTGCCAAAAATAGGCTCCGGATGCTACCGCCGGGTACATCCGCCCGCACAGCTCGATTCCCAGATCATGGCACCGCTACCGCTGTTGTCAAAACCCTTTGATCTTTGGATGCCCCGGCCCAGCCTTGGAACATAGCCCCCGGAAGACTATTTAAAGACAGGTCAATTCGAAAGGGAATGAGGATGCGAAGCCTCATTGCGGCGGCGGTAGCGGCATCGATTAGCGGGCCAGCATTTGCTCAGACGCAGCCCACGCCACCGTCTGCCTATGCGACCTTCCCGACGATGCGCTCTGCCTGGGCGACCGCGCCTCTCAGTCCTTGCTACGGGTGGTCGCGCGGACACCACTTCGCATCTTTCCACGATTCCCCGCACAACGGCAGCAGGCATCGCTGGTCGTCATTCAATCCTACCAGCCCCTGTTACACTGGTACGCCATATCCGTCTTACTCTGCGATCGAACCGTTCGAATTTCTCAGCCCGACAAGTCGGCCTGCTTTACCGGGCTCCGCGAGCCTCGACGAAGACCAGGCGAAGTTGCGAATTGAAGCCAAAGGGTATTCAGACGTCTCTGGATTGGAAAAGAACAGTCGCGGAATTTGGCGGGGCAAGGCCACCATGAAAGATGGCAGGCCGGTAGACGTCATCCTCGATCTGGAGGGCAATATTTATTCCGAGTTGAGTCGGCTCTACATCCGGATAGAGCCCCCACCTTCGAACAGATAACCGCCGAAGAGCAAATTGGCGCCTCCGGCGTGGCGGCCGGTGAGGGCTGGCATGGTGTTGTTGAAGCGCTAACCGGAAGCGCGGACAATAAGCCTTGCGGGTGAGGGAGCGTTCAAAACAACGCTTCTTGCATCAAAGGGGCCATTTCGCCCGGACCTCCTGGCAGGCGATGGACAAGGTTTGGATGTTAGACAACCTCCGAGCGGACCATCCTTGTCTAATAGTTGTTGATGCCGGACAGACGCGCCCTCGTCGCCGCCGAGCGCGTAAAGTCGTCGGCCGAACCACGTTTCATTGACTTGCGGCTTCGGACTCCGAGCCGACGTCCGTCATCTGTTGGCCTTCGGCGAACCGCTGTTCGATCATGCCCATGACTGAGTTAGCCTCTCGAAACGCTCGCGCGTGTGCACGTCCGCGCAGGCCCGTCAAATCGAAGACC
>Ga0075017_100002516_pt1 | contig 11479 bp, 14 predicted proteins | sample AleBraG_ABR_2012_FD_71475 | JGI IMG/M metagenome (GOLD analysis project Ga0075017, IMG submission 71475) | Freshwater sediment microbial communities in response to fracking from Pennsylvania, USA - Alex Branch Run_MetaG_ABR_2012 | ecosystem: Environmental > Aquatic > Freshwater > Creek >...
CCGCCGAGCTCGGCGGCGAGGCGCGCGGCGAGGCCCAGGACGACTGGGCGCGCGCGCTCGAGCAATGGGCGCGCCTGCACGCCGCGGCCGGCGGCACGCCGCTGCTGGAGGCGGCGCTGCCCGATTTCGAGCGGACGCTGATCCGCGTCGCGCTCGCGCGCTGCGAGGGCCGGCGCCAGGACGCCGCCCGGGTGCTCGGCTGGGGCCGCAATACGCTGACGCGCAAGATGCGCGAGCTCGGCATGGACGGCGAGGCGCACGGCGTCGAGACGTCGGCCGCCTGACGCGGCCGCCGGGCGCGTCGGGCAGTCGCCACGCCGTGCCAGGCTCACGGCGGCGCGGCGACAGGCGTCGCGGCGTCGCGCGCCTATAATCCACGGCATGGGGAAGACGCTCGCGCTGCTCGGCCTCGAGCCGGGCCGGACCGTGCTCGGCAACGCGCTCGGCGACTGGTTCTACGCGCTCGCGCTCGGGCTGCTGACGTTCGCGGTACTGCTCTTCCTGCGCCGTCACGTCAGCGCGCGCGCGCGCCTGTTCATGGGCCGCGAGCTGCCGCCGGGTCTCAGGCTCGTGCTCACGCTCGCCGCGCGCACGCACCTCGTCCTGCTGCTCGCGTTGTCGCTGCTCGCGGGCTCGAAGTACCTGGATCTCGGCGCCCGGCCGGAGCGGCTCACGACGGCCGTCATCGTCGTGCTCGTGACCCTGCAGGCCGGTATCTGGCTGTCGGCCCTCGTGCGCTTCTACCTCGAGCAGCAGCGCGGCCCCGCCGGCGACCGCAGCACGAAGACGATGGTCACGATCCTGCAGTTCGTGGCCAACCTCGTGATCTGGTCGCTCGTGGTGCTGGTGGCGCTCGACAACCTCGGCTTCCAGGTCAAGGCCCTGCTCACGGGCCTCGGCATCGGCGGCATCGCGGTCGCGCTCGCGGTGCAGAACGTGCTCGGCGACCTGCTCGCGTCGGTCTCGATCGCGCTCGACAAGCCGTTCGAGATCGGCGACCTGCTCACGCTCGACGCGGGCTACGCCGGAACGGTCGAGGCGATCGGCATCAAGAGCACGCGGCTGCGCAGCGTCACGGGCGAGCAGATCGTGATGCCGAACGCCGAGCTCGTGAAGGCGCGGATCCGCAACTACGGCCGCCTGCAGGAACGGCGCTCGGTGTTTCACTTCGGCGTTGCGCAGCGCACCTCGCGCGCGAACCTCGAGGCCATCCCGGCGATTGCGCGCGCCGCGGTCGAATCCTGTCCCGGCACGCGCTTCGAGCGCGCGCACTTCCAGGGTTTCGGCGCCGCGTCGCTCGACTTCGAGGTGTCCTACGTCGTGACGAACCCCGAGTACCTGCGCTTCATGGATACGCAGCAGTCCGTCAATCTCGCGCTGTGCGAGCAGTTCGAGCGGCGCGGCATCCGCCTCGCGACGCCGGCCGCGACGCTCATCGTCGAGCAGGCGGACGGCGCGGCCGCAGTCGCCGTCATCCCAGGGAGAACCGCATGAGCCGTCCGCCATTGCCGCCATTCACCGCCGAGACCGCCGCGCAGAAGGCGCGCATGGCCGAGGACGCCTGGAACAGCCGCGACCCGGCCCGGGTCGCGCTGGCCTACACGCCGGACAGCCGCTGGCGCAACCGTGCCGAGTTCATCGAGGGCCGGGCGGCCATCGAGGCGTTCCTTGAGCGCAAGTGGGCGCGCGAGCTCGACTACCGGCTCATCAAGGAGGTCTGGGCGTTTCGTGACAACCGGATAGCGGTGCGCTTCGCCTACGAGTGGCACGACGACAGCGGCCACTGGTTCCGCAGCTACGGCAATGAGAACTGGGAATTCGACGAGCACGGCCTCATGCGGCTGCGCTACGCGAGCATCAACGACCTGCCGATTGCGGAAGGCGAGCGCAAGTACCGGTGGCCACTCGGCCGGCGGCCGGACGAGCATCCGTCCCTGAGTGCGCTCGGGCTGTAGCACCCGGTCGCGGGCCCGCGCCAGCGGGCCGCGCGCGCGGCCACTCAGCCGCGGCCGGCCGTGTCGAGCGTGCCGACGAGCTCGCTGACGTTCGCGAAGCCGTTGGCGGCGAGATAGGCGGCGATGCCGGCGTTGATCTTGCGGCAGACGTGCGGGTCGTAGAACAGCGCCGTGCCGATGCCGACCGCGCTCGCGCCGGCGATGATGAACTCGAGCGCGTCATCGGCCGTCACGATGCCGCCCTGGCCGATGATCGGCACGCCGTGCGGCCCGGCGATCTCGTACACCTGCCACACCTTGAGCAGCGCGATCGGCTTGATCGCCGGGCCCGACAGGCCGCCCTGCACGTTGCCGATCACGGGACGGCGCGTGCGCACGTCGACCGCCATGCCCACGATCGTGTTGATGACCGCGAGCGCGTCGCTGCCGGCCTCGATGCAGAGCCGCGCGTTCTCGCCGATGTCGGTCTGGTTCGGCGACAGCTTGGTGATGAGCGGCTTGCGCGTGGCGGCGCGGCAGGCCGCGACCACGCGCGCGCTCATGTCCGGGTAGTTGCCGAACTGCACGCCGCCTTCCTTGACGTTCGGGCAGGAGATGTTGATCTCCATCGCGTCGATGGCGGAGTCGTCGAAGCGGCGCACGACCTCGACGTATTCCTCGATCGTCGAGCCCGAGACGTTGGCGATGAAGCGCGTCTCGCCGAAGTCCAGTGACGGCAGGATGTGCTGCACGACCTGGTCGGCCCCCGGGTTCTGCAGGCCGATGGCGTTGAGCATGCCCATCGGCGTCTCGCAGATCCGGTGCGGCGGGTTGCCCAGGCGCGCGCTCAGCGTCGTGCCCTTGAGCACCACGGCGCCGCAGTCGCGGTTCGAGAAGCCCGCAACGCGCGTGTACTCCTCGCCGAAGCCGACGCAGCCCGACAACAGCACGATCGGGGAGGCGAAGTCGAGGCCGCAGAAGCGCAGGCGCAGCGAGTCGGGCGGCAGGTCGGGGACGGCAGCCATGGCCGGACGATTATAGTATCGGCGCGATGTTCGACATCATCCTGCTCGAGCCCGAGATTCCCCCGAATACGGGCAACGTCATCCGCCTGTGCGCGAATACGGGCTGCCGCCTGCACCTCGTCCACCCGCTCGGCTTCTCGCTCGCGGACGCGCAGCTGCGCCGCGCCGGCCTCGACTACCACGAGCTCGCGTGCGTGCACGAGCACCCGGACCTCGCGGCCTGCCTGGGCCGGCTCGCGCCGCCGCGCCTGTACGCCGTAGAGACCGGTGGCGCGCGCCGCTACAGCGACGTGGCCTTCGCGCCCGGCGATGCGTTCCTGTTCGGCCGCGAGACCACGGGCCTGCCGCAGCCGCTGCTCGAGTCGCTGCCGCGCGCGGTGCTCCTGAGCATCCCGATGCGGCCGGCCAACCGCAGCGTGAACCTGTCAAACGCGGTGGCGCTGGTCGTGTACGAGGCCTGGCGACAGCAGGGCTTCGCGGGCGCCTAGCGCGTCGGGCGCGCACGGGCCTCGCCGCTGGCACGACGAGGCCGACACGCCGCAACCGAACCAGTAGACTGCGGTCGTCGTGAGCCGAGCTGCAGCCGCCCGCACGAGGACACCGATGCTCCCCACCGAGGGCTCCGAGCTTCCCGCATGGCGCCAGCAGGTCGCACCGTGGATCATGGCGATCGTGCGCCTCGCGGCCGCGTATGTCGTGGCCGAGGCGCCGCTCCGGCTGCTCGTGCTCGAGCCCGGCCTGGTGCAGTCCGGCAGCCCGGCGCTGCAGCGCTACCCGGTCGCGCTGCTGCTCGGCGCCGGCGCCGTGCTGTTCGCCTGGCCGCGCAGCTGCCTCGCCGGCGCCGCGTTGCTGCTCGCCGGCCTCGGCGGTTTCGAGTGGATCTGGCACGGCCTCGGCCTGCGCGGCGGCACGCTGCCGTTGTGGTCCGCCAGCATCGTCGCAGTGCTGGCGGCCGGCGATTGGCTCGTGCGGCGCGTGCAGCGCACGCTGTACCGTCGCTGACGGCGGGTCAGCGCGGCCGGCCGGCCGCGCGCCGTGGTGCGAATCGAGGCCGGCGGCCGTGAGCCCGGCGGCGCCGCGCCGGTCCGGCACGGACGCGGTCATGGCAGGGAGAAGGTGCCGTCGTGAAACCTGAGACGTTGTTTGCGACGATCGCGGCTGAGGGCCGGGCCTGCGCACGGCGCCTCATGCGCGGCGCAGCGGTCCTGCTCGGCGGCGCGCTGCTCGCGAGCGCGCTGGCCACGCCCGCACTGGCCGGCGCGACGCGCAACGTCGTGCTGATCGTCTTCGACGGCATGCGCTGGCAGGAGGTGTTCACGGGCGCGGATCCGGCCCTGATCACCGAGGCGGGCGGAGCCATCTGGGAGGGCGAGCAGCAGCTGCGGGAGCGCTACTGGCGCGACGATCCGGCCGAGCGGCGCGCGTTGCTGATGCCGTTCCTGTGGAACACGATCGCGAAGGCGGGTCAGGTCTTCGGCAACAAGGCCCTCGCCAGCCGCGCACACGTGACGAACCCGTATCACTTCTCGTATCCCGGCTACAACGAAATGACAACCGGCGCCGCCGACCCGCGCATCGACAGCAACGAGTACGGCCCGAATCCGAACGTCAGCGTCTTCGAGTGGCTGAACGGGCGCCCGGATCTCGCCGGCAAGGTGGCGGTGTTCGGCAACTGGCCGGCCTACAAGGACATCTTCAACACGCCGCGCAGCCACCTGTACATCCAGGCCGACGCGACGCTGCCGCCGGCCGCGGGCAAGGACACGCCACGCCAGGCCCTGCTCAGGCGGCTGTACGAGACCACGACGCTGCTCGATTCTGGCGTCGTGCCGGACTCCTTCACTCAGGTGACGCTGCTCGACTATGTCCGGTCGGCGCATCCGCGCGTGCTGTTCGTCGGCTACGGCGAGACCGATGACTGGGCGCACAGCGGACGCTACGACAATGTGCTGGAAAGTGCCCATCACGCGGACGGCTTCGTGCGCGAGCTGTGGGAGACGATGCAATCGATGCCAAAGTACCGCGGCAGGACCACGTTCATCGTCACGACCGACCACGGCCGCGGCAGCGGGCTGACCGAGTGGAAGGAGCACGGGGTCGAGCAGAAGGGCTCGGACGACGTCTGGATTGCGGTGCTCGGGCCGGATACGCCGGCGCTCGGCGAGCGCCGCGCGATCGCGCCGGTCACGCAGGCGCAGATCGCGGCTACCGTGGCCGCCCTGCTCGGCAGGGACTTCCGGGCCGCGGCGCCCGCCGCGGCGCCGCCCCTCACGGATGTGCTCGGCCCGGCCGGGGCCGCGGCCGCGGCGCACTGAAGGGCCGCCATCGCAATGGTCGCGCAGACACGCAACGTCGTGCTGATCGTGCCGGACGGCGTGCGCTGGCAGGAGGTATTCACGGGTGCGGCGCAGGAGTTGCTGAACCGCGAGCACGGCGGCAGCTGGATGAGCGAGCCGGAGCTGCGGCAGCGCTACTGGCGCGAGGATCCGGCCGAGCGGCGCGCGCTGCTGCTGCCGTTCCTGTGGAACACGATCGCGGCCGAGGGACAGATCTTCGGGAACCAGGCGCTCGGCAGCCGCGCGCACGTCACCAACGCGTACCGCTCCTCGTACCCCTGCTACAACGAGATGCTGACCGGCTTCGCCGACCCGCGCGTCGACAGCAACGAGCACGGCCCGAATCCGAACACGACCGTGTTCGAGTGGCTGAACGGGTGGCAGGACCTGCACGGCCGCGTCGCCGTGCACGCCACCTGGGGCGCGTTCCACGACATCTTCAACGCGCCGCGCAGCGGCCTGCCGATCCAGGCCGGCGTCAAACCGCCGAAGAAGGCCGGCGCGGGCGTGCGTCTGACGGCGCGCGACGAGCTCCTGAACGAGCTCTATCTCACGACGACGCACCTGGCGGAGGACGACCCGTACAATTCGCTGCTGCACGTCGCGGTGCGCGACTACATCCGCAGCGAGCAGCCGCGCGCGCTGTTCGTCGGCTACGGCGAGACCGACTACTGGGCGCACCAGGGTCGCTACGACCTCTTGCTACGCGCCATCCGGCAGTTCGACGGCTTCGTCGCGGAGCTGTGGCAGACGATGCAGTCGATGCCGCAATACCGCGGTAACACCACGTTCATCGTCACGACCGACCATGGCCGCGGCAGCGGCCTGGTCGAGTGGCGCCATCACGGCGCCGAGCATGAGGGCTCGGAGGACATCTGGATCGCAGCGCTCGGTCCCGACACGGCGGCGCTCGGCGAGCGATGCGATGTCGCGCCCGTCACGCAGTCGCAGATCGCGGCCACGGTGGCGGCGCTGCTCGGCAGGGATTTCACGGCGGCGGCGCCCGCGGCCGCGGGGCCGCTGCGTGACGTGCTCGAGCCGGCGAATGCGGCCGCTGCCGCCGGCGCGCCCGTCATGCGGCGCTGAGGACCGGCCCGAGCGGCTCCGCACGCGTCGGGTTCACGAGCCGGGCAGCGTCGCAGGGCGTGGCCTCGAGTGGCGTGCCGGCCGTGCCACGGGCGATACGCCCAGAGCCTACTTCTTCAGGTACTGGTGCACGATCTCGACGAGCTCCTCCGCGGCCGCGACGCGCGGGTCGTCGCGCGCGGCCTTCGGGTCGAGCATGTGCTCGCGGATGTGATCCTCGATGACCTCGGCGATGAATCCATCGAGGGCGCCACGGCAGGACGTCGCCTGCTGCAGCACGCCGGCGCATTCCTGGTCCGCCTCCACCGCCCGCTCGATCGCCTCGATCTGGCCGCGCAGCCGTCGCAGCCGGTTCCGCAGCTTCGCCTTTTCCTTCGCGACGTGACCCATCATGTCTCGCCCCGCTTGCCCTTATAGGGAGGTGGAGTATATTATAAGCGAGCACACGCGGCCATGCCTGCCGAACTTGCCATGCGACTGACACGTCCCCCGGGCCGCGCGCCTGCCTGCCTCGACCCGAGCCCGCCCCATCGGTTCGCCACTCGCTTGCTCGCCGTGGCGGCGGCCGCGCTCCTGTGCGCCGCGACGCCCGTACGCGCGGCGGACGCGCCCGCGTCGCTACCGGGGTCCCCGCCGATCGCGGCACCCGAGGGCGAGCGCTGCGCGGTGCACGCGCAGGCCACGTTCGTCGAGCAGGAGGCAGGCTCGTTCGCGGCGCCTTACGCGGGTCCGAACAGCCTCACGCCGGGACGCGGCCGGGAGACGGCCGACGTCACGGTGTACCTCGGCGCACGGCTGTGGTCCGGGGCGGAAGGCTGGCTCGCGCCGGAAATCGACCAGGGCTTTGGCCTCGACAACACGCTCGGCGTCGCCGGCTTTCCGAGCGGCGAGGCCTACAAGGTCGGCAGGAAGAAGCCTTATCTGCGCCTGCCCCGGGCTTTCGTCCGGCAGACCGTCAACCTCGCAGCGCCGGACGCAGCCGTGGAGGGTGCGGCGAACCAGCTTGCCGGCCTGCGCAGCGCCGAGCGCTGGGTATTCACGGTCGGGAAGTTCGCGGTGACCGACGTCTTCGACACCAGTCAATACGCGCACGATCCCCGCTCGGACTTCTTCAACTGGACGGCCGTCGACGCCGGCACCTTCGACTACGCGGCGGACGCGTGGGGCTTCACGGTGGGCGCCGCGGCCGAGTGGTACGACGGCGCGTGGGTGCTGCGCGCCGGGCTCTTCGACCTGTCGGACGTGCCCAACAGCGAGCACCTCGAGCCCGGCGGTCACGAGTTCCAGATCGTGCTCGAGGCCGAGCGCAGGCATGAGCTCCTCGGCCAGCCGGGCAAGGCGCTCGTCACGTACTACCAGAGCCGCGGCCGCATGGGCCTGCTGGCGGATGCCCTGAGCCGCGCGCAGCGCAGCGGCGGGCCCGTCGAGATCGCGGCCGTACGGCAGTACCGCAGCCGCACGGGCGTGAGCATCGCGATCGACCAACAGCTCGGCGCCGATCTCGGGATGTTCGCGCGCCTGGGCGGAGCCGGCGGCAACGTCGAGGCCTACGAGTTCACGGACGTGGATCGGACCCTCGCGGCCGGGCTTTCCCTCAAGGGAACGCGCTGGTCCCGCAAGGAGGACACGGTGGGCCTCGCAGCAATCGTCAACGGCATCTCGGCCACACGCGAGCGCTACCTGGCGGCCGGCGGGCTCGGCGTCCTGATCGGCGATGGCCGGCTGCCGCGGCCGGGATCCGAGCGGATCCTGGAGACCTACTACTCGCTCGCCGTCCGCTCGCAGCTCTTCCTGACGGTCGACTACCAGCGCGTGCTCAACCCCGCGTACAACCGCGAGCGCGGGCCGGTGCCGATCTTCGCCGTGCGGGTCCACGCGCAGTTCTGAAATGGAGCCGGCCGGGGCTGCGCCGGGCTCCGTGCGCGCGCGCTCAATCCTCGCGCCGCGCGGCCAGCGCGCGCTCGATGCGCCGGTCGGGAACGAGCCAGATCAGCGCCACGAGCACGTACAGGCCGCCGGCGATCCAGACGGAATAGAACGATGCCGGGATCGCGGCCGCGTACAGCAGCAGCGAGCCGTTGCCCTTGCGGTCGGAGCCGATGGCGGTCGCCAGCGTCGAGTCCCTGCCCTCGTGCGCGATGATCGCCTTCTGCAGGATCCAGTAGGCGAACCCGGCCATGAGCAGCACCACGCCGTACAGCGCCATGCCGAAGGGCGGGAAGTGGCTCTCGCCGACCCAGCGCGTGACGAACGGAATCAGCGACAGCCAGAACAGCAGGTGCAGGTTCGCCCACAGGATTGCCCCGTTGACCTGACGGACGGCGTGAAACATGTGGTGATGGTTGTTCCAGTAGATGCCGACGTAGACGAAGCTCACGACGTAGCTCACGAACACTGGCAGCAGCGGCGCCAACGAGGCGAGGTCGGTGCCGGAGGGCGCCTTCATCTCGAGCACCATGATCGTGATGATGATGGCGATGACGCCGTCGCTGAAGGCCTCCAGGCGTGCGGTCTTCACGTCGTGCTACTCCCGCTTGAGCTCGCGGCCCATCAGGGCCTTGACGGCCTCACGCACGTCGCGGCCCTCGTGCAGTACCGCGTGCACCTCGGCCGTGATCGGCATCTCCACGCCGACCCGCGCCGCCGCCGCGAGCACGGCACGCGCGGCCTGCACGCCCTCGACCACCTGGCCGATCTCGCGCAGCGCCGCGGCGGGCGACTGGCCGCGTGCGATCGCGAGGCCGAAGCGGCGATTGCGCGACTCATCGTCCGTGCAGGTCAGGACGAGGTCGCCGAGCGCCGCGAGGCCCATGAACGTCTCGGGGCGCGCGCCGAGCGCGACCCCGAGGCGCGTCATCTCAGCGAGTCCGCGCGTGATCAGGGCGATGCGCGTGTTCGCGCCGAAGCCCATGCCGTCGGCGATGCCGGCGCCGATCGCGAGCACGTTCTTGACGGCCCCGCCGACCTCCACGCCGATGATGTCGGGCGAGGTGTAGGCGCGGAAGTTGCGGCCCGAGAGCGCTCCGGCCAGCTCCCCCGCAAAACGCTCGTCGGGTGAGGCCACGGTCATCGCGGTCGGCAGACCCTGGCCGACCTCGCGCGCGAAGGTCGGGCCGGACAGCACCGCGATCGGCACGGCGGGACCGAGCACGGCGCGCGCGACCGCGTGGGGCAGCTGGCCGCTCGCGAGCTCGAAGCCCTTGGTGGCCCAGGCGACGCGCTGGCCCCGCTCGAGCAGCGGCTGCAGCCGCTCGAGGGTCTCGCGGAAGGCGTGGCTCGGCACCGCGACGAGCACGTCGAGCGCGGCGCGTACCGCGCGCGCGAAGTCGGGCTCGACCGTCAGGCCGGCCGGGAAGGCCGCGTCCGGCAGGTAGCGCAGGTTGCGCCGCGCCACCGCCATGCGCGCGAGCCCGGCGGCGTCGCGTCCCCACAGCAGGGTCGGGCGGCCGGCGCGCGCGAACTGGATCGCGAGCGCGGTGCCCCAGGAGCCCGCGCCGAGCACCGCGATCGCCGCGCGCGGCGCGGACTCGGTGGGCGCCGCGGGCGTGGCCATCGTGCGGCCCCGGGCCGGCGCTCAGTTGAAGGCGGGCTTCTGCTGCGCCTGCTCGAGCGACTGCTGGAACAGCGCGTCGAAGTTCACGGGCGGCAGCAGGAACGGCGGGAAGCCGCCGCGCGAGATGAGGTCCGACACGGCCTGCCGGGCGTACGGGAACAGCACGCCCGGGCAGAACGCACCGACGATGCGGCGCGCATCCTCGGCGACATAGTTGCGGATCAGGAAGATGCCGGCCTGCTTGACCTCGACGAGGTAGGCGACCTTCTCGCCGAGCTTGGCCTCGAGGGTGATCGTGAGGATCACCTCGTGCAGGTTCTCGGCGATCGTGCTGCCGGCCGTGTTCATGTTCAGGCCGAACTGCGGGTTCCACTCGGTGGCCGCAATGTTCGGGCCGCTCGGCGCCTCGAACGAGGCGTCCTTGATGTAGATGTTCTGGAGCATGAGCTCCTGCGCGTTCGGGTCGGCAGGCGACTGGCTGGGACCGGTGGGATCGTCTGCCATGGCTAGGTCCTGTGCTGGGAAGACTGTCCGTGGGCCGCGGCCGCGCCGGCGAGCAGCGCGTCGAGCTCGCCGCTGCGGTCGAGCGCGGCGAGCTCGTGCGAGCCGCCTATGTGGCGCTCGCCGATGAAGACCTGCGGTACGCTGCGCCGGCCGCTGCGCGTGATCATCTCGGCGCGCCGCGCCGCGTCGTCGACGTCGATCTCGTGCCAGCGCACGCCCTTGCGCCTAAGAAGCACGCGCACACGCTCGCAGTAGCCGCACAAGCCGGCCGTATACATCGTCACGAGTGGCGCGTCGGCTGGCTGTGCCGGCGCGGCCGGCCGCGAGGTGCTCATGGCGATCAGCCCTTCACGACCGGCAGGTTGTCCTGCCGCCACCCGGCCAGCCCGCCGCGCAGGTTCAGCGCGTGCTTGAAGCCGAGCCGGGTGAGCTGGCGCGCCGCCGCGGCGGCCGTCACGCCGCTGTCGCAGTAGGCGATCACGGCCTTGTCCTTGAATCGCTCGATGCTCCGGGCGCCGTCGGCAATCGTGTCGCCCGGCACGCTGCGCGCGCCGGCGATGTGGCCGGCCTCGAAGTCCTCGCGGCGGCGCACGTCGATCAGCAGCGCGCCCTGGTTCATCAGTCGCACGGCCTCGCTGCTGGCGATTGAGGCGAAGGACGAGCGGCTGGCCCGCAGTTCGTAGCCGGCCACCAGCAGCACCATCAGCACGGCACCGCCGACGTATGCCGGGTGATTGCTGGCGAACTCGAAAAATTGCTGTATGTTCAATGACTTCAGCCGGGTCACATGGTCGCGGGCGCGCGATTATAGCAGCCGGCCGTGGCGCCCCGACATGAACCGCAGGCGCCCGGCCCGCCGCGAACCTGCGCTCCGCTACAGTAGCCGCCGCCGCTGGCCAGGCGTCCAGGGACCCGTGCCTCAGAGCAGAAGATCGCTGTCGTTGCTGTGCGCGTTGCTGATCGTCGCCGCGCTGCCGGCCGCGGCCGGCAGCGCGGCGACGATCAGCAACGCGCACAGCAACGACAGCGATCTTCTGCTCT
>Ga0075017_100002517_pt1 | contig 11478 bp, 9 predicted proteins | sample AleBraG_ABR_2012_FD_71475 | JGI IMG/M metagenome (GOLD analysis project Ga0075017, IMG submission 71475) | Freshwater sediment microbial communities in response to fracking from Pennsylvania, USA - Alex Branch Run_MetaG_ABR_2012 | ecosystem: Environmental > Aquatic > Freshwater > Creek >...
GTTAAACCGCTTTTGGATAATGAGAAAACCTTTTTAGGTGTGGATCCAGAAAAGGTTCTTCGTAATATCCACGACGCTCTTTATACTGGTCTTCATGGTCCAGCAATCGATGAAAACAATGTTTATGGAATCAGTGTGATTGGTTCCATGGCAGATAAACTTTCTGCCCAACGTATTCTTTACTTCAAAGATGCGGATTCTGCTTTCAAGTATAATCAAGCACTTGGCATTCGTGATTTCAAAGAAGCAGTTCTTAATGACATTCATTCACGTGCTCGGTCAATTGCGTTAATGGAAAATCTTGGACCTTCTCCTGAAGCAGGATTAAAGCAAATTATTCGTGAACTTCAATTTGATGCTCGTTCTCGAGATGATGCAGCAACCCAGATGAACTCATTAAATGACTGGAAGATTCAAGCAGCGATGAATGAACTTACAGGTCGTAATGAAGTTCCACAGAATCCTGAATTAAGTCGAATAATGGCAGGAGTTAAAACCATTATTCAAATGTCGAAAATGGGTGCAGTAATTCTTTCAAAAGGATTTGCTGATAAAGCATTCATGCATGCTGAACTTGCTCATCAAGGATTATCACAATTGCAAGTTCTTGGTGCACAGTTCTCTGGACTTCTTCCTCGTGGACCTGATCGAACTAAGATGCTTCGATTAATGGGAGTTGCAATGGATGGATTAACTGGTAATGCTCTTGCTCGTTATACTTCCACAACCACAACATCTGGTTGGTTACATCAAGCACAACGATGGTTTTATGATTTGAATTTCCTTAATCAATGGACGGATATTCATAAGGCGACAACTGCAGAACTTATGGCAGCACATCTCGGAGAACATGCTAACTTGCCAATGGAGGCACCTTCTGGAGGTGGTCAAGTATTGCCAGATGATTTAAGGAATATGTTGTCATTATATGACATAACTCCGTCACGCTGGGATGCCATTAGATCAATTGCGAAGCAACCTGAGGGGTCAGTTGGAACATTTGTATTGCCCTCAGAAGTAAAGTCAATCGATCCAGGATTAATCCAAAAATCCCTGGCAGAACAGGGTCTTCGGGCATCTGATGCTAACATGCTTCGTGAGTATGATAAGATCGAAACCTCATTACGAACATACTTGGCAGATCGAGTAGATATTGCTGTTCCAACACCTGGAGTTGCTGAGCGTAAGTATGCCACTTGGAATACACAAGCAGGAACTCCTCTTGGTGAAGCAGTTCGTATGCTCATGATGTTTAAGTCTTTTCCAATTACTGTGATGAGCAAAATTGTAGGTCGAACCATTTATGGTCGAGGAGCTAATAGTCTTCTTGAATTCATAAAGAGTGATCATCGAGGTAAGTTTGATCTTGCTTCAATGATTGCTATTGGAACAATGGCAGGATATATGTCTGGGGTAGTTCGAGATGGACTTAAAGGACGAACTCCAAAACCACTTGTGCTTGATGACAATTCCCTTAATTGGGAAGCTATTAATGATGCAGCAATTCGTGGTGGATCACTCGGTCTTATGGGTGATTTGCTGTTTTCAGAATATGATTCTGGAACAAAGAATTTTTTAGCATATTCTGCTGGACCAGTTTTTGGGCAACTAAACCAACTTGCTTCTATGAAAACAGAAGCAGAACATGGAAAACCAATTGAAGGTGCAACGGGTAAATTACTCTTGGACAATGCACCGTTCATCAATTTGTTTTACACCCGACCAATCTTGGATTACTTTGTTCTCTGGAACCTCGAAGAGTCATTGAGTCCAGGAACCCTGCGACGCAGGGAGTCGGCGATTGAAAGACAAAACCATCAGGGTTTCTTTGTGAGACCCTCGGAAGTAGTAGAAAGGCACTAATATGCAAGCTGTATCTGTTGGAACATCCCCAGTGCAATTAGCACCAGCGGGTAATCGGGACTTTATTCACATCTTTAACAATGGGGCATCAACGCTCTATGTTTCCTATGATGGGGATCCCACGACATTGTCTGCTGCTAACGGAATCCCAGTCCCACCCAATAGCATCTACACACTCGATAATGTCGGAGTGAAGATGATTTACAACAAGGCGGTTTGGGGTATTGCTGGTACTGGAACACTTGATGTTCGCCTACAAGGAGTTTAATATGAAGAAACTATTATCAACTATCGGACTTCTCTGTCTCACACTCCAAGTCTTTGGAGCGGCAAGTATTGGGGGAGGATCAAGTGTCAATGTGACCACGCTCTTAAATGGGACTGCACTAGTTGCGAGTAATACGCCTCCTGCAGTTTCATATATTCCAAATCAGTTTCCAACACCCCTTCGTGCGATTGATGGTTGGAACTCCTTCTTGAATACCAGTGGAATTGGGAGCGGATGCTTTTACGGTCGGCTAAATGGAAGCACACTTCCCAATCTTGATTACGAGACAAACACAGTTCCATGGACAATTGCCATTATAGACATCCTGGCAACCAATCTCTACGCAGGTGGGTGGAACGCGCTTTTCATCCCAGATGGATGGCAGGGGCTCACCAGGGACGCAAACGGATCTCTGACCTGGGATACTGCAGTTTGGACGAATTCTGGTGGGCTCCCAGCGATTTTGTCAAAAGCTCACACGCAAAACGTGTTCGTGATCGGGTATACTTCGGCCTACGGAACGACTTGCAAGGGACTGGTAGGGTCTGGAATAAATAACATTGCCCAGGACATCACTAACATGATGGCGCTGGGGTTTGACGGCACGATGATCGACACCTGCGACAACTCGGTAATGAACCAACCCTACCTTCAGCAATACTACCGGATCGTCAATGGAGCGGTGCAGTATTGGCATTCCCTTACCATTTCGACCAATGGAGCTATTCGGCCATTCTACGTTCAGGCCACTCTGAACAATAACGGAGGGCCAGATGTTTGGGTTCCGGAAATAATGAACGAGTGCAACTCTATTGGCATGGATGCGTATATGACCACTGCGTCTTACTATCCATCGAACTGCATCCAATCCCTTTACTGGAACACTGTCCGAAGCCAAAACTTAATGAATGGCCACCCGAACATGTTCTGGTCTGTGAGTATGCAATCTCTGGCTTCCCCTAATTACCCATGGACCAACTTCTTCGAGTATAGCGCTTTTGCGGATACCACAATTCGAGTGGGATTGGGCAACATCGGAGATATTACTAATGCCACTTTTACTCCAATCGTGGGTGAAGGAGGAAATGGTGGTCTTGGACATACAATGCTTACCAACGTTTGGGACGCTTCTGGTGTGGTAATGAACCCAGAACTATGGTCAATCATGGATGACTATGCTCGGTATTCTCCACAGATGCTTTACTCAAACGCTTCTGGAGCTGTATTATTTCGTCGCAAGATGATGGATGGTTCATACGCACTGCTTTTTTGTAATCAAAGCGGAACAGGTAATGTGGCGGTGGTAGCTCAACCATGGCAATGGGGGGCTTATACTAATGTTCCTATTTATAGTGTTCGAGATGTTATGAACAAAACAACTGTTTCTAACATTGTTCCTACTGTTCCGATTGTAATTAGTGTCGCGCCAACTAATTTTAATTTATATCGAGTTTCAGTATTACCAGTAATATACACTTCTGCCATCACAAATACTGGAATGGTTGAGTTTGACAATAACGATTTTGCGACTGTTCCCCAACTTTTATTTAAGGGACAATCAGCAGGATATGGTGGACTTTGGATCAATAATGTGATTGGGTTGCAGTTTGATTCTTCACGACATACTATGAATAACTATGCAAATGGCAATGTTATTTATGATTGGGGAACAGCTGGTTCAAGTGATTATGGAACTCGGGGAATGTATCAATTACAACTTGGAGGGAATGTATCTATTATGGGAGGAACTTCTACTACTGGTGGACGAGCTCCCGTAAATAGTCAATCCCTGGAAGTGGCCAGCGGGGACGCTGGATTTGGGGGGAACGTCCGGACTACGAACAACTTTATCGGGATGAGCAACAACCCAAGCTGGACTGGATACACTCTGCTTGGAAACGGCAATGGGGACGCTTTTACATTCTGGATGAGCAACCATTCGGTTTACCTTGTGATGACAAACCGAGCCAACACCAAAGTTGTCATAACCCTCCTGGGAACCGCGAACTAATGAACTTCCTCATCGGCATGTTCAGCGAGGCGAACGGGCGACCGTCCTCGATCCGCCTGATCGTGCTGGTGATCGTGTTTATATGTTTTGGCTCTCAAATAACGTGCTTTATGTCATCGTGACTAATAGAGCAGCAGGAAAGTGTGTTACTAATATTCTGTGTGATGCACATTAATAAACCTAGAAAGTGGGCAATATGTTTGGGAATATCATGAAGAATGGAAACAACAGGATCTTTCGACTTGTCATGTATGAGTTACTCTCAGGAGTAGCCATCATGGTTTGCTCACAGATTCTTGGAGTATTGCCAACTCAACAGTGGATCAATGACATACATAAACAGCAAATCTGTTTTGCATTAGGTGTTGCTGTGACATTGATGAAGGGAATGGAATTCTTCTTCAGTAAGACTGTTGCAATGTTTAAATCACATGAAGTTCCAGACTCTCTCGAAGTTACCACAACTGCAACAAGCGTAATAACTACTTCTCCGGCATCTGCCGAGGAAACTAAGAAACCATGAAACCAAGAAACATGATCCTAATCATGCTGCTGGGCAGCATCATCATGTTGGTCGGATGCACTGCGACCAACCCGCAATATACTGCATTACCAATCGATCAGCGGACAAACCAAACAGCGATCCCCCAATACATTCCGGATCCGCGAATCAATGGTCTGTCGAATACTCTCGGTAGTATTGTGGCAACTACGGCTCCGGTGAATCCCTATGCTGGTCTTGCCATGGGTGCGATTGCCCTCATCTTTGGCATCTGGGGAACTGTTGCCACTAAGATCGCAACAAAGCAAAGTGGAGCAATCGATACATTAGCAGCTGGCGCGGTAAAAGCAGGACCACAAGTTGTTAGTGCAATCCTGAGTCATGTATCAAATGCTTCCAATGGTGTGCATTTTGCGACTATCGCAAATGCTATTAATGACAACACTGGGGCGAATCAGAACTCAGCGGGAACTACTCTCCCACCAACACCTACCTCGTGAAGAAGGTTCTCATACTTCTCTTGGTCGCTCCCCTTACTTGGGGAGCGACCTCATTTCCTCCAGTGCCAATGGCACCTCAGAAACCAGCAAAGGCAAAGTCACTGATGTTTCATGCGAAACCTCAAGTAACTATTCCTGTCAAGTTCCTCCAATGGGATTATCCATTTCCCATTGTTACTAACATCCAGTTTGAAGTATGGTCAACGACAAATGTCTTTGCATTAACTAACTTGACTAAAGCAGGATCTCCTGGATGGAATCGAGTATTAGTAACTACAAATCACAACGTTCCAGTAATCACTGATAAGTCCTTCGAGTTCTTTGAAGTGCGAGCAGTGATTGATGGAATTCCATCACCCTGGGCGCACAAGTGATTTGAATGCTTGCAGAACTTCTTCAGCAATTGAGTGTTTATTTCTCAATGCTTTCATAACCTTCGCATCCACTGTTCCTGGACAAACCAAGTCAAAGTAGGTAACTGATCGAGTTTGTCCTGGACGGTGGATTCTATCTTCTGATTGTAGTCGATCTTCAAGTGAATAGGTATTCGAGTAATAGATCGAATATCGCGCACCCACAAGTTTATTAATACCTTTTCCTCCAGCTGCAGCAGTTCCTACAAACCACTTGCAATTGTCATCTGAATGGAATTGATGAAGTGCTTTATCACGATCTACTTGTGACACAGGACCGTAATATGCAACTGCTTTTCCATCCTTGCGCTGACTAAGCATTTCCATAACCATCCGTACGTCCTCCTGAAATGCACACCAGATAACTACTTTCTCGGTAGTCAGTTTGTCAAGTAATTCTTCCAGGGACTTCAGGCGGTTGTTCACTAATCGCACAATGTCTCCTTCATCAAGTTTCACATGACCGCAACACACTTGCAATAATTTGTTAATTGCAGTTAGAGCACTAGTTACAGTCAATAAACCCAGTTCATGTTGGAACAATGCCATTTGCGTAATGGAATCATAAGTTCGTTTCTGCTCATCACTGAGTTCCACTTCAATAACTTCATATGTTTTTGGTGGAAGATCGAGACAATCTTTTTTCATTACTCGACTAGAGAATGCAAGTAACTTATTTGAGAGGAAATCTAGATTCTGATAACCAACAACAACCTTAGCAGGAAACCTTCCTCCTGTTGGTAAATCCATGGTTATTGCATACATGGACCTGAATGTGGTAAATGTTCTATGACCAAGTAATTCTGGTTTTAGGAACTCGCACATTGAATAAAGATCTAATGGACCCTGTGTTGTTGGAGTCCCAGTCATGATTCTGCGATAGTCAGCAAACCGCCCAAGTTTAATACAGTTCTTGGTTCTTAATGATGTTGGACTCTTGATGCTTGTTGACTCATCCACCACCATCATGGGATAATGACTTGCCAGGAACTTGTAGGCATATCGAAATGGTCGCTCATGTGACATGCCTTCTACATTCATGATCAACAAATCTAATACATCATTCTGAGCTTCCATTAATGCTTCAATTTTCTTTAATGCATCGCCATGTAATTGAGATGAGAATCGTTCTATGCGATAATCCACATTATCTGGAATGTGAATATCTACTTGATCAAGCCATGAGTTACAACAACCATTATCTGAAAGAATCAATGCCCCATCGATTTCTCCTTTAAGATACAAGTAAGTAATTGTATCGATAATGGTTTTGGTTTTACCTGTTCCCATTTCCCAGAATAATGCTCGATATTCTAGGTCCTTTGAAATCTCAAATTCTTTAGACTGATGATCCCAAGCTTTGGTTTTCTGTTTAAATACGCCTTGTTTCGTTATCATACAGGATAATTTTGACCATGTCTATATATGTCTAATATATCCCCGTTTAACCTAGGAATGCATTAGAATGCGGAGATGAATGCCTAAATATCATAGAACTTGTTAGTCATTGGTGATAATATCACAAGTTTCTCTTTGGCACGGGTTACTGCGACATACCACACTCGGTGTTCATCATCTGGCCAATGATGCATCTCTTGATAAGTTCGTTCTGCCATATCCACGGCAATAACAACATTATCAGCTTCACCGCCTTTTACTGCATGAATAGTGTTAATACGAATACGAGGACCTTTAAGAAGTTTTTCTCCTCGTCGAAGGGCAGTGAGGAAATATTCGATTTCATCAGGTCGGAGTTTATCTAGTGCTTCATGCCAGATTTTATCTGTTGTAAGACCAAACTCATTTCTTAATCTCTTGATATTAATCTTGTCAGTTCCTGATTCTTTATCAAGACGAGTTTTGAAACCGTAAGCAACTCCAATTCGGGTTGACATGTGATCATACACTAAGCAAGCTTCACTTATAGTTACTGATTCACCTTTTCGTAATTGTTCCCATGCTCTAATTGCTCGAAATGATTCTCCACGAATTGGTGAACCTTGCGGAGCATCAAACACATAACCCTGTTTAACACAGTATTGGCAAAATTGATCGAGCATAAAATGGTTTCTTGCAAGGCATAACCAAGTTCCTTCGCTCATATCAACATGCTCGATTGATGTGTGACGTTCAACAGAACCAGGAACTTCTCTAGCTTTCCAATCTTTGTTAACACGAACAGAAATTCTAGATGCAATTGTATTTGCTACTTCTTGCACAGCATGAGGAACTCGATATGACTGGGTGAGGGTAAGTCGTTGTCCAGTCATGTTAATTAGTTTATCAGTATCTGCACCAGCCCATCGAAATATTGCTTGATCATCATCTCCTGCAATATAAATCGATTCAGTATACTGACCCAACTTTTCAACCATACGCCATTGAAGTGGAGTAAGATCTTGGGCTTCATCTACTATTAATGATTTAATCGGAGGAACAATTCCTTCATCAATATATCGCACAACCATATCTGTAAAATCAATTTTTCCATGATGTTGTTTATACCGAACTAAGGTTTGTTGAAGTCGCAATAACTCATACCAATAAATATCTTCATCTGGTCTTGCTTCCCAGTATTCTTTAAGTGGCACTTCTGTTGCTCGTGCCATATTTTCCATAAAGAATAATCGATCTCCTTTTGTCATTCCTGAAAAGGATCCATCAGCATCGAGTTTCAATGTGATATGTAATCCAAGCATTTGAGCTAGTTTAATGTAATCGTTAGTTCCTAATACTCCAGATCGATCAAGACCTAATTGATGGAAAGCTAAAGCATGCAAAGTGCGAAACCAACAAAGATTATCAGGATGAAGTTTAAATCGTTCACATGCTCGAGTTTTACCTTCATTTGCAGCTTTGCGTGTGAAAGTAATAAACATGATCTCGTGTGCTTGAACTTCGTTCTCCAATAATCCATTTACTATATCAAGTAAACTTGTGGTCTTACCAGTCCCTGGAGGACCAAACAAGATTGTTGTCTTTTCTGGATCCATATTAAAACGGACTTTCCTTTCCAACTTCAGGTATATCAAGAGGTTGGAGTTGCTTGTTGTTGAATTCTTTAATAGCAAGTGTGTTTACGCCTTTACCTTTGATATTAAAGAACTTTGGTTCTGCTCCCATATCTTTTAATCGCATAGCAATCTTTTGTAATGGATACTCATTAAACTTTAATCGTTTAAGGTATTCAACAAAATCTCGAACTCTGAAATAATGCATGTGATTATTAGTCCAGGGTTTACCGAGGAGCAATTCATCTGCAGATTTTCCAGATGCTCTACTTGTGCAAAATTCTTCGAGATGTTGCATAAGTAATCCCATTGGAGTTGCTTCTCGTGGAACTTCAACTACTGTAACATCTGACATTAAACGTTGAATCATTTCAGTCCATGCTTCGCGTTTAGGTAAGTTCGGCATGATGCTTAGATGTTCCATGCATCTAAGTTGAAATGACAGTGGTGATTGAAGATCTGCTGTTGATAGTTCAAGTCTTCCACCACCTTCTACTTCAAGAAACCATATTGGTGGTTCAGTAAGTAGTTTTGTAAGTGTTCCAAACTTTGGAAAACCATAATCAAATCCACCAATTCCATGTGGACACAATCTGCATTTATCTCGATCACAGTGTTGCTTGATCGGTGGTTGACTACATGTATATTGGAAATCTTTCTTATTTAATGACTTGATTACGCCAAGAACTTCTACTGCAGGTAATGGTGGATCCATGAATCGAGTATTCATTTCTTCCACTTTACCTTGCCATGAATCGGGATATGCTTTGCGACAATAAACACCTAAGTTGAATAATCCATTATTCCGAGTTCCTTCTGGGAAAAGTGTTTTAGCAAGATGATTCAAACAAGGAGGACCTCCAGTAATCAATTCTCGATTATCTGAAAAAGTAACAAGTTGCGCTGGAGTAATACGTTTACTGAAAGCAAACTTGATAAATTCATCAAGTTCGAGAATCTTTCCAGTATTATCATAAGCATGTCGAGTAGTCCGGGAAACGTTGAAATATGGCATGTTAATCCATTGACCAATATCTCCACGTTCAGTTATAATACGAGTTTGCTTAGGAAAGATTTCTACACCTCCGAATCCAAGTAATGCAGCAAACTCTCGCATTTTAGCTTGAACATCTACTGCAGAAAAGAAGTCAGTTAGAAATAAATAAAGATGTGCTCCTCCTGATTTAGTTCGACAAAGAACTAATGGTAACTTTTCTATTTTCTTAGCAAGTTCTTCTAATTCAAGATCGTAATTATCAACATCGATTGCTGCAAACTTGACATTAGAATCTTCGTTAATTGGAATAATGCCAATTCCATTTTTACCACTGACATGATCGGACCAGAGTTCAATTGTTACTGGTCCTTTAACCGATTTCGCCTTACCGAGAATCTTCTCCCCTCGGTGTTCTCCCGTAATTGTATAAATTCCGTATGCTGCAGAATAACCTTCAAAGAGAGACATCAAGTCTGGAACATTGATATGCATGACTTGCTTTCATAAAAATTATGCCCCAGATCCGCTGAGGCGCCGGACTGAGAAATCTCAGTAGTGCTCAGGAGCAGGAGCAGGAGCAGGGAGTGCTTGTTGACGTGTCACACTAATGGAGCGTTTAGATGTAGCAACACACTCTTGAATAAGTGCAGGATCACTGTTTGCTTCACCTTGATCGATCTTCCAACCCATCCATGAACCTTCATTATTAGATTCAGGTTGAGTAGTAATGTGATACTTGTGAGCAAACATTGGGGGAGTATACATCTGACCTCCATTATCTTTCCACTTAATCGCCATCATTCGAGTAAGCCATGTGCGACTTTTCTTCAATTGAGTTGAAGTCATCCCGATGAGGCATTGAATCGGACCATCATCTATAATTGCCAAACCATTGAAATAAGCAGTGGTTGCAATCAGATTCCCATTTTTCAGAACATCTTGACCACGATCATTTTTCGTAGTTTCATTCAGAATCTGAGAATCAAAATGCATGCGAACCATACCACCACCAGATTCACGTTGCCTCCATTCAACATAGGCTTTTGTAAATGCACATGGAATGAAAACAAGTGGAGAATCACCTTCAGAACGATACAGAATCTGGCGACTGAGATTATTGAAAATGTCTCCAACAACAATTCCAGGAATCTTTTTCTCAGGATGTTGTGGATTAGACTTGTTAACCTCAGGAGAATTACTTTGGCAGATCGCCAAGAATGGTAACCCAAGATCATCTTGCTGAACATTTTCAAATCCAGTATTCTGGACTTGCTTCCAATCAAATGCTGCTTTTGCTTCCTGTTTTTGTGTCGCGGATGCTTCCGACGTTTTGGTCTTTTTCATGTTTACTTGGCGGGTGTTACTTTCGTTACTCTGCCAACATACACACCCAACAGGTCATGTGGCAGTGGTTTCCCATCCTCAGTCATCTCACGCACAAATGACTTGAGTGTCTGTGGATGGACAGTTTGTTTGTCTTCAGGAACTACACTCAGTTTCAATAGTCCCTTGATAATTCGATCAGCAAGTTTATCATTACCTGCTGGTAAAAAACACGAGATATTCCTTTTGATCATATCCGCATGACCATTATCCCTGAACCATTTAAATGCTTCGTCTCGTTGTTCATCTGGAATTTTGACTGAGTAGAATGGAACAACTTTAATTTGTTCACCAGTTAAAAGTTTAAACTCACTCATACCAACTTCCGCCATGGCATCAGGTAAAGTTTCCGATTTTAGTTTATGCAAACTTGCTGCAAGCAATTCTATTTCCACAGTTTTTGCTTTGATTTTGTGTTCAAGTTCAAGTTGTTTTAAACCAAGATCTGATATTTCCTTTAACTTAATATCAGTGAATTGTTTTTCTGGAACATCAACTGTAACCGTTTTGCTCATGTTAGTAAATAATAA
>Ga0075017_100002518_pt1 | contig 11477 bp, 11 predicted proteins | sample AleBraG_ABR_2012_FD_71475 | JGI IMG/M metagenome (GOLD analysis project Ga0075017, IMG submission 71475) | Freshwater sediment microbial communities in response to fracking from Pennsylvania, USA - Alex Branch Run_MetaG_ABR_2012 | ecosystem: Environmental > Aquatic > Freshwater > Creek >...
CGGGAGTCCACACATGTCCCAGAACAACGGTTCCAACACGAGTCTTCGCCTTAAGACCGGCCTCGCCGAGATGCTCAAGGGCGGCGTCATTATGGACGTCACCAACGCCGAGCAGGCCACCATCGCAGAAAAAGCCGGCGCCGTCGCCGTGATGGCGCTGGAGCGCGTGCCCGCGCAAATCCGCGCCGAAGGCGGCGTCGCGCGCATGGCTTCGCCCAAGAAGATTCGCGAGATCATGGCCACGGTGTCGATCCCGGTCATGGCCAAGTGCCGCATCGGACATTTTGCCGAAGCGCAGATTCTGCAGGAACTCGGCGTCGACTACGTTGACGAGTCCGAAGTGCTCACGCCCGCCGACGAGGCGCATCACGTGGACAAGCACGCCTTCACGGTGCCGTTCGTTTGCGGCGCGCGGAACTTGGGTGAAGCCCTGCGCCGCATCGCCGAAGGCGCGGCCATGATCCGCACCAAAGGCGAAGCCGGCACTGGAGACGTTGTCCACGCCGTAAAGCACATGCGCCAGATCGTGCAGGAAATGCGAATCCTCACCGTGCTCGGCGAGGAAGAGCTTTATGCCAAGGCCAAGGAGCACCAGGCTCCGTACGAGTTGGTGAAGATGGTCGCGAAAACCGGCAAGCTGCCGGTGCCGAATTTCTCCGCAGGAGGCATTGCCACGCCAGCCGACGCGTCGCTGGTCATGCAGCTAGGGGCCGAAGCGGTGTTCGTGGGCAGCGGCATCTTCATGGGAGTGCGTACGAACTGCATTCACTCGGTGGAAGCGCATCCGTTTGATGAGACCTGCGCCTTCGCTCCTCCGGCCGAAGCCGAAAAGCGTGCCCGCGCGATTGTGATGGCGGCGACGCACTATCAGGACCCGAAGGTGCTGCTGGAAGTCAGCGAGCATTTGCCGGGGGCGATGAAGGGACTGGCGGTCTCCGCGATCGACGAGGCGCACATGCTGCAGACTAGAGGGTGGTAGGCTTTTTGGGTGGCGCAGCGCTTTCAGCGCTGCGATTCAAGCGGGTACATCTCAAATCGGCTTTAGCCGCTGAGGTGCACCTCGCCGCCTGAACACACCTCAGGGGCTGAAGCCCTGAAGTTCCTGATTTCCAGACTCAGATCGCAGCGCTGAAGCGCTGCGCCACCCAAACCCTGTCCTCTTGGGAAATTGCAGTTGGGAGTTCACCCTCAGGGGCTGAAGCCCTGAAGTTCCTGATTTCCAGACTCAGATCGCAGCGCTGAAGCGCTGCGCCACCCAACGCCTGCGCCACCCAAACGCCGTCCCCTTCCCAAGCCTTGTCCACACAGGAAATTACAAGCTTGCGCCTGCTTCAACCGAGCTCAGCTTTTCAGGAATTCCATCCAGATTATGCCCGGGCCATGCTGAGCCGTATTCGTACTCCTCCGCTTTGGCAACGAGTCCCTTTCTCACTGGGTTCTGGCGGATGTACTCGCGAAAGGCGAAGAATTCGTCAGCATCTCTTACCCGGCGGTCGTAGTAGCTTGGCTGCCAGATCTCATAGAGGAATCCGAGTTCTCTCTTGGCGCGAAATGAAAATCCGCCTTTGATTAGCTGCATGGATCTCTCCAGAGTCACAGTCGGGGTGATCAGCAGGTGGAAGTGGTCCGGCATGAGGACAAAATCATGCAGCAGATATTTGTGTTGCTCGCGGTAATGTAAAAGAACATTAAGAAAGAGCTTCCTCATTCGATCCGACTGCAGTAGCTGTTTCTCTTGAAACGTGGAAGCCGTGACGAAGTAACATCCGTGCCCGGTATGCCCGCGGGGAGGAGCGGCCATGATGCACCTCAGCGGCTAAAGCCGCCAGCTACTCACGACCTTATCGCAGCGCTGGAAGCGCTGCGCCACCCCAAGGCAAAATATCTGATCTGAATTTCCCGTTCTGAACCTCGTTCTGACAAAACCTGTGAACCTCAAACCTGGGGACAGACGGGACGTTCATCAGTAATCCTGCTGCTCTACATCCCCGCTTCTTCACGTCGCCAGATGGACAGTGCCGGCGCGCCGGTCGCCAGCAATCCCAGCATCGCCGGTTCGCTACTGTACTGATTCAAGGCATCGGTGCCCGGCACTTCTGGGCTGCTCGTCTGACCCGCAACAATCGCCGTATCCGGCGTGGACTCGTAGGCGTAGCCGGTTAGCGTGGCAATCACCCGAACCGGACCCGTCTTCACTTCGACGCTGAACCGCGCCCATCCGTAGTGAGTCTGCCCGGCAATCCTGAACTTCAGTCCAAGATATTTATTCCTCACGTTGACCCAGTTGCCATGTGCACTGTAGCCACCGCCGCCGGAGTAAAAGCTCACCATCCTTTCCGGACCTTGAAAAAAGAGCACGCCGGGTCCAATCTGATCACCCTTATTGAAGGCATGAGCGCTCCCTGGGACGCCCCGATAGATAAAGGTCCCAGCGACCGCGTTGCCTGCTACGCCACTCTCAGAGAGATTCCAAATATGCTGGTCGGTATTGTGGAACGTCGTGTTCCCGAGCGTATACTCGGCGACTCCATCGTGATTAAGGTCAAGCCGGTAAGAACCGTGAGGTCCAAGAATGGTCACGTTTGCGGGCGTATAGATGATCTTCGCCTCCGCAGGTTGTGCCAGCGCCAATAGGCCCACGCCGGCCGCTCCGGCCGCGAGCGCATACATATTGAGTCGTTGATGGGTGGAGGGACCAAGATCAGAGGGAAGATCAGCCGACGGTGTCGAGGGTCTGGAAATGTGATTCATACATCCTCCTGCAGGGGCGGCCTTATCTTCCTCCGGACCCCGCGGAGAGTCAACGAAGAAGGCCCGTGCGCTTGTTAAATGTTCGTGAATACTGAAGTGGACAGAGTGCCGTAACACGCTTTTTTCGATGGCCCGGGGCCATTTCCCTTTCACTCAGGTTCGCCTTAATGCCGTGGCCGTTGGGTGGCGCAGTGCTTTCAGCGCTGCGATTCAAGCGCGCACATATCAAATCGGCTTTAGCCGCTGAGGTGCACTCTCACCCTTTGAACCGGGACCTCGGGGGCCAAAAGTCCTTAGTTACTGATTTCAGGCTCAGATCGCAGCGCTGAAGCGCTGCGCCACCCAACTGCTTCCGGAACTCTGTCCAGCTCATGTCCGGGCCATGCCGAGCCGTACTCATATTCCTCCGCCTTGGCAGCCAATCCCTTCTTGACTGGATTTTGGCGAATGTACTCTCGGAAAGCGAAGAACTCGCCAGCATCTCTGACCCTGCGGTCGTAGTAGCTTGGCTGCCAGATCTCGTGTCCGAATCCGAGTTCTCTCTTTGCGCGAAATGAGAACCCGCCTTTAATGAGTTGCATTGCCCTTTCCAGAGTCACAGCCGGAGTGATCAGCAGATGGAAGTGGTCGGGCATCAGCACGAACTCATGGAGTAAGTACTTTTGTTCATGCCGGTAATGGAAAAGAACATCGAGAAGAAGCTTCTTCATTCGGTCTGATTGCAGCAGTTGTCTTTTTTGAAAAGTGGAAGCTGTGATGAAGTAACACCCGTGCCCGGTGTTCCCGTGAGGAGGAGCGGCCATAGTGCACCTCAGCGGCTAAAGCCGCCAGCCACTCACCACCTTATCAGCGCTGAAAGCGCTGCGCCACCCAAAAGCACAATAGCTTATCTGAATTTCCCGTTCTGGAAACCTGCGGGAGCGCCGTCCTGATACCTACCTCCCGCTTGCGCTTTTGGGCGCTTGCCGACGATACTAAGAGATTGGCGCCATCCAAAAATCAAATCATGAAAACTTCCATTGCTCTCTCCTCTCCGTCGTCGATTGAAACCGAGTCGCTGGTTGCGGTTGTGCTCGACCATGCCGAAACGTCGCCGCAAGACAAAGACGTCAAGCCGCAGCTCAAGGTCGCCAGTGCCGATGCGGCCGTGCAGTCGGTAGCGGCGGATCTACTCTCGAGCGGCGAACTCACCGGCAAGCCGTTTGAGACGAACCTTATGCATCGCCCCGTCACGTTGATGGCGAAGCGGCTCTTGCTGGTCTCGGGCGGAAGCGCGAAGAAGTTTTCCAGCTACGATCTGCGGCGGATCGCCGGGGCTGCCGTGCGGGCGCTCAAGAGCCGCGGCATCCGTTCCTTTGCCTTCATCGCACCGCCGTCCATCGACGCGGCGGAGGCCGTCCGCGCCATCGTGGAAGGCGCGTTCGTGGGCAACTTCGATCCGGACTACTACCGCAGCGATCGCAAGGATCAGAAGATCGACGCGATCACGATCATCACGAGCGGCGACAAAGCGGCGCTCGAAAAGGCTGCCAATGAAGCGCAGGTCATCGGCGAGTCGCAGAACTTCACGCGCGATCTGGTGAACGAGCCCTCGAATCGCATGACGCCGACGATCCTCGGCGAACGCGCCAGGAAAATGTCTGCAGAAGTCGGATTGAAGTGCGAAGTTTACGGTGCGGACAAGATCAAAGAACTGAAGATGGGCGCGTTCTGGAGCGTGGCGCAAGGCTCCGACGAGCCGCCCGCACTCATCGTGATGAAATACGAGCCTGCCGGCGCGCCCGAAAAGCCAGTGCTGGGCCTGATCGGGAAGGGAATTACGTTCGACACCGGCGGCATCTCAATCAAGCCTGCCGATGGCATGGAAAAGATGAAGTACGACATGGCCGGAGGCGCGACCATGATCGGCGCCATGCGCGCCATCGCGCTGCTGAAGCCGAAGGTGAAGGTCATCGGCATCGTGTGCGCGACGGAGAATATGCCGTCCGGCAAAGCGCAGAAGCCGGGCGACGTGCAGATCGCCATGTCGGGCAAGTCGATCGAGATCATCAATACCGACGCCGAGGGACGCCTCGTGCTCGCCGATGGCCTTTTCTATGCGCGCCAACTTGGCTGCACGCACCTGGTCGACGCCGCAACCTTAACCGGCGCGGTCGTGGTTGCGCTCGGCTACAACAATGCCGGCATCTTCGCCAACGACGACGATATGTACAACCGCTTTCATTCTGCGAACGCGAAGGCGGGCGAGAAAATGTGGCGCATGCCGCTCGACGACGAATACAAAGAGCAGATCCGCAGTTCGATCGCCGATATCGTGAATTCCGGCGGGCGCTGGGGCGGAGCCATCACTGCGGCCATGTTTCTGAAAGAGTTTGCGGAAGAGACGCCGTGGATTCATCTCGACATCGCGGGCACCGCGTGGATGGAAGAGCAGAAGCCGTGGATCGCCAAGGGGCCGTCGGGAATTGCGCTGCGCAGTCTGGTCGAATTCGTAAAAAGTTTTGTGGCATAAAAGGTGGCCACGGATTTTCGCGGATCTTTACGGATAAACCGCGAAAGGAATTATTCGTGACGATCCATGTTAATCCGTGGCTGATTTTGCCGCTGTTATTGAGGGAAACGGGCACGGTTGTTATAATCGTCCAGTTCCACACGCTTCCGGCCGTGCCGTTTCATTCGGTCGGCGATCCCGCCCAGTCGTGAAGCGCAAGTCCTCGCAGCCCGCCGAAATCGGGTTTCGAAAGTGGCCAGGTAGCTCAGGTGGTAGAGCGCAGCCCTGAAAAGGCTGGCGTCGGGGGTTCAACTCCCTCCCTGGCCACCATCATCTCTTAATGGTGGAGCAGACCAGCCCAATTTCCACCTGTGGTGGATGCTGCCCTTAGGCACACAGCCTTCGAACTGATTGGTGAACTTCCGCATTGGCCGACAATCCACCTGGGATCCTTGCACCTGTGGCGTTTCGCTTTGCAGGACTGACGACTTGCCTGCGAGTCGGGCAGGCGTAGTGGGCTGTCTTCATCAAACGTTGCTTATGGCGTGTGTTTTGGGCTGCCTTCAGCCTCAAGGGAGGATGGCCCCAGGAAGATGTCGCTATTTAGGATCCATCCGCTTTGCATTCTTTATGGCCAGTTCTTCGGCGGCCTTGAGCGCGTTCATGGAATGCTCGTGTGCCTGTCTGCTGAGTTCGTGAGCGGTCAGATGATCCCCTTTGCCGTGGGCGACGGCCGCGGCCGCGTGGGCATGGGCCGCCAAATTGTGTAGCTCTGCTATTCGATTGTGGGCGCTCTGTGGCATTTTCTCCTCCTGGTGACACAGGTGAAGCTAACGGCCGCGTGTTGCTTTGCACGATCCGATACCTGTGAGGCGCACCATCGGAACTCGATCAAGCGGCGCTCTTCTGGTCGCTGATCTTCCCCAAACCTGGCAATGCCAGGCCGTCGTATCTTTCGACATGTAGCTTTGCGGCCTCAACTTCATGATGCAGTGCTTGCTGTGCGTGGCCGTGAGCGAGATAGGCGTGGTGTGCAGCCTTTTCGTCTTCTTCGGACTGATGGTATTTCGCCGCTTCTTTGAACTGATAGGCTGCTCTCTCGTGATGGTGAGCGGCACCCTGATAGTGCTCCAAAGTTTTTGACATACGATTCTCCTCGTCTGGTTTCTGTATCGTTTCCATTGGCCGCCGCGAACGGCTCCTAGGCTACATCCTCGTCGTCCCGGTACTCTTGAGGAACGTCGTCCTCCGGCACTTGGCGGGTAATTACCTCAGACACGTCCGGATCCTTGGCGTTCTCCACGCCATCAACGATTGAGGCCTCAAAAGCGTTTCCTTCTTCGGCCAATTCTTCGACGCTCTCGGAATCCGCTTCGGCAGGACGCGACATTCCCTGAACGTCGCCAGACTGTCCGGCCGAATTTGTTTCCCGTTCGTCTTCCCTGCGCGAATTGTCGGACTGATTGTTGGTAGGCATGGTCACTCTCCTAAGCGATGAGATGCCGCATGGCGCGGAGCGTTGCGAAATACTATGCGGCTACGAGTTGAGCAGCGTGTAGTGTGTTCCTGGGTGGAACAGTAGATTAACGCGGTCGTATGGGTCCGAATGGTGGGTTCCACCGCTAACCCACGACCGCGCCTACAAACTTACTGCCTTCGTACACATTAGCTGTTAACAGCCTATAGGACTGTTCAATTGTGAACAGTCCCGATCATAGGCCTGAGTAACAATGGATCATAACTTCCGATCACGATTCGCGACGAGAGGCTGTGGGGGATGGCTCCGACCGAACCAACTGTTGCTCATAGGGTTCTGCTTGTAGATGATGACGATGCCGTTCGTTCCATGATGAGCGCGACCCTTGAACACCGGGGCTTCATAGTAGTCGCAGCCGCCAGCGTAACAGAAGCTTTGCGACATATCGCTACAGAAGGCTTCGATGTGCTGATAACGGATCTGCACATGCCGAATCCTGGCGACGGATTTACGGTGGTTACCGCGATGCGCCACTCCCAGCCGGATGCGCTCACGCTGCTCGTCAGCGGCTATCCCGATGTGCAGAGTGCCATGGCCGCAATCCTTATGGAAGCGGACGAAATCATCGTGAAGCCGTTCGAGGTTGCGAAACTTGGCGATCTCGTCCGGGAAAAGATGCGTAGCCGCAAACCTGCTGCCCGGCCAGAGAAAGAGAGAGTCGGAAAGATCCTACGTCGCTGCATTGATAGTGTAGTCAAAGACTGGTTAGCACGGGCAAAGCAGAGCAAGGAGCTCAATCAGGTTCAGCTGAGCGACGACGAGCGCACCGGGCATCTCCCAAAGCTGGTCGAAGACCTGGTTGTCCGCCTGAGCAAACCTGGCGCTACCACGCAGGACAGCGATGCTGTCTCTTCTGCCGCTGCCAAAGCTCACGGCAAGCTGCGCTATACACAAGGCTACACTCCCGCGATGCTGGTGCACGAATCTCGGATTCTGCAGGTGACCTTGTTCGGAACGCTACAGAACAATCTGAGCTTTCTGGATTTTAGCCTGCTGTTGCCCGATGTTATGACGATCGCGGACGAAGTGGACGCGCAGTTGACCCAATCGATGGACAGTTATATGAACGCCATGCTGGCGCCAGCGGCGGCCTAGCTGGCCATTGGCAGCGACTCGTATCCGTGCATCATCGCGCACGCGTCAGTGTGGTCACGCCTGCGTCTCACGAACTGGAAAGTCAGAATGAGTAACGGAGCGACTCGGTTAGCGAGTTGGCGTGAAAATAGCGGGGCGCGGTCGGGCCGACGAATGAGCCTTCGCCGTACTGGTAATAATTCCAGCCCATGTTGAAGGCAAACTTATGGCCGATATCCACGCTCAGGTTGGCTACAGGCTGCTGATATTTGTATTGCACTGTGCCGAGAGGCTGCAGGATGTCAAACTGCGGCACGCTACCGTCAACACTGGTGATGCTGTAGCCAACGTTGGCTAGCACTCGTTTCGCGGGCTTGAACCTGACGGTCGTCATTCCGAAATTGGTGTGGTTGGTGTAGTACGAGCTGGCCATGAGGTTGTTGGCCGCGTCGTTCCCTGCGCAATTATTGTTGGCGGCATTGGCCACGAAGGGAAGAATCACGCCAGCTGGCGGGGTGTCGCTGAAGCAGATGATGGCGTTCTGGATCAGGCTGTTAAAGTTGTACGCCAGATCAATGCCGAAGCGTTCACGCGGTGCCAGCGACGCGGTCAGCCCGTAGTTCTGATTGTGGCCCACGAACTGCGTTTGAGCGTCGGCATTGGATCGGTCCAGGATGTTAATGGATCCGCCCAGCGTTGCCCACGAGCGCGGCGTGTAGGTAGTCTGGAAGCGGTAGCGGCCCTCTTTGCGCGGCGACAGGCGGACGAAGACGCCATTGAAGTTCGTGTGCTCGAGATCGAAATTCAGTCGCAAGGCATGCGTGGGCCGTGCCCAGAGCCCGAGAAGCACCGTCTTCTCCAGACCTACGAAATGGTCCACGTCTCCGGGCACATAATCAAGGAAGTGGTTGAGATCCCTGTCGCCATAGCGGTAACCAATACGCGCTCCGGCTTTTTTCGAAAAGTCCCAGGCGAGTTCGGTCTGAATTCTCGTCCAGGTTTGGTTGAACGACGATTGGGCTATGGTGGGCGTCCCTCCTGGGGTTGACGGAGTGGTGAGCGGCGTACTCAGCAGCGAGCACGGTGGCACTGCACAGCTATAGTCCAGTTCGTTGAAATTGCCGTTCTGCGGAATGCGATAGGCCCAGAAATAGAATTTCTCGATCAGGCGCAGATGCTGGGTCAGGTGCAATGTGGCCCCGAGATCAACCACGTCGGAAATGCGGTTTGCGGCGGCAGTCCCCGTGCCCGTGAAGGCGAGAGTGTTGGTGCGCGTAACCAGGCCGCTGAAAGACTCGTTAAACGGCGTGCTCGAAGTGGCCGAACTGTAGGAGTAAGAACCGACCAGCTCTAACTTCCGGAAGTAATTGCTGTGCAGGCTGATGCGCTCGGTCGGAGTGGAGGTGCGAATCCGCTGGTTCCGCGCGTAGCTGGAGTACGCGCTGCATGTGACATTGGTCAGAGTCCCATTGAGGATCAGGCTGCTTTGGCCTGTCGGCACGGCGCATGGCACTTTGTTCGCAGTGTCGAAGGACAAGCCCAGCGAAACCGAGCTGACCGGCGTTGTGGGTAACAGCGCCTCATTGATGGAATTCAGTTGGTAGTCTGTATCTCCCTTGTAGTAGTCGAGGAATTGGTCGTAGCTCAGGACGGTTCGCGGAGCGATTCTAATGTCGACCCCTAAGCGGTAGGAGTTCATGGTGGTGTTCCAGCCCTGCAGGAGCGAAGCTTCCGTGCCCTCGTGGATGCTGCTGTACGAAGGCCCGGTCATGTTGTTATGCGAATACCCCAAGCGGAAGCTCACAACGGACTGCGGAAGCAGTCTGAGGTCAACATCGCTCATGCGCCGCGTCGTAGCAAACTGGTTGGGCGAATTCAGTATCGGAACCGACGGAGTAGAAGTTGGGGGATTAAGAGGATTCGCCAACAAGTCATAATTAGAGAAATACTGATCACGCCGGAAACTGCTTTGCAGGTTGTACCACTTGTTCTTGTCCGCCCGAAGGCGAAGGTAATTGTTCGGGTCGCCTCCCCATCCCACGCTGTTGAGGTAGAGATTGTCGAACGGCAAGCCCTGGTGATCGACCGACTGCATCGTAAGCGTCTGGTCCAGTACACGCGGTCCGGTTTGCAGATTCACCAGTGTGTCATACATATCGCCGCTGCCGGTCACGTCGGTGGAGCGGTAGCCGAGCTCGACTGAGGAGTGAATCTGGTACCCGCCGCGGGTCACGCCATCGGGTTCAGCGGGCGGGACCGGAGCCGGACTCGCCGTCGGCACTGGGGCCGGACTCGCGGCGGGAGTCTGGCCGACGACTATTTCTGGCGACGACACGATCATCGCGTACAGGAGCGCCGCGAAAACTACGGCGATTCGACGCTTGCTTCGAGGAGCGACGCCTCCCGAGTTACGATCCGCCTGCAACCTTCGCCTTCGCTCAAGGCACGCACGCAGGAGCACCCGTTTCTCCGGAAACGAAGACTGCGGGGCGAGTTTTGTGGGCGGCTCCATCGGTACTCCCTACTTGAAAAACACACTGCTGAAATTGGAGCCATGAATCTGGGTGTGGCAAAGAGTGCAGGCTTGATACTTTGCCGACTGATTGTGCGCCGGCCCGATTGGCCCGCCAGCCGTCAACGTACTCGAGACCGTGTGGCACTGCAGACAGAGCATGTTCACCGGCATCACGTTCAGTAGCTTCGGATTGGTAGAGCCGTGGGGCGAATGACAACTCGTGCAACCCTCGGTCTTCACCGGCACATGCTCGTATACAAACGGACCCTGCTTGTCGACGTGGCACGTGTAGCAAATCGCGTCGCCGCTCGGCAGGGTCCGCGCCTGCCGCACGGTCCCAGTTCCGTGCGGGTTGTGGCAATCGTTGCATTGCACCAAGCCTTCGTTAACGCGGTGGTGATAAGGCTTGGCGAAATCTGCCTTGGTGGAGGTGTGGCATCCATAACACAACGGGGGTTGGCTCTGGACGAGCAGGAACTCTTTTCCCTCAGCGTGATGAGGAGAGTGGCAATCGAGACATCCCACATCGCTACTGGAGTGGGCGGATTCGGCGAAATGCGATTGCTGGTGAGCTTCTCCGTGGCAAGTCAGGCAGCGGGCGCTTGTCTCCTGCCGGGGCTTTCCCTCGAACATGAATATCTTGGTCTTGTCTCCGCCGCCCGCTACATGGTCGGCTCCCGGCCCATGGCAGCCCTCGCAACCTTGCTTTGAGGGACCGCCTTTTGTGTTCAATGTGGTCTTCCAGTGGGGCGTTTTCTCCCACATGTTGTAGATCTCTTCGTGACAGGTCTTGCAGGTTTCCGCGCCCACATACTTGGAGGTTTCGGGGGAAGGCTTACTGGCCGCAGGCACGCTGGTGGATTCAACAGTCTTAGCCTCGGCTGGCGAACTCGTCTGGCCGGGAGCAAACGCAACGACGAAAAGAAAGAGCAGCAACAGAACAACTCGAAACGGCAGGAGATTTGATTGTGTTGGCCCGTCCCCCTGACACCTGCGAGTTGTCATGATTCGGAGCAGGAGATTTGCAAGACTGCGAAGGTCTCCAGCAGCGATGGCGGCGCACAAGCCGCCGTGCCGTGCATGCCTGCCTGATCGGTAATGGTTCGCGG
>Ga0075017_100002519_pt1 | contig 11475 bp, 12 predicted proteins | sample AleBraG_ABR_2012_FD_71475 | JGI IMG/M metagenome (GOLD analysis project Ga0075017, IMG submission 71475) | Freshwater sediment microbial communities in response to fracking from Pennsylvania, USA - Alex Branch Run_MetaG_ABR_2012 | ecosystem: Environmental > Aquatic > Freshwater > Creek >...
GGCTGCGATCCGAGAGCGATGCGATCATGGTGGGAGCGGGCACGGTGCGGGCAGATGACCCTGCCCTGACCGCCCGGGCCGAGCCGGCGCCGCACCGCCAGCCGCTGCGGGTCGTCCTCGGGGCGATCCCTGAGGGCGCCCGAGTTCTCCCTGCCCGATCGATGTCGGGCGAGCCCATCTCGATCCTCGATGAGCTGGGTGCCGAGGGAGTCTTGCAGGTCCTCATCGAGGGAGGCGCAGGGGTGGCACATGAGTTCGTGGCTGCCGACCTCGTCGACCGTTTCGTGGTCTATCTAGCACCTGCGATCATGGGGGGAGATGACGGGGCGCCGATGTTCAGGGGACCGGGTGCAGCCACGATCGATGCGATGCGCAGAGGGCGATTCGTCTCGGTGACCCGCTTGGGCGAAGATCTACGCTTGGAGGTGGCGGCCTGATGCCGTTCTCAACGGTTGACGAGGCGATCCGAGCGATCGCGCAGAAGAAGATAGTGATCGTCGTCGACGACGAAGATCGCGAGAACGAAGGTGATCTGGTCATGGCTGCTGAGGCGGCCACGCCCGAGAACATCGCCTTCTTCCTGGCCCACACCTCAGGGGTCATCTGCGTGCCCTTGGAGCCAGAACGGGCAGACGAGCTCGATCTTCCACTGATGGTGGTTGCCAACACCGAGGCGCAGCGCACGGCATTCACCGTGAGCGTGGATTTCCGCCACGGCACCACCACGGGGATCTCGGCCGCCGATCGGGCCTCAACGATCCAGGCGCTCATCGACCCGCGAACCAGGCCGACCGACCTGAATCGTCCGGGCCACATCTTCCCCTTGCGCTACCGACCTGGCGGCGTGCTCAAGCGCGCCGGACACACCGAGGCGACGGTCGACCTGTCGCGGATGGCGGGCCTGTCGGCTGCGGGCGTGCTCTGCGAGGTTGTGACCGCGGACAAGTCCGGCATGGCGCGTCTCGAGGACCTCGAGATCTTCGCCAAGACCCATGGCCTGCCGCTGATCTCGATCGCCGACCTCATCCGCTACCGACGGCGCCACGAGAAGCTGGTCCGGCGGGTGGCCGAAGCATCGATCCCGACGCCGGCCGGCGCCTTCACCTCGGTGGTCTACGAGTCCGTCCTCGACGGCGAGCAGCACATGGCCTTCGTCATGGGTGACGTGGCTGGACAAGAGGACGTCTTGGTCCGGGTGCACTCTGAGTGCCTGACCGGCGACGTCTTCGGTTCGCTGCGCTGCGATTGCGGACCGCAGCTCAATTCAGCGCTCGAGCGCATCGCCGCCGAGGGCCGCGGTGTGCTGGTCTACCTGCGCGGGCACGAGGGCCGGGGGATCGGGCTTGGTCACAAGATCCGTGCGTACCGGCTCCAAGAGGACGGCGCCGACACCGTGGACGCCAATCTTGAGCTCGGTCTTCCGGTCGACAGCCGGGAGTATGGGATCGGTGCCCAGATGCTGGTCGACCTCGGGATCACCACCATGCGCCTGATGACGAACAACCCCATCAAATATGGCGGCCTGGAGGGATTCGGCCTCGATATCACCGACCGCGTGCCGCTGCAGAGCTCTCCGACCGAGCACAACATCGACTATCTGCGTACCAAGCAGCAGCGGATGGGACACCTCCTGGAGGGCCTCGATGACGTCGTCGGATGAGACCGATCTCGAGCCAGACGCGGTTGCCGGACTCGAGGGACGAGTCGGCGCGATCATCGAGGGCAGCCACGACGGTCGTGGGCTGCGGATCGGCATCGGCTGTGCCCGCTTCAACGGCGGCATCAGCCTGCGACTCCTCGAGGGAGTCCTGACTGCCGCCGACGATCTGGGAGTTGACCGCCGCGACCTCGAGGTCGCGTGGGTGCCCGGGGCCTTTGAGCTGCCGCTCCTGGCCAAGCGCTTCTGCGACGCCGGCACGGTCGACGCCGTGATCGCAATTGGAGCGGTGATCCGTGGCGATACGGGCCATTACGACTTCGTGGCTGGCGAGTGTGCACGGGGACTGCAGGACGTGAGCTTGGCGACGGGCATGCCGGTGATCTTCGGTGTGCTCACCACCGACACGGTCGAACAGGCTCGAGTGCGGTCCGAGCCAGGGCCATCGAACAAGGGTGCCGAGGCGCTGACGACAGCGGTCGAGCTGGTCCGCCTCCTCCGGCAGCCTCGCCTCAGCTGAACGATGTCACCGGCGCCGCGCCGCTGGGCAAGAATGGGCCGGTGCTGAACCTCGTCTTGCCCAAAGGCTCTCTTGAACGTGCCACCCTCGAGCTCTTCGCCAACGCGGATCTGGCCGTCCACCGATCGAGTGAGGTCGACTACCGGGCCAGCATCGATGATCCGCGGGTCGGAGAGGTCCGCATCTTGCGGCCCCAGGAGATCCCCGTCTATGTGGCCGAAGGGCGCTTCGACATCGGGATCACCGGCCGGGACTGGATCGAGGAGCGGGGGGTCGAGGTCGTCTCTCTCGGCGAGCTCGGATACTCCAAGGCGACCGCGAACCCCATTCGGATGGTGCTGGCCGTGGCCGAGTCGTCACCTTTCACGTCGATCGAGGACCTCGCGGCGAGTGGCAGCCGACTCCGGGTCTCGACCGAGTACCCCGAGCTGACCACGCGTGCCCTGGCCGCCAAGGGCGTCGACGCCGAGGTCTCGCTCTCCTACGGCGCAACCGAGGCAAAGGTGCCCGATATCGCCGACTGCGTCGTTGAGATCACCGAGACGGGACGAGCCCTGCGAGCGGCGGGGCTGCGGATCATCCACACGCTCTTGACCTCGCACACCGAGGTCATCGCCAATCCGGTGGCCGCGGCTGACCCAGCCAAGCGCCACGCCATGGGCCAGCTCATGACGCTTCTGGCAGGGACGCTTGAGGCTCGCGAGAAGGTCCTCGTCAAGCTCAATGTCGCCGCCGAGCAGCTGGCTGCGGTCCTGGCACTGCTGCCCGCGCTGCGCTCACCAACGATCTCGGAGCTCTCAGGGGGCTCCGGCTACGCCGTCGAGACGGTGGTTGCCAAGGCCGAGATCAACATCTTGATCCCGGCCCTTAAGGACAGCGGGGCCAGCGACATCCTCGAGCTCGCGCTCTCAAAGATCGTCCACTGAGCGTGGTCGTCAGCCGGATCGCCACGATCAGCGCCTTCGACGTCAGCCGTGGCATCGGCGAGCTGCAGGACATCGAGGGACGCCGCTACCCCTTCCACTCGACAGCCATCTCGGACGGGTCTCGACGGATCGAGGTGGGGGAGAAGGTGGCATTCGACCTCGCCGCAGGTCACGGCGGGGTGATGGAGGCCGCTCGCGTTCTCAAGCTTGTCGGATGAGCGTCCCTGCGCAGAGCGTCGTGTGCCCCTGGTCGAGGCTCCTTCGGAGCTCAGCTCTCGGGCAGCGTGGCACGAAGCTGGACCCATGCCAGGCGCATCTGGGCCAAGCCCTCGGCCAGCGGCAGCGCCGATTCACCGAGGCGCTCGCCCAGGGTCTCGACCAAGGCTCCAAATGCATCGATGGCCAGCGATGCCTCTCCGAGTCGCGGCGGCTGCTCTGAGAGGTAGACGGCGGCAAGCTCGAAGAGGCCGTAGCAGTGGTTGGCGATGACAACGGCTGGGTCGGTGTCTGCCAGCTGGCGGCGAAGCTCGGTGATCTCGTCGGCGCTGTCCCGGCTGTCGCTCGGTGTGACGGGGGCCTCGGGCTCTTCCATGGCTGCTAGCGTAGGTCCCTGTTCGATAACAAGCGGGGTGGCCTCGACGTCCGACGTTGATGCCTCCTCCACCCGGCCACGAGTCGAGCCTCGGCTCCGCTCATGAGGTGCGTCGGGTCGAGAGGGCTGCGGCACAGTGCCGTTGTGGGCCGTCCTGCTTGTCAGTCGCTGTCTGCCAAGTGGCAGGTGGCCGGAAGCAAGGGAGAGGCCCAATAGCAACTGCTGCAGCAGGAGAGCACCGGATCAATGACAGGATCCGCGTCCGTGAGGTCCGACTCGTCGACCCCGACGGCCAACAGCTCGGGATCAAGCCACTCCCCGAAGCCCTGGCCATCGCCAGTGATCTCGATCTCGATCTGGTCGAGGTGGCACCCAATGCCGCCCCGCCCGTGTGTCGGATCATGGATTACGGGAAATTCAAGTTCGACGAGGCCCAGAAGGCCAAGGAGTCACGCCGCAAGGCCGTGAACGTCGGGATCAAGGAGATGAAGTACCGGCCGAAGATCGGGCCGGGCGACTTCGATACCAAGACTCGACAGGTGGCCAAGTTCTTGGGCGAGGGACACAAGGTCAAGCTCACGATCATGTTCCGTGGTCGGGAGGTCTTCCACCCTGAGCTGGGCAAGAAGATCCTCGACCGTGTCGCCGAGACCATCGGCGACGGGGCCAAGATCGAGGCAGATCCTCGCCTCGACGGACGCAACATGACCATGGTGCTCGCGCCGCAGAAGCGCAGCAAGGCCAGCGAGGCGAAAGCCGCCGCCGTGGCTGAGGCTGCCGATGAGCCGACCGCAGGAGAGGGATGACATGCCGAAGATGAAGACGCACAAGGGCGCCGCCGCCCGCATCAAGGTGACCGGCTCGGGGCGACTTCGTCGCCGCCAGCAGAATCGCGGTCACATCATGGAGAAGAAGTCCTCAAGCCGGACCCGCCGCCTCTCCAATGAGGTTGAGGTCCACTCGGGCGATGAGCGCCGCATCCGCCGGATGCTGGGTCTCTAGTTCCAACAAGACGACCGACCCGGAGCGCAGCGATGCGCCCCGCCGATACCGACGATCGAGACGAAAGAGAGGGGTGACCCATGGCCAGGGTGAAGCGCTCCGTTAATGCACGCAAGCACCACCGCGCAGTCCTCGAGCAGGCGAAGGGCTACTACGGCAACAAGAGCCGGTCCTTCCGCGCTGCCAACGAGCAGGTGATGCACTCGATGCAGTACGCCTACCGTGACCGCCGCGCACGAAAGGGCGAGTTCCGCAAGCTCTGGATCCAGCGGATCAACGCTGCGGCCCGGGAGAATGGCATCACCTACAGCCGCTTCATCGCTGGCCTGCACGCTGCCGGAGTCGAGGTCGACCGCCGTGTGCTCGCAGAGCTCGCAGTGAGTGAGCCTCAGGCCTTCACCGCGCTGGTGGCTGTGGCCCAGGAAGCGCTCGACGCGCAGGGGGCAGCCTCCTGACCGAGCCGCTCGGCCCTCGGCATGCCGAGGTCCAGCGACTTCGGCGGCTCCTCTCCTCGCGCCGGGCGCGACGAGAGGACGGGCGCTGCGCGCTCGAGGGCCCTGAGCTCCTTCTCGCGGCCCTCCGCGCCGGGTGGCCGGTCAAGCAGGTTTTCTGCTCGCCCGACGCTGCAGCGGTCCCCGAAGCAGCCTCTGCGATCAGCGCCGCGCTAGCGGCGGGGATCGCAGTCTCGACGCTCCGTCCTGGGCTCTTGGAGAAGGTGGCTGACGCCGCCAGCCCGCAACCGATCGTCGCGGTGGCGGCAACATCAACCTCAGCGCTCGATGAGCTCGATCTTGATGGGGTTCTCCTCGTCCTCGATCGGGTTCGTGATCCTGGCAATCTTGGCGCGGTGCTCCGTGTTGCCGAGGCAGCGGGCCTGCGGGCTGTGGTCCTGAGTGGTGACTCGACCGATCCCTTTGGCCCGAAGGCGCTTCGGGCTAGCACCGGTTCGGCATTCCGGCTGCCCATCGTCGAGGTGCCGGCCCTCGGAGCGCTCGTCGGCGAGCTGCAGGAGCGGTCACTTCGAGTCTTTGCGACCTCGAGCCACAGCGGTTCGGACTTCGCCCACGTCGACTGGCCGGATCGCTGCGCCATCGTCCTCGGGAACGAGTCGGCTGGCCTGGGCGACGAGGACCGCCGGGCCTGCGACGAGACGTTGCGCATCCCGATCGCCGCTGCCGTCGAATCGTTGAACCTCTCAGTGGCGGCTGGGATCCTGGCCATGGCGTCTGTGCGACGGCTGCAGGCTCCCGGACCGTTCCCAGGGGGCTCTACGATGCAGCCCATGCCGGGTACGGAGACTCGATGAGCGCGCCGATAGATGCCGGCGCCATCGCGCTCCTCGTGAACGCTGCGCTTGACGAGATCGCGGCGGCAGGGAGCCGGGCGGAGATCGATGCCTTGACCGCGTCGATCCGGGGCAAGGAGTCTCCGCTGGTCGGTCGTCGCAAGGACCTGGGGAGCATCGCTGACGCAGAGGAACGCAAGGCTGCCGGGGCGCTGCTGAACGAGGCCATGGCCACGGTGAGCGCAGCGCTCGAGGAGCGTCGAGGCGCTCTCGAGGCCAGCGAGCGGCTTGCAGCGCTCGATGCAGATCGCCTCGACCTGACTGAGGTCCAGGTCTCAGCGATGCGGCGACCGCTTCGACGTGGCCACTGCCATCTGGTCACCCAGACTCGGACAGCTCTTGAGGACGTCTTCGTGGCGATGGGTTTCGTGGTCGAAGAGGGTCCTGAGGTAGAGACCGATTGGTACAACTTCGAAGCTCTCAACATCCCGCCAGGCCATCCAGCACGCGACATGTACGACACGATGTATCTCGATCTGGGCGAGCCCGAGACCGTCCTGCTGCGCACACACACCTCACCGACCCAGATCCACCTGCTGGAGCGAGCAGTGGCAGAGGGCTCGCTTCCCGTGCATGCCGTGATGCCTGGGCGCTGCTATCGCTTGGACACGCCAGATGCCCGCCACCTCCCGGTCTTCCATCAGATCGAGGGGTTGGTTGTCGATCAGGGCATCACCTTCGGTGATCTCGCCGGCGTCATTGAGACGTTCACCTCGGCCTACTTCGGCCCCGACATCCATTCACGGCTCCGCCCTGCTTACTTCCCCTTCACTGAGCCCTCGGCAGAGTATGAGATCACCTGCACGATCTGTCGAGGCGAGGGCTGCCGCACCTGTTCGCGAACCGGTTGGATCGAGCTCGGCGGCTGCGGCATGGTCGACCCGGCAGTCTTCGAGGCCGTCGGCATCGATCCCGCCGTCTACTCAGGCTTCGCCTTCGGCTTCGGCATCGACCGCTGTGCGCAGATGCGGCACGGAATCGCCGACATGCGTGCCTTGATCGAGAACGACCTCCGCTTCGTGCGGCAGTTCTAGGGAGCCCAAAGTGCTCGCACCTCTGTCGTGGTTGAGAGACTTCGCGCCGTTCAGTGACGATGTCGAGATGCTTCGCTCGACGCTCGATGACCTGGGCCTCGTCGTCGAATCCGTCGAGCGCATCGGCGAAGGTCTCGGGGACATCGTCGTCGCCCGTATCGACGAGATCAGCGCCATCGACGGTGCCGATCGGGTCCGTCGAGTGGTGGTCGATGCCGGAGATGGACCGCTCGAAATCGTCTGTGGTGCGACGAACTTCGCTCTCGGTGACCTCGTCCCGCTTGCCCCGGTCGGTGCGGTCCTTCCCGGTGGCTTCGAGATCGCACGTCGGAAGATGCGTGGTCAGGTCTCCAACGGCATGCTCTGCTCGAGCACCGAGCTGGGCCTCGGTGACGATCACACTGGTTTGCTCCTGCTCACCGATGTTCCTGCCGCGTCGCCGGGCGTAGGTCTCGTCGAGGTCCTCGGGATCGAGCCAGATGTCGTCTTCGACGTCACCGTCGAGGGGAATCGTCCAGACGCGTGGAGCATCCGAGGGATCGCGCGGGACCTCGCCGCGCGGCTGGGATTGCCCTTCAGCGACACTCGACCTGTCCTTCCTGCGGTATCCGATACCCCCACGACCTCGCTGGCATCGGCCGTGATCGTCGATGAAGATCTCTGCGACCGTCTGGAGATCGCAGTCCTCGAAGACGTGGTGGTCGGTCCATCGCCGACCTGGATCGCTGATCGGCTCAGCATCGCGGGGATGCGGCCGATCAACAACGTTGTTGACGCGTCGAACTATGTGATGCTCGAGCTCGGACAGCCCACCCACCCCTACGACCTCGACAAGATCTCCAGCCGCGGCCTGCGCATCCGACGGGCCCGGCCAGGCGAGTCGATGATGAGCCTTGACGGCGTCGAGCGCGAGCTCGGGACCGCTGGGCGCTCGCTCGGCGACACGGGAGAAGACTGCGTCATCTGCGACGCTGACGATCGTGTGATCGGCATCGCAGGGATCATGGGTGGCGCGTCGTCTGAGATCGACGAGAACACCTCCACGGTGCTGCTCGAGGCAGCCAGCTTTGACCCCATCGCGATCACCCGAACCTCCCGCCGGCTGGCGCTCCGTACAGAGGCGGCCGCTCGCTTCCAGAAGGGGACTGATCCGGATGGGATCGGGCGAGCTGTCGATCGCTTCATCGAGCTAGTCGCGCTGAGCTGTCCAGCGATGTCGCCAGCTGCGTCGCCGATCCTCCTTCCCGCCGAGGTTCCACCGGCGAGCACGCTGCTGCTGCCGATTCAGAGGGTCAATGAACTGCTTGGTACCGAGCTGAAGACCGGAGACGTCGAAGCGCTCCTGGTGCCCAGGGGCTTCGCAATGACTGAGATGCACCCGGGTGAGCTCGAGGTCACGATCCCGAGCAATCGGCCAGATATCCGCAGGAGCCACCACGGCTTGGCCGACCTCATCGAGGAGATCGCCCGGACCTACGGCTACAGCCGTCTCCCCCGGCGCGATCCAGCCTGGCCCCAGCCCGGACGTCCGAGCCCTCGGCAGCTTCTCCGCAACGAGATCCGTGATGTGCTCGTCGGCCTCGGCGTCGATGAGGCTTGGACCGCGACGCTCGTCGGGTCAGGGGAGCTCGAGCTCCTGGGGATCGATGAGCCCGAGATCACTGTCACCAACCCATTGACAAGTGAAGAATCCCGACTGCGTCGATCTCTCCTGCCCGGTCTCGTCCGGGCCGTTGGCTACAACCTTGATCGTCGTCAGGACGACGTCGCACTCTTCGAAATCGGCGCGACCTTCGTTCACCCGAGCGTCGTTCCGCAGCCACGCTTGGCGCGTGCTGGATCGGCTGGCGGAAGCGAGGTCGCCGTCGCGAGCGAGCCCGAGCGCCTTGGGGTCTGCTTGGCCGGACCCGATGATGATGTTCGAACGGCACTTGGTGTAGCGCAGACGATCTTCTCTGCCCTCCGGCTCTCTGACGTGCGGGTGGCCTCGGCGCCGCCCTCTGATCGCAGCCTCGCCGGCCTTCACCCCACCCGCTCCGCTGCCCTCGTCGACACGAGCAGCGGAACGCAGATCGGTGTTGTCGGGGAGATCGACCCAGAGATGCAGTCCGGCTTGGCGCCGACGGCCCGTGGCCAGCGGATCGGCTATCTCGAGCTCGACCTTGACGCCCTGGGGGACAGCCAGCTCGCCACCCGGCGACCGCTCACCGCCGAACCGGTGAGTCGCTTTCCATCATCGGATCTCGACCTCGCTTTCGCCCTGGCCAACGAGGTCAGCGTCGACAAGCTGCTCGACACCATCAGAGCAGCGGTTCCTGACATCCTCGAATCAGTCCGACTCTTCGACGTCTACCGAGGCGAGGGCGTTCCCGACACCGTGAGGAGCCTTGCGCTCCGATGCCGGCTCTGCGCCATCGACCACACCCTCTCTGATGAGGAGATCTCTTCGGCGCGCTCAGCCATGATCGATGCTGCCGGGGGTCTCGGCGCCACGCTCCGCTGAAGGTCCAGTCGCCAAGATCGAACCAGCGATGATCATCGGGAAGCCGATGAGCATCCCCTTGGTCAGTGATTCGCCGAGGAAGCTGACCCCCAAGAGGACGGCGACGGCTGGGTTGACGTAGGTCACCACCGTCGTGCGTGCGGGTCCCACCTCGACGATGAGGGCGAAGAAGATGAGAAACCCAGCCGCTGTGCAGACGACGGCAAGGGTGGCGATGGCGGCGACGCTGCTGACGGAGAGCTGTGAGGGCAGGTGCGTGACGCCGAAGGGAAGATAGGCGAGGGCCACCAAGCTGATCGAGACGCCGATCACGCCCGACCCGGGAAGGTGGGCGAGCTTCGTGGCGATGATGAGCGGACCCAAGGCGTAGCCGACCACCACCACCGCCATCTCGGCGATGCCGAGCCAGCTTGATCCTGAGGCGGAGAGACCGACCAGGGCCGCGACGCCCAGTGCGCCCATGACGAGACCGGCGGAACGTCGGGGGCCGAATGGCTCGTGGACGTGGGTAAAGCGATAGAGAACGGCGGCAAGGATCGGCACCGATGCGACCAGAAGAGCGGTCATCGAGCTCGTGAGGTGCTGCTCGGCCGATGACATCAAGAACCAGGGGACGCCGAATTCCACGACGGTGTAGAGCGCGACCCAGCCCATCGCCCCCCTCAAAGGGGTGATCTTCCCGGTGGCCGCGGCCCAGGGGATGATGAGCATTGCGGCTGGCAGGGTCCGGAGGAAGACCAGGGTGGCCGGATCAACCTCACGGACGGCAATCCGGATCATGAGATATGGAAGACCCCAGATCACGCAGAGCGCGGCGAAGAAGATCCATCCGCGCCGTGACATTGTCCATTCCTAGCCCAGCGCAGGAGGTCTATTTGCATAGATATGCGCTAGTACGTATAGAATTGCGTAATGCAGGTGGGCGTGGCAGGAGCATCAGGGTACGCGGGGGCAGAGCTTCTTCGCTTGCTGGCGGGGCACGAGGCATTTGAGCTTTCCGTTGCGATGGGGCAACGACATGAGGGAACGGCGGTGGCAGAGCACACCCCCTCCCTGGCCGCTGCCTATCCCGGCCTGATCTACGAGGCGACCTCAGCGGAGGGCCTGGATGGACTCGACCTGGTCTTCTTGGCGCTCCCGCACGGCGCCTCGCAAGCGATCGTCCCCGACCTGATTGGACGGGTCGGCACCATCGTCGATCTCGGGGCGGACTTCCGGCTCGACCCTGCGACCTACGAGCTCTGGTACGGCGACGTCCACACATCCCCTGAGCTCTGCCGATCTTTCGTCTATGGCCTCGTCGAACGGGCTCGGCCATCCCTGTCGGGCGCCACGATGATCGCATCACCTGGTTGCTATCCGACGGCGGCAACCCTCGCCCTGGCACCATTTGCCGACGCCGACCTCATCGATCTCTCCGATGTGATCGTCGACGCGGCGAGCGGTGTTTCAGGAGCGGGTCGCGCCAGCACGGACCGCCTGCACTTCGCAGCCGTCGACGAGAGCTACAGCGCGTATGGCCTGCTCGATCACCGTCACACCGCGGAGATGGAGCAGAACCTCGGTGCGACTGTGCTCTTCACTCCGCACCTCGCCCCCATGGTCAGGGGCATGCTCGTCACCGCACATGCTCGGCCGACAGCTTCGCTCAGCACGGCCGAGGCGATCGAGCTGCTCCACCTTGCCTACGACGACGAGCCCTTCGTCCACGTCGTCACGGAGCCACCGTCGACCAAGCAGGCCTCGGGCTCGAACAGCGCGTTCGTGACGGCCCGAGTCGATATCCGGACCGGTCGGCTCCTGGTGCTCTGCGCCATCGACAATCTGGGCAAGGGCGCGGCCGGCCAAGCGATCCAAGCGGCCAACGTCGCCGTCGGTCTCAACGAGGGAATGGGA
>Ga0075017_100002520_pt1 | contig 11472 bp, 6 predicted proteins | sample AleBraG_ABR_2012_FD_71475 | JGI IMG/M metagenome (GOLD analysis project Ga0075017, IMG submission 71475) | Freshwater sediment microbial communities in response to fracking from Pennsylvania, USA - Alex Branch Run_MetaG_ABR_2012 | ecosystem: Environmental > Aquatic > Freshwater > Creek >...
TGGTTGTGCTCGCCGTTCGCCTCGTTGTGCTTGCGGTCGTACGACACGAGGTCACGCAACGTGAAGCCGTCGTGCGCGGTGACGAAGTTGACCGACGCCAGCGGCCGGCGGTGATGTGCGCCGTAGAGGTCCGACGATCCGGTGAGGCGGGTGGCGAACTCCGCGAGGCGCCCCTCGTGGCTGCGCCAGAAGTCGCGCACGCAGTCGCGGTACGCGCCGTTCCACTCCACCCACGGCGACGGGAAGCGACCGAGCTCGTAGCTGTCGGCGCGACCGACGTCCCACGGCTCCGCGATCAACTTGACCTCGGCGAGCACCGGGTCCTGTGCGACCGCCTCGAAGAACGGGGCCTGCGGGTCGAACTCGCCGTCGTGGGGCCCGTCGGAATGGCTGCGCCCGAGCGTGGCCGCGAGGTCGAAGCGGAAGCCGTCGACACCCATCGCAGTGACCCAGTGGCGCAGCGAGTCCATGACCAGTCGCAGGCCGCGCGGGCCGTTGACGCGGAAGGAGTTGCCGCAACCGGTGGTGTCGACGTAGCGCGAGGGATCGTCGGGGTCGAGGTGGTAGTAGGCCGCGTTGTCGAGCCCGCGGAAGCACAGGGTGGGGCCGGTCGCGTCGCCCTCGGCCGTGTGGTTGTACACGACGTCGAGGATCACCTCGAGCCCGGCGTCGTGCAGACGGTCGACCATCGTGCGGAACTCTTCGAGCACTCCTTCGGGGTGGCCGGCGCGCGCCGCAGCCGAATATCCGAGATGCGGAGCGAAGTACGCGATCGGGTTGTAGCCCCAGTAGTTGGTGCGCCCGTGGCGGAGCAGGCCGAGCTCGGTCTCGAAGTGCTGCACCGGGAGGAGCTCCACCGCGGTCACGCCGAGGCCCGTGAGGTGCTCGAGCACCGCGTCGTGGGCGAATCCGGCGAACGTGCCGCGCTGCTCCGGAGGCACCGCGGGGTGGGTCGCGGTCATCCCCTTGACGTGCGCCTCGTAGAGCACCGTGTCCGAATACGGCGTCGATCGAGGCGGACGGTCAGCCGAGCGGAGCGAGCCCGGAGCGGAGGCCACGACGAGCGACTTCGGCACGTGGGGCGCGGAGTCGCGGTCGGGGGCGATGACGTCGTCGTGGGCGGTCAGGTGATCGGTGACCACACGCGCACAGGGGTCGAGGAGGAGCTTGTTCGGGTTGGTCCGCAGGCCGCGGGCCGGGTTCCACTCGCCGTCGACCCGATACCCGTAGCGGACCCCGGGGCCGAGGCCGGGGACGAAGCCGTGCCACACGCCGTCGTCGATGTCGGTGAGGGGGATGCGGGTTTCGGCGTCCTGCTCGTCGAACACGCACAAGGTGACCGATTCGGCCACGTCGGACGCGACCGCGAAGTTCACCCCGCCGTCGCGCGCGGTGGCGCCCAGCGGCGACGGGCGGCCGGGGACCGCCAGATGACGTTCATCTTCCCGATCGGCCGGTGTCACGATTCCGAGAAGTTACCGGTCGTGGGGGTCGGGTACCGTGCCCCGGTGCGCGCCGACCACATCTACAGCGTCTCCACCCGCCTGCCGGACGCTCTCGCGCCGCTGCGCGACATCGCGATGGACCTCGGCAACGGGGGTGACGAGCGCGCCCGTGATCTCTTCCGGAGGGTCGACCCCGACAGTCGCCACGCCGACGACTTCCTGCGCCTCCTGTCGCTCGTGCCCCAGGAGCGGCTCGACAAGCTCGCGGGTGACCCGACGTTCGTGGCCTCGGCCACGGCGCTGCGCGACGACCTCGCCCGCGTGCGTGACGCGCCGCGTTGGTACCAGTTGGCGCACGGCGACCCCGACAACAACGGCCTCGGACTGGTGGCGTACTTCAGCCTCGAGTTCGGTGTGGCCGAGGGCCTGCCCGTCTACTCGGGCGGTCTCGGCATCCTCGCCGGCGACCACCTGAAGGCGGCCGCCGACCTCGGCGTACCGATCGTGGGGATCGGGCTCTTCTACCACTACGGCTACCTGCAGCAGTCACTCGATCGCAGCGGCTGGCAGCGGGAGCTCACCCGTCAGCTCAACCCGCACGCGATGGCGCTCACCCCGGTGGCCGACGTCGACGTGGTCGTCGACCTCGCCGGCGTCCCGACGCACCTGCGGGTGTGGCGCGCCGAGATCGGCCGGGTGACGCTCTACCTGCTCGACTCCGACGTCGAGGGCAACGGCCCGGCCGAGCGCTCGGTGTGTGACCGGCTGTACGGCGGCGACTCCGAGCACCGCATCCGCCAGGAGCTCGTGCTCGGCATCGGAGGCATGCGGCTGCTCGATCACCTCGGCCTCGAGGCGTCGGTCTTCCACATGAACGAGGGGCATGCCGCGTTCTCCGCGCTGGAGCGCATCCGCAAGCTCGTCGTCACCACCGGGATGAACTTCGACGAGGCGATCGAGGCGACGCGCCCGTCGCAGTTGTTCACCACGCACACGCCGGTGCCCGCGGGCATCGACCGCTTCCCGCGCGAGCTGATCGAGAAGTACTTCTCGTCGTGGGCCGACGAGTGCAAGGTCACCGTCGATCGCCTCATGGAGCTCGGCCACGAGCCCGGCACCGAGGCACCGGCCGAACCCGGTTCGATGCTCAACCTCGCGGCGATGGGCCTGCGCCTCGCCGGTGGCGCGAACGGCGTGTCCGAACTGCACGGCGCCGTGAGCCGCGACATGTTCGCCGCGTTGTGGCCCGACATCCTCGCCGAGGAAGTGCCCATCGGCGCCGTCACCAACGGCGTGCACGGGCGTACGTGGGTGTCGCGGGAGATGGCCGACCTGCTCGACCGCGTGGTCGGCACCGACTGGCCCGAGGCCGACGCCGAGGTGTGGGCCCGCATGGACGAGGTCACCGACGAGGAGCTGTGGGCGATCCGGCGCGTCAACCGCGAGCGGCTCGTCACGTACGCGCGTCGACACGCCAAGGAGTCGTTGCTCGCGCGCGGCATGAGCGAGGCCGAGGCCGCCTGGGCCGACGACGTGCTCGACCCGTCGTGCTTCACCATCGTGTTCGCGCGCCGGTTCGCGCCGTACAAGCGGGCCACGATGCTGCTGCACGACCTCGAGCGCCTGCGGTCCCTGATGCAGTCGAAGAAGCGGCCCGTGCAGGTGGTGTTCGCGGGGAAGGCCCACCCGGCCGACGAGCCCGGCAAGCACCTGCTGCGCCAGGTCGTGGAGCTCTCCACCAACGTGGAGTGGCGCGACCGGCTCGTGTTCCTCGACGACTACGACATCGGCGTGGCGCGCATGCTCGTGCGCGGCGCCGACCTCTGGCTCAACACCCCGGTGCGGCGGCTCGAGGCGTGCGGCACGAGTGGCATGAAGGCCGCGCTCAACGGTGTGCTCAACTGCTCGATCCTCGACGGCTGGTGGGACGAGCTGTTCGACGGCGACGTCGGCTGGGCGATCCCGTCGGCCGAGTGGGTCGAGAACCCCGAGGAGCGCACCGCCATCGAGGCGCGCGGTCTGCTCACGCTGCTCGAGCACCAGATCGTGCCTGCGTTCTACGAGCGCGACGCCGACGGCATCCCCAACGAGTGGACCCGGCGCATGCGCGCGTGTCTCTCGACGCTCGGACCGGCGGTGAGCGCGTCGCGCATGGTTCGCGACTACGTCGACGACTGGTACCTGCCCGCCGCGCAACGCTCGCGCCGGCTCGCGCAGGACGACTTCGCCGCGGCGCGGGAGCTGGTGCAGTGGCGGACACGTGTCGAGGCGTCGTGGCGCGACGTGCACGTGCTCGGCATCACGCACGAGGAGCAGGCCCACGTGGGCGCCCCGCAACGCGTGTGGGCCGATGTCGCGCTCGGCGACCTCGCCGCCGACGAGGTCCAGGTGCAGCTGTGGCACGGCCGGGTCGAGGCCGGCGACCAACTGCGCGACCCGGAGAACACGGTGATGCAGCTGGAGTCTGCGAGCGGCCCCGCTGGTGGCGCCCGCTTCGTCACCACGTTGTCGTCGGCGGAGCAGGGCAGCTTCGGCTTCACCGTGCGTGTGGTGCCGTCACACCCGCACCTGCGCGACGACGTGCTCGCGCCGTTCGTCACGCACGGCACCCCGCAGATCTCCTGCCTCGACTGACGTTCGTCGTCTCCGGTCGCGCCGATGCTGCTGATCTTCGACTGCGACGGTGTCCTCGTCGACAGTGAAGTGGTGGTCGCGCCGGTCGTGGCCGGGCTGTTCACTGCGCACGGCGCGGCGTTGAGTGGCGACGAGGTGCTCGACTGCTACACCGGTCTCGCCAACCCCGAGATGATCCGGCAGGTCGAGCGCGAGTTCGGCGTGACGTTGCCGGAGGACTTCCTCGCCGAGTTGGAATCGGCCGAGCTCGAAGCGCTCGAGCGCGACCTGCGACCGGTGCCGGGAATGGCAGCGTTGCTCGACCGCCTGGGTGAGGTGCCGGTGTGCGTGGCGTCGTCGAGCGCGCCCGAGCGGATCCGGCGCAGCCTGGAGGTCACCGAGCTGGCCGGGTACTTCGGCGACCACGTGTTCTCGGCCTCGGAGGTGGCCCGGCCCAAGCCGGCTCCTGACCTCTTCCTGCATGCTGCCGCCGCGATGGGGTTCGCGCCGGGGGAGTGCCTGGTGGTGGAGGACAGCGTCTTCGGCGTTGGCGCCGGCGTGGCGGCCGGTATGCGGGTGATCGGGTTCACCGGGGCCACCCACGGTGACGCGGCCGCCGACGTGATGTTGCTCGGCGCGGGTGCGGAGTCCGTGGCGGCGGATGCCCTGGAGCTGGCTACTTTGTTGGGCCGTGAGCATCGGTGAGCACGACGAACGTCCGTGGGGGAGCTACACCGTCCTCGACGAGGGTGACGGCTTCAAGGTCAAGCGGATCGTCGTCGCTCCCGGCCAACGCCTGAGCCTGCAGCGGCACGCGCAGCGCGCCGAGCACTGGGTGGCGGTCAGCGGTGTGGGCGTCGCGGTCGTCGACGGCGCGGAGCTCCCGCTGGCGGCGGGCGGCGCGGTGGACGTTCCCCGCGGCGCGACGCACCGCGCGGTCGCCGGTCCCGACGCGCCGCTGGTCTTCATCGAGGTGCAGCGTGGCGGCTACCTCGGCGAGGACGACATCGAGCGGCTCGACGACGACTACGGCCGCGTGGGCTGAGCAGATCGCTGACCCTGGCCGTGGCTGCACGCGGAACCTCACCCGACTTCACGCCACCGCTTCCGCCCGAGTCGCCTGACGACGACCGGATCGGTGAGCACTCGTCGCTCGGGGCCCACGACGAGTGGGAGGACGAGCGCGTCGTCGCGAGCGACCTCACGGGCGCGGAGGCGCCGAGCGCGCGCCTGACCCGTTGCGAGTTGGAACGGGTTGCGCTGACCGGGGCGCAGCTGCGCGGTGTCGCGCTGGTCGACGTGCTCGCGGTCGACTGCGAGCTGTCGGGCGTGATGTTGCAGGAGGCGCGGTTGCAGCGCGTCGAGTTCCGCAACTGCCGATTGTCGGGGATCGTGCTCGCGCAGGCGGAGTTGCAGCACGCGCGCTTCGTCGACTGCAAGCTCGACCAGGCGAGCTTCCGGCTCGCGGAGCTCGACCACGTGCACATGACGGGCTGCTCGCTCGTCGACGCCGACTTCTACGAGGCGACGCTCGAGCGCTCGTTCCTCGAAGGTTGCGATCTCGAGGCCGCCGACTTCTCGAAGGCCTCGGTGCCGGGGCTGCGGCTCGGTGGGTCGCGCCTCGACGGAGTGCGCGGCGCGCTGCACCTCCGCGGCGCGGTGATCGAGGGTGCGCAGGTGCTCCCGCTCGGCGTGAGCCTGCTCGCCGAGCTCGGCATCGAGATCCGTAACGAAGACGACTGAGTCCGGCCGCGTCGGCTGAACAGACAGTGCCAGACTTCTGCCGATGCCAACGCGCCGACTCGGAGGCCTCCGATGCCCGACCGTTCCCTCCCGCCGTACGTGCTCGACCGTCTCGAGATCGAGGACCTGCTGATCCGCTACTGCACTGCGATCGACGAGCACGACTGGGAACTCATGGCCACCGTGTTCCTGCCCGACGCTCTCTGGGACTCGACTTCCGTCGGGGGAACTGCCGGTGCGTACCGGGAGACGCGCTCCGTGCAAGCGGAGCAGCTGGACGGCCTGGTGATGTTCCACCAGCTCTCGAACATCGCAGTGAGCATCGAGGGTGAGCGTGCTACCGAGAAGAGCTATGTCAGCGCTCAGATTGGGACGCCGGGCCCCGAAGGTACGACGGTGCTCCTCACCGTCGGCGCCTGGTACCACGATCGCCTGGTGCGCACCGCGGACGGTTGGCGGATCGCGGAGCGCATCGAAGAGGGGCGCTGGACGACCTCGCCGCCGTCCTGAGAATTTCTCGTCGACGTCGTCCCATTCGGGCGATAACTGTCGTACCCCCATGTTTGGATGGGTTGGTGCAGACGTTTCGGGAGTTGTGAGACGAGTTGCGGTGCATGGACACCGAGCGGGTCCGCGCCGGGCGTGACGAGTCGATTCGCGAGCAGCGGCGGTGGCGGACGCGCGAGTTGGCGCACACGTTGGTGCTCGACGAGCGCGATGCGTTGGCGAAGGATCAGGCGGCGCGCGACGGGGAGACAGAGTCCAAGTCGCAGCGCAAGCGCAAGACCGCGAAGAAGTTGGAGCATCTTCCGAACTTGGGGAACGCGGCGATGAACGGCGAGTTGAGTCAGGATCAGTTGGACCCGGCAACGGATCTCGTCGGCGACGATGAGGACGACGAGGAGATCGCGGAGACTGCGAAGCGGACGTCGCCGTTGGAGTTGCAGCGCATGGCGCGGGAGCGGAGACGGCGTGCCGCGCGCGAAGGCTCGGTGAAGCGCCGCAATCGGCGGTCGTTGCGGAAGTGGCGTGACGACGACGGGTTCCTGTGTGGTCGGTTCGAGCTGCCGTTGGAGCACGGTGGCGCAATCGTGGAGCGGTTCTTCGATCTGGTCACCGAACGCATGAAGCCGGCGACGGGTGAGGCGTGGGAGCCGCTCGACCGGCGTCAGGCCGACGTGTTGATCGGATTGTGTCAGATGGAAGCCGGCGCGGAGGACGGCGCCGAGAGCGCGACGGTCGGCAGGCGCGTGGACATCCACGTCGACATCTCGCTCGATGGTGAGGCCTCCATGTGTGGGGTGGCGTTGCCCGACGAGTGGGTGGAGGCGGCGCGTGCGAACGCGCGTGTCCACCTGCGGGTGGTCGACGACGACGGCAACGTCATCCACGAGGACCGGGCGCGCACGTTCGTCTCACAGAAACGCCGACGAGCGATCGTGCGCAGAGACGGGCGATGTCGATGGCCGGGTTGCAACCGGCGCCTCAGACTCCAAGTGCATCACCTGCACCCCAGCTCATGGGGCGGGACCGACGACACGTCGAACCTCGCGGCGGTCTGCGCGTACCACCACGGCTTGTTGGTCCCCCACGGCGACTACGTCCTCGAGGGCAACCCCAACCGGCCCGACGGCCTCACCCTGCGCACCGTGGCGAAGGAGGAGCGTGAGCGATTGCGGAAGCTCAGTCCTCGCGCGGCGTGAGGATGACGATGCCGAGGGGCGGGAGGTCGAGGTCGAGCGAGTGTGGGCGACCGTGCGCGCCCACCTCGCTGGCGTCGACAGTGTCGGCGACGGGGTACCCCGAACCTCCGTAGGCGAGGTCGTCGCTGTTGGCGAGCACCTGCCAGGTGCCGCCCACCGGCGCGCCCACCCGGTAACCGGGGCGGGGGACCGGGGTGAAGTTGGCGGCCACGATCACCGGCGGTCGGTCGGGTTCGCCCTTGCGGAGCCAGGTGAGCACGCAGGCGCCGCGGTCGCTGGCGTCGATCCACTCGAAGCCACCGGCGCGGTCGCGCTCATAGAGCGCGGGGATCTCGCGGTGGAGGCGGTTGAGCGTCTGCACCCAGGCCGACACGCCGGCATGGGGGGCCTCGTCGAGCAGGTGCCAGGGCAACGACCGCTCGTGGCTCCACTCTTCCGGGTCGCCGAAGTCGCCGCCCATGAAGAGGAGCTTCTTCCCGGGGATCGTGAACTGGTAGCCGAGGAGCAGACGGAGGTTGGCGAATCGCTGCCAGGCGTCCCCGGGCATGCGGCCGAGCAGCGAGCCCTTGCCGTGCACCACCTCGTCGTGCGAGAGGGGCAGGGTGAACTGCTCCGACTCCGCGTACACCGCGCGGAACGTGAGCTCGTCGTGGTGGTAGGTGCGGTGGATCGGCTCGCGCTTGAAGTACTCGAGCGTGTCGTGCATCCAGCCCATGTCCCACTTGAACCAGAACCCGAGGCCCCCGGCGTCGGCGGGCCGGGTCACGCCCGGCCACGCGGTCGACTCCTCCGCGAACGTGAGCACGTCGGGGTGGTGCAGTCCGATCGCGGCGTTGCACTCGCGCAGGAAGTCCATGGCCTCGAGGTTCTCGCGCCCGCCGTACCGGTTCGGGACCCACTCGCCTTCCTTGCGCGAGTAGTCGTGGTAGAGCATCGACGCGACGGCATCGGTGCGGATGCCGTCGGCGTGGAACACGTCGGCCCAGAACAGCGCGCAGCTGGTGAGGAACGCGCGCACCTCGTTTCGGCCGTAGTTGAAGATGTAGGTGTGCCAGTCCGGGTGCACGCGCTGGCGCGGATCGGCGTGCTCGTACAGGTGCGAACCGTCGAACGAGGCGAGGCCGAACGCGTCGTTGGGGAAGTGCGAGGGCACCCAGTCGAGGATCACGCCGATGCCTCGACGGTGCAGGTGGTCCACGAGGTACATGAAGTCCTGCGGGGTGCCGTAGCGCGACGAGGGCGCGAAGTACCCGGTGGTCTGGTAGCCCCACGACCCGTAGAACGGGTGCTCCATCACCGGGAGCAACTCCACGTGCGTGTAGCCCATGCGCTGCACGTACTCCGACAGCAGCGGCGCGAGCTCGCGGTACGTGAGGCGGCGGTTGCCCTCCTCGGGGATGCGGCGCCACGAGCCGAGGTGCACCTCGTAGATCGAGAGGGGTCGGTCCACGCCCTGCAACGTGGGGCGGCGCCCCATCCACGCGCCGTCGCGCCACTGGTAGTCGAGGTCCCACACGATCGAGGCGGTGCGCGGCGGCTCCTCGGCACGGAACGCGAAGGGGTCGGCCTTCTCGAGCAGGCGTCCGCCGGGTCCACCCTGGGTGCGGTGGCGGATCGCGTACTTGTAACGGTCGCCCTTGGTCACGCCCTCGATCACGCCCGACCAGAGACCGGAGTCGCGCACGGGCACGAGCGGGTGCACGCCAGGGCGCCAGTCGTTGAAGTCGCCGATCACCGACACCTCGGCGGCTTCGGGCGCCCACACGCCGAACGCGGTCGCGTGGCGCGCGCCGCCCGCGTCGCGCACGGGATGGCTGCCGAGGAGGTTGTAGAGCCGGTGGTGACTGCCCTCGGCGAAGAGGTGCAGATCCACGTCGGAGAAGCGGTCGCGCCCGTCACTGGTCGGTGCGGTCGCCGAGTCCGGCGAGCGCGACGGCCCTCTCACCACGAGCGGGCGACGTTCCTCGAGGACGCGCAGCGAGCGTTGCAGGCGGTCGTCGTCACGCAATTCCTCCACGGTACGGGCGGACTTCCTCGACCAGTTGCCTTCCACGGTGCCCGGCACGTTCACCGGCGTGCGCTCGGCCCAGAGGTCCTCGAGGTTCACGGTCACCAGCGGCGTGTCGGTCGCGGCGAGCGCGCCGTGCACCGCGTCCACGACCGCCGGCGACGGGCCGGGGTCGGTGGTCGCGTCCTCGGGGGTCGGGGTGTCGTCGCCGGCGGTCTCGCGCCAGGCGAGCCGCTCGGCAGCCGGAGCGCCGAGCCACCAACCCGCGAGCGTCGGCATGTCGTGGGTGCCCCACATCACCATCTGGTCCGCGTGCGGCGGCCGGATCGGCGGCCGGCGCTCGGGATCACCCGAGAACTGGCCCACGTACATGCCGAAGGCGCCGTGGTCGCGCATCGTGTCGGTCACCTCGGGCGGCACAGTGCCGAGGTCCTCGCCCACCACGTCCACTTCGTTGCGGTACGCCTCGAGGCACACGAGCGCCCACAGCTCCTCGGCGCGGTAGCGCACGTAGGTGCCCTCGGAGGCGGGCAGGCCGTCGGGCACCCACCAGAGGCGGTGCAGGCCCATCACGTGATCGAGGCGCAACACGCCGGCGTGTTGCATGTGGTGCACGAGCGCGAGGCGGAAATCGGCGTGGCCGTCGGCGCGCGCGGCCACGGGGTGTGCGGGCGGGAAGCCCCACACCTGGCCGTCGGGCGCGAGGCGGTCGGGCGGCGCGCCCACGCTCACGCCGGCCACGAAGCGCTGCGGCGCGACCCACACGTCGTACCCGTCGGGATGGCAGCCGAGCGGCAGGTCGAGCGCGAGCGACTGCCCGCGCCGGCGAAGGCGCGCGGCGAGGTCGCCGAGCTGCTCGTGCGCGATCCACTGCACGTAGCGGTGGTAGAGATCGGCGAGCGGGTCCACGTCGGTGAAGCCGATGATGCCGTCGCGCATGCGCACCGGCCACTGGCGCCACTGGCGGCCGTGGCGCTCGGCCGTCGCGCGGAAGCGAGCGTAGGTGGTCACCTCGGGGCGGTCGGCGAGGAAGTCGCGGAACGCGGCGAGGCGTCCCGCCGGGCCGTTCGCGATGCCTGCTGCGAGCTGTTCGAGCACCTGTCGGCGCAGCGTGGCGCTGCGCTGGTAGTCGACGGTCGGCAGCTCGCGCAGCACGCGGTACTCGTTCGCGAACCCGGGGCTCGCGAGGAGGGCGGCCGCGTCGGGGTCGAAGCGCAGGTCGGGGATCTGCTCGAGATCGAGGTAGAGCTCGTTCCAGAAGCGCCGGCTCACCGGGCTGTAGGGGCTCGGCTCCGCGGGTGGGTCGAGGAAGCCGGCGAGCAGGGGCAACGTGGCGATCACCCTGGCGCCGTCCTCGGCGAGCACGTCGGCGAGCTCGCGCAGGTCGCCGAGGTCGCCCGTGGCCCCGCTGCGGCCGGTGCGCAGCGCGTGCAGGGGCATGAACGCGCCCCACGCGGCCCCGTCGGCGAGGGTCCCCGAGCGGGCGCCGCGGCGCGGTGCGGTCACCACGATGCACTCGTCGGCCTGGTCGCCCACCACGACGCGCAGGTGGTGCACACCCCACGGCAGCGGCTCGGGCACCTCGAGCATGCGCACGGTCGCGTCGCCGTCGAGGTCGGCGACCTCGAGCTCCGACACCCGGGTGCGCCATTCGACCGTGCCGCCGCGCTCGAGCCGCACCCCGCACTCGACCACGCGGTTGGGGGCGCGCGAGGGCACGCGCAGGGGCGCGCGCACCGGGTCGCGGTCCCAGGCCACCACCACCGCCGGCACGAGGAGATCGGCGTCGGCCGCGGCCTTCGACTCGTCGAGCAGTCGGGGCGCGTCGCCGGGACGGTCGACGGCGACGCCGAGCGCGCGCAGCACGGCCATCAGCGTGTCGGGCGGCGTGTCGCGTGAGTCTCCGCAGTGGTCGACGTAGGCCGGTTCGACGTCGTGGCGGGCGGCGAGCTGCCGCAGT
>Ga0075017_100002521_pt1 | contig 11468 bp, 12 predicted proteins | sample AleBraG_ABR_2012_FD_71475 | JGI IMG/M metagenome (GOLD analysis project Ga0075017, IMG submission 71475) | Freshwater sediment microbial communities in response to fracking from Pennsylvania, USA - Alex Branch Run_MetaG_ABR_2012 | ecosystem: Environmental > Aquatic > Freshwater > Creek >...
CGCCTGCGCGACGCGCTGGCCCTGGTGGACATCCGGGTGCTCGATCACTGCATCGTGGCCGGCAGTGCCTGCCTGTCCTTCGCCGAGCGTGGCATGCTTTAGTGGTGACACACCGCGGCACGCCTCGGCTCAGCGCGGCACACCTCGGCTTTCCGCGGCACACCGCGCCCCGCCGCGCCTGCCCCTAGACTGGCGCGCCGCAGACTGGTATAAAGCCCGCCCTTCGCTCGTGCCGACGGCGACGAAGCCTGCATTCAAGTCATTGATTTAAAAGGATTACGTTCATGTCGCGCGTCTGTCAGATCACGGGAAAGCGCCCCGCGACGGGCAATACCGTCTCGCACGCCAACAATCGCAAGCGCCGCCGCTTCCTGCCCAACCTGCACAATCAGCGGTTCTGGCTGGAAGGCGAGAAGCGCTGGATATCCCTGCGTGTGTCGGGCAACGGCCTGCGCACCATCGACAAGAACGGCATCGAAGCGGTCGTGGCGGACCTGCGCAGCCGCGGCGAAAATATCTAGGAACCCTGGCAGCCATGCGCGAAAAAGTAAAACTGCTCTCCTCAGCCGGCACCGGCCACTTCTACGTGGCGATGAAGAACAAGCGCCTGCACCCCGAGAAGATGGAAGTCAGCAAGTACGATCCGCGGGTGCGCAAGCACGTCGCGTACAAAGAGACCAAGATCAAATAATCGCCGCCGCGGGCGACGCGAGCGACCTAAGCGGTGCAGACTACGCACCGCCATGCCTGAACTTCCCGAAGTCGAGACCACCCGCCGCGGCATCGAGCCGCACCTCAAGGGGCGGCGCATCCGCAGTGCGCACGTTCACGAGGCCAGACTGCGCTGGCCCGTGCCTGACAACCTGGGTCACACGCTGCGCGGGCAGCGCGTGCTTGGGGTCGGACGACGCGCCAAGTACCTGCTGCTGCATCTGACGCGCGGCACACTGATCATGCATCTCGGTATGTCCGGTAGCCTGCGCGTGCTGCCTCAGCGCACCGCGCGGCAGAAGCATGATCATCTGGATGTGTGGCTCGATTCCGGACAGGCGCTGCGCTTCAACGATCCACGCCGCTTCGGGAGCTGCCTGTACACCGATGTGGATCCCTACACGCATCCACTGCTGGCCAAACTCGCGCCCGAGCCGCTCGAAGCGCAGTTTGATGGCGCGTATCTGCACCGTATCACGCGAGCTCGACGCGTGGCCATCAAGCTGCTGTTGCTGAACGGGCAGCTGATTACCGGCGTGGGCAATATTTACGCCAGCGAAGCCCTGTTCCGTGCCCACATCCGTCCCCGTCGTGCGGCCCGTTCGCTCGACAGGTCCGAGTGCACGCGGCTGGTCGCGGCAATTCGTCGGGTCTTGAGCGCTGCGATACGATCCGGCGGTACGACGCTGCGCAACTATGTGAGCGCCGATGGAATCCCCGGCGAATTCAGTACCAAGCTGTACGTCTACGAGCGCGCCGGACAACCCTGCCGGCGCTGCCGCACGTTGGTGCGGCATAGCACTCAGGGGCAGCGTTCAACTTACTGGTGCCCGCAATGTCAGCATTGAAAACCCCCTCACCGCCACGCAGCGCGTCCGCGCACCGCGCCCACATGCGCCGTCGCGAGCGCGCACTGGCGGATATCGACCCGGTCATGTCGCGCCTCATCAAAGCCGCGGGGCCGTGCACCCTGCACGAGCGAGTGGAGCGCTCGCCCTTTGAATCCCTGGCCACGTCCATCGCCTACCAGCAGCTCAACGGCACCGCCGCATCCCGCATCCTCGGCCGCTTCGTGGCCCTTTACGCACCCCTCCCCTTTCCGGAGCCGGCCGCGCTGGCAGGCACCAGCGACGAACAACTGCGCGCCGTTGGATTTTCATTCGCCAAGGTTCGCGCGCTGCGCGATCTCGCGGACAAGGTGTTGCAGGGGGTGGTGCCGCCGCGCGATGAATTGCACACCCTCGAAGATGAAATCATCGTCGAGCGGCTCACCCAGGTGCGAGGCATCGGCCGCTGGACCGTGCAGATGATGCTGATGACGCAGCTTGGACGACCGAACGTATTTCCCGCGGACGATTTCGGCGTTCGCAATGGCTTCCGTTTGGCCTACGGCCTCAAGGGAATGCCCACGCCGCGCGCACTGGCGGCGTTTGGCGCGCGCTGGCAACCGCACGGCTCGCTGGCGGCATGGTACCTGTGGCGCGCCGTGGATCTGGCGCGCGAGGGCAAGTTGCCGCGCCCCACACGCGCCCCGCGCGTGGCCACGGTCAAGGTGGCGCCGAAGAAAAAAGCGAAGGGCAAAAAATGATTTCGCAGCGGGTCTCTCGACCGGCTGGCCTTGGGCTCAGCGTGTGGCTCATGGGCGCGGTCGCAGTCGCGGGCGCGGCCACGGCCGCCGCCGCGGCGGGGAGCGCTGCGTCACCCCGCATGAACCCGGCGCCAAAACTTTCGGCTTGGACGGCGATCGCGCGCCTTCCAGACTGGAGCGGCGTCTGGGTACCCGATGTGCCGGATCAAGCGGCCCAGATGTCCAGCAATCCGCCGCCGTGGACCCCTGCCGTGGCCACGGAAATGGCCGCCGCGGCGGCTGAAGAAGACGCCGGTCGACCGCGGGGCCTGTTCATCGATTGTCTGCCCGAGGGCATGCCCAGCTGGATGCTGATCAACCACAACTCGCTTGAGATTCTCTTCACGCCCGGTCGGGTGACCCTGCTCGGAGACTCCGATGGCAATCGCCTGCGGCGCATCTACACTGATGGACGCGGACACCCGCCGGATCCTGATCCGAGTTTCTTCGGTCACTCGATCGGCCACTGGGAGGGTCAGACGCTGGTAGTGGATACCGTCGGCGTGCTGCCGCAGAGTTTCCTGGCGATCAGCGAAGCCATCGGCGTCCCGAATGACGGCGACCTGCATGTGATCGAGCGATTGCATCTGCAGGGCCGTGACCGACTGCATGATGAACTGACCATCAGCGCGCCCAAGGTGCTGACACGGCCGTGGAAGACCACGCGGATCTTCCTGCGCGATCGCCGCCGTCTGAGCGATATCAATGAGGGCGAGTGCTTGCAGGGCAATTACTCTGCCGGTCACGATCAGGCGGGTCATGCAACATGGGTGGCGGTGCCCCACGACAATGGCGCTCCAGCACCCGTCACCGCACCCACCACCACCCCGAATTAGAGGCAGCGAGAATTGACCAAGAGTTCTGAACGACACGTACCCATTCGGTCGGCCACGGCGGCAGCCGCAAGGGCGGCAATGGCAGCAATGGCGGCGACGGTGGTGGCGCTGCTTTCCGCCGGCGCGGCCCATGCTCATCATTCGTTCGCGATGTACGACGCCAAGAAACACATCGCACTGGATGGCACGGTACAGAGCTTTCAATGGACCAATCCGCACGTGGTCATCGAATTGCTGGCTGCGCCCCCTGATGGCGGCTCGCCGCTGGTGTGAACCATTGAGCTCACCAGCCCGGGAAATCTCACTCGCGGGGGTTGGACCCGCACTTCGCTGAAGCCGGGCGACAAGGCTCACGTGGAATTCAACCCGTGGCGCGATGGCCGACCGGGTGGCGGGTTCGAAAAGCTGACTCTACCGAGCGGTCAGGTGCTGCTCTCCACGTTTGGGGCTCCACCGTCGGCGCGCTGACGACGGCGCCAACGATTAAGAAACAGCGGCACCAAACCCACCGCAATGCCTCCCAAGCCGATGACGTTGGTGATCAAATCAAACGTTGGGATGCTGTAGATCGCCACGAACACCAGGAACAGCGCGCTGACCAACGGCCACACCACCAGCCCCACCAAGTCCGTCAGGCCCGCCATCGGTACCCGGCAGGCGTTCCAGGCGCACGCGCAGCTGGCCAGCGAGTAATAGAACGCCGCCTGGAACCCAATGGCATTCACTGAGTCCTTCATGATCTGCTTGACCGTGGGGAGGAACGAGGACAAAAACAACAGCGCCAGCCCAAACACCGTGAGTACCGCATTGGCCACCCACGGGGTGCGCCAACTGCGGTGCAACCGGGCGTAGCGTGGATGCAGGGCGCCACCGCGACCTTTGGCGAACATGGTCCGCGTGAACTGCAGAAAGGAGGTCTCGAGCGTGCCGATGGTGCTGACCAGCACCGCAATCACCGCCAGGTAACTCCACGGCCTCGGCAGCAACTTGTCCGCCACGGCCAGCACCACATTGGTGCCCGCGGACTCGATCTGCGCGTCCGAAAGAACCAGCAGCGTCGCAACCGTAAACCCAACAAACAGCAGCAACACTGCGATCATCGCCAGCACGGCGCCATGCCCCGGCGTGTGGCTGGCGTCGCGAGTCTCCTCGTTGAGATTCACGGTCACATCCCAACCCCAGAAAAAGAACACGCTGGTGAGCGCGCCGGTGGCGAACAGTTGCGGTGTGAAGGCTCCGAGCGACATCCAATGAAATGAGAAGCTGTGAGCCGAAGCGCCCGCGGACTTCACCAGCGCCGCAATGATCAATACCACCAGAATGACCACCTCGACGGTGGTCAGCACTACCTGCAGGTAGCTGGCGGCTTTGATGCCCTTGGTCACCACCGCACTGACCACCAGCAGCCAACCGGCCGCCATCATGGTCACGCTGGTCGGGTCCGACGTCAGTCGCGGAGCCATCAGCGCCAGCGTCGCCGTAGCGGCCGGTATGGTGCCACCCACCATAAATAAGGCCGAGGCCACCAGCAGCGACCACCCGGCCAGAAAGCCCAGCACCGGTCCAAAGGCCTGTTCGACCCAGGCGTATGACGCACCCGCGTTGGGATCAAGGCGATTGAGCTGCTTATAGGCCAGCGTGACACCGAACATGATCACACCGCAATACAGGAGACTTGCGGGCGACAGGCTACCCACCGCGGCTATCAGCGTGGCGGTGGTAGCGGCGATGCTGAAAGCCGGTGCGGTGCCGGCGATACCCATGATCACCGACTCGCCCAACCCCAACGTGTTGGCGGCCAATCCGGACTTTCCGTTCATTGCTCCCCCTGCAGATTACAGTCACACACTACCAACAGCTCAGCCAACCCGTTGAAGGATCTGGCCTGCAGGCCCGAGATGTCGAAGATGCGCTCCAGCCGCGCGTACACCGTATTGGCATGTACACCCAATGCCGTTGCCGCCTGCACCACGTTCATGTCGGCATTCGCATAGGCACGCAGGGTGGCGGCCAGCGCGCCGCGCGCACTCTCATCGGCGGCGTAGAATTCAGGAGCCCATCCCGGCAGCACGCGCCGAAACTCCTCCGCTGCGAAGTGCAGTAGTAGCCGCTGGAGCGGTATATCGGCAAAGGGCATGACGCGCTGACTGACACTGGCCAGTTCGAGCGCGACGGAGGCTTCACGGTACGCCGTGGGAATATGTGCGGTGGAGGGGGCGTCGTTGCTCACGCCGATGAGTGCGGCGTTACCCACGAACGAGAGCGCACTCATCAGCCGTTTGGCCAGTGAAGCGCGCGGCGCCGTCCACCCCGAATCGCGCCGCACGGCGGCAAACACCATGGTCACCTTGTTGGCATGCACGTCAATGAGTCGCCGCATCGCCAATTCCGACACCACCTGTTCGATCGCATCGGCCAGACGGCGTGCCCGCGCTGCATTGAGCATCTCGGTGGGATCCACCGATTGCGCCAGCGCCACGCAGAAAGACTGGCGCTCGTCCAGAAAGCCCGCATCGCGCAGAATTCGCGCCGCGCGCAGATCCGACTCGTCATGACCTTCGAGCAGGATCTTCAGCAATTGCGATCGCTGGTCTCCGGCGACGTCAGCGAGCAGCAGCGAGTGCGCCGAATAGGTGCCCGCGAACGTAGTGCTGATCGCATCGGTGTACTCCATGGCGAAATCAGCGATGCCGGTAACAACCTGCTGCGCCGCTTCGGGCGCCGCCGCCGCGGCCAACGCCGACTCGCGCAGCCAACGCGCGAGCACCTTGTGAGCACTGCGGTACGCATGCAGGGTCGCAGCCAATGGAAATCGCTGCTCGGCACGCCGCCTGGCGTGTTCATGCACAAACTCGAAACTGCCCACGCCGTTGCCGCGCAGGAGACGCACGATTTCCTCGACATGATCTTTCCCGTGGCGCGCCAACTCGGGCAGCAGATCCGGATTCCGCGACTTGGAGAACTCCGGGACATCGGCGAGCACGGCCTGTTGCAGCTGCGCGCTGATGAGGGTCGCCTGCGAGGCAAGTCGGTCTATGGTCCCGGCCAGAATCGGACTGCCCGCGACCCGGCGGAGTGCCTCGTTGAGCGCAATGGCGTGGTAGTCGGACACGGCCTCGATTGTAGAGAACCCACAACCGGATGCCACAAAAACGGGGCGAAGTCCCCGATGGAGGCGGTGACGACTGGTGATAGGCTCCAGTCCGCGCGTCGACACGCAACGATTACCCGACAACCACTAATGGAGAATCCCATGTCCAAGTACCTGTTTGTTTACCACGGCGGGAGCCGTCCCGAGTCCAAGGATGCCCAGGCCAAGGCCATGGCGGCGTGGGGAGAATGGTTCGGATCCATGGGCAAGGCGGTCCTGAACGGCGGCAACCCCGTGGGTAAGTCCTGGACGGTGAAGAGCAACGGCGCGGTGGCCAAAGACGGCGGCTCCAATCCGGTTAGCGGCTTCAGTCTGATCGAGGCCAAGGACTACGACGAGGCGGCGACCAAGGCGAAAGGGTGTCCGCTGCTTGCTGCGGGCGGATCCGTCGAAATCGCCCAGGCGATGGACATGTAGCCATCGATTGCTGGCGGCAACGGCGCCATCAGCAGGCCCTCGCGCGCGCGGCGCCCGACCCGGCGCGCGGGGGCCGGGCAACGGCAGCGCCCAGCGGCGGTGACGGTCAACGGTGGCGCCGCCGTGAGTATATGATTTAGCCGGTGATCACACCCAGCCTCGAACTGCGCCGCTCTCTCGGGGTCCGCGACGTTGCGCTACTGACCATTGGAGCGGTAATTGGCTCGGGCATCTTCTTCGTGCCGGGCAAGGTCATTCGCCTGGCCGGCGGCTCGTTGTTCGTCTCGCACCTGGCCTGGATAGCTGGAGGCGTGATGGCGCTGTCCGGAGCGCTGACGCTTTCGGAACTCGGCGCACGCCGTCCCGATGCCGGGGGCATGTACGTGTATATCCGCGATGCCTTCGGACGTGCGCCGGCGTTTCTGTTCGGCTGGACCATCATGCTGGCGGTGGGCGCCGGCACAGTGGCCACCCTGGCTGTCGCCTTTGGCGACACGGCGCAGCGGCTGTTCGGCCTGAGCGGCACCACGGCCAAGTGGTTGGCGATTGCCGCAATCGTGGTACTGACGTTGATGAACCTGGGCACGGCGCGTGCCACCGCGTTCCTGCAAGGACTGACAGGCGTGATCAAGGGCGGCGTCTTGCTGCTCCTGGCTGGCGTCATCGTCGTGGCGGCGCAGCACTCGAGCGGAACGGCCACGCTCATCGAGAGCGCCGGTGCGGCGGCGCCCACTTTTACGGCCATCGTTGCCTCCATGGTGACCGTACTGTGGGCTTACGAAGGCTGGCAGACCGTCACGTATTGCGCCGGCGAGATGAAGGACCCGGAGCGAGTACTGCCGCGCGGGTTCATCTACGGCGTCATTGGACTGGTGGTCATTTACGTCACGGTCAATGCCGCCTGCGCTTACGGCCTGGGCGCCGCAGCCCTGGCCCAAAGCCAGCAGCCGGTGGCCGATACGCTGGCGGCGGTGGGACACCAGAACCTCGCCCAGTTCGTCCGCGTGTTCGTCGCCTTTTCCATCCTTGGCGCCGCCCACGCGTCGCTGTTCACGGACTCGCGCGTGATTTACGCCATGGCGCGCGACGGCTTGTTCTTCGCGGCCTTCGCGCGCGTGTCCGAACACACGCGCATCCCGCAGCGCGCGGTGCTGGCGATAGCGGCCTGCGCCATGGTGCTGGCGATTTTCAACGCCTTTGACGCGCTGCTGTCGCTGGTGGTGGTGGCCAGCTGGTTCTTCGTCGCGTTAGCGGGCGCCGCGATTTTTGTCTTCCGGCGCCGCGAACCGGCCATACCACATCTGTTTCGGGTGCCACTTTATCCCATCGTGCCGGCCATCTTCGTGCTCTCCAGCGCGGGGGTGGTGGTGTCGTCCTGGTTCACGGGGCCGCCGACTGCGCGCTTTGGCCTGGCGGTCATGATTCTGGGCTGGGTGGTCTTTGGCGTCTGGTCGCGCAGTCACGGTCCCTCGACGCAACCCGCACCATGACCCGCAGCAGCATCGAATTGATGGACGCGGCCCGCAGACTCCCGGACAGGGCCAGTATCTTCATGCCGCAGCGGAATACTACAGCCGCCTTATCGACGGCGACGGAACAGCGGTATCATGTTGACTCGCGATTCGAAGTCGCCAGCTACGAGCTACGGGTCGCCGGGTTCACAGCAAGATCGGCAAGCTGACTGTCGGGGTGTCCCGAGCGGTGGTATGAAATACCTCTCCCTGATCTGGTTCGGAATTTGGCGAAAGCGCGGGCGCACCGTCCTGATCTTTCTTCAGGTCAGCGTCGCGTTCGCACTGTTTGGTCTGCTGCAGGGATTGAAATCCGGAGTCGAGCATGCGGTTTCGGCGGCGCGGGCCGATCTGCTGCTCGTGCACGGTCGGTCCACCTCGTTTGCGAGTCCGCTCCCACTGGCCATGGTGGAGCAGATCCGGTCGATCGCCGGGGTCAAGGTGGCCATACCGGTGGACATCTTCGTGGCAGCGTTTCAGAAACCCACGCAGCGGCTGGCCGTCGTTGCTCTGACCCCGGACCCGAACTGGACGACGGCCTTCACCTATTCAATTGCCCCGAACTACCTGGCCGCCTTCAGCAAGAACCGCACAGGAGCGCTGGCCCGGGTGGAGCTTGCCGCCAAGTACGGTTGGAAGGTAGGCGATCACATACCTTTGATGTCCAGTACTGCGCAAACAAGCGGCGCTACCGACTGGACCTTTGATCTGGTGGGCACTTATACCGACAGCGACATTGGCTCCGGGAGTGACGTGATTCTGGTTAACCTGGCGTATGTCGATGAAGCGCGCCTGGCGGGCAAGGGCACTGCCCAGCATATCAACGTTGCCATCTCGGAGCCGCGACTGGCGGTTAGAGTAGCCGAGGATATCGACAAGCGGTTTGCCAATTCCTCCAACGAAACACAAACCGACTCGCTGCGAGAATTGGCCCAGATGAACCTGCAGGCCATCGGCGATCTGAATTTCCTGATCCGCGCGATCGTCGCCACCGTGCTGGTAGCCATGCTGTTCGCGACTTCGACCATGATGATGCAGACCCTGCGCGAGCGCACGCCGGAGCTCGCGGTTCTAAAGACCATCGGCTTCAGCGACCGGGCCGTCTTCCTGCTGATCCTCGCTGAGTCCACGTTCATCTGTGTCACGGCCGCGGCCCTGGGGCTGGCACTTGCGGCACTGGCCTTTCCCTATGCGGCAAAAGTCATTCAGGGGCTGGCGATGCCAGCTTCCGTCGTCGAGATCGGTCTGGCCTGCGCTGTGCTCGTGGGACTGGTCAGTGCCGCGGCGCCGGCCATCCGTGCGGCCAGGTTGGAAATCATTGTGGCGCTGAGTGACCGCTAGGGACACGCCATGACATTTGTCAGGCAAGTCTTTGCGAACCTGCGGGTAAGCCTGTCGGGCCTGGCGCTTCGCTTCGGACCGGTGATGACCATCGTCATAGGCGTGACCTGCGCCGTCGGCACATTGGTCTCCATGCTCGCCATGGGGACAGGCGCACGCGAGCAGGAGCTGGGCGATGTGCGTGCCGATCGCGTGGTGTTGACCAGTACCGGCGCACGCTCGGGTGCCCAGAGCAGCATTCCCAGGGATGAGGCGCGCACCATTCGAGACATGCCCGGGATACGACGGGGCGCCAATGGTGAGCCCATTGTCGTGTTCCAGTCCCTCGTGTTTGTGGAGGCCCGCAGGCGTGTCACCGGCGCCCGACTGAATTTCCCGCTCCTCGGGATTTCGCCGAACGTAACGGAGTACGAGCCTGAGTTTCGCCTTACCGCCGGGCGCAGGCTTCAGCCCGGCCTGCACGAACTGATTGCCAGCAGCCCCTGCGCTCGCCAGTTCACAGGTTTTGAGATCGGCGAACGACGCTCACTCCGTGGTAGCGGGTGGCTCATCGTCGGGCAATTCGTGCAAGGTCACAGCCAGCAGTGCGTCGTCTACGCTGACGTTGACGCGATCATGACTGAATTCGGCCGATCCAGTTATAACCAGATCGGCGTGATGCTGCAATCGCCGGCGCAGTTTGAGACCTTGCGGCAAGCCGTCTCCGCAGCTCCGGCGCTGCACCTCGAAGTGCAGCGGGAAGCGCAGGCATTGGCCGGAAACTTCCGCGACGTCAATGGATTGCTGGACTTTGTCAGTTATTTCGTGGGTTCGATCATGGCGCTGGGCGCCACGCTGGGTGCGATCAATTCGCTGTATGCCATGGTGGACTCGCGGCGCCGCGAACTGGCCACCTTGCGAGCGATCGGCTACAGCCCGCTACCCATCCTGGTGTCGGTTCTGTGCGAATCACTGTTGTTGGCCATCCCAGGCGCCATGCTGGGCGTTGCGCTGGCGTGGCTGCTGTTCAACGGCTTGTCGGCCAGCCCGTTCGGCTACAGCTTTCAACTCTCGGTAACCCCCCACCTCGCGGTACTCGGCGCATTGTGGGCGCTCGCCATGGGGTTGATGGGCGGAGCGCTGCCGGCGCTGCGCGCGGCGCGCGTGCCGGTCACAACGGCGCTGCGGGCGACCTGAGCAAAGCCCCGTGGCAGGGGCGTGGGTATCCACCGTCAGGGCGGGGCGCTGCCGTCCGGCGCCGAATCGAGCTCGACGGCCCTGCCCTCGCGCTTGTAAACCACGCCATCCTTCATGACGAAGCTGACGCGCTTCATCAGCCCAATATCGTCGAGCGGGTTGCCCGGTACCGCAATGAGGTCCGCCAATTTACCGCTCGTCACGCTGCCCAGGTCCGCGTGCTTGAGCAGTTCCGCCGCATGCGTCGTCGCCGCCTGCAGGACGAACATCGGCGGCATGCCCGCCTGAACCATGAGCTCGAATTCGTGGGCATTCTGGCCATGCGGGTACACCGCAGCGTCCGTGCCAAAGGCGATCTTTACGCCCGCCTTATAGGCCTTGCGGGCGGTACCCTGAATCAGCGGTCCGATGGCCCCGGCTTTGGCGGCCACCTGCGGCGGGTAATACCCCGGCACCGCGGCGTGCCGCGCGACAAAATCGCCGGCCATCATGGTCGGCACGTACCAGGTGCCGTGTTCCTTCATGAGCTGCATGTCCTCCTCGTTCATGAAGGTGCCGTGCTCGATCGAGTCCACACCGCCGATCACCGCACGTCGGATGGCCTCGGCGCCATGCGCATGTGCCGCCACGGTGAAACCATAATCGTGGGCGGTGGAGACGATGGCCTTGATCTCCTCGAGGGTCATCTGTGCGTTATC
>Ga0075017_100002522_pt1 | contig 11466 bp, 11 predicted proteins | sample AleBraG_ABR_2012_FD_71475 | JGI IMG/M metagenome (GOLD analysis project Ga0075017, IMG submission 71475) | Freshwater sediment microbial communities in response to fracking from Pennsylvania, USA - Alex Branch Run_MetaG_ABR_2012 | ecosystem: Environmental > Aquatic > Freshwater > Creek >...
GCTCCAGAATCAGCTTCTCGATGGATGCCGTCATCGAGTTGAATGAAAGCGCCAGGTCGGCGAGCTGATCGTGCGATTTCACCGGAATGCGGTGGCTGAAGTCGCCGCGATCCACGTGCCGGGTGGCGTCGTGAAGCTGCGCCACGGCAGCAGTCACGGTGCGCGTCATGCGGGTGCCGATGATCAGGGCGACCAGTTCGATGATGGCGAAGAAAATCCCAACCCCGAGCAGGATATAAGCCACGCCACGCACGAATTCGCCCAATTCCGCGAACAAGTGTCCGTACAGAACTGCGGGCCGCGTGGTGACTTGTAGGATTGCTCCAACTTCCTGCTGCCCGCCTGTCTTCCAATCCACTACGCGCAGCGGCGTGAGGAAGGTGATTTCGCGATCGAAGGTGCCGGTAGCGGCCGGCAGTGACCCGACGGTGAATGCCGCATGCAACTCCTGCTGATCAGCCTGCAATTTGGGACCCGGGTTCGAACTGATCACAATTCCGCTTTTCCTCTCAGACGTGCTCCTCTCGGATGCCGGCTGGGGGATAGGAACGGCTTGCTTGGGATCGTCTTCTGCAGAAACCGCTTTGGAATAAAGCGTGATTTCGCCCAGGCCCTCCGCTACCTTTCCCACCAGTTCTTTGTCGAAGGGTTCGCTGGTCACCACCGTCAGCTTGTTGGGGCCGACCTGCATCGAGGAGCCGACGCGCAGGTGCAGTTCGCCGTGCGCCCGGACCATGTCGCGGAACTTTTCTTTTACAAATCCAGGGTAGGCGAGCGGCGTCCCCTTGAACTCGTCACACAGCGCCAGAGGCTTGTCTCCGTACCAGGCGCACATCTGGCGCCGTCCCCATGCGGGATCGCGTTTTCTTAATCCTGCCAGCGACTCCGCTGTGGCCGGCTGTCCACGCTCGATCCGCGCCGCCAGTTCGTTACTGATGGCGGCATTGGCGGCCTCCAGGCTGCGCAGTTGCGAGTGAATCTCCGAGGTGACGACGAAGACCGCGAACTGCCCGCCCAATCCATAAAGCGTGATGAGCGCCATCGCCACCAGGAGCACGGCGGGGATGACGCCAATGAATACGTAGGTGACGATCAGCCGGTTACGCAGCCGCCACAGGATTCTGCGCTTGACCCAGCGGAAGGCAAGAACCGCGAACAAAATTGCAGCCAGGAAGGTCAGGAACGCGACCCATCCCGACAAAGTCTTTCCCCAGGAAGCGGCGAAGAGTCCGAGCATCTCTTCCAGAGCAAAGAGTCCCAGTGCCAATCCGGTCAAATAGCAGGCCAATCGAGCCATGCGGCGCTGCGGCCACAATTCGGCGTCAATGAGCCTTTGCCGGATTTCAGGGTAAGACCATTGCATAAAATTCGCAGGACGCACAGCAGAGAGAAAGGATTATACGGCGCTTTGCAACCAGCGCGTGCGGCTCCGGTGCAACTTCAGATTTCCGGATAAAGATCGAAAAATGCCTCCAGGCTGGTGCGCAGCTGTTTTTCGATCTCCTCCTTGCTGCCCTCGAGCACGTGCATGGTGACATGCGCTTCCCGCCCATTTTTCAGCTTCACCGGGGCCTGTCCTACTTCGGTTACATCCTCAGACGGCAGCAGCCTCATGCCATAGACCAGAGTCAGATTTGCCATACCAGAATTCTAAGGCTTTCGCGACAAGCTTGCGAATGCTTCAGTTGTGAGTATGGGAGGGGCTCGGCGATCTTTGCGGCTGAAGCCCCTGACCGCAGAGGGGGCAAAGGGCTCGCAGAGTTCACGAAGGCACTCCTTAATGCCAAACATGGCATAGCCCAAGATTTTTCATTCCTTCTCGTTTAGAATGGCCGCCGTGCCCCGTATTCCGGTTCCCATGCGGATCTGCGTTCTTGCGGTGACGATAACGTTTGTGGCGCTCTGTCCTGTGCTGGCGCAGCAGCCGGCCGAGCCCCAGGTCAAGGTCAATGTGCTAAATGTGTGTACGCCTTCGGCGGAGGAGCAAAAAGAAATCGCCTCGGCCCTGGCTCGAGTTCCCAAGCAGCCGTTGTTTTCGGCGGACTTCGAAGTCTCCCGCGGCCGCTCCACCCTGACCGACATGCCAGGATTTCTTCAGCCCGGCAAGGGCGCCCACGTTGCCGGAGAGCCGTCGGTGGCGAGCTATGTCCGCATCCGGCGCGAGTTCTCGGTGCAGGCGTTGTTTTCGAGCGTGCAATACTCGTTCAGCGATGACGGCCAGAACATGGTGGAAACGCTCGTCCTGCATGTTCGCGAGCCGAAGGATCTGATTCAGGTCTCGCTCGAAGACAGCGCGTCGTCGGTGGCCACGGCCTCGACGATGCTGACGGCGAATAGTCCGGCCAACCGGATCCGGCTCGAACGCTTTGGGAAGTCATCGGTTGCCTTGGCCCGCTGTTCCGGCAACGAAGGCGGTCCGGTGCCCGATCAGAGCGCCTATGAACCGCTGTTTCGCAGCGCTTCCGATGTGCTGGCGAATTATCGTGCGCTGCTGCTCGTGAAGAAGACTGTGCCAGACGAGCTGGCCAGGATTGCCGGCGTTACGAAGTCGGCGGACGTTCCTAAGCCGAAGGCAGCTAAGCCGAATGGCGCAAAGTGATACCGAGTATGTGGTACCGGACGCATTCGTCCGGGGGGCTCGCTGCGCTCGCGGGCGGACCCTTCGACTGCGCTCAGGGCAGGCTGCGTCCGCCGCTACGTCGGGCCGTTCTGCATCGAAAATCGAATCCGTCCATCTAATTCTCTACTGAACCATTAACCATGACCGATATCAGGAACGTCGTCATCATCGGGTCCGGATGCTCCGGACACACCGCCGCCCTCTACGCCGCGCGGGCCAACCTCAAGCCACTGGTCATTGAAGGCCACGAGCCCGGCGGACAACTGTCGATGACCACGCTGGTGGAGAACTTTCCTGGATTTCCGGAGGGAATTCTCGGTCCGCAACTGGTCGAGAACATGCGCAAGCAGGCCGAGCGATTCGGCGCGGAGTACCGCATGGGCCATTTGACCAGTGTCAATCTGAGCGAGCGGCCGTTTGTGCTTCATCTCGGGGTTCATCAGGTCCACGCCCGCACCTTGATCATCGCCAGCGGAGCCTCAGCGCGCTGGCTGGGCCTGCCTCACGAACAGCAGTTGATCGGGCACGGCGTATCCTCCTGTGCGACCTGTGACGGATTCTTCTTTTCCGGCAAGGAAATAGTGGTGGTCGGTGGAGGAGATTCCGCCATGGAGGAAGCGTTGTTTTTGACTCGCTTCGCCACCAAGGTTACGGTCATTCATCGCCGCGACGCGTTCCGTGCTTCGAAGATCATGCTGGAGCGCGCCAAGGCGCACGAGAAAATCAAGTTCCTGCTCGACACGGTGGTCGAAGATGTTTACGACGTGAATCACAACGAAGTCACCGGGCTGAAGCTCCGCGACGTGAAGACGGGCAAAGTGTGGGATTTTCCCACCAGCGCCCTGTTCCTGGGGATCGGCCATGAGCCCAATGCCAAGATGTTCGCCGGCCAGCTCGACGCGGATGCTGACGGATATCTCAGGACGACCAACTATGTTTTTACGCGCGTCGAGGGTGTTTTCGCCTGCGGCGACGTGCAGGATCGTCGCTACCGTCAAGCCATTACTGCCGCGGGAAGCGGCTGCATGGCGGCGATTGAGGCGGAGAAGTTCCTCGAAGAACACGGCCGATGAAGAGTCGGGCCGGTGCAGATTCGCTCATCACAAGCAGTTATTACCTCGGTCATTTCTAGCTGGCAACGATTCACCTTAGACTTTTCTCATGAATTCCCGGATGCGACAGGGGGCAGTTGGTGCGCTGCTTCTTGCAGTCTTGTTGTGCCTTGGCTCCACTCTAACAATTGCCCAGGAATCTTCTGCCAAACGCAGAATTGTTGAGCATTCTGCGCCGGCCTATCCGACGCTGGCGCGCAATATGGCCTTGTCTGGCGTCGTCAGAGTCGAGGCGCTAGTCGCTCCGGACGGCAGCGGGAAAATGGTAGAGATCAAGGGCGGCCATCCCGTGCTCGCTCAGGCCGCAATGAATGCGGTGCGCCGTCGGCGCTGGGAACCCGCCGCCCATGAATCCCACGAGATGGTGGACATCAGGTTCAGCCCAGTCGAGTAATCTCCACCGAGGGCCGCAAGATTTCCCGGCCCTCGCGTTCTACAAAGGACGCGCTGTGGGCTCCAACTGGCCCCGGCGAGGGTCTCATCGTTACTCGTCGAATTGTGAGTCAAAATCCGAAGTTCAGGCTGTTCGGAGGGATCTAATGGTCGCTCGCTTCGTCTGTATTTTCGCCTTCTGCGCCAGCCTTGCCGCGCAACAGAACTCGCAGCCTTCACTGACGATCTACAACCAGAATTTCGCCGTCGTCCGTCAGGACCTTCCGCTGGATCTGAAATCCGGCGAAAACCAGGTCAACGTCAACGACATCACCATGCACTTGGAGCCAGACTCGGTGATCCTGCGCGATCCCTCGGGCAAGCACGTGCTGAACGTATTAGAGCAGAATTATCGCGCCGATCCGGTCTCACAGTTTTCGCTGTTGTCACTCTACGAAGGGCGCACCATTGATTTCGAGCAACCGGATCACTCGATGGTAAAAGGCAAAGTTGTGCGCAGCGGGTTCGTGCGCCCGAATTACTTCAACATCAACGGCTATAACCAGAATTATCCGGGGCAGGAAGAGCCGATCATCGAAGTGAACGGCCAACTGCGCTTCGGTCTGCCTGGCACGCCGGTCTTCCCCGGCCTCACGGCCGAGACGATCCTCAAGCCGCGCCTGGAATGGCTGCTGGCCACCGATCGTGCGGGTAATTTTCCGGCCGAGATTTCCTACGTAAGCGGCGGCTTCAACTGGGAAGCCGACTACAACATCGTGGCGCCGGAAAAAGGCGACCTGGTCGACATTGTAGGCTGGGTGACGATGGACAATCGCAGCGGAAAGACCTTCGAAAATGCGCGCATCAAGCTTATGGCTGGAGATGTGAGCAAAATTCAGCCCGGGCAAGCCATGAACGGCCGCGCTTTTGCCCAGATGGAGGTCGACGCGGCCAAGGTGGCGTTTGCGCCGCCCGTCACGGAAAAATCATTCGACGAATACCACCTCTATACCCTCGAACGCAGTACCACGCTGCGCGATGGCGAGACCAAGCAAGTGGAGTTCATTCACGCGGCCGGAGTCGCGGCGAAGCAGCTATATATCTACGATGGTTTGAGGATGGATCCCAACCGTTACAACGGATGGAACTGGGAGAATATTCGCAACGACCACTCGTATGGCACTGAGTCCAATCCGAAGATCTGGGTGATGCGGGAATTCCGCAACTCAGAAGCCAATCATCTGGGGATGCCGCTGCCCAAAGGGCGCCTGCGCTTCTACCGGCGCAACGATGACGGCCAGGTGGAATTCACCGGCGAAAACCTGATTGACCACACGCCGCGCGACGAGAGAGTCCGCGTCTATACCGGCAATGCCTTCGACCTCACCGGTGAACGCATTCGCACCAACTACACCGTCAATTCCGGAAAGAACGAGGCCACGGAAACATTCGAGATCAAAGTGCGCAATCACAAAAAAGAACCGGTAGAGGTACGCGTGGTCGAGCACCTGTATCGCGGAAAGAACTGGGAAGTCACCGTCAAGTCCGACGACTACGAGAAAAAAGACAGCCAGACGGTCGAATTCCCAGTGAAGATCGCGCCCGACGGCGAGAAGATCATCACCTACACCGCGCATTACACGTGGTAGCACGCCCCCAACCCCTGCAATGGGCCCCTCAGCGGCCTTCGCGAGTCCTTTGCGTCAAGAGCTTTTGCCGCAAAGACCACAAAGAAGCCCCGCGAAGGTCGCAGAAGAAGGAGCCACTACCCGTGGCGCTCCTCGCTTGGGCAATTCCGCAGGATCATTTATTCTGAAGGGTTCCCCTTAAGCTAGAAACTCTCTTATGAAAACTGGAATCATCGGCCTGCCGCAGGTAGGCAAGACATCGCTGTTTCAGATTCTGACCAAGGCGCATCATTCGGCCCAGTCGTCCAACCCGCGCGAGGCGCACGTTGGCGTGGCCAAAGTTCCCGACGACCGCCTCGATCGCCTGGCCGCGCTCTATAACCCCAAGAAGCTGACGCATGCATCCGTGGATTACGTCGACGTCGGCGCCATTGGCCAGGACGCCCTAAAAGAATCTGGCTACATCGGTCATCTGCGGCAAGTTGACGCTCTGGCCCACGTAGTGCGCGTTTTTGAAGATCCGGCGGTTCCGCTCGTGGCGGAGATCGATCCGCTGCGCGACATCAAGAACGTTGAATTCGATCTTATGGTCAGTGATCTGGGCCAGATCGAAAAGCGTCTCGAGCGCGTGGAAAAAGATCTGAAGAAGATGAAGACACCAGAACTGGAAAAAGAGTTCGACTTGCTGAAGCGTGCCAATGCGCATCTGGGATCGGAAAAGCCGCTGCGAGAGATGGAAATGACGCCCGAGGACAAGAAGCGACTGCGCGGCTTCATGTTCCTCAGCGAGAAGCCGATTTTCTACGTCCTGAACATCGGCGAGTCCACCGAACTCGGGAAAGAACTCGAAGAAGCCGTCACCAAGTACAAGCTCACCGAAATCGCCGCTCGCCCGAATTCGGCCGCTACGGCGATCTGCGGCAAAGTAGAAGCCGAGTTGGCCGAGATGAGTGACGCCGATGCCGCTGATTTCTTGTCGAGCTACGGCCTCACCGAAAGCGGGCTGACCCGGCTGATCCGCACGACCTACAAACTGCTCGGCCTGATTTCATTTTTCACAGCCGGCGAAGACGAATGCCGCGCCTGGACCATTCCCGCGAAATCCCGTGCCCAGGAGGCCGCTGGAGCCATCCACTCGGACCTTGAGAAGCACTTCATCCGCGCTGAGACCATCCGCTGGGACCAACTGCTCGAGGCCGGCTCCGAAGCCAATGCCCGCGCTAAAGGCACGCTGCGCCTCGAAGGCAAAGACTATATCGTGCAGGACGGCGACGTGATGCACATCCGGCATAGTGGATAGCTTCGAGCGCAGGGCTCGAAGCACCGTATACTCTTCCCCATGCTAGCTCGCCTCATCTTGACCGGTTCGGCCCTGGTCCTCGCCGCCAGCCTGTTCGCGACTATTAAGCCTGCCCCGGCCACGCCCGAGGTCGGCATCGCCGAGCCAAGTCCCGCGGACTGGAGTGAACCTTTTCCGCCGCACCGCATGATCGGCAACATTTATTACGTAGGCAGCCGCGGCCTGGCTTCCTACCTGATTACGACTCCCGCCGGGCACATTCTGATCAACAGCGATTTGAAGACTTCCGTTCCCCTGATCCGCGAGAGCATTGAAAAGTTGGGGTTTCGTTTCGGGGACGTGAAAATCCTGCTCATCAGTCATGCTCATTTCGACCACGATGGTGGCAGCGCCGAGATAAAGAACCTTACCGGCGCAAAATACATGGTCATGGATGGAGACGTTAGTGTCGTCGAATCGGGCGGCGAGACCGACTTCCAATACGGCGAGGATGCGACCCTCCGGTATCCGAAGAGCAAGGTGGATCGCATACTCCACGATGGCGACCAGGTAATTCTGGGTGACACGGTGTTGACGGCGCACAAGACTGCCGGCCATACCCGGGGCTGCACCACCTGGACTCTGCGCGCGAGCGATGCGGGCAAATCGTACGATGTCGTAATCGTGGGCAGCCCGAATGTCAATCCCGGATACAAACTGGTGAACAATGCGCGTTATGCCGAGATTGCCGACGACTACGCGCACGGGTTCCGCGTCCTGAAGTCATTACCCTGCGATGTTTTCCTCGGCGCCCACGGCAGTTACTTCGAAATGGAATCTAAGCACGAAAGATTGAAAGATGGCGGGGTGAATCCGTACCTTGATCCGGCAGGCTACAAGAGCTACGTGCTGGAGAGGGAAGCGGCATTCCTTTCCGAATTGCAGAAACAAACGGCGGCCGCAAGAAAGCAATAATCAGTACCCGTAACAAACCATATGCACCCTATTGCCACCAGCATGCTCCTTGGCCTGACTGCGGCCGCAGCCAATGTGTTCGGTGGGGCAATCATCGTGCAGCGGCACTGGGAGCGCCGCTACCTGCGTTACTTCGTCGCTCTGGGAGCGGGTTTCATGCTGGCTACCGCGATCATGGAGATGATCCCGGAGAGTCTCGAACTGGGCGGCCGCCATGCCGCCTTTCTGGTCCTGCTGGGCTATCTGGTGGTCCATTTCTTCGAACACACGGTAACGCCGCACTTCCACTTTGGCGAGGAAACGCACCATGACGAGTTCATCCACTCTCACCAGGGATATTCCGTTCTGCTCGGCCTCATCATTCACACGTTTTTCGACGGAATCGCCATCGCCTCCGGATTTCTGGTGTCCAACTGGCTGGGCTGGCTGATCTTCTTCGCCGTATTCCTCCACAAGATTCCCGAAGGCTTCACGGTAAGCTCGGTGATGCTGGCTAGCGGGCTCAGTCGCTTCCGCGCCTGGGGCGCTTCGGTGATGCTGGGAGGATCGACGCTGGCCGGAGTTCTCACGATGGCGCTGTTTCGTCATCATGTGAGCGCTGGTTTGCCGCTGTCGGCGGGAGTCACGATCTATGTGGCGGCGTCAGATCTCGTCCCGGAGGTGAACAAAGAGCCGGCGATGAAGATGGCGTTGCTGGTCTTTGTGGGCGCGGGGGTTTTCTTTTTGCTGGATTTGCTTTTCCACGTGCACTGAGCAGGGATATTCAGCCTTTGTGCGCGGGAAGAGCGAGCACCTGCAGTCGCGGAATCTTGCGGAAATCCTTCACGTCCGAGGTCACCAGGATTTCCCCACTCTGCGCGAGTGCCGCCGCGAAACAATCGGCGTAGGGTAGGCCGTGGGCAGCCTTCAACCGTGCGGCAATCGTGGTCGTGTATTCGCCCGCGTCGCGAAGGTCGAGCGGAAGCATGCGGACCCGGTTCATGATCTTGTCAGTCTCGGCAAAACCTCGAGCCTTGGCGACGGTATAGTACACCTCGCCCCAGTTGACAATCGACATGAGCAGAGGCTGCTCGGCATCCCTGGCCTCGCGAAAGAGCCGCCCTACAATCTCCGATCCTGGGCCGCCGATCAGAAATCGATAGAGGGCGTTGGCGTCTAGAACGTGCGGCTTCATCGCAGGTCGCGGTCGACAGGTTTTTCAATTCTCGACGGCATGTTCCGACCGCCCAGAATCCCTTGCATCTCTTCAATAAACTCATCCGTTACGGGTTGAATGACGAGACGGCCTTCTTCTTCGAGAAAGGCCACGCGAGTTCCCTCGTTGATGTTGAATTGTCGTCGAACATTCACGGGAATCACGATCTGGCCCTTCGCCTTGACTGTGGCATACCCGATACTCATAGTAGGAGTATAGCATGACAAGTCCTACTTATTGCGAAAGGTATCACCATCGGTATATCAGTAGGAATTGACGGGTGCCAATAAAACTGCCGCTCAGGGAATAATATCGTGATGAAGTTTTCGGATTGGGCCGCAATTTGGTTGCGGCGGGAGAGGAGTTCGATTGTCCGCCAAAAGAAAAGGGCCCCCGTGGGCGGAGGCCCCTTAGCTGACAAAACTGCTAGTTCACCGTGATGCTGACCGGAGCTGAGGGAATTCCATTCGCCACCACTTCCAGCGAACTGGCTCCCGTCTCCATGGTTGACGGAACATCGAAGCTCGTCGATACGGTCGCCGAACCGGTGGCGACGCCCATGGTGCTGTGGTCATGCGTTCGGGCATAGAAGACATGATGCGTGCTGTTATTGGTGATGCGCAGTAGCGGATAGTTGGTCGCCGTCTCGTACTCGTCGCCAAATGCGGCGGCCTGGGACAGTCCGTTGAACTGCGTTCCCGAGATCACATAGGTCGACCCGCGAGTCACGCTCGAAGCGACGGAGGTGATGGTCGGCGCCCATCCTGCCTGATAGGTTCCGGTCGGGTTATAGACTTCCGAGCCTTCCACCAGCACCTGTCCGGTCGGCAAGACGAGCAGGCAGCCGGGAGTCTGTAGCGTGGGATTGAAATTCACGCCGTCCCACTCATACGACGTGAGCCCGCCTTCGACCAGGACATTCCCGCTGGGCAGCAATACGGCGAAGGAATCGCCGGCATTGTCGCCGTTGGGGAAATCCGGACCGACGGTCCACGTCGCCGTCTTCGTGTCATAAATTGCCGTGTGCCCGGCGCCGCTGGTGGAACTGGAATACGATCCCGTCGCAAACACGGTGCCGTCCGGACGCAGAATTGCCGGTCCGATTTCTCCGGGCGGGTAGTAGCAGAGCGAACCGTTGGGCCCGTAGTTGATGCAGCCAAACGGGGATGGCGAGTGCAGATCAACAATCGTGCTGCCGGCAGTGGTCCACTTCTTCGCCGCGAGCGAAAAGATTTCCGAATTCGGCGCGTGCTTCACGTCCATTGTGAGCACCGTGCCATTCGCCAGGAGGGTGAAACCCTCTTCGGCGTTGAAATCGCTCTTGCCGATGCCGGCCATGACGGTCCACGTCAGAGTCTTCGGATTTAACAGCGCCAGGCTCTTGGTTAGCTTGTTGCCGACCAGGTAACTTCCGTTGGGCAGCACGACGGAAGGCGAGTCCCCGATGTAAGTCCAGCCCTTGGGAGCGGCCAGTTTGGTCCAGGTATTTTTCGTGGGATCGTAAATCGCGCCCAGATTCGTCAGGGCAAAGGCGCCGTTGTTGTACTCACCGCCGGTGATCACCAGACGGCCATCGGCTAGCACAGCCGAAGCGAAGGCGTCTGGAACATATCCCGAGGGCAGGCTCGCAGCAGTCGCCCACGTGCCGTTGAGATAGCTCCCCGTGTTGTCAGGAGTCAATTTGTACCAGTTGGAATCGTTGTTACCCTGGCACAGGACCGTTCCATCGGTCAGCAGAAATGCAAGGATGCAGCCACCGGGGGATTGATGAGCCAGTCGCTGAGTGGTCTGGGCCAGCGACAGGCCTGAAATGGACAGCAGGAACACTGCGACGGAACAAAGAAATCTCTTGGACACGGAATACTCCTTGTCTGAATGGTCTGAAGCAGGCTTTGGACTGGGCTTCCGACTTGCACCCAGAGGGGGCGCAATTCGCCTAGGCAGGATACAACAGATCAGAGTAGACGGGGACGTAAGCGCAGAATTTAACGGCGAATTTACAAATGACTGTGCACGAATTTGCATCGTGCACCTGGCGCGGGAGAATCACCACCCCGGCGATGGCTCGCACTTCTTAGTCCACCGTGTGTTTGGCGGTGTACCCATCACGGGCGACGACTTCAAACTTTACGTCTTTGCCCTTCTGGTCTTTCACCTTCAACGGGCCGCCGTCGGGCGCGACCACCTGCACCTTCAACTTGCGGTACGTTCCGTCCAGCTTCGCGTTGGTGGGAGTATACGCGATGGAGTATTCGTGGCGAATGTCATCGCCGATGTCGTGGAAG
>Ga0075017_100002524_pt1 | contig 11461 bp, 8 predicted proteins | sample AleBraG_ABR_2012_FD_71475 | JGI IMG/M metagenome (GOLD analysis project Ga0075017, IMG submission 71475) | Freshwater sediment microbial communities in response to fracking from Pennsylvania, USA - Alex Branch Run_MetaG_ABR_2012 | ecosystem: Environmental > Aquatic > Freshwater > Creek >...
TCGGCTCTTCGAAGAAGGCAATCAGGGGCACATCGACGCGCAGCTGCTCGTGCACGCGGGAGATAACCTCCATCGCCTTCAGCGAATCGCCGCCCGCATCGAAGAAGTTCTGCGTGGGTCCCAGGTCGGTGCGCCGCAGTACCTCCACCCAGATCCGGGTGACGAGGTCAGTCAGCCGCGGGGCACCAGCGGCGGATGTCGCCTCGACCGGCGCCACGAGCAGCGGGCCTAAGACTGCGGCCAGGTGGGCGATGGTGGGTTCCTCGAAAAACGCGATCAGCGGTACGTCGACCTGCAGGTGTTCGTGCAGACGAGAGATGACCTCCATCGCGCGCAATGAGTCGCCACCCAGGTCGAAGAAATTCTGCGTCGGGTCGATAGCGTCGCGCCGCAGGATTTCCATCCACACCCGGGTGACAAGGGCGGTGATTCGCTGCGGCGTTCCCATGGCGTTCATGGGCTGCCCGCGATGGCGAGCCGAGCGGGCTGTGCCAGCGCGAGTGCCGGATAGTCGACCTTGCCGCTGAGCGTGCGCGGCAGCCGATCCATGGCGATCACCCGCACTACATCGCGCGGCAAGCCGTGAGTGTCGCGCAGGAATGCTGTCGCAGCTTGTGTATCGGCGTGCTCTGTGGCCACCACCAGCATGTCGTCCCGGCCCAGGCAGGCGCTCGCCGCGGCCAGATGCGCCGTCAGCTGCTCTTCAAGCTCATCCAGGTTGAAGCGCTTGCCGAACAGTTTCAGGAAGCGACGTGTGCGACCCGTGATATAGAAGAAGCCGTCGGCATCCTGGCGCGCCAGATCGCCCGTGTGCAAAACGCCGTGCAGCTCGTCGCCCCGGCACAGGTCCTGCCGGCACTCGGCATAGCCCAGCATGACGTTGGGACCGGAATAAATCAGCTCCCCGCCCGGGTCCAAGCGGATGGTACCGCCCGGGATCGCGATACCGATCGCGCCCGGCTTGCTGCCCAGCGCCGACCAGGGCACGAAGGCGATGCGCGCCGTCGCCTCGGTTTGGCCGTACATGACAAAAAATCTGCCATTGCGCGAGCGCGCCAGCTCATAGAGCTGCCGCACCTGCGACTCGGGCAGGCGACCGCCGGCTTGGGTGAGCGTACGCAGCGTGGCGCCGCGCTTGGCGAGCAGACCGGTCTGCAGCAGCATCTGGTAGGTATACGGTACAGCGCTGAAGGATGTGCAACCATGCTGCTCGACGCCATCCCAGAACTCCCGACGCAACACACCGTATTCGCTCAGCACCAGAGTGGCTCCGACCAGCAGGTGGCTGTTGATGACCGAGAGACCATACGAATAGGCCATTGGCAACGCCGCGATGGGTTTGTCGTCGGCCGAGAGCGTCAGGTACTGGGCGATGGCCTGGGCGTTGGACTGCAGGTTATTCAATGTCAATCGCGCCATCTTTGGACTGCCGGTGGATCCGGAGGTCGACAGCAACAGCGCCAGCGCAGAATGGATCGCCACCGCGGTTGCCGGGCTGCGTCGTTGCCAAAGGGGCAGGATCAGCTTATCCGTGCATTCGTAGTCGCTCAGCGCCACATCCAAAGAGGCATCGGCGATGAAGTGCGGTTGATAGATTTCGATCAGGTGGCGCCACAGTTCGCGAGTCAGTGCGGCATCGATCAGCAGTAGCGCCTGACCGGATCGCAGTGCCGCCAGGTAAAACACCAGGCACTCATAGCGGTTCCGCGCCCGCAGTGCACACAGGGTCTTGTGGCCACCTTGGGCCAGCAACGTGGCCAGGCGCTCGGCATCCTGACGCAGCTGCCCGTAGGTCCACGAGCGGCCACTGTGCGAATCCACGATGGCCACGGTCGGCGATGGATGTCGCAATTCCCAGAAATTCACCACCGGTTGAAGCGACGCACTCACGAGTGGGACTCAGTGCTGTGCGGCCGCCCGGCGCCCGGCCCTCGATGCGGAGTCCGCAGCGGCCTTCGCCGTGCCGTGCTCCAGTATGGGCACCATGCTCAAAGTACATCCGCGAACTGATGTTCCATGCGCCGGAAGATCAGCAGACCCGCCACGAACAGACCGACACTGGCGCTGAAGGACACCGCCACGATAGGCCAGGCGATGGCCGTGCCCAGCAGGGCGTGACGGAAGCCCAGGATCACGCCTGTCATGGGGTTTAAGCCAATCAGAATCTGCCAATGTGCCGGGAGGTAGCGCAGCGGGTAGATAACCGGTGTGACGAAGATGCCCATCTGAATCACGAAGGGCACGGCATACTTGATGTCCCGAAAGCTGACATTGAGCGCGGCAAGAATCAGGCCGATCCCTGCGGCGGCCAGCAGCGCAGTGACAATGAATGCCGGCAGCCACAGCAGCGCGGCGGTGACTGGCCAATGAAAATAGATCAGCAGCAATCCGAGCAGGCCGATGCTCAGCAGCAGATCGAGTAACAGCGCGCCGATGGCCCCGAGCGGAATGAAGATGCGGGGAAAGTAGACCTTGGCCACCAGTTGCCGGTTGGCCACCAGGCTATTGCTGGACTGCTGCACGGCGGTTGCAAAGAACATCCACGGCGCAAGACCGGCAAAGGCGAACAGGGGATAGGGAGGTCCGTCGCTGTTCACCCCAGCGAGGCGGTGAAACACCAGAGTAAAGATCAGCATCGCTACCAGCGGTTGCAACACCGCCCACAAACCACCCAGTAGAGTTTGCCGGTAGCGGACCTTGATGTCGCGCCAAATCAGAAAGCCGAGCAACTCTCGATACAGTATGAGTTCCCGAAAATTGACCGGCTGCCAGCCACTGCGTGGCCGGATCGTGAGCTCAAAGGACGACAATTCGTGGTCTCCCGTGCGGCGCAGGAACTTCCAGGCGGCAAGCTTAAGGGATCTGCCTGCCGGCGGCCGATCTGCAACCGGGATTTCCCTCGCGAGCGGCCCTCTCGACGCCATTTAGAGGCTGTCATACCACACAGATTCTGTCTAGGACGCGCGGCGGCGTCCGCGCCGCAGGCGCCGGAAAACTGTGACCGGGTCCCGAATCCCGCCGCGGCTGGCCGGCCGACGGAGACCCTACCAGTCGGTGCGGCTGGGAGCGGTGCCTGCTGCCGTCAAGGTGGTGGCAGCCGGGGGCGCAGTGGCGGGCGGCGCGCTACGGCGCTCGATCTTTTCAATCAGGAACCGCGGGCGGCCCTTGGTCTCCGCATAAATCTTGCCGATATATTCGCCCAAAATACCAATGCACAGGAGTTGCACCCCGCCGAGCAGATAAATGGGTACGGTGGTTGACGCCCAACCCGGCAGCGCGCGATTGGTGAAGATTCGCACGATGACTACCCAGCAGACCATGAACAGGCTGAACAGACAGACGAGCACACCCAGGCCGGCGATCAATCGCAATGGCACGGGCGTAAAGGACGTGATGCCATCCAGCGCCAGCCGGATCATCTTACGCAGCGTGTACTTGGAACGACCGGCGACGCGCTCCAGGCAATCGTAGAATACTGTGGTCGTGCGGTAGCCGAGCTCGGGAATGATTCCGCGCAGGAAGAGGTTCACTTCCTTGTGCTGTGCGAGTGCGGTCAGCGACTGGCGGCCCATCAGACGAAAATCCGCGTGATTGGCAATGATTTCGACCCCGACGGACTGCAACATGCCGTAGTAGCGCAGTGCGCTCCAGCGCTTGAACCAGGAGTCCGTGTCGCGCGTCTTGCGCACGCCATAGACGATCTCATAGCCCTGAAGATGCGCGTCGATCATGGTCTCGATGACGCGCAGATCGTGCTGCAGATCGGCGTCAATGGAAATTACGGCATCGCCATCGGCGCTGAGCAGGCCGGCAATCAGGGCATTCTGGTGGCCACGGTTGCGCGAGAGCTTGACGCCGACGAATAGATCGGACTGATTCGCCAGGGACTCGATAATCTGCCAGGTCGCATCCTCGCTGCCGTCATCGATCAACCAGATGTTGCTGTCCGCTGTAATCTTCCGCCGCGCGATCAGGTCGCGCATCAACCCTTCGAGCGCGGGCACTGAGTGCGGCAGTGCTTCGGCCTCGTTATAGCACGGTACGACGAGGCTAAGCCTCATGGCGCGCCAACCTGGCTAGTGTCGCCGCAGCCAGGTGGGTCCGCGGCAAAGGACCACAGTCGATTGACCGAGAAGTTCCAGGTCAGCACGGGCAACGCCGCGGCCAGCTGCGCCAGCAGGTAGCGCCAATGCAGCAGGTGTATCAACCCAGCCATGACCGCCGCATTGATCAGCAGTCCGCACATGGCCACCAGCGCGAAGCGGCTGGCCGCGATCACGTGAGCATTGCGGCTGCGGAAGGTAAAGTGATAGTTGAGCCAGTAATTGCACAGCGCGCTTAGAGCAAAACCCAGGCTCGAGGCGAAGACTGCGTTGGCGTGGAACCCTTCCACCGCCACCACCAGGATGGCGAACTGCACTGCCGTGGCCACGATGCCGACGCCGGTGAATTGCACGAACTGGCGGATGATGGAGGAGTTCATGGGCTAGCGGGCAGCGACAAAGCGGCTAACCGGACAGCACGCCTAGGGCATTGGCCACGGTGCTGGTGACCGGTAGCGCTACGGTCTGTGTGGCCACAGCCGGACCGCGAGCAATCCCCAGGCGGGCCGAATAAAGATCCTTGGGCAGTCCTTTCATGTGCAGCAGGACTTCGCGGATCAGGTGCCCCTCGCGCTTGAGCTGCATGGTCATGCCAGGCGGCAGGCCCGATATGGCGAATGTGTCGTCCGCGATCCGCTGCAGGCGGAACGCCGGCGCGTTGTCGATCAGCACGGTGAGCTGGCCGTCGATCAGCCGCACCGCGCCCTGTGCACCCCGCGCCAGCGTGGCGAGCGGCTTGCCGATGACCAGCATGGGCATGATTTCGCCGGGAATGCGGAAGTCGCAGGCAAATCGGCGCAATTCTGCCTCGGAGGCGGGCAATGCCTCCCTGGTGATGGAGATACCCTCGGCCCGACGACGCGCCACGAAGTCCTCCGGAAACAGGCCGAGCACGAACTCGTTGATCTGCACATCGATGACCAGGTGCACGCGGACGATCGCGCTGTCGTTCTTGACCGAATGGACCTTGGAGAAATCTCCGTACCACAGTTCACCGGGATTCCAGCTGACACGCTGGCCGTCGATGACAAAGACCACATCGGGATGGGTGACAATCGGAATGTGCAAGCGCAGCAGACCAAACTGAAAGCTGGTGTGGAAATCGAAGTGCTTCTTGATGTGGCCGCCCGGCGGCAGGAACAGAACCCGCACCACTTCCTTGGGGCAGTGCAGGCCATCGAGAATCTCGCGACAGTAGGGTGCGTGTGCGAGCGCTTCGGTCTCCCGATAGTGATCCAGACCTGCGGCACTCGGGAAGGTCGATTGCTGACCGCCCATGGAGTACAACGCAATGCCGGTCCACTCACCGGCATGGTAAGGACCCGGCTGCGGGGTCCGGCGCATGAGCTGAAGAGCAGCCAAATCCCGTTGCAACAAGTCGGCTCGATAGGAGCGCGCCAGGCGCACGGCCACCAGATCGCTCTCGGCGACGAGATTCACGCAACCTCCCCAGGGACACAACGGGCGCCAGAAGTTGGATCGCTGCAAAGCATGCCACTGCCTGGCATCAGCGTAAATGACGGCTGTCGCGCAACGGCTCGGTCATTATGTGAATTGCCGTATGATCTTCCCGGGACAAACCCGCACGCCGTCACAGTGGCGCGGCGCGCGCGGACGCCGGGATATGATACACGCGAATGGACTTGCCGACGAAGGCGGTAATCGATTCCGCTGCCAGCCATCGATAGCACTCCGGAAAGACGCGTACGCGCCGCTCCTCTACTGCGATCCAGCCGGTGGCGGCTTCACCGCATTTGAGCCGCTGGGTGGCGGGTAGCCCCAAGGCCGACGGATCAAATAGGTTTTCGGCGGCCACCGACAGGCGATCGACGTGTTGATTGTGCAGATAACTTGCCAGCCGCGCGAAGTCCTGTCCCCAGTCGACATCGCTGATCACCAGTATGTTGGCCGGCGTGCGACCGGCCAGCTCATTGAAATAGGCGAGGTAGTCCGGGTGAGCCTGTGCGGAAGCCACGGTGGTCCAGATGAGGAGCACAATCGGTGCAGCGCGCGAGACGACTAAGGAGCCCGGCGTGCGGCGGCCGGTTGTGTCGCGGCGGCTCGCTCCCAGGCGCCACAGCCAACAGGTGCCCACCGCGGCCATCATGGACAGGAATGCAAAGATGGGCATCACGTGCCGAACGCCGATGTCCAGGTGCGTGGGGGCAACGACGATGAACAGCGCCGCGGTAGCCACCGACGGTGCCAGTCCAACCCAGCTGACCTGCGAGCGAAGCCAGGCAACGGCAAGCGCCGCGGCGCCGATGAGGGCGAGCAGGAGCACGGCCAATGGCGTCTTGAGCGCAATGGCCACGGGATAGAAGTACCACCAGCCTCCAACCCTGACCTGGCCGAACAGGTAGGAGCGCGCGCCAAGATTGTTGATTTCGAGGAGGTCCCGCAGCCCGGCAAAGAAATCCGGTGCCGGCAACGGTATCGTTGCAGTCACGGCGTGCACCGCGTGTTCGCCGCCGCTTCCTGGTCCGAACAGTCGAGTGGCGATGCGATCGGGCGCCGCGGAGATCTGCGCGATCGGTGCACTGGAAAACCGGTAGGCGACCCAGATCACCAGCACCAGACCGAGCGAGCCGATCAGCACATGACCAATCAGGACACTCAGGCGCCAGCGCGGTAGCACGGTGCCGGCTGCCCGCCGATCGCGCCGCCGCTGCATCAGATAGAAGGGCAGCAGGCCAACGGCCGCGGCGGGCAGGAAGACCAGCGTGGAGAGTTTGGTGGCCACGGCCAGCCCGGTTGCGAGGCCCAATGCGCCGGCAGTGCGCCAGGTGGGCGCTTCCAGCCAGCGGGTGAAGCCGTACAGTGCCACCAGAAACATCGCGGTCAAGGGAATATCGGTCGTCGCTACGGCCGAGTGACCCAGTACGACCGGCAGCACGGTGAATATGCCCGCAGCAAGCAGCGCGGTCGGCGGATCGAAAATGTGCTTGGTCCACACGTAGACCATCGCCACGGCCAGCACAAAGAATGGCAGGACGCCAAGCCGTGCCAGGGTCAGGTTGCGCCAATAGTGCCCGCCCGTAGACAGATCCAGCACGCCCTCGCGCCAGTACGATGGGTCGGCGTGGCTGCGTAGCCCATCCAGATAGGGCAGCGCGGCAATAAAGATTCTGGCGATGGGTGTGTGCTTGGGGTCATAGTTGTACAGACCCTGGAACCACTGCAGGCCACAGGCCAGGTGCGCACCTTCGTCTATGGTGTGATTGAAGATCGAATAGGTGGCCGCAATTCGTAGCAAAGCAAAGCCGATCAGCACGGCTGCAGCCACAGACCAGGATCTCGATGCAGACATAACGTGGAATTCGCTCGCCGTCGAACCGGTGCCAAGGGTGGTCGCTGGCGGCTGCGGCGTCAATCAGCAATTATTCTTTTGACCTGGCACAAGGACATTGGCTAGCCTGACGTGCATGGTGGACCTTGGCGGCAATTCTTCAGGTGCGACGGCGACTCGCCGCTGGCTGCGAACGTCGTGTCTGTTTGCCATTGGCGCGGCCCTGTTGGCTGCGTTGGCGGTGCTGCGCATCGCGGCAACCTATTCCCAGGTCGCCCACACCGTCGATGAGGGCGCCCACCTGGCCTGCGGACTGCAGTGGTTTGGCGGTACCTACACCTACGACATCAAGCATACGCCGCTCGCGCGCCTCTCGATCGCGCTATTGCCCCACCTGGATGGGCTGCGCAGTTTCGGTAATTCGTCATACTGGCAGGAGGGTGTGCTGGATCTGTCCACGGGCGGGCACTATTGGCGCAACCTGACCCTGGCACGGCTTGGCGTACTGCCGTTCTTCGTCCTGGCGGTCGTGATGATCTTCGTGTGGATGAAGCGGCTGCATGGGTCGGCGAGCGCTTTGATCGCCGTCGGGATCTTTACCCTGCAGCCGATGGTGCTGGCCAATTCCGCGATCGCCACCACCGACATACCCCTGGCAGCGACGTTTCTGGTCGCAGTCTACGCCTTCACCCGCTGGCTTACGTTCCCGAACTGGCGCAGCGCGCTGGGTCTGGGTGCGGCCACGGGCCTGGCCATCGTCACCAAGCTCTCAACGCTGGTGTTCCTGCCGGCGATCGCGGCGTGTATCTGGCCGCTCTATGCGCTCAGTCGGCGTGCAGGTGCCGATGAGGGTGCTGCTGACCATGGGTATTTTGGCTGGCGCCGCTTGGTTGGCTCGATGCTGATTGTGACTGCGTCGATCGTGCTGGTGATCTGGGCCGCATATCGGTTCTCACACGCGCCCATTGTGCAATTTTCCAATGCGCCCGATAGAATTGCTGCCCGGGTTTTTGGCGCGGCATCGTCCTTCGCCGGTGCGGTGCGGGCCGTCACCGCAACGGTGCAGCTGCCTGCTCCCGAGTTTTATGACGGTCTTCGCGAACTGCGTGATACCAATCGCGCTGGTACACCGGTCTACATGTTCGGGCACATTCGACAGGGTGGATTCTGGTACTTCTACCCGGTGGGCGTCGCCTTGAAGACGCCCTTGGCAGTGCTGGTGCTGTCCCTCATCGGAGCCGCTTCGCTCGCCCTGACCTGGTTGCGCAGCCGCCGGGACTGGGAGCGGCTGGTGCCGCTCATCGGGGTCGTGGCGATACTGGCTGTGTGCATGCCAACTCGTATGGATATTGGCACGCGTCATGTGATGCCGGTTTTCGCCTTTCTGTCGATGCTGGCGGCCGTTGGCGTCGCGAGGCTGTGGAACTGGTCCCCCGGAGGCGGAGCGGGAAGCGTTGCAAACGGGTCGGTATGCGTCGCGCTGGGGCCCGCCATGACGCTGGTGCTCTTGGGTTGGCTGATAGGGATTTCCGCGAAGGCGCACCCCGACTACCTGTCCTATTTCAATGAGCTGGCCGGCGGTGAGCCGGCGCGAATGATGGTCAGCAGTGATCTGGACTGGGGGCAGGATTTGAGCAAACTGGCCAGTTACCTGCGTGGCCAACACGTGCACCACCTGTCCATTGCCTATGGTACTTTGTTCGACTCTGCGGCCCTGGGGATGCCCGAGAGTACGCTGCTCCAGTGTGGGCAACGCGCAAGCGGCTGGGTGGCAATTGGTGAGAATCGGGCGCGCGGGCATCCGCAGTGCTACCCGTGGACTGCATCGCAGCCGGTGAGAGCCTACGTGGGCAAGACGTTGCGTATCTACTACCTGCCGGAAGCAGATGCTGCAGACGGACCCTAGTGCGAAGAGGCGACCCGCTGCCTGGACCATCGACGGGCCGCAACGCTGTCCACGTATTGCTGATAGGTCCACAGCATCAGCGGGTTGCACGGATCCGGCGTGGTCGACGTGTCCGTCCCCCGGCCCGCAGCGGTACCCGGCGCGCATGGCCGTATGCAACATAAGCCACGGATATGGCGCATCGCAGCATGAGAGCCTGCGCGCCGTGCCCGACAGAGACGGCGTGGTCAGGAATACGAGGCCATGTCACAGTAATTTGCGCCTGAAATCTTAAGAATGGCCCTATTATTGTTACGTATCGGGAATTGCGATCCGGCAAGCGCTGAAGCTTGAGGGATAAGGACCGCCACCGTGGAAAATTCACTGGCCACACCCAAGAAAAGCCTGGGACCAATCCGACGCAAGGCCGTCGATCTTGCCCAATTCAATCCCGTGCGCGAGAGCCGGCTGAGCGACGCCCAGCCGCTGCCCCTGATCATCGAGCCTGCGGCCGAGCAGGTCGACCTGGCGGAGTGGGCTGGGTCGAATCGTGACTACATCAACCAGAAACTGATGTACCACGGCGGCATCCTGTTCCGTGGCTTCAACCTGACGACGGCCGCCGACTTCGAGCGCGTGGCCACCGCCCTCTACAAGCGGATCTATGGCGAGTATGGCGACCTGCCGCGTGAGAGCGCCGGCGGCAAGATCTACACCTCGACCCCGTACCCGGACGATCAGTCCATCCTGTTCCATAATGAGGGCTCGCACACGGCCCGTTGGCCCACGCGCATCAGCTTCTTTTGCGTGGTCGCGGCCAAGGAGGGCGGCTGTTCGCCCGTGGTGGACTGCCGCCGTGTGTACCAGCAGCTCGACCCCGCCATCCGCGAGCAGTTCGAGCGCAAGGGTCTCATGTACATGCGCAATTTCTCCGCCGGCCTGGACGTAAGCTGGCAGCACTTCTTTCAGACCGACGATCGCGCCCGCGTCGAATCCGCATGCCGGGCCCAGGGCATTGACTGCGAATGGGTGGGGCAGAACCACCTGCGCGTGCGCCAGCGCTGCCAGGCGGTGCTGCGCCATCCGGTGACGGGCGAAATGTCCTTCTTCAATCAGGTGCAGCTGCATCACGTGCACTGCCTGGACCCGCAGGTGCGCCAGTCCCTGCTGTCGATCTTCAAGCACGAAGATCTGCCGCGCCACGTGTATTTCGGGGATGGCTCGCCAATCCCGGATTCGGTCATGGATCATGTGGGTAAAGTGTATGAGCGCAACGCGGTGCGATTCACCTGGCAGGCCGGGGACATCGTGACGCTGGATAATGTGCTGGTGGCGCATGCGCGCGACCCATTCGTGGGCCCTCGCAGGATCGTGGTGGCACTGGGAGACGTGGTTGACGGCGTGGATGTCGATCCTTCGAAGCTGCAGTCCGCCTGACGCGGCAAGCGTTTGGCGGAGTCACAGTGCGGCATGAAACCAGGCGTGACAGACCCGGTAGCGACACAGGCCGCGGCCGACGAGTGCTACGTCTTCCCCGTTACTTTTGCCCAGCAACGGCTCTGGTTCTTGGAGCAGCTGCAGCCGGGTAGCGCCTCCTACAACATCACTTGGCCGCTGCGCATTACCGGCCAGCTGGATGTCAGCGCCTTCGAGCGCAGCCTCAACGAGGTGGTCGCCCGCCACGAGATCCTGCGCACCACGTTCAAGGTCATCGACGACAGCCCCATGCAGGTGGTCAAGCCGCACCTGCGCATCGAACTTCCCGTCAGTGACCTGAGCGGTGACCCGCAGCGTGAGCAGCGTGCGCAGCAGGCGGCGGCGGACGAGGCTCGGCGGCCGCTGGATCTGGCCCAGGGGCCACTGCTTCGTGCGCGCCTCCTGCGTCTGACGCCCCAGGAGCACGTGCTGCTGCTGTCCTTGCACCACATCATCTTCGACGGCTGGTCGCGGGCCATCCTGGTACGCGAAATGGCGGTGCTCTACGAATCCTTTACCTCGGGCAAGGAGTCCCCGCTGCCGGCGCTGGCACTGCAATTTGCGGACTACGCGGTATGGCAGCGCAAGCAACTGCAGGGCGCTGCGCTCCAGGCGCAGCTGGACTATTGGGAAGAGACGCTGGGGGGCGCGACGACGCACCTGGAGCTGCCCACCGATCGACCGCGTCCGGCTATGCAGAGCTTCAAC
>Ga0075017_100002525_pt1 | contig 11460 bp, 12 predicted proteins | sample AleBraG_ABR_2012_FD_71475 | JGI IMG/M metagenome (GOLD analysis project Ga0075017, IMG submission 71475) | Freshwater sediment microbial communities in response to fracking from Pennsylvania, USA - Alex Branch Run_MetaG_ABR_2012 | ecosystem: Environmental > Aquatic > Freshwater > Creek >...
GGCACGCCTGAGGATCTTGTTCTAGCCGGGCAGGTGCGCGTAGATCTCCACCGGGGCAAGGACACCGGACTGGAAGGCGGTGCGCAAATTGCCCAGCGCCGCGGCGCCCACACCCAGGGGCCCGCCGGGCCCCGCCCCTCCGGATGCCGTGGCCGCCAGGGCGCCGTTGAGGAAGTCAATGCCTTCCTGCACCGTTTTTGATTCCAGATCCACCTCGAAACCGGCCTGGGCCAGTGCGTCGCTGTAGGCCAGCGGCGGCTGCACAAAGGATGTCTCGGCGGTGCCGGCCCACGGCAGCGGGTACGTCTCGATTTCCCCGCCCAGGAGCATGACGTCGTAGACGGCAAAGACACCGCCGGGGCGCAGTACCCGGGCGGCCTCGGCAAACACCTTGTCCTTGTCGCGGATGTTCATGCCCACGTGGATCATGATCGCGGCGTCGAAGGAATCATCCTCCAGGGGCAGGGCCAAGGCGCTGCCCTGGCTGAACGTCACGGAGCCGGCCAATCCGGTGCGCTGCGTCAGGGACCGCGAAAGTGTCACGAACTCGGGGGTCAGGTCGACGCCGTGCACCTCGACGCCGTGTTCGTGCGCCAGGTGCCTGGCCACACCGCCCATGCCGGAGCCGATGTCCAGCACCCTGGAGCCGGCACTCAGTCCCGCGCGGTTGGCCACCCGGGAGGTGGCGGCGGGGCCGCCAATGTGGAGTTGGTCGACGCCGTGGAGATCTGCGGGCTCGAAGTGTTCGGGGTCCTTGCCCTCCCGCCGGAGCATGTCCAACAGTTGCCCCTGGGCGTCGATGCGCCCGTAATGTGCTGCCACTGACTCTTCGAAAACCATGACGCCTCCACGCAAATTCCTCAAATGCCTGTGGGTCTAGATCTTACTCCGGGTGGCTCCCCGTGGCGGGAAAATTCTTCACCCCCACGGCGCCCCGGCCGCTGCCGCAATTTTTGAAGCACGGCTGTGCCATGTTTGCGTGGGGTCCTGCAGGGGCGACAGGCGGGACAAACGGCAGGGCCGGCGTCGTGCCTGCCCAGGTGGCTAGAGCCGGCGGCGCCGGGCCACCGAATACAACACGCTGCCGCCCATCATCAAAAATGCGGCCGGCATGGCGAGCATGGCGATCCAGTTGAACCCCGGCCACGGCGTGCCGCCGGCCCATTTGCCGACCAGGACGATGATCAAGGCCACGAGCGCAATCAATGCCAACACCATGGCCGTGTAGTTGAACAGCTGCCACAGGCGGTCGCTGGTGGACGATGTGGAGGAGTGATGGCTCATGCCATAACGCTAACAGCGGACAGCCAAGCCACAAAGCGCCATGGATTTTCACCGACACGCTAATCTAGAGGTAATAAGAGCCGCACGCCATGTGCCTGTTCCGTACCCGCAGCCACATTTCACAGCGCACCGGTACGGCGAGTAGTCCTCGCACAGGCGCCAGGCGTGGTTCCCCACAGATGAAATAGACGAGGTAGAGCAAGTGCCGATCGGCAAAGTTAAGTGGTACGACAACGAAAAAGGCTTCGGCATTTTGACTGCCGACGACGGCCGCGAAGTCTTCCTGCGCGCCAACGCCCTGCCAGCTGACGCCGGCGACATCAAGCCCGGCATGCGCATGGAGTTCGGTGTGGCCGACGGACGCAAGGGAGCCCAGGCCATGGCCGCGAAAATCCTGGACCGCGGCCCGTCAGTGGCCAAGGCCAAGCGGATGCCGGCCCGGGACCTGGCCCCCATTGTGCAGGACCTGGTGTCCTTGCTGGAACACTCCATAGGATCTTTGACCAACGGCAAATACCCGGATGGTGACGCGAGCAAGATTGCCGCCGCGTTGCGCAAGGTTGCCGACAACTTCGACGCATAACGGTGCCCACTATGACCGAATTTCCCACGGAACCTGCCACCTCGGGCACGTCCGCAGCAGCCACCGCACCGCGCCCGGGCGTGCCCGTATGGCGGGTGGGCAAGCCTGACGCGTTCCTGGCCGATGCCACCGCCACGGCCCTTGAAGCCGTGCGGAGCCTGGCCACCGGCGAGAACATCGGCACACATGTGGGGGTCCGCAGCGAAGGCGTGCGGTGCGTCACGCACCTCTTCGAATGCAAGCTCCCCGGCTATGTGGGCTGGCAGTGGTTTGCCACGCTTGCGCGCGTTTCCCGCTCCAAGGAAGCCACGGTCAACGAGGTCGGCATGCTGCCGACCAATGATTCGGTGCTGGCCCCGCCGTGGGTTCCCTGGGCCGAGCGGGTCCGCCCCGAGGACGCCAAGGCCGACGAGCCCGAGGCCCCATCCGGCGAGCACGATGACGACCACGCCCATGCGGAGGCGCCCAGTGATGGCACGGCGTCGGACGAGCACCATGGCGACGAGCCAAACGACGACTGAAAATCCCTTGGCCGCCAACAGTGACGGCTGACTGTACAGAAAAGGCGACTCCCACGGCTGGGAGTCGCCTTTTCTGTACAGTCGGGCCGGAGGCTAGATGTTTTCGATGACGTAATCGATGCACTTGGTCAGCGCCGTGACATCATCGGGCTCGATGGCGACAAACGTGGCGATGCGCAGCTGGTTGCGGCCCAGCTTGCGGTACGGCTCGGTGTCGACAATCCCGTTCGCGCGCAGCACCTTGGCGACGGCTGCGGCATCCACGGAGTCATCAAAATCGATCGTGACGATCACATTGGAGCGGTCCTCGGAGTTGGCCACAAACGGGCTGGCAAGCGGCGAGGCCTCGGCCCAGGAGTACAGGCGCCCGGCAGAGTCGGCGGTGCGCTTGGAGGCAAACTCGAGGCCGCCATTGGCGTTGAGCCACTTGACCTGCTCGTTGAGCGTCACCAGGGTGGAGAGTGCCGGCGTGTTGTACGTCTGGTTCAGCAGCGAGTTGTCGATGGCTGTTTTCAGATTCAGGAAGTCCGGCACCCAGCGGTTGCTGGCCGCAATACGCTCAGCACGCTCCAGCGCTGCGGGGGAGAACAGCCCGAGCCAGAGCCCGCCGTCGGAGGCAAAGTTCTTCTGGGGGGCGAAGTAGTAAACGTCCGCCTCGCTCACGTCCACATGCAGGCCGCCGGCGGCCGAGGTGGCATCCACCACCACCAGGGCGCCGTCGTCGGCCCCGGCCACACGCTTGACCGGAGCGGCAACACCGGTGGAGGTCTCGTTCTGCGGCCAGGCGTATACGTCGACGCCGGCCTCGGCAACGGCGACGGGGCGCGTTCCGGGGGCGGAGGTGATGATCGAGGATGCCTCAAGGAACGGGGCATTGTTCGTGGCGGAGGCAAACTTGGAGCCAAATTCACCAAAGGAAAGGTGCTGGGCCTTCTTCTCGACCAGGCCGAACGAGGCCACGTCCCAGAATGCGGTGGAGCCGCCAACGCCCATGATGACCTCGTAGCCGTCAGGGGCCGCAAAGAAGTCCAGGAGGCCGCTGCGGACCTCGCCCACCAGGTTCTTCACCGGCGCCTGGCGGTGGGAGGTGCCCAGCAAGGTGGCGCCGGCGGCGGACAAGGCAGCCACCTGCTCCGGGCGCACCTTGGACGGCCCTGCACCGAATCGGCCGTCGACCGGGCGAAGATTGGCAGGGATGGTGAGGGGCGTGGATTCGCTCACGAGTAGCTCCAAAAATTATGCGATGGAAGTTTAGGTGCCAATGGCTGATGCCAATTCTGCCGCAAACCGGCAATCATCTAAAAATGCGGGCCGCATGGTGAAACAATCCGCCCCGGTGCGGATGGTTCGGGAACAAGGAGGCGTTTTCATCCCTTGTGTTAAGCACGGTAGCGTAGAGGCAAAGTCCACCCCGGAATCTCGCTCAACATCAGGAGGAATCTGCCGTGACAGATCTTATCGACACGACGGAAATGTATTTGCGAACCATTCTGGAGTTGGAAGAAGAGAACATTGTTGCCTTGCGCGCGCGCATCGCAGAACGTTTGCACCATTCCGGCCCCACTGTCTCCCAGACCATTGGGCGGATGGAACGCGACGGCCTGGTCATCGTCTCCGGCGACCGCCACCTGGAACTCACGCCGTCGGGCCGCGACAAGGCCACCCGGGTGATGCGCAAGCACCGGCTGGCAGAACGCCTGCTCTCGGATGTGATCGGCCTTGATTGGGCGTATGTCCATGAAGAGGCATGCCGGTGGGAGCACGTGATGAGTGAGCGCGTGGAACAACGCCTGTTTGACCTGCTGGGGCGCCCCGCGGAGTCCCCCTATGGCAACCCCATCCCCGGTTTGGAAGAGCTTGGCGGGGAAGTTGCCCCGGTGTTTGCCGAGGGCTTGGTCACGCTGGTTGATGCGATGACGAGCTACGCCCCGGAACAATCGGTGACCATTCACCGTTTGTCCGAACGAATCCAGGTGGAACCGGAGCTGTTGACCCAGCTCGATGAAGGCGGCCTGCGCCCCGGCGCGAAAATCTCCCTGGCCCAGGTGGGGGAGTACATCTCGGTCCGGGTCCCTGGCATTGATGGGGCGTTGGAGCTGCCGCCGGAGGTTGCTTCCCACGTGTTTGTCTCCATGGAATAGACGCGGAATTCGGGTGTTTTTGAAGCGCCCGCATCGGGTTCAAATGTAACGGAATTATTACGGTGAACCTTTTTACCGTATAGTAACAAGCTGGCGCTGTAACCAAAGCGTTACCATCTTTCGACACCGAGCCTTGCCTTCGGGAGATGGATTGATACACATTCAGGCAAGGACGGGGGAACCATCACCGGCGAACTACATAGTTCGCCTTGGGGTGAAGCCCGGTCTCGAATCACTCGATGCCACGACGTGCCCGCTTGCCGGAGCGCCGTAGGACAGTTGCGTGCCGAGGGCCCGGGCCGGATCAAAAGCTACACTCTCTGATCCGAATCCGACAGCTAACTCCGCAGGTGTCCCAAAGAGAGGTATTGAGTGTCAGAGGTTAAGCAGCGCGGGCGCCGCAGGGCGACCGAGCCGGATAGTCACGAGTTGGCCCCGTTCGTGGGAAGTCGCCGTGACGCGCTTGCAGCTGAGCGGGCGGCCGCCAGCTCCCAGGGTGGCCTCGGCCACCTGTTGCGGACAGGACTTGCCAACGGGGCCGGACAAAAAGTCGGCATAGCGCTGGCAGCAACGGGCCTTGCCTTGGCCGTGACGGTCCCCTCCGGCACCAGCATGTCCCTGGCCAGCGTAGATCTGGAATCTGCGCCCGCCTCAAATTCGGTGGTCACTGCGGCCGCCAACATCCCCATCACCTTCGCCACCCCCGTTCTTGGCACCGCACTGAACCAGGACGGCCAGCTGCGTGAGACGCTCAAGGTCAAGGCCTCAAACGTCACTGCCCAGGCCGCCAAGGGGACGCTCTCCGCACCGCTGAAGACCCTCGAAGAGACGTCGTCGTTTGGTGCCCGCATCAACCCGCTGACGGGCGCTCCGGGCGAGGTGCACACCGGACAGGACTACGCCGTCCAGTGCTCCACCGCCGTCTTTGCGGCGGCCAGCGGAACCGTGACATTTGCCGGTTGGCACCAATTCGGTGGCGGAAACCGCGTGGTTATCGACCACGGCAACGGCCTGTCCACCTCCTACAACCACCTGAGCACCATTGGCGTGAAGGTTGGCCAGAAGCTGGAGCGCGGGGACCAGGTGGCCCTCAGCGGCACCACGGGCGCCTCCACAGGCTGCCACCTGCACTTTGAAGTGATCGTCGACGACGCGACCGTTGATCCCAAGGGCTGGCTTTAATCCCTCCACAAGGGGTGCTTGGTCACAAATTGGCCACCGGACCGTGACCTGAACGTGACATTGGGAAAAAACTGTTGTACCGTCGTAATCGCGCCAACTTCGAATCAAGCTGGCGCCCACGAGTAGATTGCTTAGCTCTGCCACTGCTCATGGTCCGTTCGTAACAATCGTCTGGCAGAGACGGGGGAACCAATATCGGGCTTCGAATTTTGAAGTCCTTGGGGTGAAGCCGCAAAGCGTGCACGGAGAGAAACTTCTTCAGGCAAACGCGGAGCGGCCGGGTGACTCCCATCCGAATCCGACAGCTTACCTCGCAGGCTTTGGGAGAGGATCCTTCTTGTCTTCAAACACTACCCTTGGGCGCCACCGCGCCGAGGTTGTTCGGACCAGCCCGATCTCCGTCATCGCAAAAGCCGTCAGCTCCAACGTCGGTGGTGTCGGGCGTCAAGCAGCAGTGATTGCCGCAGCATCAGGGCTCGTACTTACATCAGGTATTGCAGCAAATGCAGCAACCCCCACCGTGGAGCGCGCCTCCGACGGTGGAACCATGCTTAGCCAGAAGACGGAACTTGCTTCCGCCGTCACGGCAGCATCCACGGTGACGATCTCCTTCGCCACTCCCGTCGTCTCTTCTACGCCGGCTCCTGTTGTTGAGGAACCTGTAGTTGCAGCCAAGAGCAATGAAGTTGTCGCAGCGCCTGCCGCCGCAGCAACTGCTCCGAAGATCACCAGTGTTGACGCACCGGCAAAGGCTCCGGCCCCCGCCATCCAGAGTGGTGTAGGTGCCACCATCGCAGCTGCTGCTTACGCACAGCTCGGTGTTGCACAGGACTGCACCGCCTTGGCTACCAACTCGTTGGCAGCTGCAGGCATCAACTACCACGGCTGGCCGGCAGGTTACCTGTCCTTGGGCCGTACGGTTTCCCAGGCTGAAGCCCAGCCCGGCGACTTGATCTACTACGCAGATGGCGGCATGGGCATGGCCCACATCGCTGTTTACGTTGGCAATGGCACGGCAGTCCACGGCGGATGGGGCGGCGGCACCACTGCGCTGTTCTCAGTCAACGTTGGCTCCGGTCCGGTTTTCATTGCGATCGGTCACTAACAAAGCAAAATCTCCGCCACCAAGGACCCCTCCAATGGATGGGGTCCTTGGTATTTAACCCCCACCAGGTCAGCCAGCCCGTCAGCGAAGCGTGCTGCGCGGAGAGCAGGCCCCCGCTTGAGACCGCCGCAAAGGCGGGGTGGTCTCAGCGGGTACCGGCTGCTTCGGCGAAAGTGGCGGCGGTTTGTCAAAAAGAATGGCCCGGCGAGAAAATCGCCGGGCCATACGTGTTTGCGGGGGAACCGGGCCTATTTGAGCTCGGACACAGCGGCCACGCCGGGCGAATCGGCCACGTCCGCCGGGCCGGCACCCGCACTGCCGCGTGCGCCCTGGAGTGCCTCCGACTTGCCTGTGCCCGCGGAGTCAAGGGAGGTGGCCAGCGGGATCTCCTTGATGAAGAAGAGCAGGATTCCCGCCAACAGCAGCAACGGAACCATGTAGATGAAGATCGGGGTCAGGGCGTCGTTGTAGGCGCCAATCACAATGTCCCGCACCGCAGGGGGCAGATTGCGCACCAGCTCGGGGGTGAGGGAGTTGGCGCCACCTGATCCACCTGCGCCCGTGGCCGGCATCCGTTCCGTCAACAAGCCGGTCAGCCGTGTCGCAAAGAGGCTGCCCACGACGGCGGCACCCAGTGACGCGCCAATCTGGCGGAAGTAGTTGCTGGAGGCGGTGGCCATGCCCACCTGGGAGTTGGGGAACTGGTTCTGGACAATGAGCACCAGGATTTGCATGCTCATGCCCAGCCCAATGCCCATGACGGCAAGGTAGGCGCAAATGACCCAGACCGGCATGGTCGGCGTCATGGACGACAACAGCACCAGTGCCACGGCCACCACGAACATGCCGGTGATGGGGAGCCACTTGTACCGCCCCGTGCGGCTCACCAGCTGTCCGGATCCGATGGAGGTGATAAGCAGTCCTGCCATCATCGGGATCATGAGAAGCCCGGCCTGGGTGGCATTGGCCCCGGTCACCATTTGCAGGTAGGTGGGCAGGTAGGCCAGGGTGCCAAACATGGCGACGCCGGTGATCAGGGCGGCTGCCGTGGTCAGGTTGAAATTGCGGTCCTTGAACAGGTGCAAGGACATGATGGGAAGATCCGCCTTGTGTTCAACCCAGACGAAGGCGCCGGCGCATGCCACGGTGCCCACGGCCATGATCAAGATGGTGGGGGAGTTCCAGTCGTATTTGCTGCCGCCCCAGGTGGTGACCAGCACCAGCAGGGTGGAGGTGATGCCCAGCAACGCCATGCCGGCAACGTCCACGCGGCCTTCCGGGCGGGGGTGTTTGGGCAGCTTCAGGAAGAAGACTGCCGAGATGATGGCCAGGATGCCCAGCGGAACGTTCATCCACAGGCCCCAACGCCAGCCGATGCCGTCGGTGAACCAGCCACCCAGCAGCGGCCCGGCCACGGAGGACAGGGCAAACACGCCGCCCATGACCCCCATGTACCGGCCACGCTCCCTGGCGGGGACGACGTCGGCAATGATGGCTTGGGAGAGCAGCATCAAACCGCCGCCGCCCAGGCCCTGGACGCCACGGCCAATGATCAGCCAGGTCATGTCCTGGGCAAGTCCACCAACAATCGACCCCAGGATGAAGACGGCGATGGCGGTGATGAAGATGCCTTTGCGGCCTACAAGGTCACCCAGTTTTCCGTAGATGGGCAACATGATGGTCGACGCAAGAATGTAAATGGTGATGACCCAGAGCATCTCATCCACGCCGTGCAACTCACCAACAATGGTGGGCAGCGCCGTGCTAAAGATGGTTTGGTCGAGCGAGGCCAGGAGCATTGTCACTATCAGCCCGGCGAACAGCAGCCGGATGCTGCGCTTCTTGGCGGCTTCGGCGTTTGGGTGTATTTCAGTTGGTGCAGACATGGGGGATCCTAGCGTGGGGATGCAGCTTGAGAAGGGTGCTGTGGCGTACGACGGGGTGCTGGCGCCGAGGTGCGCGTGCGCCCCTCTACGGCCAGTGCTCGTTGGCGGTGACGCGTTGGATCAACACCGAAACCCCGCGCACCAGCTCTTCACGGGTGGCCGTGAAATTGTCGGCCACCCACTTTTGCATGGCGTAACGCATGGCACCCGACACAAGGGCCACCACCATGCGGGCCTCGTCCTGAAGGTCGGGGGTGCCCGTCTCATCCCGGCCCTGGAAGTGGTAACGCTCCATCACATAGCCAACAAAGGCTTCCTCGGTCTCGCTGATGCGGGCCTTTTCCCGGTTCAGCAACTCGGGGGTCTGCTGGATGAGCTGGTGGCGGGCCCGGAACAGTTCCAGGCCGGGATCCCCGTCCACCATGGTTTCGGCAATCAGATTGAACAAGTCCCCAAACACGCTGGTTCCGGTGCCCTCAACGAAGCCCCGGACTTGCTCCGGGGACGGCATTCTTTTGCCGGTCGTGATGAACACGCCTTCCTTGGACCCGAAGTAGTTGAAGAAGGTGCGCGCGGAAACCATGCTGGCCTCGCAGATCATGTCCACGGTGACATTCTCATAGCCCTTCCTCAGACCAAGGCCGATGGCCGCGGTCCGGATGGCCAGGAGTGTTGCCGTGCGCTTTCTTGCACGCAATGTCTCTTCCTGAACCGGGACGCCCATGCTGCCTTCATCTCCTGAGGTCTGGCCGCCAACCCGCGGCGACACCATCAGCGTATTTGCAGTTCCTGTAAATATGCAGTGAGTGCACATTTAACTTCATAGGTGGCCGTGGCACGGCCGACGGCCTGTGGGCGCCCGCTACGATGAGTGAAGAGAAGCGTGGAAAGGAACAGCAATGCAGGCGGTGATCCTTGCCGGGGGGCGCTCCAAACGGCTGGGCGGGGTACCCAAGGCCGGGTTGCTGGTTGGCGGGGCAACGCTGCTGGCCCGAACGGTGGACGCCGCCGCCGCGGTGGTTGGCGCCGAAGGGGACCCCGAGGCAACGGGCGCAACAGCGGCCGTGCGGATCGCCGTCGTCGGCCCCGTGCAGGAGGCCTGGTCCAAGGATCCTGCCCACGCCCCGCACGTGCAGCTTGTCCGGGAAGATCCCCCGTTTGCGGGCCCGGCGGCCGGGATTGCCGCCGGGATGGCGGCGTTGGCCGGGGAGCAGGGCCATGTGCTGGTCCTGGCCTGTGACATGGTTCGGGTGGGTGAGCTGGCGCAGCTGCTGGCATCCGAGCTGCTGGGGTGCGGGCCGCTGGAGGGCGTCATGGCCGTGGATGGGGGGCGCCGGCAGCCGCTGGCCGCCATCTACCCCGTGGCGCCGTTGCGGGCGGCCATTGCGGAGGCGCGGGCGGCGCACCGGCTGCAGAACGCCTCCGTCTTCTCCCTGCTTGCTACTGTGAAGTTGAGGGAATGCGCCGTCCCTGCAGGCTTGACGGCGGACATTGACACCTGGGATGACGCCCGGATGCACGGCATCGGACGTACCGGACATGTAAATAGGCTTGTGTGAAAGGGCTGGAAATGGACAATCAAGACGAGGTCTTGCAGGCATGGCTGGGCACGCTGCTGGACGCCTTTGAGATCGCCGACATTGACGTTGACGTGCATGCGGTGTTGAACCTGGCCGGCGTGGCCGCGCATTCGATCGTGCGTCCTGCGGCCCCGCTGACCACCTTCGTGGCCGGATTGGCTGCAGGCCTTGCCGCCGGGTCCGGACAGGCGTCGGAGGCTGCGGCGATGGCGGCGGCACTCGGCATGGCCAAGAAACTGGCAGCAGCGCAGGCCCCCACCATGCCGGAAACACCGGCGGCCGGGTAGAGCGCCATGGCGCCAGCGAACCCTGAGCCGCGCGTGCTGCCGCACACCTGGGAGGAAGCCAGGGCGCTGGCCTACGCCGTGGCGCAGCCGCTGCCGGTGCACACCGTGCCGTTGGCGCAGGCCCGCGGGCGCAAGCTGGGCGCGGACGTGTTTGCCCTGCACAACATGCCCCACTACGCCTCCTCCGCCATGGACGGCTGGGCCGTTGCGGGAAGCCCGCCGTGGATTCTTGCCGAACCCGGCCGGCGCCTCATGCCCGGGCAGGCGGTCCCCGTTGTCACAGGCGCCATGATCCCGGCCGGGACCAAGGCCGTGCTGCGGACCGAGTCCGGGGAGCTTTCCACGGACGAGGACGGCCTGCCAGTGTTGGTGCGCAGCGGTGCCGCCCGCCCGGGGGAGCCGGGCAACGGCCAGCACATCCGCCCCGCCAGCGAGGAAGCGGCCGCCACGGAACTCCTGATCAAGGCCGGCACCATGCTCAACCCCGCCCACCTTGCCCTGGCCGCCCTGGGCGGACACGACGAGCTGGCGGTCCTGGGCAGGCCGGCGGTGTCGTTGGTGCTGACAGGCGATGAAGTGGTGTCCAGTGGCATTCCCGCCCCCGGCACCGTCCGCGACGCCTTCTCACCCCAGCTGGGAGGCGTGGTGGAAATGTTGGGCGCGGACGTCGTCGGGCTCCAACGCGCGGCCGACACCCTGCCCGCCATGCTCGCCGCGCTCGAGGACACCGGGACCGAGCCCGCCGACGTCGTCATCACCACCGGCGCCACCGGACGCTCAAGCGCGGATTTCCTGCGGGCAGCGCTCAAGCACATGGGGGCCACCTTCCACATCGATTCCATTGCGATGCGCCCCGGCCACCCCACCCTGCTGGCCGAACTGCCCGACGGC
>Ga0075017_100002526_pt1 | contig 11454 bp, 11 predicted proteins | sample AleBraG_ABR_2012_FD_71475 | JGI IMG/M metagenome (GOLD analysis project Ga0075017, IMG submission 71475) | Freshwater sediment microbial communities in response to fracking from Pennsylvania, USA - Alex Branch Run_MetaG_ABR_2012 | ecosystem: Environmental > Aquatic > Freshwater > Creek >...
GAACACCGAAGCCACCGACCCAACAGATGGATTCAGCCCAGCCTCAACGCGGCGCTCGACTCCGCGCAGATATGCCTCGGCGGCGGCCCGGTACTGCTCGGCCGAAAAGAGCAGGGTGACGTTGACGGGGATGCCGCGGAAAATCGCTTCTTCAACAGCGGGCAAGCCTTCCGGCGTGCCCGGAATCTTGATGAAGAGGTTCGGACGATCGGCGCGCGTATGCAGTTGCGTTGCTTGCTCGATCGTCTTGTTGGTGTCGTAGGCCAAGAGCGGCGAAACCTCGAGCGACACCCAACCGTCAACTCCGTCCGTCCGATCAAAGACCGGTCGGAAGATATCTGCGGCCGCCTGCAGATCTTCGACGGCAAGGTCAAAGAACAATTCTTCGCCGGTTCGTCCCGCCTTCACCCCGGCCGCGATGGCGGTGTCGTAATCACCAGTCGTCGTGAACGCAGCGTCGAAGATCGAAGGGTTCGAGGTGAGCCCGGTCAGTGTGTAGTCGGTGAGATAGCGGGCCAATTCGCCGGACGCCAGAATCCCGCGCGTGATGTTGTCGAGCCAGAGGCTTTGTCCGACGGCGTGGAGTTGCTCGGTCGGAGAAGTCATCGAGATCGCCTTTCGACGGTGGTGCAACCCGCACGTCGCAGGGCCGCATGACAAGATCGGGCCGATGTTCGGACTGTCTTGACGCTAGCAGCGCGAAGGGACCCGCACGACATGACCTTGACGAGCGTTGAACTGCAAAAGCAGGCGGCAGCTGTGGCTGCGGTCGACTACGTCCGCGACGGCATGCTCCTCGGACTAGGCACCGGCTCGACCGTCGAGTACCTGCTGCCCGCGCTGGCCGAGCGGGGTTTCAACGTGACCTGTGTGTCGACCTCGCCGCGAACCGAAGACTTGGCGCGCTCGCTCGGCATTGACGTGCGCTCGTTTGTCGGCACCTCGGCGCCGGCCCGACTTGACCTTGCCATCGATGGTGCCGATCAAGTCGATCCATCCGGCTGGCTGGTCAAGGGTGGCGGCGCGGCACACACGCGTGAGAAGCGAGTCGCTGCGGCCGCGGACGAATTCGTGGTCATCGTGTCGGCAAACAAGGTGGTCGAACGCATCGCAGCGCCAATTCCATTGGAACTACTCGACTTTGGACTCGCAGCCACGCTGCACGATCTCGGCGACGTGCGACTGCGTGACGTGCCGCGTAGCCCCGACGGCGGCGTTATCGCCGACTACTTCGGCGATGTCTCAGATCTTCCGACGCTCGCTGCCCGCCTCGATTCCATGCCAGGCGTCATCGAACATGGATTGTTTTCTCCGAGTCTCGTGAGTTACGTCGTCATCGCCGGCGACCGCGCCGTTGACCATCGCAAAGTCGGCCGACCGTCCGCATAAAGCCGGCCCGGCTGTTGCGGTGCACGCGACCTACAACGGGAATCCATGCTCAACGGTCGCCAACACATAGGTCGCTTCACACGCAGCCAACTCCGCTTCAGAGAAGTGACCGGTGGCAACGCCGACGGAATCGGCGCCGACCGCTTGCGCGGCCGCAATGTCGCGTGGAGTGTCGCCGACGACGAGAACTTCCCGCGGGGACACCTCACGGGCAAGCAGTCGACCTGCTCGCTCAATTGCCTTGCGGGTGAGCATCGATCGATCTGCGGAGTCAGACCCGTAGCCGCCAAACGCAAAGTACTTGTTGAGATGTCCGCGTTCGAGTTTCAGGTGCGCGGCTCCCGCGACATTCCCCGTGGTGATGCCGAGCAAGAACCCTGCATCGCCTAGGCGTTCGAGTAATTCTGGAACACCTGGCATGACCCGGTACGTCGTCGACTCGCGCAAGGTGTCGTCGATGAACGTCAGGTAGTTGGTGACAAGCGTGTTGATCTCGATCTCGGACGGTTCTCGATGGAGCACACCGATGAAGGTGCGCCGACATACCTCATAGTCAGGCCAGCCGTCTTCGGTGTAGTCACTGATATCAGCGGAGATTCCGTAGAGCTTCTCGAACGCCAACTGCCACGCCTTCGCACCTGCCCCGCCGGTTGTGAGCAGAGTTCCATCAATGTCGAAGACCACCACCGTGTAGGCGGCGCCGTCGGGACCCGCGTGGTTTGTGTCCTGTCGCTGACTACTCATGTCCCGCGCGCCGCCTCATCTACAAAGAGCACTTGCTCTGCCGTCGCTACACGTGCCGCGGGGATGCTCACGTCATGTTGGACGAGTCGCTGCAACGCGTCGACTTTGTCGGCACCAGAGATCAGCCACACAACTTCGCGAGCAGCGTCGATAGCCGGGAAGGTGAGCGTCATGCGGCGGTGACCCATGTAAGGCAACGTCACGCCGACTGCTGCGTCCGTCACCTCGAGGACGGGATCGCCGGGGACGAGCGATGCCGTGTGGCCATCAGGGCCGAGTCCGAGATGGACGAGATCAAGCTGAGACGGCAAGTCGGCAGCGTACGAACCGGCGGACGCGATGGGGTCGTCGGCTGTTACTGGCATCGCGTAGACACGCACGCCTTCGGGCAGCGCAGCGAGCAAGTGCGTGAGGTTGCGATCAGGGTCGCCGTCTGGAGCGATGCGCTCATCGACCTGGTAGATGACGACGTCATCCCAGGGAACCTCTTCGTTCGCGAGTTCGGCAAACATCGCCCACGGGGTCTTCCCGCCGCTCACAGCGAAAGTGAACCGTCCGCTTTCGGCGACTCTGGCGCGCGCGCGAGCCGCGACAAACTCTGCCGCGCGACGTGCGAGATGCGTCGGGTCATCGACGACCTCTGTGGTCAGCGACATCGTCAGGCCTTCTTCTCATCGTGTCCCCCGAACTGCTTGCGCATCGCCGACAAGATTTTGTTGGCGAAGTCGTCATCGCCGCGCGAGGCGAAGCGCGAATACAAGGCAGTCGTGAGCACGGGCGTCGGCACGCCTTCGTCGATGGCGGCGATCGCCGTCCATCGGCCCTCGCCGGAATCGCTCACGCGCCCTTCGAACTCGTCCAACGTCGGACTGTCGACAAGGGCGGCCGCGGTGAGGTCGAGAAGCCAGGAACCCACGACGCTGCCACGTCGCCACACCTCGGCGACTGCTGGAATGTCGAGGTTGTATTGGTAGAACTCCGGATGGTCGAGGGGCGCGGTTTCGGCGTCCTTGTCGCGAGCGACGCCGCCGGCGTTGGCATTACGCAAGACGTTCAGGCCTTCGGCGTACGCGGCCATGAGCCCGTACTCGATGCCGTTGTGCACCATCTTCACGAAGTGACCGGCTCCGTTGGGACCACAGTGCAAGTACCCGTTCTCTGCCATGTCGACGGCGCCCTCTCGCCCTGGCGTCCGCGGTGCTGCATCGACGCCAGGTGCGATAGTCGCGAAGATCGGTTCGAGGTGCGCGAACACGTGGTTCTCGGCACCAATCATGAGACAGAAACCGCGCTCTAGCCCGAACACACCGCCACTGGTGCCGACATCAACGAAATGAATACCCTTAGCAGCCAAAGCATGCGCCCGGCGAATGTCATCGCGGTAGTACGAATTGCCGCCATCGATGATGATGTCGTCCTTCTCGAATCGCGCGGCCAATTCATTGATCGTCGATTCGGTGATGTCACCCGCGGGCACCATGACCCACGCGGCACGTGGCGCCGATAGGGCAGCCGTGAACTCGTCGAGCGTCGTGGTGCCAACGGCACCTTCAGCCGCCAAGGTCGCAACGGCTGTCGGGTTGACGTCGTAGACGACGACTTCGTGCCCGTCGCGCATGAGTCGCCGCGTCAAGTTGGCGCCCATTCGTCCGAGTCCAACCATTCCCAATTGCATGGCGTCTCCTCAATTTCGCGCCCCACTCTTGGAGGCGCCAACGATGACAGCGTGGGCACAAACCTAGTGGAGCCGCTAGCCTCCATGACGTCTGCAGCCGCAACGGGGGCTGTCGACGCGCCATGCCCGGACGGACGGACGGGCCGACCCCCTAGCACTCGAAAGGCGCATCGTGACGGAGGCAAAGGCGGACGTTCTCGTCATCTTCGGAATCACCGGCGACCTCGCTAAGAAGATGACCTTCCGGGCGCTGTATCGACTTGAGCGCCGGAATCTCCTGACAGTGCCTATCGTCGGGGTCGCACTTGACGACTGGACCGTCGAGCACTTGCGTGATCACGCCCGCGATGCGATTTCGGCGAGTGGCGAAGACGTCGAAGAGGCCATTTTCGAGCGACTGGCCCAGCGACTCAGTTACGTCAGTGGCGATTACGGCGACGAGTCAACGTACGAGGCCGTTGCGGCTGCACTCAACCACTTCAACGCACCCATGTTCTACCTCGAGATTCCGCCTTTCCTGTTTGCGCGCGTCGTGCACGGCCTCGCCGATCACGGCCTAACCAAGACGGCACGTTTTGTTATCGAGAAGCCGTTCGGTCACGACCTAGCCAGCGCCCGCGCACTTAACGCTGACCTGCTCGGTGTGCTGCAAGAAGACCAGATCTTCCGCATCGATCACTTCCTTGGCAAGCAACCGTCAGCCGACATCTTGTACCTACGCTTCGCCAACTCGATTCTCGAGCCAATTTGGAACCGCGATCTTGTCGAGTCCGTCCAGATCACAATGGCTGAGAACTTTGGCGTCGAAGATCGTGGTCATTTCTACGATCCGGTCGGGGCGCTGCGCGATGTCGTCCAAAATCACTTGCTGCAACTGCTCGCCCTGCTCACAATGGAGCCACCTTCGGCGCGTGGTGCGGATGCGCTGCAAGACAAGCGGGTCGACGTCTTCCGGGCAATTCCCGATGCGGACGTCCGGCGTTACGTTCGTGGCCAGTACAACGGCTACCTGGACGTACCTGGCGTTGCACCGAATTCGACAACCGAAACCTTCACAGCACTCCGACTCGAAATCGACAACTGGCGTTGGGCCGGGGTCCCGTTCTTCATCAGGGCCGGCAAGGCCATGGCGACGACGGTGACGGAGATACGCGTCATCTTCAAGCGTCCGCCAAAGATCGCGTTCGCCGGTACCGTCAACCCGGCCGCCGATCACTTCATCATCCGCATCGAACCGCACGCCGGAGCGCGACTGCGCCTACAGGCCAAAGATCTGGAAGGCGTGCAATCGCGTTCGGTGTCGCTCGACCTGGACTTCACGCAAGAGATCGGCATGCCACCTGAGCCTTATGAACGACTGTTGTATAACGCCCTTCTTGGCCAACGCGAGTTGTTCAGTCGCTCTGATCTCATCGACGAAACGTGGCGGATCGTGCAGCCACTCCTCGACATGCCACCCGCCGTCGAGCCGTACGAGCGCGGTTCGTGGGGTCCAGCCAGTGCAACTCGCATGGTGGCCGGATTCCCGGCCTGGAACGACCCGTGGTTGCCCGGTATGGCCTAATGTCGCAGCACTACCCGCCCGGATGCACCCAGACATCGCCGGGCAGCGCGGCAGGCATCGAGTCGTTATCAAGTGACGTGAACACCGGTTCGCGTCCGGCCTTGCGTGCCGCTTCGTAGTCACGAAGTGCGCCGCGCGCCCACTTGAAGAGCAACAAAATGGCAGTGAGATTGACGATGGCCATGAGAGCCATCGACACGTCTGCCAACGCCCACACGGCTTCGAGAGCAATGACCGCACCGAGCCCGACCGACACAAGGACGATGACGCGAAAGATCGTCAGCACAACCTTGTTTGCCTTGAGGAAGAAGAGGTTCACTTCGGCGTAGTAGTAATTTCCGAGGACGGACGAAAAGGCGAATCCGACGATGAGGATCGTCATGACCCATGTCGACCACGATCCGAGTTGTTCGGTCACCGCGGCTTGCGCGAGCGCGGCGCCATTGAGGTCAGTGGACTTTCCTGGTGTGTAGATCGCGGGTCCCGAAAACAGAATGATGAACGCCGTGGCCGAACACACGACGATGGTGTCCACGAAGACACCAAAGCTCTGGACGAGACCCTGCTTAACCGGGTGGTCGGTGGTTGCCGTGGCTGCTGCGTTTGGCGCGCTGCCCATTCCAGCTTCGTTAGAGAACAGGCCGCGCTTCGTGCCGTTGAGGATCGCCGCGGTGACTCCACCCGCGACGCCAGCCAACGCCGGGTCAAGCCCGAACGCTGACTTGAAGATCTCGTTGAAAACAGTCGGGATGTCGTTGAAGTTCAACACGATGATGGTCACTGCAAGCAGCACGTAGATCAAGGCGAAGATCGGCATAACGAATTCCGAGATCTTTGCGATGCGCCGCACCCCACCGAACACCACGGGTGCGGTGAGTATGACGAGAATGACTGCGGTCCACGTTTTGTTGACGGTGTGGGCGCTGTGCAACACGTCCGCGATCGTGTTGGTCTGCACCATGCTGAACGCAACACCAAAAGCGAAGATGAGCAACACCGCAAAGACGATGCCGCCAGCACGCGACTTCAACCCAGTCTGGATGTAGTAAGCCGGGCCGCCACGGAAACTTCCGTCCGCAGAACGCACTTTGAACAATTGCGCCAAGGTCGCTTCCACGAAACCAGTGGACATACCGAGCAGTCCGACAACCCACATCCAGAAGACGGCTCCAGGCCCACCTAGAACCAACGCGATCGAGACGCCCGCGATATTGCCCGTGCCTACGCGCGACGCCAGTCCGACAGCAAAGGCCTGAAACGACGAGATCCCGCCTTCACTGCCACCACGCGAACCACGCAACGTGCGCAGCATCGCCGGGAACATCCGAAACTGCACGAATCGGGTCGAAATCGTGAAGTACAACCCCGCGCCGACAAGCAAGTAGATGAGGATGTAGTTCCACAGCAACTTGCTGACTGGGTCAATGAGGTTCTGTTGGATGAAGTCCACGGGTCCTCCCGCAGCCGATGATGGCAGCGAAAGCCGACCGATGTCGCAAGACGGCCGAAGACGCGCCGGTTAGGGATTCGCGTCGATGAGGGCTTGCAGTCGCGTCGTGTCGGCAGCGGTCCACGTCGGCGGCGGGACGACGTCCGCCCAGTACCCCACCATTTCGCTGGCGTAGTTGTGTCCGTGTCCCTGTGGCACAACCGTGCCGAAGAATTGGTCAACGGTGACCTGCAGGAAGGTGACAACGGGATACCAGTGCATCGCCGCCGACACGTCCGGTCCGCGAGGTTCGGTGAGCCAGTCGGGTTCACGGGTGAGCAGGTTCGGACTCCACCACACAACGGGGTCGCTTGCGTGTTGCGCGAACAAGATGTGCGGACTCGTCCACGGACCGCTCGGATTCGCAGCGTCAGATGGCTTTGATGCAAAGCGGACGGTTTGGCCGCCGCCGTAGATCGGTTGCCATTCCGGACTGCCCGCGTCGCGTTTCGCGGTGATGTTGCCCCAGGGCTGTGCGAAGTTCGGCGTACCGATGAGCAGTGCACCGTCAGTGCGTGCAGCCATATCGGCCGCACTTGCAAAGGCGGACTGCGCGGCGAAAGAACCCAAACTCAAGCCGTACACGATGAGTTTCGGTCGATGATTCGCAGGCAAACTGGCCCACTTGGCATGGACGGCTTCGAACAGTGCCTGCCCGGCGTCGGTCGCCCGTTCCTTATCGACGAGGAATGAGATCCAACTCGGCAAGTACGAGTACTGAATCGTGGCGATCGCGGTGTCGCCGTTCCACATGTACTCGATCGAGTCGACAGCTTGCGGCTCAAGCCAACCCGTTCCTGTCGCGCCAGCAACAACGAGGACCTTACGGTCGAAGGCACCCGTCCGTTCAAGCTCGCGGACCGCCAAGGCTGCCCGCTGCTGTGCGGTAGGCGCCGTATCTAGTCCGACATACACGCGAATCGGTTCCATTGCGGGCTGGCCCGAAAATTGCTGCAGTTGCGCGGGCGTGGGTCCGCTGCCAACGAAACTTCGCCCTTGCACGCCTAAGGTCGACCAGGCGGCCAACGACGCGGGACTGCCGGACCTTTCCGGATTCGTTGGCTGTGTAATGCCGGGAGCCGTTCCGGCGTTGGTGCCGCGATAGATGTTGTCGGCGATCGACACGAAGCCGTTGAACAGCAAGCCTGCAGCTAGCCAGTACAAGACCAGCGCGACGATGACGAAGCCCAAGCCGCGTGCCAGCCACCTCGGCATGACGCGGTTCAACAGTGTGTCGAGTTTGCGGGTAATCCAACGGACGCCGCGGGCTACGTAGAGCACGACGAGGAAAACAATGAGGGCAACGACAGCACCAAGAAGGACGCCGGATTCATGTTGCGCTTCGCCCATAAGGCGATCGGCTTCGCGTTGCCACAGGGCACCCGCCACGAGTCCAGCGACGATGATGAGCGGTCCGCCGATCGCAGCGCTGCGCCAGGCCACCGACTTTGCATGCGCGGACGGATCGGGAACGCCGATCTTGCGTGCCAACCACCGCAATGCAACCCCGACGCCGTAACCAACAACAGCGCTCACGCCAGCGATGAAGCCCAGGTAGAACCCAGGTCGTGGTAGCAGCGACGGCGTGAGCGCCAACACGAAACCGATAAGGCCGCCAACAACGCCGGCCCAGTTCAGCCGCAGCGTCCGGGCAACCCACGGGCGCTTGACGACGGCAACTACGTCACTCAACGGCGTCTGCTGAAGACGAACCCAGCGACACCTAGAACGACGACGCCAGCCACAACAACGATGGCGACCGTCTTGATGGTGCCCTTCGACTTCTCGACCGTCTGCGTCAAACGGTCAGCAGAATCGAGAACCTTCTGCGCCGCAGTAACGGCCGACTGCAACTGCGCCAAGTGGACCTGCGCTTGCTCGATAACCACGGAGGCTTCAGACATGGCCCCATAGTGGCATGTCGCACAGGCCTACGCAGTGGCTTGCGAACCTTGGGGCTTACGACGCAACCCCACGGCCAACAACACAAGGCCAACAAGGGCCCAAACGGCTAACACCGTGAGCGGCATCGCGACCCGCGCGCCGTTGAAAAAGGCGACGGCACGGAGTCCGACGCTACCTGCACCTGGGGGAACGAACTGCCCGATCGCACCCCAGGGCGTCGGCAGCAGTTCCGGCGCGGACGTCGCCCCAGAGAAGGGATAACCGAAGAAGAAGATGATCGCTGCAGCAACACCAATGCCTGGCAGGCCCAACACCGCGCCGAGTCCGGCGGTCGGCGCGGTGACGGCAAGGACGAGCAAAGCGATGAAGGCTGCATTGCCGAACCACGAGCCGTTGAGTCCGCCGAGAATCGACTGCATCACGGTTGTCGCGCCAAGACCAGCCAAGACTGCAAAGACAACGACTCCCACTATGCGAATACGTGCGTCTTTGATGAGCAACGTGAAGATGACGCCGATGACGATGCTGGTAATGACAAGTGGAATGAGACCTGTCGTAGGCACAACACCGTGCGGATCGTGCACGGGATTCGGCGCCAAGTCCGTCACTGTGACCGTCGTCGTCGGAGTGCGCGATGTGATGGCGTGCGGAATGGCTTGCGCGAGAAGTGCGGCCACGGACGGACTCGCTGCGGATGCTGTGTAGAGCGTGACTCCGGTCTGCGAGAACACCACCGCGCCGTACGCCAGGCGTCCTGTCACTGCTTGCTGGGCCGCTGTTGACGTCTGGTACGTCGTGAAGCTAAAGCCACCAGGCTGGGCAGCAGCGACACCTTGCGTGAAGCCAGCGACCGCGGCGGGCGGGCCGACCACGGCGAGGGGCAAGTTATGCGGCGTGGCGCGAGAACTGGGCCAGGCAAAGATGAAGACGAGAATGGCCTGCACGATGACGACGGCCACCACAATTCCGGCGACCTTGCGTAGCGCTCCAGCCGCCGGGGCGGTCTCTTGTGACGCCATCTCTCACTCCTCTACAGAACGCTCATTCCGGTTAGTCAGGATGGCAAGGGGCCGCATCCCTGTCAAGAACGATCATTCTGTTTAGACTGAGTCATGCCTCGAGTGAGTGAGCAATATCGACTCGCCAAGCGCGACCACATTTTGGCCGCCGCCCGCACCTGCTTCGCGCGCAACGGCTTCCATCAAACTTCGATGACCGACCTGCTCGCCGAAGCCGACATGTCAGCCGGGGCGTTTTACGGCTACTTCAAGAGCAAGAACGAGGTCATCACGGCGATCGCCGAGCAGGTCATGGATGCGTTCGCGTCCGAGGTCGCCACTCTCTTGGCCGAAACGCCAGCGCCCGGCATTGACGACGTCATGATCCGCATGCTCGGCGTCGTCGATCACCTTGCGCCGACGTACGGAAAACTCGGCCTGCAGGTATGGGGCGAGGCGCAACGCAACAACGAGCTTGCTCACATCGCCCGCGAGCGCATGCTCGTCTTCCAGGAAGTCTTGGGAGGTTTGGCAGCCCGCGCTCAGGCCGACGGCCAGTTGCCAGCGGATGTCGATGCGGCCACTGCCGGGAAGCTGGTCCTAGCCGTCTTGCTCGGATACCTCGTCCAACGACTAGTCGTCGGAGACATGAACTCGCAACAACTCGGCGCAACGATTGCGGCACTTTCCGTACCGCTCGCATCGGGCGGCGTGGCGCGAAGTTAACTCGGACGAGTCAGTTGTGCAACCTCGTCATCGGTGAAAAGTCGAGACCGGGTGATGAATCGCTGCCCGGTAGGCGCTTCCAATGAGAAGCCCGCGCCGCGTCCGGGGACGACATCAAACGTGAGATGCGTGTGGCTCCAGTATTCGAACTGCGCGCGACCCATCCACACTTCAACTGGCTCCGCAGCGCCAATATCAATCGTGCCAAGGAAGACGTCCGCACCGCCTGTAATGAATTCTCCGGCGGGATAACACATCGGTGAACTGCCGTCACAACATCCACCGGACTGGTGAAACATCAATGGACCGTGCTGGTCCCGGAGGCTGCGGAGTAGTTCCGCAGCCTCCGGGGTGACAGCCACGCGGCTGACGTCGAGAGTCACGCTGGGCCGTCCGATTCTGCCTAGAAGAAGCCGAGCTTCTGCGGGCTGTACGACACCAACAAGTTCTTCGTCTGCTGGTAGTGGTCAAGCATCATTCGGTGGGTTTCGCGTCCAACGCCAGAACCCTTGTAGCCACCGAACGCGGCGTGCGCGGGGTAAGCGTGGTAGCAGTTGGTCCACACGCGGCCGGCTTGAATCGTGCGGCCGGCTCGGTATGCCGTGTTCATGTCGCGGGACCACACACCTGCACCGAGTCCGTACAAAGTGTCGTTGGCGATCTTCATAGCGTCGTCGAAGTGGTCGAACTTTGTCACCGACACGACTGGGCCGAAGATCTCTTCTTGGAAGATGCGCATCGAGTTGTCACCCTCAAAGATGGTCGGCTCGACGTAGTAGCCACCGGACAAGTCACCACCGAGGTCCGACCGGACGCCACCCGTGATCAGCTTGGCGCCTTCCTGCTTGCCAATGTCGATGTAAGACAGGATCTTCTCGAGTTGGTCATTGCTTGCTTGCGCACCGATCATCGTCTCGGTGTCGAGCGGGTTTCCTTGCTTGATGGCCTTCGTTCGCGCCGTCGC
>Ga0075017_100002527_pt1 | contig 11449 bp, 15 predicted proteins | sample AleBraG_ABR_2012_FD_71475 | JGI IMG/M metagenome (GOLD analysis project Ga0075017, IMG submission 71475) | Freshwater sediment microbial communities in response to fracking from Pennsylvania, USA - Alex Branch Run_MetaG_ABR_2012 | ecosystem: Environmental > Aquatic > Freshwater > Creek >...
GCGCTCGGCGTCGTCGGCACCGCCCATGCCGCCACCTCGACCCCGTCACCCTCACCCTCCGGTAGCGGGAACACGCCGGGCTACGGCGCCACCGGCCCGGCACCCGGCCAGGCTCCGGGTCGTCCCGGGGGCATGGGCTGGGGCATGGGCGGACCCGGTGCCCGCATTCACGACGGCATCGGCGGCGTGGGGATCCACGGCTCGTTCGTGACGCCCAAGCAGAGCGGCGGCTACCAGACCGTTGACACCCAGGACGGCACCGTCACGGGCGTCTCCTCGACCTCCATCACCGTGAAGAGCGTCGATGGGTTCACCCAGTCCTACGTCGTCGACGCCACCACCCTCGTCGACGCGCAGCGCGACGGCATCGGCTCGGTGAAGACCGGCGACGAGGTCTCGGTTGTGGCGACTGTCTCGGACAGCACCCGCAGCGCGATCCGGATCGAGGACCGAACGCAGGTCGGCGGCATGAAGGGCCGGTTCGGCCCGCCCGACGGACGGCACCCGGCCTGGCCGAACGGCCAGGGCGGGAACGGCACGGGCGCCACCGGGCAGAGCGGCCCGACCGGCGCCGGCACGCCGAGCTCCAGTGGCACCGCCTGACCGCTCGCACCCAGACCAGGACGCCCTCGGACTCCCCCCGAACCGAGGGCGTCCTGCTGGCGCTCAGGACTCCTGCGGGCCGAGGACGGCCCACACCCTCAGCACCTGCAGCGGCAGTCGCGCCCAGGCGACGAGAGCCTTCGGCGAGCTCGCGCCGAGCGCCCGGGTCGCGCGCACCGCGAAGACGAGGTTGGCGGGCCACACAGCGAGCAGGGTCGCCGCGCTCGCCGGGCCCGCCCACTCGCGACCCGTGACGAGCCCGTAGGCGCAGGCGACCTCGACCGCGCCAGCCACGGCGTTGACCGCCCGCGGCGCGGGCACGGACTCGGGCAGGAACTCCTCGAACGCCGCAGGGCGAATGAGGTGGAGGACGCCCGACGAGGCGAACAACCCGGCCACGGTCAGCGCCACGACCTCGCGCGAGGTGCGACGCATCGTGCTCCCTAGAGGTAGAGGCCGGAGTGGCCGTCGCTCACACGCTCGGACGCGACGGCGTGGACGTCGCGCTCGCGCAGCAGGACGTACTCCGTCGCCTGCAGCTCGACCTCCGGGTGGTTCTCCGGGTCGAAGAGCACCTGGTCGCCGACCTCGATCGTGCGGACGTTCGGGCCGGTGGCCACGACGCGGGACCAGGCCAGCCGGCGACCCACCTGGGCCGTCGCAGGGATGAGGATGCCCCCGCTGGAACGACGGTCGCCCTCGCCGTCGTCGACGCGCACGAGGACGCGGTCGTGCAGCAGCTTGATGGGCACGGAGCCGTCGGGCAGCGGGGTCGTGTCGGGGTGGGCCACGGCGCCGAGGCTACGACGCGAGCGGCTCACCAGCCCCAGGAACCGACCGAGCCCTTGAACGGGCCGACCACCGCGGAGGTGACCCAACCACCGTAAAAGCCGCCCTCCTGCGGGCGCACCGCCTCGGCGTCGACGGTGCAGCGGTCCATGCGGCCGGGGTAGACGGCGACGTGGTCGACCAACGCGGCGAACGCAGGGTAGGGCGTCGGGTAGGTCCAGGCCGCGGCGCGCTCAACGTTCTCGCCGGCCACCACGTCGAGGTAGGTCGCCGTGCCCTTCCACTCGCAGAAGCTCGACCCTTCCCCGGGACGCAGGACGCCGTCGGCCCAGTCGCCGCGCGGCAGGTACCAGGTCGGTGGGTGCGAGGTCTCTAGCACCTGAAGCCCACGGGTCGTTCGGCACACCTCGCGGCCCGCGAGCTCGACCACGACGAGGGCGGACGAGGCCCGCAGCGCGGGAGGTCGGGGGTAGTCCCAGACCGACTCCTGACCCGGGCCCGGCACTTCGGGCACGACGCCACGGGGCGGGCGGGGCACGGGTGCGTCAGCCGCGACGACGACGAACGACCACACCGAGCCCGACGACCGCGACGACGACGCCGACGGCCACGAGCACTCGGTCGGGCTTCACGCCGCCATACTCGTCGACGAAAACGCCCTTGAGCTTGTCGACCTGCCGCTGCGCGACGTTCTTGGGCTTGACGTACTCCTGCAGGTCGTCCAGTCGGCCGGCGAGGCGCTGGCGGGTGGCCTCGAGCTCGGCCTCGATCTCGTCCATGGAGCGCGGCGCCGCGGGCGCGTCGGTGTCGGCCTTCGCGTCGACCTTGCCCGCCACGGCGCCGGTGACCTTCGTCGACACATCCTTGGCGGAGTCAGCAGCCTTGGACGTCTCGGCCTTCGCGGAGTCCGCAGCCTTCGCCGTCTCGGCCTTCGCGGAGTCCGCGGCCTTGGACGTCTCGGCCTTCGCGGAGTCCGCAGCCGTCGCCGTCTCGACCTTCGCGGAGTCCGCAGCCTTCGCCGTCTCGACCTTCGCCGAGTCCGCAGCCGTGGGCTTGTCGGCGGCGGAGTCGAGGGCTGCGGCGGCCTGGTCGCTCATGGGGGCATCGGTCACGGGCGTGAGCCTACGCCGGGGCACGCAGGAACGGCGACCGGGACCGTCGGATCCGCGCTCGGTGCCGGCGACGGTGGCCTCACCCGCTGGTGGTGCGCGCGGTCTCGACCTCGGCGTCGTCGTGGCCGTGCCCGTCCTCGTGGATGCTGCCGTCTTCGTGCACGTGCGTCTGCGCCGGGAGACCGTCGGCTTCGGGGCAGTCCTCGGCGTCAACCTCGGTGCCGTAGGCCGGGCGGACCGGCTTGAGGTTCTGGGACCACTTGTGCTCGATCGAGCCGACGTGCCACACCACGACGGCGACGAGCCAGGTGAGGACGAAGACGCCCACGATGACGAAGCCGACGTTGTTGAGGTCGACGCCGCCGATGGCTGCGAGCGGGCCCGAGGTGATGCCCAGCTTCTGGGTGAAGATCGAGAGGATCTCGATGACGCCGATCACGAGGGCGACCGCGACGGACAGCCCGGTGATGACGATGTTGTAGTAGATCTTGCGCACCGGCTGGGAGAAGGCCCACCCGTAGGCGAAGATCATGAAAACGCCGTCGATCGAGTCGAGCAGGCTCATGCCGGCTGCGAACAGGACCGGCAGGCAGAGGATCGCGTACCAGGGCAGCGAGAACGCCGCTGCGCCGCCGGCGAGGACCAGCAGTGACACCTCGGTGGCCGTGTCGAAGCCGAGGCCGAAGAGCAGCCCGACGGGGTACATGTGCCGAGGCTTGCGCACCGCCTTGGTGACGCCACCGAGGATGCGGTTCATGAAGCCGCGCTGCGAGAGGTGGTGGTCGAGCTCGACCTCGTCGAAGTCGCCGTCGCGCATCCCCAGGAAGACCTGCCAGATCTTGGCGAGGACGACGAGGTTGAGGATGCCGATGAGGATAAGGAACGTCCCGGAGACGCTCGTGCCGATGAGCCCGAGGGTGTTCTGCAGCGTGGAGTCGCCGTTCTCGACCTGGCCCACGAGCGACTTCACGCCGATGCTGAGCAGGAAGCACAGCCCGAACACGACGCTCGAGTGGCCGAGAGAGAACCAGAAGCCCACCGACACCGGCTTTTGGCCGTCGGTGAGCAGCTTGCGCGTCGTGTTGTCGATGGCGGCGATGTGGTCGGCGTCGAACGCGTGGCGCATCCCGAGGGTGTAGGCCGTGATGCCGAGGCCGATGCCGAAGACACCGGAGGTCCCGAGCTTCAGCCCCTGCGGCGCGACGATTCCGATGAGGGTGCCCCAGCCAAGGACGTGCAGGAAGAGCACGAAGGCGGCCATCGCCCAGAGCACCGCCCACTCGCGCCGTCCGAGGGTGATCCGGCGGTTGGGGAGTGCCTCGTCGATCAGCGCCTGCTCGGCAGGGGTGACGATCGGCTGGGTGGTCATGCAGCGAAGGTTACTGCCAGATCTTTGCATCTGCGACTCGGAAGCGATTGGGTCGCTGACCTGCGAGGGCATCCCTCGGGTCGGGGGCCGTGCCGTGCCGCCCGGGTAGGGCACTAGCCTCGCGGTGATCCGCGGCCACCGCATCCTGGAGCGCCCATGTCCGAACCCACTGCCGTCCGTCTCGAGCCCGGCGACGTCGCCCCGGCCCTCGACCTGCCCGACGACGCCAGCGTCGTGCACACCTGGAAGTCCCACGCGGGCCGGCGGGTCGTGCTCTACGTCTACCCCGCGGCGATGACGCCCGGGTGCACCACCCAGGCCTGCGACTTCCGCGACTCCCTGGACTCCCTCAACGCCGCCGGCATCACCGTGCTCGGGCTGTCCCCCGACCCGCCGGAGAAGCTGGCGAAGTTCCGGGAGCGCGACGGTCTCACCTTCCCGCTGCTGTCCGACCCGGCGAAGTCCGTGCTCACCGCGTACGGCGCCTACGGCGAGAAGAAGCTCTACGGCAAGACGGTCGTCGGCGTAATCCGCTCGACCTTCGTCGTCGACGTCGACGCCCAGGGACATGCGACGATCGAGCGCGCGATGTACGCCGTCAAGGCGACCGGCCACGTGGCGAAGCTCCGCCGCGAGCTCGGGGTCTGACCGCCGCTACGCCTCGACGTGATGGCCGGACATGCCCCACCCGGCAGTGCCCCCGTCGACGTTGACGGTGTCGTAGCCCTGGGCGTTGAGCCATCCCACGACCTGGGCCGATCGGCCTCCCGAGTGGCAGATGACGTACACCGTGCGGTCCTTGGGGATGTCGTGCAGCCGCACCGGCACCACGGACATCGGGATCAGCTCGGCCGACGGCACGTGCCCGGCGGCGTACTCCGCGGGTTCGCGCACGTCGATGAGCGGGGTCGTGGGATCTTCGGCGAGGACAGCGGCGAGCTCGGAGACGCTGACGGCGGGGACGGATGAGAACACGGGAGCTCCTGAGAGGACGTCGTCGGACGGGGCGGCGCCAGGTCAGGCGAGGGACAGGAACAGCTTCTCGAGCCGCCCGCGGTCCATCGGCGGCGCCTCGCCCCTGTGCTCGGCCTCGATGCACGCCGTGAGCCCGCACGACACGATCGTGAAGGCGGCCCGGTCGACGGCCTTCGACGCCGCCGAGAGCTGGGTCACGATATCCTCGCAGTCGCGACCGGCCTCGATCATGGCCAGCACGCCGTCGATCTGTCCGCGCGCGCGGCGCAGCCGGGTCGCTACCGCGGCGGCCGACTCCTCGTCCATCTGCATGGCGTACTCCTGCGTCGTCATCTCGGTGCCCGTCACGACGTGACGCGCTCGCGGACAGAGTCCACCACGATCGGGGCCTCGGGGCGAGCGGCGCGCAGCGTCGCGAGACCGCCGTCGAGGCTTGCCGAGTCCAGACCGCGGGCGCTCAGCACGCGGTGGGCGAGGTAGGACCGGAACCCGCTGGCGCACAGCACGCGGACCGGGCGGCCCGCCGCCACCGCGACGACCTCGTCGATCCGGTCGCGCAGGTCGGTGTGCGCGACGTTCAGCGACCCGGGCAGGTGACCGACCTCGAACTCGTGGGCGGAGCGCACGTCGAGGAGCAGGACCGAACCGTCGAGGACCGAGTCGAGGTCCGCCGCGGACCACGTCGTGAGCAGTCCGTCGAGTACGTTCTGCGCCAGGAAGCCGGCCATGTTGACCGCGTCCTTCGCACTGCCGAAGGGCGGCGCGTAGGCCAGCTCGAGCTCCGCGAGGTCGTCGACCCCCATGCCCGCCCGCAGTGCGGTGGCGAACACGTCGATGCGCTTGTCGACGCCCGCGCCGCCGACCGCCTGAGCACCGAGCAGGCGCCCGTCGGGGGCGAACACGATCGCGAGGTGGACGGTCTCGGCACCCGGGTAGTAGCCCGCGTGGTTGTTCGGGTGCAGGTGCACCACATGGTGCTCGACGCCGGCGGCAGTGAGCCGGCGAGAGGTCGGGCCTGTGACGGCGGCCGTGAGCCCGAAGACGCGGACGATCGCGGTACCGAGGACGGGGCTCGACGCGACCGGGCGCCCCATGATCGCGTCGGCCGCGATGCGGCCCTGACGGTTGGCGGGGCCGGCCAGCGGCACCACCCCGGGTGCTCCCGTGACGAGGTCGGTGACCTGGGTGGCGTCCCCGACGGCCCAGATGCAGGGGTCACTGGTCTGCTGCGAGGGGCTGACGACGACGGCACCCGCGGGCGAGAGCTCGAGCCCCGCAGCGCGTGCGAGCGCGGTCGAGGGCCGCACTCCGACCCCGAGCAGCACGACGTCGGCACCGATGCGCTCGCCGTCGGAGAGCACGACGTCGACGGCGTGGTCCGAGCGCGAGTCCTCGACCGCCATGAGGCTCGTGCCGGTCCGCACGTCGATGTCGTGCGCGCGCAGCTCGGCCTCGACCAGGGAGGCCATGTCGGCGTCGATCGCAGGGAGCACCTGCGGGGCGAGCTCGAGCAGGGTCACGCGCAGCCCGCGCTGGCGGAACGCCTCGACGGTCTCGAGGCCGATGAAGCCGGCACCGACGACCACGGCGGTTTGCGCCCCGGCGTCGAGCAGCGCGCGCAGCGCGTCGGCGTCCGGGACATTGCGCAGGGTGCGCACCTCGGGTCGGTCGAGCCCCGGGAGCGGCGGCACGATGGGCTCGGCACCGGTGGCGAGCACGAGGGCGTCGTAGCCGAGCACGTCGTGGGTCCCGGTCGTGAGGTCGTGGACGACGACAGTGCGGGCGTCGCGGTCGATTGAGGTCACCTCGTGGCGGGTGCGGACGTCGAGGTCGAGCGAGGCGTGCAGCGACTCGGGGGTGTGGAGCAGGAGCGACGAGCGGTTCTGGATCTCCCCGCCCACGTGGTAGGGCAGCCCGCAGTTGGCGAAGCTGACGTCGGGTCCTCGCTCGAGGACGACGATCTCGGCGTGCTCGCTGAGTCGTCGCAGCCGCGCGGCCGCCGACATCCCGCCGGCGACCCCGCCGACGACGACGATCCGCTTCACGTCCGGGCTCTCGTGGTCCAGGCTCATGGACTCAGTATGCCATATACCCCCCGGGGTATCGCTCCGAGTATCCGTGAGCCTGCTCACCCGGGCGCATGGGAGGCTCGCCGGGTGCGCCGCTCCTGGCTGACCCGCAACCTCGTCATCCTCACGCTGGTGTCGCTCACCCAGGACGCCGCGAGCGAGTTGCTCTACCCGCTGCTCCCGCTGTTCGTCACCGGCGTCCTGGCCGCGCCCCCCGTCGTCCTCGGGCTGGTCGAGGGCTCCGCGGAGGCCTCGGCCGGGATCTCCAAGTACGTCGCCGGCCGGTGGTCGGACTCCCGCTCGCGCCGCCCTTTCGTGACAGCCGGGTACGGCCTCGCCGCGCTCGGCAAGGTGCTCGTGGCGGCCGCGTGGGTGTGGCCGGTTGTCCTCGTCGGCCGCGTGGTCGACCGGCTGGGCAAGGGCGTGCGGTCGGCTCCGCGCGACGCACTGATCGCAGCGTCGGTCCCCCGGTCCGACCTCGGGCGCGCCTTCGGGTTCCACCGCACCGGCGACACGCTCGGCGCCGTCATCGGCCCGCTGATCGCGCTCGCGGGGCTCGCGCTCCTCGACGGCGACGTGCGCGCGGTGATGTGGTGGGCCGTCGTCCCCGCCGTGCTCTCCACGCTGCTCACGTTCCTCGTCGTCGAGGAGCGTCGCGACCAGCCGGCCCCCGAGGTCGCCGACCGGCCGACCGAGATCGCGGCGGCGCTGCCGGCGAGCCCGCTGCCGCCGGAGTTCTGGCGGGTGACGGTCGTCCTCGTGGGGATCGCGGTCGTCAACTTCCCCGACGCCTTGCTGCTGCTGCGGGTCTCGGAGCTCGGCTTCACCACGACCCAGGTGGTGCTCGCCTACGTCGTCTACAACCTCGTCTACACGCTGGGGTCCTACCCCGCGGGCGCGTGGTCGGACCGCCTGCCGCGTCCGCTCGTCTACGGCGTCGGCCTGCTCGCCTTCGCGACGGCCTACACCGGGCTCGGTCTGGTCGGCCACGGCGGCTGGGTGTTCGTGCTGCTCGCGGTCTACGGCGTCTTCCCGGCGTTCACCGACGGCGTCGGCAAGGCGTGGATCTCCGCGCTCGTCACCGACGAGCACCGCGGCCGGGCGCAGGGGGTCTTCCAGTCGCTGACCAACGGCGCCGTGTTCCTCGCGGGGCTCTGGGCCGGGCTCACCTGGTCGCTCGGGCCCGGTCAGGGCGTCGTGCCGCTGCTGGTCTCCGGCATCGTCGGCCTGGTCGCCGGGCTCGTGCTGGTGATCGGTCGCCACCGCGTCACCGGCGCGGTGGTGCCGCTCGCCTAGTCTTGGTGGTGCGCGGACGTGGTGGAATTGGCAGACACGCAGGATTTAGGTTCCTGTGCTCTCGAGCATGCGGGTTCGACCCCCGCCGTCCGCACCGGGTCGTGGTCGGGCGCACACTTCTGCCATGGCCGACGTCGTGATCACGGACAACCGGGACTTCTGGCGCGTCGAGGCGCATGTCGAGGGGAAGGTCGCCGGGTTCGCGGCCTACCGCGACCGGCCGGGCAAGCGCGTCTTCACCCACACCGAGGTCGACCCGGCGTTCGAGGGGCAGGGCATCGGCGCGTCGATCGCGCGCGCGGCGCTCGACCAGGCCCGGGCCGACGGTGTCGGCGTCGTGCCGCTCTGCCCGTTCATCGAGGGCTGGATCGACAAGCACCCGGACTACGCCGACCTCGTGGTGGGCTGAGCCGCTCAGCCCACGTCCGTCACGCCGTCGACGAGCTCGACAGGCGCGCGCATGCGCCACGCGTCTGTGACGAGCTCGCGCAGCCGGTCGACGTCGACCCGCTCCAGCCGCAGCATCACCAGCGGCCAGCCGTCGTAGCCCGTGACCGTGAAGAACAGGTCCGGTTCGCCGAGCAGCAGTGCCCGCTTCTCCGCCTCGTCGCCAACGTAGAGGACCGCCACGTCGGTGCGGATCACCCGGCGCTCGCCTGCAGGACGCTCGGGGTAGGACCATACGAAACCCTTGTTCGCGACCCGGAAGTCGAAGCCCTCGCTCTCGATCTCCACGACGTGCGGGAGCGCGAGCGCGATGCGGCGCACGTCGTCGGCGTCGGCCATGACGTCCACCTCCCCTGTCGCCCGCTGCGCCGGTCCAGGCTAGGCCGCGGCACCGACGGGTCAATCCTCGGGCAACAGGTCGCGCAGCACCGGGACGAGCGCGCGCAGCGCGTTGCCACGGTGGCTGATCGCGTCCTTCTCGTCGCCGGTCATCTCCGCGCTCGTGCGGGTCTCGCCGTCCGGCACGAAGATCGGGTCGTAACCGAAGCCGTGGGAGCCGCGGGGCGAGCGGACGAGGTGCCCGCGCATCTCGCCGCCGACCGTGGCCTCACGACCGTCGGGCAGCACCAGCGCCACGGCGCAGCGGAACTGCGCACCGAGCCGGTCGTCGGGGGTGTCGCCCAGCTGGGCGAGCACCAGCTCGAGGTTCGCTGTGTCCCTGTCTCCCGTGCCGCCGGACCACCGCGCGGACAGCACGCCCGGCATCCCGTTGAGCGCGTCGACGCACAGGCCACTGTCGTCGGACACGGCGGCGACACCGGTGGCCGCGCACACCGCTCGGGCCTTGAGCAGCGCGTTGCCCTCGAAGGTCGGCTCGGTCTCGGCGACCTCGGGCACGTCGCCGAAGGCGTCGATGCCGACGACCTCGACATGCAGACCGGCGTCGTGGAGGATCCGCGCCATCTCCTCGATCTTGTGGGCGTTGCGCGAGGCGAGGACGACCCGGGTCACGACTGCCCGAGCGCCACGGTCTGCAGGCGGGTGAGCTCGGCGCAGCCCGACGCCGCGAGCGCCAGCAGCTCCTCGAGCAGCCCGCGGTCGAACGGCTCGCCCTCGGCCGTGCCCTGGACCTCGACGTAGCGACCGTCGCCGGTCATGACGACGTTCATGTCGGTGTCGGCGGCGAGGTCGTCGTCGTAGTGCAGGTCGAGACGCGCCTCGCCTTCGACGATGCCGACGCTGACGGCGGCGACGGAGTTCGCGATCGCCTTGGCGTCCGGCGTCACGTGGCCCTTGCCGCGGGCCCACTCGACGGCGTCGACGAGCGCGAGGTAGGCGCCGGTGATCGCAGCGGTCCGCGTGCCGCCGTCGGCCTGCAGGACGTCGCAGTCGATGACGATGGAGTTCTCGCCGAGGGCGGAGAGGTCGACGGCCGCGCGCAGCGACCGGCCCACCAGCCGCGAGATCTCGTGGGTGCGGCCGCCCACCTTGCCGCGCACGGACTCGCGGTCGTTGCGGGTGTTCGTCGCGCGCGGCAGCATCGCGTACTCGCCGGTGATCCAGCCGAGCCCGGAGTCCTTGCGCCAGCGCGGCACTCCGGGCGTGAACGACGCCGTGCACAGCACGCGCGTGCGGCCGAACTCGACGAGGCAGGAGCCCTCGGCGTGGTCGAGCCAGCCGCGCTGGAAGGTCACCGGACGGAGCTGGTCGGCGGCTCGGCCGTCGGAACGAGTCATGCGCCCGACCCTAATGCCCGCGCCACCCGCTCCTCACGGCCGGCGAGCGGAGCGCTCGACCACCACCGCACCGCGGCTCGCCGTCCGGTCAGACCTCGACGACGAGGCCGGGTGCGGCGAGGGCGAGGTCGCCGTCGTAGACCGCGGCGGCTTCCTCGAGCGTCTCATGCCGCGGTGTCCACGGGACGAGGTGGGTAAGGACGAGGCGGCCGACGCCCGCGCGCAGGGCGTGCTCGCAGGCCTGCGTCGCCGTGAGGTGCAGGTCGGGCGGCAGGTCGGCGTAGCGGCTGAGGAAGGACGCCTCGTAGAGCGCGAGGTCGGCGCCGCGGGAGATCTCGACGAGGTTGTCCGTGGGTCCGGTGTCGCCGCTGAACACGAGACTGCTCCCGCCGGCGTCGACCCGGATCGCGTACGCCTCGACGGGATGGTTCGCACCCGTCGTGCGGATGCGGAAGGGGCCGATCTCGGTGTCCGCGACGTGGTCGCGGAAGTCGAACTCACCCGCCATCCCCGGCGTGTCCGGCAGGTCGTAGGCCCGCGCCATGCGGTCGGCGGTGCCGGTCGGGCCGAGCACCGGGATGCTCGGCGCCGGGCCCCCCGGACGGTACTTGCGGACCACGTAGTACGACGTGAGGTCGAGGCAGTGGTCGGCGTGGAGATGCGAGAGCACGACGGCGTCGATGTCGTAGAGGTCGGCGTAGCGCTGCAGCGGGCCGAGGGCTCCGTTGCCGAGGTCGAGCAGGATGCGACGACCGTCGTGTTCGAGCAGGTAGCACGACGCGGGCGAGTCGGGGCCAGGGAAGCTGCCGGCGCAGCCGACGACGGTCAGGCGCATCAGGTGATCACCTCGGTGGCGTGCTCGACCGCGACGACCTCTGGGCCGAGGAAGCGACGGGCCAGGGCGGTGAAGGGTGCGGGGTCGCCCGTGGCGAGGAAGCGGTGCGTCGGCGCTGGCAGGGCGGGGTCGCGCTCGAGTCCGTGCGCGACGAGGGTGCGGTAGACGTCCTTCGCGGTCTCGTCCGCGCTGCTGACGAGGGTGACGTCCTCGCCGAC
>Ga0075017_100002528_pt1 | contig 11449 bp, 9 predicted proteins | sample AleBraG_ABR_2012_FD_71475 | JGI IMG/M metagenome (GOLD analysis project Ga0075017, IMG submission 71475) | Freshwater sediment microbial communities in response to fracking from Pennsylvania, USA - Alex Branch Run_MetaG_ABR_2012 | ecosystem: Environmental > Aquatic > Freshwater > Creek >...
CCGTTCTTTCCCGGCATGCACAGGTCCGTCACCAGCAGGTGGACAACCCCCGGATACTGCCTCTGCGCCTTGAGCGCTTGCTCCGCGTTTCCTGCTTTTAAGACCACGTATCCTGCGGACTGCAGCACTTCCCCCGTCACTTCCCGCACAAACGCCTCGTCTTCTACCAGCAGGATCGTCTCCGACCCGGCCTGAACCTCACGCTCAAGAATTGCTCTGGATGATGGCATATGTCTCTCCGCTTCGAACCCTGCACGCAATGAACATTTAGAACCTTGCAGCTCGATGTCCAATCGCAGATGCACAAAACATCGCTGCGAAGTGCTTGCAGGCACAGACGATCCAGACGGCGATCAACCGCCATGGACGAGGAGTCGTCCGAAATCACGTGTCAACTTGGGAGGGAAGTTCTGTTTCGAAACAAATCGCGGGGCGCTTCACACGCATGCTGCGTCGGCTATGGACTCAACCAATCACTTAACATCGCTGAGCACAGTTTGGTACGGATCAACCACGATCCTTCTCGTTCCGGCTGGCGCCGTGAGACGAAACGTCGTTTCCGGTCCGTCGGCGAACACTCTTCCCAGCAGCACCGGCGTCTTGCCACCTACCACCGCGTAGATGGGAACCGACGTCACCAGGTCCTCCGGAGCGTCTTTCTGTAAGAGAACCCCGCTCACGATCGTCGCATCTTCTTTCTGGGTGTAGGTAACGCTTTTCGTCTCGAACTGGGGTAGCGCAGTTCCATTTACCCAGCTGTCGAAGAACCAGTCCAGGGACTTCTTGCCCTCGTATCGCAGGCTGGGAGGCAGGTCTTCTTCGAAAACTCGCAGCAGATCCCTTGAACTCATCACCTTGTATTCATACCGCTCCCGGACTTTGCGCAGGCTGCGTAGGAAAGGCTCGTCCTCCGTTCGTCTTCCCCGGGGAGCCCTTCCGCCGCTCTTCGCTTCCGCATCGGCCATCATTTCTCTCAACATGTGGAAAAGCCATGTCCCCCGGCCGTAGCTGATCGCCTCATAGCCATCCGGAAAGTGCGAAGACGAGAGCCTTACTCCCAGCGTCACCGGCCCGGCATCCCGCAAGAGCTGATCATCTTTATTTTTCTGCCGCAGATTCTCGCGGTACTTCTGCAGGACTTCCCGGAACTGCGCCGGCTTTTCTGGCTCGAGCACCATCAGTGCGGAGTAATCCGCCAGCCCTTCGAACATCCACTGGTCACGGTAGCTAGCCCACGAGATGAGGTCTCCCCACCACTGGTGCGCCGTTTCGTGAGCCATCACCTGCCCGCCGACAACGTTTTCAATGTGACTCGAATGAAGCTGGGTCCTCTCCTCGGGGGTAAGAAACGCATAGCTCGAAAGAAAAATCAGCCCCGGCCATCCCTGGCTCAACTCCCCTGGTAGTTGCGTCAGCGCCAGCGACTTGTATGGATAAGGTCCGAAACGGCGGGAATAAAAATCCACCGCCAAAGCGCTCCTGTCTGCTACTCCTTGCGCATTGCGCGCCGGAGAAGGTCGGGATGGAGATGGTTTTATGATCGACGGTCCCAATTCCGGATTTCGGATGTCCGGCATGATGACGGAGGTGCCGGGAGAAATCCCGGGCATTCCCTCCATTCTTGATGTGGCAAAACTCTCCACCAATACATCCCCGGCACGAGCTGTCGCATGAACATACTTACCAAGATTGAAACCCGCCACCGGCATGGGACGATCGGAAATCCATCGCGAGGTTTGCTCGCCCGGTGCCCCGGTCTCCGGAGCCGTCCCCTGTGTCCGCTGACCAGTGGCTACGAGCGTCCACTCCGCGGGGTAGTGGAACTCAAGGTCGAAGTCGGCCATGGCTAACCCCCGGTTTGGGTACCATGTCCCCCGCGCACCTACATACAGCAGACCTCTCGCAGCCTCGGAAAGCACCTCGCCGCCATACGTGAAGTGCAACTCCAGTTTTTCTCCACTTTTCAAAGGTGCGGAAAATACCACTGCCACAAGATCATTGCCACGCCTGGCCAGCTGCGTTCCTTCTAATGCCTGGTTGTTGATGAACTCCACTTTACGACCGTTCGCTTCAACGCTCTTGACGTGAAGAAATCTCGAAAGCTCGAACAACAGCGTGCGCATCCCGCCGTGACGCACTTCCAGTTGCAGCCGCGCATCCCCTTTCAGATCGGTGGGAGGCTTCACATCGGCCCGAATTGTGTAACGCGGAATATAGATTTCATCTCTTGTTTCGCTTGGCTTGTCGTCTGCTCCACCTCGACTCTGGGAGAATGAAGTCCACAAGTCGTAGTAAGTGACGCCTTCCACCGTTCTCGATTGCCCCGCCAAAATCTGCTCCGAGTTGAGCGAGTCATAGAAGAGATCAAAGTTCCCCAGTTTGCGCCCCTGAAGGCGTGCATGCAGCATGCGATCAGGCGTTGGATTTTCCGGCCCTGCACCCGCCCCTGCAGCGGCATCGGCTGCCGGAAGATTCCGGCTGAAGGTCAGGAACAATCGCAACGCATCCGGATCGGCTAACCTATGGGCGGTATCATTCCACTCCGTCAGGAACTCCTGGGCGTTGTCCGCTGGACGCAGGAATGGCTCCAACTCGGCGTAAGTGTCATCATTGAAGCGAAAATATCCGGTAATGAACTGCTCTTCGAGGATTGCCATCCCTGTGAACAGCGCCATTGACGCCCGTTCCATCTTGTTGGGCGGGATCAGAAGTACTTCGCCTTCCCCCTCAAAGTAAGCTCCGGTAATCCTCCCATCCACATCTTGCGTGAACGCGATCGTTCCATTTTCAAACGCGATGTGCAACGACGACCGGTCAAGCGAAGCGTCTCGAATGCGAAAGACTCTCGACTTGTCGAGCCCGACGGTCCGCAACTGCGAGTAGAGTTCCTCTGCATTTTTCGGCTTCAGTGCGGCTGCCGGAGCGTCAGTTGCGGAGGCTAGTTGCATTGCGCCCATCACTGCAAACACTGCCACCCACGCTTTAAGCTGCGTTACCTTGGTCACCTACGTCCGCTCCTGCACCCGTTGCTAGAATGCGCTTGAGTGCGATCCCGTGCCATCTTACTTGTGATGCCCATCCTGGCGGTGTTGTGTGCGCCAGCCGAAGTCATTCACCTGAAAAACGGCAGGACGATCTGGGCGGAACATGTCCGGGAAAACGGCGCCCATATCGAATATGACGTCGGCGAGAACTCCTATGCTATCCCGAAATCGCTGGTTGAGCGCGTAGAGACCGGCGGCCTTCCGCCTGCAAACGCCGCTGCCGGTGGCGAATCCAGGTCTCTGCCCGACTTGCCAGCATTCACTCCCAACCAGAGCTTCGCACAAGACGCCGACCTGGCCGCTAAAATTGTCCACGACGGCCACGTCGATACCGACGCCCTGAAGGCGGTTGAGGATAAAGCCGATCACTCGCTCTCGGCCACCGCCAATTTCATCGCCGGCAAGCACGAGTTCGACCATGGCGACTTGGCTCAGGCTCGCCGCTATCTCGAAGCCGCCCTCCGATTTCAGCCCAACAACTCCACCGTCCTTATTTATTACTCTGTCCTGCTGGTGCGCACAGGCAATGCCAGCCAGGCGTTGTCCTTCGCGGAACAATCAGCTCGCGCTGCCCCCGATTCCCCTGACGCCTGGACAATCCTCGGCTACGCCCAGTTCTCCGCCGATCACACCCGCGAGGCCATCCAGTCATGGAAGAAGTCACTCAAGCTGCGCCCTGATCCCGCGGTACAAAGCCTGTTGGCCAAAGCCGAACGCGAGGCTAGCGCGGAAGCGTCATTCTCCGAACGGGAAAGCAGCCACTTCGTGTTGCGCTTCGAGGGAAGCCAGAGTTCGGAATCCTTGCGCCGCGCCATACTGGGTACTCTCGAAGCGGAATACGACGATCTGGTCCGCGAGCTCGGCATTTCTCCCCGCAGTGCAATTTCGGTCGTGCTCTACACCGATCAGGCATTTTTCGATGTGACCCACGCGCCCTCGTGGACGGGCGCAGTAAACGACGGCAAGCTGCGCATTCCCATCCATGGCCTGGATTCAGTCACGCCAGACCTGGCTCGCATCCTGAAACACGAACTGGCTCACTCCTTCATTAGCCAGATTTCTGGAGGCCGCTGCCCCCAATGGTTGAACGAGGGGATCGCTCAACTGGTCGAACCCAAATCGCTCGACGCCAACGGTTACCGGCTTGCCCAACTCTTCCGCGCCCAGCAGGAAATCCCCTTTAACGGCCTGGAAGGGAACTTCATGCGTTTCTCGACTGCCGAGGCCGTACTAGCCTATGACGAGTCCCTGGCGGCCGCCCAGTACATTAATGACACGTACGGAATGAGCGACCTGCAACGTATCCTCGAGAAGATTGGACAGGGCAGCTCAGCCGAAGCGGCTCTGCGCAGTACCATCCATTCCGACTACGCCGACCTCGGAACGGAAGTGGGGAAATATCTGTCTGACAAGTACGGCGGCTAGCCTCCACCCGCGCCCGCGCAGCGAGAAAATCATTCCCGCCGACGTTTCGCCTCGTGTATTTTTGTGTCAGCCCTGAGCCAGCCATCGCCCCCACCAGGCGGCGCACAATATGCTCTCTCGCTTCAAGAAGATCAAGCGTCACCCATCTGCACAGGTCGATACTGTGCCTGCCGCGGACATATCACTCCGGGGTGCAGAGATTGCCGCCGTCTTTTACGGCCAGCGTCAGGGTGGCGATTATTACGATTTTCTTCGCGTCAATGAAAACCGCGTAATCTTCGGCCTCCTCGACGTCGCGGGCAAACGGGAAAACAATCGCGATATCCTGCGTGCTGCCCAAAGCGCATTTCGCGAGGTGGGCGAGCAGTTGCTGGCTGGTGATGCCGTCAACGAAGCTGACGCCATGGTCGCGCTTTGTCTGGAATTGAACCGGAGCATCATGAAGGCTGCTGGCGGCGTGCGCAGCTGTCCCGGATTCATCGGTTGCTACAACGAATTGCTGGGCACCGTGTGCTATATCAATGCCGGTCACACGCCCGGCCTGGTTCGCGATAACTCCGGCACCCGGACGCTCCCCGCCACCGGCCTGCCCATGGGGCTGTTTCCCTATGCGACCAGTGACGCTCCCACCACTGCCATTGAACCCGGCGCCGCCCTGCTCCTGGTCTCCCGCGGTATCGTCGAAGGTCAATGCAAGAGGGAAGAGTTCGGAATCCACCGCGTGAAGGATGCCTTCCAGCAGAGCAGCGCCTCAGAAGCGAGAGAGATCGGCATCAGCATTCTGGACACGGTTCAACAGTTCATGCGTACCCCACCAACCCATAACGACGTAACTGCTCTGGCCCTGGTTCGCTCCAAGACGAGCTAGGCCCCCTGCTTATCGAACTGTTTCAGCGGTGCCCTGTATGCTGCGACCGGCATTTTCGGGGAGCTACTTCGTGACGTCGTAGCGTAGGCGGACAACGCCGTCGGGGTACTTCCTGGCCGAACGCAAGCGCAGCGCCACATCTCGATAGTGCGGAGCTATCAGTGGAATGCCCTCACCGATGAAGGTGGGAATGACGTGGATATCGAACTCATCGATCTCCTTGGCGTCAAGGAACGAGGCGATCAGCTCGCCACCACCCATCATCCAGATGTTTTTCCCCGGTGTGTTGCGCAGACGCTGCACAAAAGCCTTGACCGGCTGCGATACAAACTCCGCTCCTGGCGCCGCCCGTTTCCCAGGCTTCCGCGAGAACACATAGTTGGCGACCTTCGTATCGAACATCCCGCTTTTCGTGCCCTTCTTCTTGTAGTAGGCAAGAAGCCAGTCGTAGGTCTTGCGTCCCCACAGGATGGTGTCAATCGTCCGGTAAAACGCCTTCATTCCATAATCGACGGTGTCCGGCCGGCGATTTAGCCATTCGACATCTCCGTCTGGCCTGGCTATGTAGCCGTCGGCGCTTGTCGCGATGTAGACGATGATCTTTCGTTCTAGGTTCATAAGACAATCTCCGACTCAGTGGCTGTTTGGCGTTTAAACCCGCACAAATTCTCGAATTCTCTGGCAACGCGCTCCAGTTAGACGTAGTAACATCTCGGGCCCCCTGGCAGCCCCTCTCGGTCAGCGGTACAATTGCACAAGGTTAAAATTTAGTTCTGTGCCAGTCCTCGCTGGTCTTGGGTATCTTAATGAGAAAAGTCGCGTTTGTGCTGCTATTCCTGGCTTTGACCTGCTCGGTCACCCTAAGCGCCGACAACATTGTCGAGGAGATCATTGCCCGCGTGAACAATCAGATCATCACCCGGTCTGAGTACGAGCGCGAGAGAGAGCAGCTCAAGCAAGAAGTCCAGCAGCAGGATCCCGCCAATGCCGATAAGGTCTTTGTTGAGCGGCAGAAAGATGTGCTCCGTGGCTTGGTTGACCAGCAACTCCTGTTGGACAAGGGCAAAGACATGGGTATTACCGCCGATACCGAGCTCATCAAGAAGCTTGACGAAATGCGCAAGCAGATGAACCTGGACAGCATGGAGGAACTGGAGAAGGCCGCCACATCCCAGGGCATTTCCTACGAGGATTTCAAGCAAAACCTGCGCAACCAGATCATCACTCAGCAGGTGATCGGCCGCGAAGTCGGCCAGCATCTTTCCATCAACAAAGATGAGTTGCAGAAGTTCTACAACGATCACAAGAGCGATATGGAGCAGCCCGAGGAAATCAAACTCAGTGAAATCCTGGTTGCTACCAAGAAGCCGGCTGTCGCCGCAGGGCAGAAACCATCCGCTGATCCCCCGGACGATCCCCAGGAGCTTGCGGCGGCGGAGGCCAAGGCAAGTGATCTGCTCGCCCAGATCCGCAAGGGCGCAAGTTTTGATGACACCGCCAAGAAGAGTTCTGACGGTCCCAGCGCCGCTCAGGGTGGAGATCTTGGCTTCTTCAAACGTGGCACTCTGGCCAAGGAATTGGAAGACAAGACCTTTGCCATGAAAGCCGGCGACGTCACCGACGTCATACGGACCAAACAGGGTTTCGTGATCCTCAAGGTAGTGGAACACCATGCAGCTGGTATCCCCTCGATGAAAGAAATGGAACCCCGAATCCAGGATGCCCTCTACATGGAAAAGCTTCAGCCGGCTCTTCGTGCCTATCTCACCCGGTTGCGTGAGGACGCATTCATCGACTACAAACCCGGCTACGTTGACACCGGCGCAAGCCCGAACCAGACGAAACCCGTCGAAACCGCTGGCAAAGAAGCCAGCGCCAAGAAACTCAAAAAGAAGAAGAAGTTAGGAATCATTTAGTTTAAGCTGAACCTGCTTCGCGGCGTGACGATCAGGGGGTACGTTTGTCTCAGTTTCTCAGACGGCCGGCGTCGCGTTGCCCTGTCTGCTCATGAAAGATTTCTACATCTCTGATTGCGTCCAGCACGAAAACAAGGTCATCACCTCCAGCTTTGTGGTCGCAATCAAGCAGGTTAAACCCAAGAAGACAGGGGAGCCCTATCTTGCCCTCACTCTTGGCGACCGTTCCGGGCAGATCGAAGCCAAGATGTGGGACAACGTCGAGGAGGCCATCGACGCTTTTGAACAAGACGACTTCGTCAAGATCAAGGGCCTGCTCAACAAGTACAAGAATCGCTTCCAGCTTACGATTCACAAGCTTCGCCGCCTGGACGATTCTGAAGTCGACTTCGGCGACTACCTCCCGAAAACCACGAAGAACATCGAAGAACTCTGGCAGACTCTTGCCGCTTTCGTCACCAGCTTCCAGAATCCTCATCTAAAGGCCCTGCTGCACAGCTTCATGGCGGACCCGCAAATCGCCGAGGCTTATCGCGCGGCGCCCGCGGCCAAGACCCTCCACCACGCTTACATTGGCGGTCTGCTCGACCACGTGGTCTCGCTGTTTCGCTCCTGCGACCTCGTCTCGCGCAACTATCCGCAAATCGACCGCGACCTTCTGTTGACAGGCGCTTTCCTGCACGATATCGGCAAGATCCACGAGCTCTCTTACACGCGTTCCTTCACCTACACCACGCAAGGCCAGCTGCTCGGGCACATGATCATCGAGCTGGAAATGCTTCACGCCAAGATCGCGCAGCTTCCCAGCTTTCCCGCCGAGCTCAAGGCTCTCCTCGAACACATGATCATCAGCCACCACGGACAGTACGAGTTCGGCTCGCCCAAGCTGCCTATGTTCCCGGAAGCTCTCATGCTCCACTATCTGGACGATCTCGATTCGAAGATGGAAAGCATGCGCGCCCAGTTCCAACGGGAAGCCGAAACCGAGAGCCCCTGGACGAGTTACAACCCATCGCTCGGCCGCCCCCTTCTCAACAGTGCGAGGTTCCTGGAAAAAAAGGTCACACCCGAGCCGACTGAATCTGCCACCACGCCAGGCTCTGCAGCGACCTCCCCGGAACCGTCTCGATCCGCCTCGAACGGCACTCCCACCCTCCCTGGCCTTGAGCCAGTTTTGGATGAATTGGATTCGACTCCCGTTCCTGCCTCGTCACGCTCGGAAAAGAGCTAAACTGTTGGGGAAACATACGGAACAGCCAGTGCGCCGCGGTTCAGCCAACGTTGCCGCGTTTGCTTACCGTCGCCACTTCCATTAGAGTTTTGTCGACCACTTCAATGCCCAATCCCTAACACCTGGAGGCGATTATGCGGTCACGCATTGTATTACTTACCCTGGGCCTATTCTTGGCGATGAGTCTTGGCTGTGCGAAGAAAGCCGATGAGTCGGCGGCACCAGCCACAAATACCGATCAGACCGCTGCACAGAACGCCGCACCGGCCAGCACCGCACCCGCCGCTGCGCCCGCAATGGCGCCCGCAGCTGAAACCAAGAAGCCCGAACCCCCTAAGCCCATCGTGGTTCCCGTCGGGACCGTTCTGACCGTTCGTCTCGGTCAGGCTGTCGGTTCAAAGATCAGCCAGTCCGGGCAAACCTTCACCGCGACTCTCGCCGCACCCGTCGAGATCGACGGCAAAACTGTGATTCCCTCTGGTGCCGAAGCATCGGGCACCGTCGTCACCGCCCAATCAGCCGGGAAATTCAAGGGAGCATCTCTGCTTCAATTGCGCCTCGACTCCATTACCGTGGAAGGTAAACAGCATTCCGTTCAGACTTCTTCCGTCGAGCAAAGTCAGAAAGGCAAAGGCAAGCGGACCGCGGTCTTAGCCGGCGGCGGTGCAGGTCTGGGTGCCTTGATCGGCGGTCTCGCCGGCGGCGGCAAGGGCGCTGTCATTGGCGCGTTGGCGGGCGGCGGCGCCGGAACTGCCGGTGCGGCTTACACAGGCAAGGCTGACGTTACTATCCCCGCAGAGTCTGCACTGAGCTTTAAGCTCGAAGCTCCTCTCGAGATCCGGCGGTAGTTCCCGGCACCTTGCACTCGAAGACTGGACACCCCCGGAATTGTTCCGGGGGCGTCTTCTTTACCTAAGAAATCTGAACGATTCGGTACGCGATCCCACCCGATCGCGCTCGCTGAGACTTTTTGCCATGCTCGATTTCACCCGCTTCCAGGCAATCACCTTCGACTGTTATGGCACGCTCGTCGACTGGGAGACGGGCATCTTCTCCGCCCTGCGGCCCGTTCTCAATTCCCACAACCAGTCCATTAGCGACTCCGCCGCGCTTGAGCTGTACGGCGAACTGGAAGCCTCCGCTGAAACCGAACCATTCAGAACCTATCGGGAAGTCTTGAGCGAGGTCGTCAGAGGCTTCGGCGAGCGGCTTGGCTTCACGCCTTCCACCGCGGAGGTCCACTCCCTCGCCGATTCGGTGGCCAACTGGATGCCCTTCCCCGATACCGTCTCCGCGCTCAAGCAGCTTCAATCTCGCTACCGGCTGTCGATCATCTCCAACATCGACGACGATCTTTTCGCCACGACCCGGCCCAAGCTCGAGGCCCAGTTCGATCACGTAGTCACCGCGCAACAGGCGCGCAGCTACAAACCTTCACTGAATAATTTTCGGATTGCCCTGCAAAGAATAGGATTGCCACCCGATCGCATGCTCCACGTCGGGCAGAGTGTCTTTCACGATGTGATTCCGGCCCAGTCCCTAGGGATGGCGACTGTCTGGGTCAATCGCCCTTCTCGCCGGCCCGGCGTCGGCGCCGTAAAGCAGGTAGCGGGCACGCCCGACTTGGAAGTTCGGGACCTGGCCTCACTCGCCCACGCGGCGTTGGACGCCAAAGCGTCCTGACGGGAGCTCAGGAAATTGTTGGGAGTCTGCCCTCGCGCCCTACACCGGCAGCGGCATCTTCAGAATCTTCTTCTGGATCGCCACTGTAACCAGCTGCGCCTTGTTGTGAATATCGAGCTTCCGCATCAGGTTGAACTTGTGCGCTTCGATGGTCTTGATGCTCACCCTGAGCATCTCCGCAATTCTGCGGACCGTATTCCCTTCCGCCAGCAGCCGCATCACTTCGCGCTCCCGGGGCGTAAGCATCGAGCTGCTCGCTCGCAGCCGGTTGTTTTGACCGCGCGCACGCACATCTTGCACCAGTTTTCCCAGCAGTTCCGGGCTTACGCACTTCCCCCCACCCCGCACTTCCCTGAGGGCACTCACCAGCTTGTCTGCCTGCGTATCTTTCAGAAGGTATCCCGCCGCCCCTGACCGCAAAGCCTGATAAACGTACTCCTCATCTTCGTGCATGGTGAGAAACACAATCTTCGTTTCCGGACATCCCTTCTGGATGAGCCGCGCCGTCTCAAAAGAGGAAGGCCCTGGCATGCCAATATCCATCAAGACAAGGTCGGGCTTGCGCTGCAGTGCCAGCTTCAGTGCTTCGGTTCCATCGCCGGCCTCGCCAACGACCTCGAAATCCGGCTCATCTTCCAATAACCTCCGCACGCCGTAGCGCAGCAACGCATGGTCATCGACGAGCACACAACGGATTCGACCTGTGCCCAGGCCTGGCTTGGCAGAAATCTCCCCCTCGAAAGACACAGAGCCTCCATGTTGGCCAGAGAGGATCGCAGAAGCAGCACTGCAGCAGCAGACAGGGCGCGGTGGGTGGGGAACACCCTGAGATAACGCGTAATTGTACAGGTTACGCCCCCGGCTGACCATAGCAAACGGCCATAAAACGATCATAACCCGGGGTCAAAACACAATTTTCGACCGCATCGGATACAATCCAAACTTCCATGCTGCGTTATTTCACCTCCGGAGAATCTCACGGGGAGGCGCTCGTAGCTTTTCTTTCCGGCATGCCCGCGGGACTGGAAGTTGACCAAGCTTTCCTCGATCATGAACTCTGGCGCCGCCAGCAGGGCTATGGCCGCGGCGGCCGCATGAAGATCGAGCGCGACACGGCGCACATTCTCTCCGGCGTTCGCCATGCACGCACCATCGGCTCGCCGATTTCTATCCTGTTGGAAAATAAAGACTGGAAGAACTGGCAGGAAGCTCTGCCCGTGCCCGCTGGTGATCCCGCGAAGCACAAGCGCGTCGCCTCTCCCCGCCCCGGCCACGCCGATCT
>Ga0075017_100002529_pt1 | contig 11449 bp, 11 predicted proteins | sample AleBraG_ABR_2012_FD_71475 | JGI IMG/M metagenome (GOLD analysis project Ga0075017, IMG submission 71475) | Freshwater sediment microbial communities in response to fracking from Pennsylvania, USA - Alex Branch Run_MetaG_ABR_2012 | ecosystem: Environmental > Aquatic > Freshwater > Creek >...
CAGGTTCCCGTGACGATGCGGTCGGGCACAACCGAGTGCGTTGTGGGGTGGAGGCGGTCGACGCCTTCTATGGTCATGGTGCTTGTGCCAGCGCCTTGAATCTTTGCGCCCATCGACACGAGGAACTCGCACAAATCGACAATTTCTGGTTCTCGCGCTGCGTTATCGATAATGGTCGTGCCGTGGGCGAGTACGGCGGCAGTGACAAGGTTTTCGGTTGCGCCAACGCTCGGCAGGTCAAGCACGATGCTTGCGCCAACAAGCTCGTCAACGACCCGAGCCACCAAATAGCCGTGCTCATTGGTGACCTCAACGCCCATGAGGGTGAGACCGTCGATGTGCATATCAAGGCCGCGCGAACCGATGGCGTCACCGCCAGGCAACGCAACATCTGCGAGGCCGACCCGGGCAATGAGTGGGCCGAGCACGTTGATCGAAGCGCGCATTCGCCGGACGAGGTCGTAGTCGGCCTGGTGCGCAGGCTCGGCCGGAACAACGATCTCGATCGTCGCGGTTTCAAGGTCGTGAGTGACTTCGCAACCGAGCCGTCGGAGCAACTCAGCCATGATCTCGACATCGAGAATCTTGGGCACGTTGCTGATTCGAGTGCGCCCTTCGGCCAGCAGGCTCGCAGCCATGAGCTTGAGCACCGAGTTCTTGGCGCCGGGCGCGCGAACGGTGCCCACGAGGCGGGCACCACCAAAGACGTCGAAGGCTTCCATCGTCCCGAGCCTAGATCGTCCGACCGCGCAAATGAAAATCGCTGGTCAAGGCTTGGTCGGCGCCCGCCACCAGTCGTGCGGACTCGAGTCAAGGTTCGTGCCATCGATCGGCACCGGCGACACCCAAATGTCTGCCAGCCGGGGCAGCGTCCCGGCTGCCGATGCGCCAAGAGCTTGGCGCACGGCTCTGTCGAGCGCGATGCGACCCTGCACGACCTCACTAGCCGACATCGCGGCGACGACTCCACCTTGACGCAGCAAGTCGTCGACCGTTGGTGTGATGCCGAGCGAAACCGCTTGCGGACGGCGGTCGGTGTTCATGGTGACGAAGATGTTGCCAGCAGCAATTGCGGCAGTCGACGTGCCGATGATGTACGTCAGTCCAGGATGCTGTGTCATGGCGCGCACCACCAGATCATGTTGTGCGACGGAGTTGTCGGCGCCGTAGTAGGTGCCGACGATCTTCAACGACGTGCCGTCAAGAGTGTTGTGGGCCGCCACCTCTACCGAGTGGTCGGGGCTCACGGTGCCGTCAGCATTCGTCACTTCGCCGGGGCCAGGAAGCAGAACTGCAGTGCTCGGTAGCCCGCCCGCGTCGCCGAGCGACCACTGTGCCGCCGCCACCATTTGCGTAGCCGCATCGCTGGTAACCAAGTTCTGGGCGGCCTTGCCAGCTACCGAATTCGTTGGAGCAGCTAGAACAATCGGCTTGAGTGTGCGCAATTGGTCGAGTTGCGCTGCGGTGAAGCCTGCCAGCGAAGGGTCAACGAAGTCGATGATGACGACGTCGGCCGACTTCTTACAGGCGACCGCCTGGCCGAGCTGACGCGCGTCGGTCGTGGCATAACTGACCCTCGTCCGCGCGTGTTGTCGTGCGGCTTGAGCGGTGATGCCGAAGTCGTAGGCTGCCACCGCTGATGGGCGCGGCAGACCGAACGGCAGTTCGGGAAGCACAGCACACACCGTGAGTTCGTTGGCTGCCGGCGACATGGGCTGGTACTCGACGAGCCGCGTCGCGGTCGGCGGCTGTGCGTGCGCGGTCACGGACACCTGGAATGGCGACCAGCCCGTACCCGTGTTGACCGGACCAGATTCAGGGTGACCGCCGCAGGCCGTCGCCGCAAAGAGCACCGCGGTGAGCGAGGCAGCAAGGCGGAGGTGTGAGCGCGTGTTCATGGCTTGCTCACGATGATTGATTCGGCGAGCGAGCCGGTTTGATCGGCGTACGTGATCGACGTGCGGTCAATGAGTTGAGGGGCGGGCGCCTGCACAGCCGGCACGCGCGCGCCCTGCAAGATTCGGACGGCCGCATCGAGAGCCATGGCTCCTTGCGCGACCGCGCGGTCATCGATGGCGACACCCACCTTGCCGGCGGCTATGTCGCGGGCGATGGCGCTGTTGTATGTAAGCGAAGCCAGCGTGTAGGCGTGCGGCGCTGAGTGGTAAGCGAAGTAGTCGACTGCGGCCTCGATTGGCTGAGCGAGTCCGACGATGTAGTTGGCGTTGGGGTGTTCAGACATGGCGCGAATGAGTAACTGTTCTTGCGCAGCCCGTCCGACTGGCCCGTAGTAGATGCCTGCAATGGTTAGCGAGCTACCGGGCAGGGTCGACACCAACCCAGACACAAGGCCTTCGATCGCGGGCGAACCCTTTGGACCTGCGAGCAGGATGACCGACCCCGGCTTGGTGTTGGCGTCGGCATTGAGCCAGAAGCCAAGTTGGCGCGAGCCGATTCGCGTTGGCGGCGCTGAGCTAGCCGTCACGCCGGTGGCGGTGAGCCCTGGTGAGGTGACGGCCACAGGCTTGTGCGCGGCATGCATCGACGCGAGGAGCGACGAATAGGCGGTGGCCGTATGTGCGTCGATGACGGGAGCCAACACCAATGCGTCCGCCTTCTGCGCACAAGCCTTCGTGAATGCTGCCTGCTGCACCGACGTTGTCGTGATAGGCCCTGCAACACGTGTGGCGATGACGCCGACGCCGCCCGCCTGCACGGTTGCACCGGTCGCGATGTTGGCGTAGTACGCGCTTGCGATCGTCGGCACCGATACGCAAATCGTGAATCGTTTTGTGGCTTGGTCAACAGGCTCGTATTCGCCGTCGCGTGGCGCGGATGTGGTGTCGCTCGTTGGCCACGTGATGCTGTGCACGGGCCAGGAAATGCCGTCGGACTGCCCAAGGTGCGGCAGCGCTGTCGGAATCGTTCCTACCTTGTCGCCGCTGCAACCAGCGGTCAACAGCGCCGAGGCAAGAGCAAGCGCCGCAACCGCTCGCACCCTCATGAACTGCACTCCCCTGCTCGTCCGCCACGCTTGCACTTATCGTAGGCGGCTAGACACGGCGTGTTGGCGGTTGGCTCTAGCGGTTGGCTCCGGGCACCCAGAGCACGTCGCCAGTCTTGACGTTTGCGATGCGGGCGAGAATGAAGAGCAGGTCCGAGAGCCGGTTGAGGTAGTTCGCCGTAAGGGGGTTCATCGTGTCGGCGTGGGTCTCGCGGGCGAACCAGACTGCGCGCTCGGCGCGACGGGCGATGGTGCGCGCGAGGTGCAGGTGCGCGGCCGCGACAGTGCCGCCGGGCAGGACGAACGAGCGCAGCGGCTCGAGTTGGCCATTGAACTCATCGCACCAGTGCTCAAGGCGGGCGACGTATTCAGGCGTGATACGCAGCGGCTCGTGCTCGACCTCAGGCACGATGGGGCAGCAAAGATCGGCGCCTACGTCGAAGAGGTCGTTCTGCACCTGCAGCAGCACGTCGCGGACGTCATCGCTGAGTTCGCCGGTCGCCAAAACCATGCCGACCGCACTGTTTGCTTCGTCGACGTCCGCGTAAGCCACGAGCCGGGGGTCGGTCTTGGTAGTACGCGACATGTCGCCGAGCGACGTCGTTCCGTCGTCGCCGGTGCGGGTATAGATACGGGTGAGGTTGACCATGCAGCCAGCCTAGGGGTGGTCCGCGCGGGGCGCAGCCCTGCCGCCTCAGGTGCGGCCTCGGCGCAGTACTGCATAGGCGCCACAGGGGCGATAGCGACGCCGGGGCGCCGTCCGTCGCACCAATGTTGAAACGTATTGCACGCGGCTAAGCCCCAGGGGCGCAAGCCCCGAGGGGCTTAGCCGCAGGTCTGTGCAATTTGTAGCAGGGGGCGACGGGTTAGTACTTGGGTTTGGTGGTGGCGGACGAGACGTCGAGGCGCACCTGGGCGCGCTTGGCGTCGGCTGAGCCGGCCTCCGCAGCACTGAGTGCCTTCTGCGCCCGGTTCACGTCGATGTCGTCGGCAAGTTCGGCCGACTGGCTCAAGATGATGACTTCGTCGCGGTCGACAATGGCGAAGCCACCGTGAACCGCTGCTTCGATGCGTCCGTCAGCAGTCTCGAACGCCACCCGACTGTCGTCGAGTTCGGCGAGCAGCGGCGTGTGACCCTGCAGCACACCGAGGTCACCGTCGAGGGTGCGAAGCAACACGAATGTTGCCTCGCCCTCCCAGACGCTTCGGTCGGTGGCGACCAGTCGCACATTGAGTGCCACGCCTCTGTCCTCCTGCTTTCAGGTCGTGTTACTTGGCCAGCTTGGCGGCGTTGGCCTCAACATCTTCGAGGCCACCACACATGAAGAAGGCCTGCTCAGGCACGTGGTCGTAGTCGCCATCGGCAAGTGCCTTGAACGATGCGATCGTCTCGTCGAGCGGAACGAATGAACCGTCCTGGCCTGTGAAGGCCTTGGCCACGAACATGTTCTGCGACAGGAAGCGCTGAATACGACGAGCGCGACCAACCACGACGCGGTCTTCCTCGCTGAGCTCGTCCATACCGAGAATGGCGATGATGTCCTGCAGGTCCTTGTAGCGCTGCAAGATCTCTTTGACGCGCTGGGCCACGCGGTAGTGCTCTTCACCGACGTACTGCGGCGCCAAGATTCGCGACGACGAGTCGAGCGGGTCAACGGCCGGGTAGATACCAAGCTCAGAAATCGGACGGCTCAGAACCGTGGTCGCGTCAAGGTGAGCGAACGTGGTGTGCGGTGCCGGGTCGGTGATGTCGTCAGCAGGAACATAAATGGCCTGCATCGAGGTGATCGAGTGACCACGCGTTGAGGTGATGCGCTCTTGCAACTGACCCATCTCGTCAGCCAATGTGGGCTGGTAACCCACGGCCGACGGCATACGGCCGAGCAGCGTCGAGACCTCAGAACCGGCCTGCGTGAAACGGAAGATGTTGTCGATGAAGAGCAACACGTCCTGCTTCTGCACATCGCGGAAGTACTCGGCCATCGTGAGTGCCGACAGGGCAACGCGCATACGCGTGCCCGGCGGCTCGTCCATCTGACCGAAGACCAACGAGGTCTTGTCGATAACGCCCGACTCGGTCATTTCAAGCCAGAGGTCGTTACCCTCACGGGTGCGCTCGCCGACACCGGCGAACACCGACACACCACCGAACTCTTCGGCGACGCGGTAGATCATCTCCTGGATCAGAACGGTCTTGCCGACACCGGCACCACCGAACAGACCGATCTTGCCGCCTCGCACGTACGGGGTGAGCAAGTCGATGACCTTGATACCGGTCGCGAACATCTCGGTCTTCGACTCGAGCTGGTCGAATGCCGGGGGCTGGCGGTGAATCGACCAGCGGTCCTTGATGTCGAGCGTGGCGACGTCAACGTCGAGGGGCTTGCCAAGGGTGTTCCACACGTGGCCGAGGGTGACGTCACCAACAGGCACCATGATGGGGTCGCCAGTGTCGGTCACGGCTGCACCACGGACAAGACCATCGGTCGGCTGCATCGAGATGCAGCGGACGAGGCCATCGCCGATGTGCTGGGCAACCTCAAGGGTCAGCGTCTTGTGGTCGTCGGGCAGATCCACATCAACGTGAAGCGCGTTGTAGATGCCCGGCATGGCGTCGACGGGGAATTCCACGTCAACGACAGGTCCAGTAACGCGGGCGACTCGACCAGTTCCGGTCGTGGTCTCGGGCGTTGCGGTCATCGAATTCAGCTCCCTGCTGTTGCGGATGCCAACGCGTCGGCGCCGCCGACGATCTCGCTGATTTCCTGAGTGATCTCGGACTGGCGAGCTTGGTTCGCCAGACGCGTATAGGTCTTGATGAGGTCATCGGCGTTTTCAGTTGCCGACTTCATCGCGCGCTGGCGAGCAGCGTGCTCTGATGCAGCGGCCTGAAGCAGGCTCGCATAAACCAAGTAGGTGACGTACTGCGGAAGGAGTGCGTCGAGCACGGCGTCAGCACTGGGCTCGAAGTCGAAAGCCGGCAGCGCAGCAGCCTGGGGTTCGGCGTACGTAATGTCTTGACCTTCGACAACTTCATCGACGATCTGCAGCGGCAACACGCGCAGCACCTCAACGGCCTGAGACACGCGGTTCTTGAAGCGGGTGTAGACGATGTGAATCTCATCGACGCCACCGTTTTCGCCGCCGAGTGCGTACGAGGCCAGCAACTTCTCGCTGATCTCTTCGGCGTGCTGCGGCCGCGGGTTGTCGGTAATGCCGGTCCACACGGCGGCCACGGGCTTCTCGCGGAACTTGTAGAAGCCTTGCGCCTTGCGACCAACGGCGTAGCGCTCGACATCCATCCCTTGCTCGGCGAGCAACTTCGTGAGTTGCTCAACTTCGCGCAGCACGTTCGCCGAATAAGCGCCCGCCAGACCGCGGTCGGCTGTGACAACCAGAATCGCCGCACGCTTGGGGTTCGCAGCCTTGGTCAGCAAGGCGTGCTTCTCACTTGAGTGCGACGCGGCAAGCGACACCGCCCGGTACAGCGCGCGGGCATACGGGTCAGAGGCCGCAACTCGCTGCTGGGCCTTGACGATCCGCGAACTCGAGATGAGTTCCATCGCTCGCGTGATCTTCTTCGTGGCCGTGACCGAACGGATGCGCCGCCGGTAGACCCGAAGCTGGGCTCCCACTTGTCAGACTCCTTTAGCCGTCAGTCGTTACGTCAGGCGCGCGTGGTGGTCTGGCGCGTGATGGTGGCCTGCTGAACCTCGTCCGCACCAAGGGCGTCGATGCCGTCGTTGCCGAGCAGTTCGCCCGCGCCGGTCATGAACGTCTTCTTGAAGGCGGCCACGTTGCGCTCGAGAGCGGCAACGGTGTCGTCGGACAGGTCACGCGTGTCGCGAATGGTGTCAAGAACGGCACCGTCTTCACGCTTGATGTAGTTGAACAACTCTGCCTCGAAGCGGCGAATGTCTTCGACCGGAACCTCATCGAGCTGGCCCGTGGTGCCCGCCCAGATGCCCAAAACTTCGCGCTCCATCGACTGTGGCTCAGCGTTGATCTGAATCAAGATCTGCACCAGACGCGAACCACGCTCGATCTGCGCCTTCGACGCAGCGTCGAGGTCTGAACCGAAGGCGGCGAACGCCTCGAGCTCACGGAACTGAGCAAGGTCAAGGCGAAGACGGCCGGCGACCTTGCGCATCGCCTTGGGCTGAGCCGAACCACCAACGCGCGACACCGAAATACCGACGTTGATCGCCGGACGGATACCGCTGTTGAACAAGTCGGTCTCAAGGAAGATCTGACCGTCGGTGATCGAGATGACGTTGGTCGGAATGTAGGCCGACACGTCGTTGCCCTTGGTCTCAATGATTGGCAGCGCGGTCATCGACCCACCGCCCATGTCGTCAGAGAGCTTGGCCGCACGCTCAAGCAAACGACTGTGCAAGTAGAAGACGTCACCGGGGTAAGCCTCGCGGCCCGGCGGACGGCGCAGCAGCAGCGACACGGCGCGGTAGGCCTCGGCCTGCTTCGTCAAGTCATCGAAAACGATGAGAACGTTCTGGCCCTCGTACATCCAGTTCTGGCCGATGGCCGAGCCGGCGTAAGGCGCAAGGAACTTGAAGCCGGCGGGGTCAGAAGCCGTAGCAACAACGATGGTCGTGTAGGCAAGGGCGCCGCGCTCTTCAAGCAGACCGCGGACGGACGCGACGGTCGAACCCTTCTGGCCGACGGCGACGTAGATGCAGCGAACCTGCTTCTTGGGGTCGCCCGACTCCCAGTTGTCCTTCTGGTTGATGATCGCGTCGAGAGCAAGCGAGGTCTTGCCGGTCTGACGGTCACCAATGATGAGCTGACGCTGACCGCGACCCACAGCCGTCATGGCGTCGACAGCCTTAACTCCGAACTCGAGCGGCTCCTTCACCGGCTGGCGCTGAACGACGGTGGGCGCCTGCAGCTCGAGGGCACGAGTACCGCTGGCCTCGATCGGGCCGAGACCGTCAATCGGCTTGCCGGTGGGGTCAACCGTACGTCCGAGGAAGCCATCGCCGACCGGCACCGAAAGGACGCGGCCTGTGCGACGCACAACCTGGCCCTCTTCAATACCGCTGCTCTCGCCGAGCAGAACGACACCAATCTCGCGGGGCTCGAGGTTCAGGGCCACGCCGAGCAGGCCACCCTCGAACTCGAGCAACTCACTGGTCATAGCTGAGGGCAGGCCCTCGACGCGGGCAATGCCGTCACCAGCCACGGTTACGCGGCCCACTTCTTCGCGGGTCGTCTCGGGGCTGAAGCCCGCGACGTTGCGCTCGATCGCACTCCGGATCTCGTCCGGTCGGATCTGCAGCTCCGTCATGTCGGTTCGCTCTCTTCCTCGTCCCGCAGGTGCGGGGTCAGTGCGTTGGGGTCGTCAGCCGACCAGGCGGCGAGCCTGCTCAAGCTTTGTTGCAATGGTGCCGTCGATGAGTTCGTCACCCACACGGACGGACAAGCCGCCCAACACGCTGGGGTCGACGACAACGTTTAGCCGCACGCCGCGGCCATAGATGCGACCAATGGCCGCTGTAAGTCGGTCGGTCTGCTCGGGCGTCAGCGCAATCGCCGAAGTGACCTCGGCAAGAACCTGACCACGACGAGCGGCTGCCAGGCGCTGCAGACTTTCGAGACTGTCGAGCAGCGACTCGCCACCGCGCGGGCTACGCACCGTGTGGGTAAGCAGCGTCACCGAGGTCTCGGTGTAACGCGAAGCAGTGAGATCGCGGACGATGCCTTCGCGGAAGCCCGCGGGCTGCGTCATGTCGGCCAGGGCCAACTGAAGCGCGCCATCAGACACTACGGTGCGGGTGAAGAAGAACAGTTCGTCTTCGACCATGTCGAGCGAACCGTCGTTTTCGGCGGCAGCGAATGCCGACCGCGCCGCAGCATCGTCAAGAGCAGTGACCAAGTCGCGCGCTGAACTCCAGCGCAGACCGGTCGCCGTTGTGACGATCGTGAGTGCCTGCGGGCCAAGCCGCGCACCCAACAGGTCGCTGGCTGCACCCGATCGCACGGCTTCGGCAAGGCCAGAGTCGGTGAGCGATTGAAGCAAGGCCCGGTTGCTGTCGAGTTCGTCGGCAACACCAAAGACTTCACGGGCAACATCGAGACCGCCGGCGCCTTGCTGGCCGTCTACGACTGCCGTGAGAGCTTCGAGTGAAGCGCGACTAGAGCCGATCATCAGGCACCTTGCCCCTGAGCCGGAGCGGCCTCGAGTTCGGCGATGAAACGGTCGATGACCTGACGCGCACGCGCGTCGTCGGCCAACGTCTCGCCAACGATGCGCTCGGCAAGGTTGAGTGCCAAGTCGCCCACCTCGCGTGAAACCTCGGTGACTGCCTTGGCGCGGTCGGCGTCGATCTGGGCGTGAGCCTGGTCGACGACGTTCTTGCGCACCGCTTCGGCGTCCTTGCGAGCCTCATCGATGATGGCGGCCTTGTCGTGCTCAGCGGCCTTGCGGATGTTGGCTGCTTCGCCGCGGGCGTCGCCGAGTTGCTGCTTGTACTGCGACAGCACCTGTGCGGCTTCGTCCTGCATCTGCTCGGCATGCTGAATGCCGCCCTCGATCTTGTTGGATCGGTCTTCAAGCACCTTGTTGAAACGAGGTGCGGCGTACTTGAAGAAGAACCACACGATGATGACGAAGGTCAGCGTGCCCCACACGAGGTCCGAGACGCCCGGAAGCAACGGGTTGGGAGCAGCGCTGGCAGCAACGTGGCCAACGAGTCCGGCTACATGGGTCATGACAGGTTTCCCTTACGAAAGGTGGAGTCCGGTCACTTGAAGATGAAGCCGGTAACGATGGCGATAAGCGCGAGCGCCTCGGTGAATGCGATACCGAGGAACATCGTGGTGCGGAGCTGACCTGCAGCCTCAGGCTGACGGGCCATGCCCTCGATCGCGGAACCGACGACCAGACCGACACCGATACCGGGGCCGATGGCGGCGAGACCGTAACCGACGGCGCTCAGCGAACCGCTGACGGCGGCGAGATTCGACACGGCTATTTCCCTTCAGTTGTTCCCGGCAAGGCACCGGGGACGTTATTGACGATCAGTGCTCGTCGGAGATGGCTCCGGCGATGTAGACCGTGGTGAGCAAAGTGAAGATGTACGCCTGGAGGACGGCCACCAGGATTTCGAAGAACGTGAAGCCAAAGCCCGCGATGTAGGTACCGAACCCAAGGGGCCGGAGCCACCAGATCGCGTGGAAGAACAGATAGGTCGTCGCACCGTAGAACAGCACGAGCAAGAGGTGACCGGCCATCAGGTTGGCCATCAAACGAATGGTCAGCGTGATCGGGCGCAAGATGAACGTCGAGATGAACTCGATCGGCGTCAGCAGCACATACAAGACGACTGGCACGCCGGGCGGGAACAGGTTCATCTTCAGGTAGTGGCCAAAGCCGTGCTTGCGAACACCCGCGACGTTGAATACGACCCACGAAATCACCGCGAGCACCATCGGCACCGCAATGACACTGTTCGGCGAAATCATGAACGGCGGAATGATGCCCATGAAGTTGAAGAAGAGGACAAAGAAGAACAGCGCCGCGAGGTAGGGGGTGTACTTCTTGCCCTTGCTGCCGAGCATTTCTTCGGCGATGTTCACGCGGACGAAGTCAAGCGCGATCTCGCCCATGTTCTGCACGCCGCGGGGCACCAACTGCGGGCGCCTGAAGGCGGCGCCGAAGAAAGCGATGATCGCGAGGGTGGCGATAACAGCGATGATGTTCAACCGCGACATTTCGAAGGGAGTGCCAACGAAGAGGTGAGGCGGGAAGAACTCGTCCAACGACGGAGGAACGTACGACGATGCCGGACGGAGGGCCAGTACGTGGGCCATGCCGCTCAGTTTCGGCTCCTGTCATCAGGCGGAGATTTTGGATCTCGGCCAAACCGGACATAAACGATGTACATACCCAGGCCGAACCCCACGAAGACGCCAATTGAGGTGAAGATGCGTCCGGTGCCGAAATACCAGTCGAGCAACCAGCCGATTCCCAACCACAACAGCAGCCCTGCAAGGAGCGAACTGAGTGCGGACCAAGCGACGTCCTCGCCCTGGCCGAGTCCTGGCCGATCGTCCGAGCTTTGGTGCATGCCGGAGCCGAGTCGAGCCTTGGGATTTTCAGCGGGCTGAGGGGTATCGCCCTGTTCCTGCGTCACTGTATCAGCCCGCCGAAGTGGGCTCGACGTAAGGGATACGGGCCTTGAGTAAAGTCCAGGTTTCGGCGGTCAGGTAGAGCACGGTTCCAACCAAGACGGTGATGCCGAAGGCCGCCTTGTTGTAGAAGTGCAGTCCGCTCACGGCGGCCAAGATGATGATGAGTAGCGCGACCTTGACGAGGTACGAGCCCAAAACCGCGGCTCCCAGGGTTTGCGGAGACCAGTTGGCGCCAAGCAACGCCACCGCGACCGAGATGCCGAAGAAGGCGAGCAGTACGCCAAGGCCCATGAG
>Ga0075017_100002530_pt1 | contig 11448 bp, 12 predicted proteins | sample AleBraG_ABR_2012_FD_71475 | JGI IMG/M metagenome (GOLD analysis project Ga0075017, IMG submission 71475) | Freshwater sediment microbial communities in response to fracking from Pennsylvania, USA - Alex Branch Run_MetaG_ABR_2012 | ecosystem: Environmental > Aquatic > Freshwater > Creek >...
CGCGTGCACACGGCACCGAGCAGCATGATCGTGGCGGTACCGGCATTCCAGCACTCGCCGATATTCGGGCACTTGGCCTCCTCGCAAACCGTGGCCAGGCGGTGTTGGCGCACGGTCTGGCGCACAAAATCGTAACCGGGCCCGGCCGCGAGCGGTGCCTTGAGCCAGCGCGGTTTGCCCCCGGGGGGCGGCGCGGCGCCGGCGCCCGCGCGCATGCCGTCCTTGATGGCGGAAAAGCCCTGTGCGGTTCGATACTTCTGGCCGCTGCGCACGGTGTGCGCCGCGGCCGAGTCGGTCGGTGGCGCCAGTGGAATGTCTTCGCGATCCGCCATGTGGTGATCATACTCTGCAGCCCGTCCGCGGGCCGCGGCTTCGCATTCAGCGCCGCGGCGGGGCGCGCAGCGGGTCGTTGAGCGCGCTCAGGCGTGCGATGGTGCCCACATCGCTCCACTGGCCGGCGTACAGTTGGCCGCGCAGGCGCCGCACGGCGATGGCCTGGTGCAGCAGCGGCAGCAGCGGAAAGCGCCCGCCCGCACAGCCGGCGAACAGTTCGGCGCGATACACGCCGACACCCGAGTAGGTGTGGCGCAGCGGCCCATCCTCGAGCACCTCGGCGCCGCGCAGCGCAAAATCACCGCGCGCATGGTGCGCAGGATTGGGGACCAGCACCAGATGGGCGAGCGCGTCGGGTTCAATGCGTAGTGGCGCGAAATCCAGGTCGGTGAAGATATCGCCGTTGACCACCAGGAACGGTCCGCTGCCCAGCCACGGCAGCGCCTGCAAGATGCCGCCACCCGTCTCCAGCGCCCCGTCGGGCTCCTGGCTGTAGTGGAGTCTGAGCCCAAAGCGCGCGCCGGAGCCCAGCGCCTCGCGAATCGTGCCGCCGAGCCACGCCAGGTTGACCACCACTTCGCGAACCCCGGCGCGCGCGAGCGCCTCCAGGTGCCAGACGATGAGCGGCTTGCCACGCACGTTCAGCAGCGGCTTGGGCGTGGTGTCGGTCAGCGGCCGCATGCGCTCGCCGCGCCCCGCGGCCAGTATCATGGCCTTCACGTCGCGGGCCGGTGCGTCGCGGCGCGCTCGCCCTGGCCGGCCTCGGCCAGGGCGCGGGCATTGGCGCCGGGCAACGGTGCCGCCAGTCGACGCCGCGCCCAGGCGTGGAAATCGGCCAGTTCCGCGTAGCGCCCGGCCACGTCCAGCACATAGTCCAGCGTGCGCGGCAGGTCGGCCAGGTAGCCGCTCTTGCCATCTCGATACCACAGCCGGGCAAAGATCCCGAGCACCTTCAGGTGACGTTGCAGGCCGATGAGGTCGAACCAGCGCAGGAATTGCCCCGCGCTCGCCCCGTTCGGCGCGCCGGCGGCCCGCAAGCGCCGCCGATAGTCGCTCACCCACGCCTCGACCCGCTCGCGCGGCCAGTTGACGTAACAGTCCTTGAGGAGCGACACCAGGTCATAAGCGATGGGGCCGGCCAGCGCATCTTGAAAGTCAATCACACCCGGACTGCGCGCCGCGGTGATCATGAGATTGCGGGAATGATAATCGCGATGCACCAGCACCACGGGCTGCACGAGCGCCTCCTCGATCAGGAACTCGAAGGTCCGCGCCAGCACGTCGCGATCCTCCGCGCTGGCCTCCGCGCGCATGTGGCGCGCCAGATACCACTCCGGCAGCAACTGCATCTCGCGCAGCAGCACCGCCCGGTCGTACGGCGCAAGTGCATCGGCCGCCGCCACGCCACGCAGTTGCATCAATGCCAGCGCATCGAGCGCCTGGCGATACAACGGGTCCGGGTCGGCGCCCGACTGCAGTCGCGCCAGCATGTGCGTGCGCCCCAGATCCTCGAGTCGCAGCAGGCCGCGGCGCGTGTCGGCCGCCTCGATCTCCGGGACGTGCACGCCACAGGCGGCCAGCAAGGCCGTGACGTGCAGATACGGGGCCGTGTCCTCCTTGTCGGGCGGCGCATCCATGACCACGCGGGTTGCACCATCGGCACGCCAGACACGGAAGTAGCGGCGAAAGCTGGCGTCCGCCGAGGCGGGCTCGAGCCGGCAATCGCGCTGCCAGCCGGGGCTGGCGCCCAGCCAATCGCGTATCTCCTCGATGCGTGCATCGCTCGCCGGCATGCGTGTCCTCTGATGATCCCGGTGGGCGCAGGCCGCAATTGGGCCGCCATGCCCCAACCAATCATTATAATGACCGGCGAGATGATTGCCCCACCGCTCTGGCGCGTCCCCATCGCACTTGCCATTCTGCTGCTCGCCGCCGCCGGCCCTGCGCATGCCGCGCAGGCCTGCCCTGCTGTCATGCCGGTTGCCACAGTGCAGCCGGGCGCGGGCGCCGCGCCGGCGGCGACGCCCGCAGCGATTCCGGCCGTACCGGCCCTGCCCTCCCTCACCGATGTCATCCAGGTCTCCAGCGGCGAGGAGACTGTGGATGCCGATGGCAACATCGAACTTGAGGGGGACGTGCAGCTGCACTCGGGCGCGCGCACGCTGCGTGCGAGCAGTGCCCGGTACACCCGTGCCAGCCAGTCCTTCAAGCTGCTCGGCGACGTGCAGTACACCGACCCCGGGCTGCGTGTGAGCGGCGCTACCGGCAGCTACGATGCGGCCGGCGCCGTGTTCACCCACGCCCGGTTCGCGATGCTGCAGCATCCCGGGCGCGGCCAGGCCGATACCATCGGCATGGCCGCGCCCGACCTCGTCGAGCTCGACGGCGTCACCTACACCACCTGTCCGGAAGGTGTCGCCGACTGGGCCCTGCGCGCCCGCCACATCACGCTCGACACGCACCTGCTGCGCGGCGTGGCACGCGACACGCGTGTCGAGTTCAAGGGTGTGCCGATCGTGTATCTGCCGTGGATATCCTTTCCGCTCAGCAGCGCGCGCCAGAGCGGCTTCCTGTTCCCATCGCTGGGCAGCTCCAGCAGCAGCGGCACGACGCTCGCCGTTCCCTGGTATTGGAACCTGGCCCCCAACCAGGATCTGACGTTCACGCCCAAGTTCCTGTCGCGGCGTGGCCTGGATCTGGGCAGCGAATACCGCCTGCTCGAACCGAGCGGCAGCGGCACGCTGGCGGTGAACTACCTGCCCGGCGACCGACTCGCACGATCCGAGCCGCTCCTACCCAACCAACCCGACAGCCGAACCTTGAGCGATTCCAACCGCGCCTGGGAGCGCCTCAACCTGGCCGCCAATCTGCCCGATCAGTGGCGCACCACCGTGCACCTGGAAAATGTCAGCGACACGCTGTATTTCGCAGATTTTGCCGAGGGCCTGCAGGCCACGAGCACGACCTTCCTGCCGCGCGACATGCGCCTGAGCTACCGGGACGACGCCTATCAGCTGGGCGCGCAGCTGATCAGATACCAGACGCTGGACGACATGTTGGCGTCGGCGGATCGACCCTACGCGGAATGGCCGCGCCTCACCGGCGCCGCTCACTGGTCGGGGGCGGCGGGACTGGGTGCATTCGCCGAGGGCGAAGTGGTCGACTTCCAGCGCAGCGATGGCCTGCGCGGCTGGCGCGGCCACCTGCAGCCGGGTGTCACCCTTGACTACACGCGACCGGGTTTCTATGTCCGGCCGCAAGCCAGCTGGGACCTGACCGCTTACCGGCTGTCCGATGGTGGCCAGGCCGGCACCGTCAATCTCAACGCCACGCGCAGCGTGCCGGTCCTGATCCTCGACAGCGCCTTGCAGCTGGAACGCAGCGTCGGCAGCGATGCCGGCCGACTCGTCACGCTCGAGCCACGGCTGTACTACGTGTACGTGCCATACCGCAACCAGGACGCACTGCCGGTATTCGACTCGGGCGTACCGGATCCGAACCTGGTGTCCCTGTTCCGTCCCAATCGGTTCGTGGGACTGGATCGACTGGGGGATGCCAACACGGTGACCGTGGGCGTCACCGCGCACATGCTGCAATCCAGTACCGGCCAGCAGTACTTGAGTGCCACGATCGGTCAGGCCCTGAACTTTTCCCAGCCACGGGTGCTGCTGCCCGGGGAGACCGCCGATACCAGTCGCCGTTCCGATCTGATCGCCGATATCGACCTGGCCGCGTACCGCCACTGGACGCTGCGCTACGACCTGGCGTGGAACCCGTCGCTGGCACGCACGGAAAAGGAACTCCTGACCCTGCAGTACCGCCCGGCTGGCAACCAGGTCATCAATCTCGGCTATCGCTTCAACCGGGGCAGCATCGATCAGGCGGACGCTTCTGTGGCCTGGCCCGTGGCGCGGCACTGGGACCTCTACGGTCGCGCCGTGTACTCCTATTTCACGAGTAACACGCCGAGCGCCACCCCAGGCCCGGCGAGCAGCACCGCTGCCGCGGGAGCCGTAGCGCAACGCCCGGGCTCAATCGAGGACTTCCTGGGCCTGCAGTATCGGGGCGGCTGCTGGGGCCTGCGGTTGGTGGCCCGCAATTCGGTCACGCGCACCGGCGGGCGCGAGTCGGCCTGGATTCTGCAGCTGGAACTCAACGGCCTTTCCAGTGTCGGATCGGGGGCCGACTCTTTCCTGCAGGGGGAGATTCAGGGATACTCGCCGGCCACCTTAAGCCATTGAGCAGCAAAGCATTCATGAACCGCGCGCGCCAGCCCTTCCGGAACACCCGCCTTGCCCCAGCCCTGCTCGCGGCGCTCATGCTGGCGCTCGCGCACTCCGCCGTGCATGCCGCCGAGAGCGTAGCGGCCGGGTCCCGCGCCAAGGCCACTCACGGCACGCCACTGGATCGTGTGGTGGCCGTGGTCAACGACGGGGTGGTGCTCAACAGCGAGTTGGACGGCGAAGTGAACGAGGTCACGCAACGGCTGCGCGCCCAGAAAGTGCAGTTGCCGGCCGACGCGGTGATCCGCGAGCAGGTGCTCGAGCGCCTGGTGCTCGAGACCATTCAGCAGCAGCTGGCCGAGCGGGCCGGCATCTCGGTATCCGACGAGCAGGTCAACGCCGCGCTGCAGGACATCGCCCGGCGCAACAACGTGAACTTCGATCGCCTGCCAGAGATGCTGGCGGCCGAGGGGCTGGTGTACGCGGACTACCGCAGCAATCTGCGCCGGGAAATCCAGCGCCAGATGCTGCGCTCGCGCGATGTGGTGCAGACCATCGCCATCTCGCCGCGCGAACTGGACCAGTACATGGAGCGGCAGAAGAACACGGCGACGGCGGCCAATGAATACAACGTCTCGCACATCCTGGTGGCCGTGGCCCAGGATGCGGCGGCGGCGCAGATCGCCAGCGCCCGCCAGAAGGCCGAGGACATTGCCGCGCGCGCCACCAAGGGTGAGGCCTTCAACCAGCTGGCCATCAGCTATTCGGACAGCCAGACGGCACTCGAAGGCGGAGCGCTGGGCTGGTTGAAGGGTCCCGCGCTGCCCACCTTCCTGGCCGACGTCATTCCGCGCATGAAGGCCGGGCAGGTCAGCGAGATCCTGCAGACCAGCAGCGGCTTTCACGTGGTGCGGCTGAACGAGGTGCGCTCCAATAACAGCCCGCAGATCATCAAACAGGTGCACCTGCGCCATATCCTGCTCGCCACCACGGCCGTGCTCGACGATGCCACCATCAAACAGAAGCTCACGGATATGCGGGCGCAGATCCTCGGCGGCGCCGATTTCGCGGTGCTGGCCAAGGCCAGTTCGGCCGATTCGGGTTCGGCCGTCGACGGCGGCGACCTTGGTTGGACCACGCTCGATAAATTCGTGCCGGAATTCGGCAAGGCCGCCGACGCGCTGCAGGACAATGCGATCAGCGAGCCGTTCAAGACCCAGTTCGGCTGGCACATCGTGCAGATGCTCGGACGGCGCGACTTCGACAACACGGCCACGGCCCAGCGCGAGCAGGCGTACATGCAGCTGCGCGACAGCCGCGTCGATGAGGCCACCGACGTGTGGCTGCAGCAGCTGCGTGACAAGGCGTACGTGGAAATGCGGCTCTGATCTTGAGCCGCGTCGCGCCCATCGCGCTCACCTGCGGCGAGGGCGCCGGTATCGGCCCCGACCTGTGTGTGATGGTCGCGCAGAGCGCGCGCACCTACCCACTGGTCTGTCTGGCCGATCAGGATCTGTTGGCCGCGCGGGCCAGGCAGCTGGGCCTGCCCTGCACCCTGCACGCGTTGGCGTCCGGCGCGCACGGCGCCGTGCAGGCCGCGGCACCCGTAGCGCACGCAGCCGGGCACCTGAGCGTCCTGCACCTGCCGCTCGCTGCGCCGGTGACGGCCGGGCGCCTGGATACTCGCAACGCCCGGCATGTGCTGGCGCTCATCGATCGGGCCGTGGACGGTTGTCGGAGCGGTGAGTTCGCCGCCATGGTCACTGCCCCGGTACACAAGGGCGTGATCAACGACGCGGGTGTGCACTTCAGCGGCCACACCGAATACATCGCGGAGCGCTGCGGCGCGGCGCAGCCCGTGATGCTGCTGGTCGCGGACACCCTCAAGGTGGCCCTGGCCACCACGCACCTGGCCCTGCGCGCCGTGCCCGATGCCATCAGCCGCGCGGGCCTGCTCGCCGTGCTGCGAGTATTGAGCGGTGAGCTGGCACAACTGTGGGGTATCGCGCGGCCACGCATCGCGGTCTGCGGCCTCAATCCTCACGCCGGTGAGGGCGGCCACCTGGGCCAGGAGGAGCAGCAGATCATCGAGCCGGCGGTGCGCGCGGCGCGCGCTGCCGGATTGAACGTGTACGGGCCGGTGCCCGCCGACACGCTGTTCGTGCCGCGCCACCTCCAGGAGTGCGACGCGGTGCTGGCGATGTACCACGATCAGGGACTGCCGGTGCTCAAGCATGCGGGCTTTGGCACGGCGGTGAATGTGACGCTGGGCCTGCCCATCGTGCGTACCTCCGTGGATCACGGCACGGCGCTGGATCTGGCCGGCACGGGCCGCGCCGAGGTCGGGAGCCTGCAGGCCGCCCTAGCGTTGGCCGCGCAGCTGGCTCCGCGGCGGCGCTGATGCGAGCGCGCCGGCGCTTTGGCCAGAACTTCCTGCACGACCCGGCGGTGATCGAGCGCATCGTGGCCCTGATCGACCCGCAGGCCGGCCAGCACCTGGTCGAGATCGGCCCGGGCCTGGGCGCTCTGACGCGACCGCTGTTCGCGGCCGCGGGAGCCCTGGATGTCATCGAGATCGATCGCGATCTGGCTGGCACACTGCGCCAGGAGTTTGCCGCGCACGCGCAGCTGCGGGTGCACGCTGCCGACGCCCTGCGCTTCGACTACGCGGCGCTCGCCCGCGCACCGGGCGCACGCCTGCGCCTGATCGGCAATCTGCCGTACAACATCTCCACGCCCCTGCTCTTCCACCTGCTGGGCTTCAGCGAGCACATCGCCGACATGCACTTCATGCTCCAGAAAGAGGTGGTCGATCGCATTGTGGCCGCCCCGGGTGGCCGCCAGTACGGACGGCTGGGGGTAATGCTGGCCCCGCGAGTACAGGCCGATCGGCTGCTGGATATTGGGCCGGGCGCTTTCCGGCCGGCCCCCCGGGTGACCTCGTCGATCGTGCGCCTGCTGGTGCGCCCCACGCCGCCCGCCTGGGCGGCCGAACCCTACTACGGTGCTGTGGTTGCGGCCGCCTTCGGTCAGCGGCGCAAGATGCTCAGCAATGCGCTCGCCGCGCTGCTCAGTCCCGCACAGATCGAGGCGGCCGGCGTCGACCCCAGGGCCCGTGCCGAAACGCTGGCGGCCCCCCAATTCGGCGCACTGGCGCAGGCGGCCGCGGCTGTGATTCACTAGCGCCCATGTCACCCTATCGCCAACTGCTGGTGGCCCTGGACCTCTCGGCCGACAGCCGCCGCATTGCCGAGCAGTGCATGGCGCTGGCGCGCCCATGGCAGGCACGGGTGCGGCTCCTGCACGTCATCGAATTCGTGCCGGTCGAACCCATGAGTGATGCGCTGGTGCCCGTGGTGCAGATCGACGATCAGGTCGTGGCCCGCTCCCGCGCGCAGCTGGCCGAGCTGGCCACCGCCGTGGGCCTGGATCCGGCCGAAGCCCAGGTGGCCACCGGCAATGTGAAGTCCGAGATCCTGCGTCAGGCGCGCGCGCTGGGCGCCGACCTGATCGTGCTCGGGGCACGCGAACGCCACGGACTGTCCATCCTGGTCAATCTGACGGAAGACACCGTGCTGCATGGCGCGCCCTGCGACGTGCTCGCCATGCGTGTGCGCTGACAGGCATCGCCCCGTGAACGAACCGCGTCATCAGATCGAGGTCGAGGTCGAGAGCACTTACCTCGAGGAGCAGTCCGAGCCGTCCGAGCAGCGCTTCGTGTTCGCCTACACGGTGACGCTGCGTAACAGCGGCCAGGTGTCGGCGCGGCTCCTGACCCGGCACTGGATCATTACGGACGCCAACGGTCACGTGCAGGAAGTGCGGGGCGAAGGTGTGGTGGGCGAGCAACCGCATCTGAAGCCCGGCCAGGGCTTTCGCTATTCGAGCGGCGCAGTGCTCGAGACCCCGGTGGGTGCCATGCACGGCAGCTACCACATGCTTGGTGACGATGGCGCCCAGTTCGATGCGCCCATTCCGGCGTTCCGGCTGGCCAAGCCCGGGCTGCTGCACTGACCTCCAGGCGCGGCTCCACTTCGCCATGGCACGCTGGGCCATAGGAGACGTCCAGGGCTGCGCGGCCGAACTGGACGCCCTGCTGACGAAGATCCGCTTCCATGACCAGCGCGACCAGCTGTGGTTCACGGGCGATCTGGTCAACCGCGGACCACAATCCCTGGCGGCGCTGCGTCGCGTGCGAGGGCTGGCGGCCAACGCCATTGTCGTGCTCGGCAATCACGACCTGCATCTGCTGGCCGTGGCGCTGGCGCCGGGGCACAAGCTGCGCCGCAATGACACGCTGGGTGACATCCTCGAGGCGCCCGACCGCGACGCCCTGCTCGAATGGCTGCTGTGCCGGCCGCTGGCGCACTTCGACCTGGCGCACAACGATCTGCTGGTGCACGCCGGCATCGTGCCGCAGTGGCATGCCCAGCTGACCACGGCGCTGGCCGACGAGGTCGCCGAGGCCCTGCAACACGACCCGCCGGCCTTGCTCGGCGCCATGTATGGCGATGAGCCCGATCACTGGGACGAGACCTTAAGCGGCATGGCGCGCCTGCGCCTGGTGGTCAATGTGCTCACGCGCATGCGCGTGTGCACGCGTCAGGGTCGCATTGACCTTAAGCAGAAGGGTCCACCGGGCCAGGTGCGCGCCCCATGGCTGCCGTGGTTTCGCGTTCCCGGCCGCGCCAGCGCTGCCACCCGCGTGATCTTCGGCCACTGGTCCGCGCTGGGCTTCTACCGGGCCGATGGCGTTCTCGGCCTGGATACCGGCTGCGTGTGGGGCGGAGCCCTGACCGCGGTGAACCTGGATGACCCTGAGGCGCCGCGCGTCGCCGTCGCCTCCCGCACGCACCTGGCGCGCGAGTAGCCGGATCGATCAGGGCCCGTAGTGCAACGCCAGTTCCTGGGTAGCCGGGGCGTACGTGCCCTGCGGCACGGCCAGGATAGTCACCGGACCGCCCCCTGCCACGGCGAATATCACACGCTGCTCGCCGCGGATTTCCAGGTGCGCAAAGCTCCCCGGCTGCACGGCGAACTCTATCCGGATCGGCCAGCCGCGCTCCGGGAGCGGGCGCAGCTGCAGATCACCCTCGCCGCTCAATCCGAGCAGATCCACGCGCAGCGTATTGCGATCCCAGGACTGGTGCAGCGTCGGGGCGCTCGCGCCGGCGGACTCGACCACCAGCTCGCTGACCATGGGCTCGGGCGGCGGCGGCACATGGTGCCAGGGCAGGTGCGATCGCAGTGACAGGTGCCCGCAGGCCGTGAGGCCGATACCCAGCAGCGCCAGCACCCCGATTCGGGTGGCCGTCTGGCCCGTCCTCAGCGCCACTGCCCGGCCCACATGTCGGGCGCCGCACCCGCTCGCCAACTCCGACACCGTTCTGTCCACGCTCGCACTCCCTACGCGGCCACAGCCGCCCGGAAATGCGTACCATACGCGAGACCGGCGCCTGTTTGACAGCTGTCGGGAATCTTCGACATGGAAGGAACCATGAGCGCTCTGCAGCCCTTGAATTTCCGTGCCTGGATCGATGCCAATCGCCACCTGCTCAGGCCTCCGGTGGGCAACAAGGTGGTCTACGAGGATGGCGAGTTCATCGTCATGGTGGTCGGCGGACCCAACGCCCGCAAGGACTTTCACGTCGACCCGGCCGAGGAGTTCTTCTACCAGCTCGAAGGGGATATGGTGTTGCGCGTGGTGGAGGCCGGCGCCATCCGCGACCTGGCCATCCGCGCCGGCGACATTCTGCTGCTGCCCGCGGGCGTGCCGCATTCCCCGCAGCGCACGGCCGGCTCGGTCGGACTGGTCATCGAGCGCCGCCGCCGGCCCGACGAGCTCGACGGGCTGCAGTGGTACTGCGAGCGCTGCCAGGCCCTGCTGTACCAGGAGTTCTTCACGCTCACCAACATCGAGACCCAGTTTCCGCCCGTCTTCGCACGCTTCTTTGGCAATCCTGCGCACTGCACCTGTCGTCACTGCGGCGCGCTCATGCAGCCACCCGCCGGCCCGCTGCACGCCGGCGCCGGGTCCGCGCCATGACCCTGCGCGCCTGGCTGGAGCTGGACGGCCGCGCCGTGGTTTTCGATGCGCAGCAACCGGTATCGCTGGCCATCGAGCTGAACTTCGATGGCCGTGAGCCGCGCTGGTTCGCCGCGCCCAGCGCCCGCAGCGACGCCCTGCAGACAGGTGCGTTCACCGGCCGCGTGAGTCGCGGCTCCAGCTGCAATGCCAGCACGCTCACCGTCACGCCACACTGCGACGGTACGCACACTGAATGCGTCGGCCATCTCACGCGCGAGGCCTGTGACGTGCGCACCGTGGCTCCCACGGGGCTGCTGGCGGCCCTGCTCGTGAGTGTCGCGGCGCTGTCGGCCGCGGACAGCGGCGAGGACACCTCGCCGAGCGCGCCGGCGGGCGAGGGACTGATCACCCGCCGGGCTCTGCTGCGCGCCTGGCCGGGCGCACTGCCCCTGACACCCCGTGCCCTGATCATCCGGACCGTACCCAACGAGCCGGACAAACGCTCGCGCGACTACGGCGCGCGCCCGGCCCCTTACCTCTCGCGCCAGGCCGCGGCGCTGCTGGTGGAACGGGGCATCGAGCATCTGGTGCTCGACGTGCCGTCGGCCGATCGGGCCGACGACGGCGGGGAACTGTGTGCCCACCGCCTGTTCTTTGGGCTCGCCCCGGGCGCACAGAGCCTCGCCGCGGCGCGCCGCCCCCAGTGCACGATCACGGAACTGGCGTTCATCGCCGACGCGCTCGCCGATGGTCCTTACCTGCTGCAGCTGCAGCTGCCGGCGCTGGCGGGTGAGGCGTTGCCCTCGCGGCCCGTGCTGTTCCCGCTGCTGCACAAATGACGCTGCAGCTGCAGCAGGTAAGGAC
>Ga0075017_100002532_pt1 | contig 11443 bp, 13 predicted proteins | sample AleBraG_ABR_2012_FD_71475 | JGI IMG/M metagenome (GOLD analysis project Ga0075017, IMG submission 71475) | Freshwater sediment microbial communities in response to fracking from Pennsylvania, USA - Alex Branch Run_MetaG_ABR_2012 | ecosystem: Environmental > Aquatic > Freshwater > Creek >...
TAGGTGGGTCCGGGTCGAGGGTCCCACCGTGACACGGCCGAAGGCGGGTCGGGGCTCCCTCGTCCCTGACCCGCCCCCGGAGTTCGTCACCGTCGGGGATGAGGGGTCGACCTGGCTCAGCCTGCCGGGACGGACCCCCAGCCCCTGCAGCAGTGCGGTCGGTCGGCGTTCCACGGCCGACCCCGGTACCGCCGAGGTGGGTGGCTCCCGGATGGGAGCGCTCCCACAGCCTGCCCCGCCCACGAACCGATGTCAACGCCCCCCACGAATGTCGCGGCGGGGGCGGGTCAGAGCCAGGAGCCGGCGGGGCGGCCGGTGACGTCCCAGAGGTGGTGCTCGACGTCGTGCAGGAAGTACCGGGCGAACGAGTCGATCGTGAAGTGCGCGCCGTCGCTGCGCTCGCCGGTGCGCAGCCACTGGTCGTCGCGCACGCCGTCGAACGCAGTCGCCATCGCCTCGGACGCCGCGGCCAGCTCGACCGACACGATCGCGGGGTCCTGCAGGTCGTAGCGCTCCTCGACGGCTGTGACGTCCTGGTCCCAGTTGGCGAAGGCGGGGTCGTCCTCGGTGAGCATCAGCATGAGGCGCTTGGTGTAGAGCCGGTGGACGTCGCGCACGTGGCAGGCGTACTCGGCCGGCGACCATCGGTCCGGTGCTGGGCGCCGTGCGGCGTCGGCAGCGGCCAGCGCCGCCCGCCACACTGGCACGCTCGCGCGCACCCGGCTCGCGACGTCCGTAGCCACCAGCCTGCGCGCGTCGTACCCGCACTCCGGGCAGACCTCGTCCAGGACCCAGGTCCAGTCCTTCGTGTCCGGCGTGATCGCCACGTCGCTCCCTCGGTCGTCGGCGGGATGCCCGTCGGGACGATGGTGGCAGCCTCGCGGCGGGGGCTGCCACCGGATCGAGGAGCCACGACCGGTCCCGAGTGGGAGGCTGGAGCCGTGCGCGGGTGGATCGTGGATTCGCCGGGGCCGATCGCGAGCAAGCCGGTCGTCGTGACCGAGCTGCCCGACCCTGAACCGGGTGACGGTCAGGTGCGGGTACGGGTCACGTGCTGCGGGGTCTGCCGCACCGACCTCCATCTCGCCGAGGGCGACCTACGACCGCGTCGACGTGGCGTGGTCCCGGGCCACGAGGTCGTGGGGGTCGTCGACGCCCTCGGCCCCTCGGCATCCCGGTTCGCCCTGGGCCGCAGGATCGGCATTCCGTGGGTGGCCGCCACCTGCGGGACCTGCCGGTTCTGCAGGTCGGGCCGGGAGAACCTCTGCCTCGCACCGATCTTCACCGGCTGGGACGTCGACGGCGGCTACGCCGAGCTCTGCCTGGTCGACGAACGGTTCGCCTACTCCCTGCCCGACACGCTCGAGGACGACCAGGCGGCGCCGCTGCTGTGCGCCGGGATCATCGGCTACCGATCACTGCGCACGGCAGCGGTGCCTCCCGGAGGGATCCTCGGCATCTACGGCTTCGGCGGTTCGGCGCACCTCACCGCGCAGGTCGCGCTCGCGCTCGGACTACGGGTCCATGTCATGACCCGCGGCGAGGGCAACCGCCGGCTCGCCCGGGAGCTGGGCTGCCACAGCGTCGCCGGGCCTCGCGACCGACCGCCGGAGCCTCTCGACGGCGCGATCCTCTTCGCCCCCGCCGGGGACCTCGTCCCTGTGGCGCTCGAGGCGCTCGACCGCGGCGGGACGTTGGCCGTGGCCGGCATCTGGCTCTCCGACATCCCGGTGCTCGACTACGACCGGCACCTCTTCCGCGAGCGCGTCCTGCGCAGCGTCACGGCCAACACCCGCGAGGACGGCGCGGAGTTCCTCGAGCTGGCGGCCCAGCTCGGCGTCAGGGCGATGACGGTCCCCTACCCGATGGCGGAGGCCGACCGCGCCCTCGCCGACCTCGCCGCAGGCGCCTTCAGCGGCGCGGCGGTCCTGCACGTCAACGCGGGCAGTGTCCCGACCGGCGACATCCGACCGGCGACATCCCCGACGAGCTGAAAGGAGTCGACCATGGACGTCGACCAGCTCAGCACGATGCGCAACGGGCGAGGCTTCATCGCCGCGCTCGACCAGAGCGGAGGCAGCACACCCTCGACGCTGCGTCGCTACGGCATCGACGAGGCCGCCTATGCCGACGAGGCGAGGATGTTCGACCTCGTGCACGAGATGCGCGCACGCATCATGACCAGCCCGGTGTTCGACAGCCACCGGATCCTGGGCTCGATCCTGTTCGCGCAGACGCTCGACCGCGAGATCGCCGGACTCGGCTCGGCCGAGTACCTCTGGCAGGTCAAGCACGTCGTCCCGTTCCTCAAGGTCGACCGCGGGCTGGAGGAGGAGTCGCGGGGCGTGAAGCTGATGAAGCCGCTGACCGACCTCGACGCGCTGCTGGAGTCGGCGCGACGGCACGGCGTCTTCGGCACGAAGATGCGCTCCGTCGTCCTGCACGCCGAGCGGAACGGCATCGAGGCGGTCGCCGACCAGCAGTTCGAGGTGGCCGAACGGATCCTCGACGCGGGGCTCGTCCCGATCATCGAGCCGGAGGTCGACATCCACAGCCCGCAGAAGGAGGCGGCCGAGGACCTGCTCGACACGGCCCTGCTGCACCGCCTCGACGCGCTGCCGGAGGACAAGCTCGTCATGCTCAAGCTGACGCTTCCCGAGCAGGACGGGCTGCACAGCCCCCTGGTCGAGCACCCGCGAGTACTCCGTGTCGTCGCGCTGTCCGGCGGCTACACGCGCGCCGAGGCCGACGAGCGGCTGGCCCGGCAACCCGGGGTCGTGGCCAGCTTCTCGCGGGCGCTGACCGAGGGCCTGTCCGTGCACCAGCAACAGGCCGAGTTCGACGCGATGCTCGACTCGTCGATCGCAGCCATCTACCGCGCCTCGATCACCTGAGCCCGACGGGCACGCCATGGACCTCGCGAGCGGTGCGACCAGCCCGACCGCGACGACCGACGAGGTGTCACGCGACCTCGACGCCGGGCTCGGCCGCCTGGTCGCGACCGAACCGCTCCAGCTGCTGTTCCGCGACCTTCGGACGAGCGCGCGCGGGCTGTCGGAGCGCGAGGCGACCCGGCGGCTCGCGACGTACGGGCCGAACGAACTGACGCGGGCCGCCCGCCGCAGCACCTGGCTCTATCTCGTCGACCAGATCGTGCACCCGCTCGCGCTGCTGCTGTGGGTCGCGGCCGGCCTCTCCCTGGTGATCCGGACGCCGGTGCTCGCGGTGGCCATCGTCGTCGTCATCCTTCTCAACGCCGTGTTCGCCTTCGTGCAGGAACGGCAGGGGGAGCAGTCGGTCGAGGCGCTGAGCCGGTATCTGCCCCAGCAGGCCGTGGCGCGCCGCGACGGCCACCGACGCGAGGTGGTCGCACGCGAGCTCGTGCCCGGGGACGTCATCGAGCTCACCGAGGGTGACCGGGTCTGCGCCGACGCCCGCCTCGTGGAGGGATCGCTCGAGGTCGACCTGTCCACGATCAACGGGGAGTCGCTGCCCGCGTTCCGGTCGGCGACGGCAACCGACTCCGGCGGACCCCTGCTCCAGGCGGCCACCCTCGTGTTCAGCGGCACGGTCTGCACCGGCGGCGACGCCGTCGCGGTGGTCGTCCGGACCGGGATGCATACCGAGCTCGGGCGCATCGCCGCCCTGACGCAGCGGGTCGTCCGCGAGCCGAGCCCGCTCGAGGTCCAGGTGCGACGGGTGGCGTGGCTCATCGCCGCCGTGGGCACGGCGGTGTCGCTCGCGTTCGTCCCGGTCGGGGTGTTCATGGCAGGGCTGTCGTGGTCGGACGCGATGAGCTTCGCCATCGGCCTGCTCGTCGCAAACGTGCCCGAGGGGCTTCTCCCCACGATCACCCTCGCGCTGGCCGTGGCGGTGCGCGACCTGGCCCGCAACGGCGCGCTCGTGAAACGGCTGTCGGCGGTCGAGACGCTCGGATCGACCTCCGTCATCTGCACCGACAAGACCGGCACCCTCACCGAGAACCGGATGCACGCCGTCCTCGTCTGGAGCCCCGCGGGCGAGCTCTGGCTCGGCGGGGCGCCGCCCACGCCGCCCGAGAGGTCGGCCCTGACGCGTGTCACGGAGGTGCTCGCCCACTGCAACACTGCCGAGCTGGCCGCCCACACGGACGCACGGGACGCGGGCGCCGGGGGCGTCGGACCGGTGGGGACGGGCGACCCGACCGAGGTGGCCCTGCTCGCGGCCGCGCGACTTCTCGGCGCCGATGTCGACCTCGCACGGCGCACCGCGTCGCGCGTCGCGATGTTCCACTTCGACCCGGAACGCCGTCTCATGACGACGATCGACCGGATCGAGGGCAGCACGACCGTGCACACCAAGGGTGCGCCCGAGGAGGTGCTCGCCCGCAGCGTCGCAGTCCTGCACCCCGTCGACGGCCCGGTGACGCTCGACGCGGCCCGCCGCCGTGAGCTCGTCGACGCGATCCAGCGGTACGCCGCCCGCGGTCTGCGTCTCATCGCCACGGCGCACCGGGACCTCCGTGCGGACGACGTGCTGCCCACCGGCCGGGACGTCGCAGAGTCGGGACTCACGCTGACCGGGGTCGTGGCGCTCCTCGACCCGGCACGGCCCGAGGTACGTGCGGCAGTCGAGCGGTGCCACGCAGCGGGGCTCCGGATCATCGTCCTGACCGGCGACCACCGTCTCACCGCTGGAGAGATCGCTCGCGAGGTCGGCATCGGCAGCCCAGGCGTCGAGCCGGTCAACGCCGACGAGCTCGAGGGCCTCACCGACGACGAGTTGGACGAGGTCCTCGGACGCGACCAGGAGCTCGTGATCGCACGCACCTCGGCCGAGATGAAGATGCGCGTCGCCGAGTCGTTGCAGTCCACCGGCCACGTGGTCGCCATGACCGGTGACGGCGTGAACGACGCCCCGGCGCTACGACGGGCGGACATCGGCGTCGCCATGGGTCAGACGGGCACCGACGTCGCCCGCGAGGCCGCGACGATGGTGCTGACCGACGACAACTTCCGGACGATCGCGATGGCCGTCGAGGAGGGGCGACGCGTCTACGACAACGTGCGCAAGTTCGTCCTCTACATCTTCGCCCACGCCACCCCGGAGGTCGTGCCCTTCCTCATCTTCGCCCTGTCCGGCGGGAGGGTGCCGCTGCCCATCACCGTGCTCCAGATCCTCGCGATCGACATCGGCACCGAGACCCTGCCCGCACTGGCGCTCGGCCGCGAACGTGCCGAGCCCGGCCTGATGGAGCGTCCACCGAGGCCGAGCTCGGAGAAGCTGATCCGCCGCAGCCTGCTGGTACGGGCCTGGGGTCTGCTCGGCTGCGTCAGCGCCGTTCTCGTCACCGCCGGCTTCTTCTGGACGCTGCTCACGGGTGGGTGGACGCTCGGCGCCGACGTCAGCGACGGGTCGCCGCTGCGCACCACCTACCTGCAAGCCACGACCATGACCTTCCTCGGTATCGTCGCCTGCCAGGTGGGTACGGCGTTCGCGGCTCGCACCGAGCGTGCGTCGCTGCGGTCCGTCGGAGTCTTCACCAACCCGCTGCTGCTCTGGGGCATCGCCTTTGAGCTCGCGTTCGCGGCCGCGATCGTCGCGCTACCGGGGATCAGCGGCCTCCTGGGGATGGTCCGCCCGCCGGCCGAGCAGCTCGCCGTGCTGCCGGTGTTCCCGCTCGTCGTCTGGGGCGCCGACGAACTCGTGCGGTGGTGGCAGCGCCGCCGAGGTGGCGACCGGACGAGCCGCGGCCGCTGAACCGCGCGGATCGTCGGCGTCGTCAGCCCGCGAGGCACGCAACTCAAACCCGAGTGCTCAAGGAGTGGGAGACGACCCTCGCCGCACGGCTCGGGCTCGCTCCCACTCGAGCGTGCCGCCAACGATCCGCAGCGGGTCCTCCCGCAGCCACCTTTGTCGATGTCATGCAGGTCTAGGACGAGCTTCACCTGACCGCTGTGCGCGCATCCCCTCCCGTGCACCTGTCCCGTGGGGTCGGTGGAAGCCGCGGTGTGATCAACGACTACCGCTGCGCGACCCGCCAGATCGCCCCGGCGATGCTCAGGATGACGATCCAGCGCAAGACGGTCCAGATCCGGTCACGAGTCGCCCGGCTCGGGCCTACCGCACGCACCCGCGAGGTGGGTGGCCCTGCTGGGTTGAGTCGCTTGTCCTGCCGCGCCAGCCGGGCGAGCGCCTCGTCGATCGACTCGGCCGCCGGATTCGTGTAGTCGTCGGGCTCGTCCTCGCGCCGCTTGATTCGCATCGGGCACCTCGCTGCCGAACTGAGCCGACCGGTCACCGCTCATGCTTCACCGAGTGGGGCGGGGAGGCAATGCGCTGGGCTGTCCGCCGCCCACCCATCCGTCATGGCACCCACGACGGATGGTCCGTCCCCGATGGGCACCATCAGCATCGACGTGCTGCGAGTCCGGGTTTGGCGCGCTCCCTACCCCGCGACGTCGACCCAGATGTGCAGGTCGTCGATGCTGATGGTGCCCATTGGATACGTCGCGCGCAGTGTCGCGGCGATGGCGGTGGCTCCGCCGGGTGGTGCGACGTAGAGCAGGTACTGGTGACCCGCTGCGGTGCAGGAGACGGCGGGCTCGGTCCCCGTGGTGGTGTGACCAGCACACGCGGGGAACTTGGCCACCATCGCAGCGGTCAGGGTCTGCTCCTGGGATTCCGCAGGCGCTGCCTTCGAGCAGCCCACCAAGGCGACGGCACACAAGCCCACGGCCACAGTCCGGGAGACACCCACCACGTCAGGCTAACCACCGGGCAGCGCAGCGTCGCGCTCCGGAGTTGAAGTTCAGCCTTCCGACGTACGGCTCCGTTGAGACATGCCGCGAACACTCGCCGCGACGCTCAGAGCAGTGCCCCGCTGCGCACCTCGGGGCGTCCAGGGGCGAAAGCGATCTGGTCCAGGCGATTCCTGCCGGTGGGACCAGACGGCGCAATGCCCGATGATTGGTTGCCAGCGAACGGAGACTGCGGCCACCGGGGGGGCTGAACTCGATCGGGCCAGCTGCGGTGCCCCCGTTCACGTTGCGGCAGCGACTGCTGCGACTAGCGTTCGGGGCGTGACCGAGCCTCACGTCGAACTGCTCTACATCGAGGGCTGCCCGAACTGGGAGGTCGTCGCCGTCCGCCTCTCGGTGGCGCTCCAAGTGACCGGGAATGGCGACCTGCACGTCCACCTGCGCCGCATCGAGAACGTGGATGAGGCCGAGCAGGCTGGGCTCACCGGGTCACCGATGGTCCGGATCAACGGTGTCGACCCGTTCGGTCATCCGGGGCAGCAGGTCGCGTTCGCCTGCCGGGTCTACATGGACGGAGACGAGCGAATCCAGGGACCGACGATCGTGCAACTCCTCGACGCCGTCGTGGCCGCGACGAGATGACCTGCTCCGGGCCGCAGTGATCAGGGCTGGCGCAACTGCGGCTTCGGCGCTGCGAGGCCGCGCGACGCGACGACGCGGTCGGGGACTCCGGTGGGTGGCGGTGACGTCAGGTGGCTCGGCGGGCTGGCGTTCACGGCGATGGCGCTGCTTCGTCGGTCATCGCTGCGGGCAGCGCGGCGATGGAGTCGACCCGGGCCTGGAGTTCGCTGCGGTACTCCCGGCGCTGCCTGGCCCGGAACTCGGCGGAGACCCGACGTAGAGTGAACTCAACGTGGGTCGTGGTCTGGTTGATCGCCGCGAGCGTGTAGCGCCCGACCGTGCGAGTCGTTCCGCGCGTCACCAGGAACACCAGCAGGTGGGGCGGCTCGTGCCGGGTGATCTCGTAGGTCTCCTCTACCGAGCGCCCGGTCCGATCATTCACCTTCTGCAAGTACGTGGCCCCGACGTCCAGGTCCGTGGCGGTCCCCGCGATGCGCGCGGCGATAGTGACGTCGGTCCTCCAGGTCGGGTTGTTCCTGCCCTCGGCGAGGAAGTCGAAGACGTCGTGGATCGGGCGGTCCACCGAGACGGAGGCACTTGTCGGCTTCACGGGCCTCCCGTCGCAGTCTGGGCTACTCGCTGGCGAACTCGACGGTACTGACCGCAGATTGCGTTCAGCAGCGGCGCGCACGGCGTGTCGCAACGCCGTCACGCCACGGAGCAGGGTCTCACCCGGCATGCACCCGCAGCGGCAGACACCGGTTCGGCTCGGGGCGAGCGGATCGGAGTGTGACTTAGGGAACCGGCTGTCAGGTCGATAGTCCAGACCTACTCCTCGCCCCTGAGTAGCGTTGTCAGCGTGGGCGATCAGTCGGTCGGCTTGGATGAACTCGGGGCGTGGATCGCCCGCTGCAAGGCCGACACGGCGCAGCTGACTGACCTCAGTGACGACGACCTGACCAAGCACTACACGGTGATGCTGGTGGTGCGGATGCTTCTGTTCGCTCAGCTGCCACCCGCCAGTGAACCACCGAGCCAGGTGGTCGAGGGGCTCATCGACGCGGTGGAGCCGTGCCTGGACACCGCCTACGCCGAGGCAGCCCGTCGCGGCTGGGAACCCAAGGCACTGCGCGAGTCCGCACGCCAGGTGCTCAGCCCGCCCATGGGCGCCGTGCTCGACCCGGTCGCGATCTTCCGCGCGGGTTGATGCCCTCAACCTCCGTTCGCCGTCGGATCCCGTCGCCAGGGTGTCGCTGTCGTCTCCCTCGACGCACCGATCTGCCTCGCAGTGATCAACCCGCCAACAGGCGAAGGCGAACGGCACGTCTTGGAGCGACACGGATGGAATCACCCGACGCCGATCTGGCCGACGGCCCAGACGGTCGTTGCTTCCGCGCATCGAGTGTTCGCGCAACGGGACGGCGCTGGAGACACCGCCGCCCATCTGGAGTTCGCCCCCCCGCGGCCACGGTGCAGCTACTGGCGTCAAGCACGACGACGTGATCGCCCGCCGCCTGTGCGCGGCCACCGACGGGCCACGCGGGAGTGGCGAGAGTGCCCGTGCCCGGCGTGAGTCGCACGCATCCGGACTGGTCGGTGCCCAGGCGGCTGAGATCCCTCGGAGAACCGGGATTGTCCCTGTGCTGCTGCGCATCACTCGCCTTCGTCCCGCTCCAGCGGCAGCGTCGCCTCGACCTCACGCCGACGGGGGACTTCGGCCTGTCGTTCAGGGTGCTCGGGGTCGTTGAAGAATCGGTCCAGCACACGTCCGGCAGCGGCGTGGCGAGGCGGGTCACGGGCTCGTCCATCACACCTGCATCCTCGGTCCGGCAAGCGCGACACGAAGGCGCGGTCGGACCCGGCGGGGTCAGCGCACTAGGACGGTGAGTTCCTCGACGGTCGCGATGCTGATCGCTCCACGAGCGGAGACGTCGACTCCGCACTCGGCTGCGAGACTGCGAGTGATCTTCGGATGGGCCCTGAGATAGGCCGTGACGACCTGATAGGACAGGCGTCCGTGGGCGGAGACTGGCTCGCCGGACTCCAGTGCCCACGCGCGGGCGTCGCTCGGGTGATACGTCATCGAGTTCCCATCGTCGCCCCGTGCCTGTGATGGCCTGGGCATGTCACGGGCCACTCGGGAACCCTCCGAGACCGCTCGCTGACGTCGCCCCCACACGGGTCTTCGGCTGTTGCCCTCGCCGCCGGGGAAGTGAACCGAGGACCGTCGTCGCGCGTTGTCTGGAGTAGGGGCCGTTGAGGCAAGGAGGCTGACATGAGAACCGTCCAAGCCGTGGGTGTCGGCTGTGTCTTGCTGGTTGCGCTGGCCGGATGCGGAACATCCTCGACGCCGAGTCCCGAAACCGTCGGTGCTTCATCAGCGAAGGCGGGGGGCGGGTCAGTCGTTCACGTGGTGACATCGGCGGTCGGCCCGCACCTGGTCGACGCCTGGGGCCACTCGCTGTACTTCTTCGACGCCGATACCCCCGGTCACTCGAACTGCACCGGCTCGTGTCTGACGTACTGGCCGATCGACCCTGCCCCCACCGCATTGCCTGCGGATCCGGTGGGGGTCACCGCAGCGCTGGGGGTCTTGACCCGGCCCGACGGTGGCCACCAACTGACCATCGACGGGTTGCCCGGCTACACATACTCCGGGGACACAAGCCCGGGCATGACAGCGGGACAAGGTGTCAACGCCTCGGGGGGCCGGTGGTGGCTGATTACGCCGTCCGGGAGCCCCCTCACGGGTGCGGCCAGCCCGACGGCGACGGGAAGCGGGCACAAGTACTAGAGGAGCCGACCGAGCGCGAGTCGCCAGGACGTGAGCTCGATCGTCCCTCGTCGGGTCGAGTGTGCCTGCGAGCAGGTCGGTGCAGGGCTAGCGACTCCGGCGGCGAAAGCGCATCCTGGTGAGGCGACCCTGTCCTCGTCCTTCGGGGTCGCCGGGTTCGCCGACCGATCACGACCGCCGGGTCGGGTGACGACGACGACCGAGGCGACGAGCGCCCCGGCTCTTCCCTAGCCGTGGTTCTCGACGTCGCAAGAACCTCCTCAGATTCCGCGACCAGGGGACGGTGGTACGGGTGCCGACCGGGTTCAGCCTTCCACCCGTGCCGTCCGAGCCCGTGACGGTCGTACTCGCCGACCACGACGGCGTCTACCCCCACCGCATCGTCCTGCGAGACCGGATCTCCGCCCGCCTGCACGCCGACCGGTGGGACCACGAGTTGGCCCGGGGCTCGGCCCCGGAGTCGTCGGCTCCGCTGGCCTTGCACGCCCACGGCCTGGTGTCGGCGGCTACCAGGCGGGGACTCGCGTCGAGCCTGACGCGGATCCTGGGCGACGCCGCAGGCCCGGGAGTACCCGACTGGAACGCACTAGGCCCCCGCCATCACCACGCGCACGTCCTGCCCGCCCGGGCGGAGATCGAGGTCCTCATCGGGCTCCTGCTCGCTCCCACACCTGTGTCCGCGCGCGGAGTCGCCCTCGTCCGCATCCTGCTCACCGACGGCGGCAGCCCGCTCTACCGGCGCGCGACCGACAGGGACCTGATGAGCGAGATCCGCAAGGCAACGCGCGCCCTGGACCCCATGGCGAACTGGTCGATCTAGGTCGCGTCACGCCGGCGCTCGTCGACCACGGCGCCGATGGCTGACGCCAGTCGCGTCGCCTCCTCAACGGGGAGGGTCACCAGGATCCGCGCGAACTCGTGATCCCCGAGTTCGACGACCAGCCCGGGGCCGTGCCGGTGGACGACGCAGAAGTCCTTGAGGCCGTCATGGCGGGTCGTCCCCAGCATGATCAGTCCGGGCCAGCCGGTCCCCGGAGCGCGGACGCCCTCCAAGCGGTCCCAGACGTCGGTGACGGTCTCTGCTCGGACGAGGCTCGCGACCGGCACCTCGACGTCGTCGTGCATGGCGCCGAGCCGCTCCCAGCGGCCCAGCCGGACCCGCAGTCCGCGCTGGTCGATCTGCACTGTGGCCACGAGTGGTGATTCTCGCGCCTACTGCGTCCGGTGTCCGATGCGGCCCCGAGATCGTCAGGGCCCATTGAGTGGCGGTTCACCAACTGGAGGTTCG
>Ga0075017_100002533_pt1 | contig 11442 bp, 7 predicted proteins | sample AleBraG_ABR_2012_FD_71475 | JGI IMG/M metagenome (GOLD analysis project Ga0075017, IMG submission 71475) | Freshwater sediment microbial communities in response to fracking from Pennsylvania, USA - Alex Branch Run_MetaG_ABR_2012 | ecosystem: Environmental > Aquatic > Freshwater > Creek >...
TTCAGCAGCAGACTCGGCTCCTCCGGCGCATAGATAAGAGCAGACCGCTCGTCATCCAGTGCGCGCTGAATATCTCCGTGCGAAAGTTCAAACATCGCCGCCGAATGGTGACCGATGGCAGCGCTCAGACTTGCCGCTCTTGTATTCGAGCGAGCTTCATCTTCCAATTTTGCGATGTAATTACGATCAACAGACCCGTCATGAACCGCGCCTCGGGCTACTTGCAAATTGTTCATCGCCCCGTTTGGCTGCTCCGAGGGCGGTGCAATCCCGAGCTTGCCGGCGTCCTGGGTGCCTCCCGGGCCTGCGTCGCTTTTTTCGATATGATCAACGATCGATTTCGGCAGAGTCAACTCTCCAGCCGGGGTCAGATAGCGTACTTTCTCGCTATCTTCTTTCACTGACAGGGCCAAAATCCGCTTGCCATTTTTCAGGACAATCGTGTCCGCCTGAACCTGCACGCCCCATAGAATTGCAGTTACCGTGCCAATAAAAAGGCGAGCCGCTGGCCTTGAGAGCGTAGGAGCCATATTCTTATTGTATTTGGAGTTTGCGCGCTTTCGTCGCCCTGCCTTGTAGGGTTATGCCGAAAGTGACTACACTTGCTCCATGAGGCGGAGATTCCGAGTTCTGGCGTGCTTGCTTGTTCTGGCGCCAGTTGTCACCAGCGCTTCCGAAGGTTCTTCCCACGACTTGTTTGACGCGCTCAGCGCCCTCCGCGTGAACCCGGATTCGGTCTATCAAGTTTCACCCGCCCATCGCATTGAACTTCGCCGCGGAGACGCGATTCTGTCCTTCGAGGAAGGCAAGCTCGCCTTCTTCTCTCCTCTAGACGGCAAAGTCACTGGAGCTATCTTCAGTGGCCGCGGCCACATCCTCGCGCTCCCTCGCGATCTTGTCGAAAAGCAGCAGTTGGCGCTTTTTCTCGGCGCTCCGATCCTTGATGAGGATTTCTTTACCGCCTATCTCCGATTTACCGACGACACTTCCGGAGAATTGCTCGCGCAATTTCATTCGGCAGCGCTTGTGCCCACATCGGATTCCACTCTCGCGCAACAGTGGAATTCAGCTCTCAAGCAGCTCAACGGCGGCCATTCCTTGCGCGTTCTTTATGACTTGATTTCGCCCTCCCAAAAGCCCTATTTTTACGCCGGCGTGGACGGCATGGCCACAGGGCCGCTCGATCTAATCCTTGACTTTCGCCGCGATGAGCCATTCGCGCTCGGCCAATCGCGCAAAGTTGGCAACTCGGCCTACTACGACGTCTGGACTTCCCACGCTCTACCTGACACGGTTCGCACTCTTTCCCCCTTTCACGTCTCGCACTACATCATCCAGACGACCATCCGGCCAGACAACTCTCTGCAAGCTTCCTCAACTCTTCAGATACGTGTCGGCAACTCGTCCGAGCGCATTCTGGCCTTTGAACTCTCCCGCTCGCTCACTCTCGATAAAGTCCTGGATGGCCAAAATAGAGTTCTCGAATTCTTCCAGAACGAGGGGATGACGCTTCAACAGCGCAACTTGCGCGGGGCAGACATCGCCTACATTGTGCTGCCTGAAAATCCCGTGACCGGCCAGGAACTCTCGCTTCAGTTTTCCTACCATGGCAACGTGATTGAAAACGCCGGTAACGGGGTTCTCTTTGTCGGCTCGCGCAACAGTTGGTATCCCCACCTCGGCGACGCTTCCGACTTCGCCACCTACGATATGACCATCCGCTGGCCCCACAAGCTCCGCTTGGTCGCCACGGGCGCAAAACAGGATGAGCGCGAAGAAGGCGACTTCCGCGTAGGACACTGGACAAGCGAAAAACCCACTTCGGTCGCCGGATTCAATCTGGGGGAATACGCCTCCGCTTCTATTTCATCTTCGGGGCACACGATAGACATCTATGCAAATCGTCAACTCGAACAGAGTCTTCAGAATCGCCTGACAGAGCCGCCAGGGGATCCCATCGGCGTCGCCGGAGGAGTGGCGGGCTCGCCTCTTTCTGGCCGCTCGATGATGTCGCTGCCAACCCCCAGCCCAGCCGATGCCCTCAAGCAAATGGGAAGGGAGATCGATGCCTCCATTCGGCTCTATGAAACTTTCAGCGGTCCATTTCCGCTCTCGAACCTGAGTGTCTCTCAGATTCCCGGCACTTTTGGGCAGGGTTGGCCCGGATTGCTCTACATCTCCACGTTTTCGTTTCTCTCTCCTGCGGCTCAGGAACGGGCTGGCCTCTCAACAGCCAATCAGGAACGTTTCACCGAACTCGTCCCCTACCATGAAGTTGCTCATCAGTGGTGGGGAAACGTAGTGGGCTGGTCCAGTTATCGCGACCAGTGGATTGATGAAGCCATCGCAAACTATCTGGCCATGCTTTTCGCGGACACCAAGAAAAATCCGGATCATACGCTCCACGTCTGGCTCGAACGATTCCGCCAGCGGCTGGTCAGCAAGGACCAAGGCGAGTCCCTCCCTGCAGGTCAGATAGGCGCGCTCACTCTAGGCTTGCGGCTCAACTCTTCTAAGTCGCCCGAGGGCTACACCGAAGTCATCTATTCCAAAGGCCCGTGGATTTTTCAGATGCTCCGGGAAATGCTTCGCCAGTCCGGAAGCAAGTCTCCCGACGCAAAATTTATTGCGCTCCTGCAGGGCTTATCGAAGAAATATGCCTACCGCGCGCTCTCGACTGATGATCTCCGCCACGAAGTCGAAGCGGTGATGACTCCGGCGATGGCGCTTGAAGGCGGCCGTTCGATGGAATGGTTTTTCGAACAATGGGTGCGCGGGACGGGAATTCCCCACTATCGGGTGGAATTCACGTCGCACCATTCGGAAAAAGGCTTCGTTATTCGAGGGAAACTTTTTCAAACGGCCGTGCCACGCTCTTTCATCGCCCGCGTGCCCTTGTATCTTGCCGGAAGTTCGGGGCACAACGTTTTTCTTGGCGATGTCGTCGCTTCCGGCGAGGAAACGTCATTTCAATTTCTCAGTGACCTGCCGCCCCGCAAGATCGTCATCGATCCGCGCATGACTCTGCTTTGCACCAAGCAATAGCCGGTGCCAAGTCTCCCCTGGTCAGTGCTTAGCCGCGCCCTGTTGCACTCGCTCCATCAGCAATCGTTTTTCCAACAGCGGGCTGTTCAGATTCAAATCCGCTTTGCCGTCCTCCGCAAATACATACGGGTAACCAGCCGGATCCTGGGGTAGGCCCCGCAGAATCCCCGCTTGCACAAGATCGCTCATCCGCGCTGGCCGCTTCCCGTATTTCTTCTCGTGGACCTCCGCCAGTTGATTCAGTTGAGCGCAGTCTAATTGCACCTGGAGCAGTTGTAGGTGCGTCAACGCATTGTTTTTCAGTAGCGGATCTTGGGTGTTTTCATAGAGATCTCTCCACAAAAAAACTGAAGTCGAAAAAGATTCGCCCTCCTCCGCTATTTTTGCGGCCATCACTTTCATCCACAATTGCGAACCCGGTTTCTTGCTTCCTTCAAGGAATGCTTCCGAAGCCTTTTTGTAGTCCTTCAAATCGTAGTAATAAACAAATCCTAAATCCTGATAAAGCCGCCAATAGTCGGGGTTCGCCTTAATTCCACGTTGGATTAATTCTACCGCCAGATCCGGCCGTCCCGCTCCAGTCGGCCTCCTTTGGCTCAGGAACATTGCCCCGAAACGGTAAGCCACCAGTAGATTTGGATCGAGTGTCGTCGTGATGTTCAACAGCGGCCAGAGTGAATCCAGATTCGTCTCTTGCTTGATGTGCTTGTTACCGTAGTACTGCACGACGCGTGTCCAATAAACATCCGCCATCAGCGGCGCATATTCCAGGCTCATCAATTTCGCAAGCCGTGGCGATTGCAGCACCACAATGTCCTGCTCCTGGCTCAGCGCTGCCTGCTGCTCATCTATTTTGTGTTGGAGCCGCCAGATGCCCGCAAATCCAAGCGGAACCACAAGCACCAACAACCACGGCTTGGAAATACCGGTTTTCATTTCAGGTTGCGCCTCGAAAAGACCACGGCCGCCACGCTCAGCACGATTGTGCAGTAGACAATCGTGTACAGCGTGTTGCTCAAGATTAGGCTGCCAGGCACAACTCTTCCGTGAGCCGCAAGCGCCATCACGTCGTAATTCTGAAAGTTCGGCAGCAGGTATGAGAAAGCTTTCACGAACGCCGCCGTTCCCGGCTTCATCGCGTCCAGCGGCATGTCACGGAGCTCAAGCACGTACAACCCTACAACGTACAGCCCCGCAGTGAACAGAATGGAAAGCAGCGGAGTCGTGTAACACGAAAACAACAGCGCTAGCGCTACGACCAGCGCCAGCTTCAGCCAGATGAAGTACACTGCCACTAACACGACAAGGTCTGCCGCGTGCAGCGAATGTTTCACGTACAGCATCGCCAGGAAGAGTCCCGCCGCCATTGCCAGCGTGTTCATCGCCAGCGTCACCAGCAACCCGCCGAACTTCCCCAGCAGAAATTCCCATCGTTTCACCGGCTTCGCCAGTAGCGCGTACAGCGTGCGTTTGTCCATCTCCTTGGAAACCAGCCCGACGCCAATAAACACCGCGATCAGCAACCCAATCACGGAGATGGCGCTCAGCCCCAGGCTGACGATCACCACGTCTTCGATTCCAATCGAAATCTGTCCCACAACCACAGCCGCCGCCATCATCAAAAATGCGAAAAACACCATGCTGTAAAGCACGCGGTCGCGCACGGCTTCGCGAAACGTATTCAGTGCCACGATCCAGATGCGCTTCATTTCTCGCTTACCTCAACCGCAGCTGCTTGCGCACGGTCTGTGGCCACCAGGTGCAGGAAGAAATCCTCCAGCGTCTCTTTCACTTGCGACAAGGAGAGAATTCTCGCGCCTGCTCCGCGCAGCTGTTCGATGGCCGGGTACAATTCGTTTTCCTCCACATGCAGCCGGTACCGGTCGCCTGTTTGCATGGCATTTTTTAGGAGCGGCGCGCTGCTGCTCCCCTTCATCTCAAAAAGGATCTCCATCCCGCGCGCTTTAATATCCACAATTTGCCCGGGAGCCCCCACTCCACGGAGCTTCCCTCCCACAATCACGCCGATGCGGTCGCACAGCATCTCCGCATCGGAAAGAATGTGCGTCGAAAACATCACCGTCTTTCCTTCGCGCTTCAACTCCAAAATAATGTCGCGCACTTCGCGCCTCCCCAGCGGGTCGAGTCCGGACATCGGCTCATCCAAAATCACCAATTTGGGATCGTGCAGAATCGCCTGCGCTACCCCCACTCGCTGCAACATCCCCTTGGAATATTTCCTCAGTTGAATTTTGCCCGCGGTCTCCAGGCCAACCTTCTTCAGCATCTTCTGAACGCGTTCTTGACGGTCCCCCACTTTCAGATCGTGTATCCGCGCGAAGTAATCCAGCACTTCCGCCGCCGTCAGGTAATCGTAAAAATATGGCTGCTCGGGCAGGTAGCCAACGTCCCGGTGCATCGCCGTATCGCTGACGGGCTTTCCTAATATCCGTGCGGTGCCCGCAGTCGGAAAAATCAGCCCCATCAGCAGTTTGATTGTTGTGGATTTCCCCGCTCCGTTCGGCCCGATGAAGCCGAAGACTTCCCCGTTCTCCACCTGCATGCTCAAGCCTTCAAGCGATGTCTTCTTCTTCAAGTTGAGAAAACCGGAGGGAAATTCCTTGCTCAAGTTTTCAGTTTCAATCGCGTATCCCATCATGCCCCCATTTTTTTCAGGCAGGCTCCGGACGTCAATACCTCGAACTCGGAAATGTGCGCGATATGGAAAGAGGGGGTCGACCTGAACTTTTGCCCTGCCGCTTCTGGTCAACGGTCACTGCGCACTTCGCCGATCTGCACCAGATTCGTGGTTGGCGACACGGGCGGGGGTGCCATCGGCATCGGCTTCAAACTCTGCGGTGCGCGCCAGTTATCCAAAATCCCCACCTGCTGAACACACGACACCGTGCACCGGGCTGCGCAAAATTTCTCAGTCAAAAATTCGCGGTGCCTCATCGCTGGAGTGTAGTCTGCTAGTGGGATCCCCGGATACCCGCGTTGCTGCGAACACCAGTGCACCAATCCATCCTCGCAAATGTACAAATATCTAGACCCGGACCGGCACCGCCAATCATGCTCACGCCCTCGCGCCACGTTGTGCTGGAATCCGTTGAACCGCGAAAATGACCGCTTCCCCAGCGTCATGATCTCTTCAAATATTTCAATCTGCCGGGGATCGAGCGCCTTCAACTGCCCATTGTGGTCGTGGATAATTCCCACCGTGCTTGTCAGTCCCAGGTCCACCGCACGGTGCGCAATCGTCAGCGCGTCCTCGGGATTTTTCACTCCGCTTCCTAGCACCGAATTGATGTTCACCTGAAAATACGCGCACTGCCCCAGCCATTCCAGCCGGCTGTCCAGTGTCTTTAAACTTTTCTTGGAGACTTCGTCCGGTGTCACATTGTCTATGCTGATTTGCAGATGCTCCAGCCCTGCTTCATTCAACTTCTGAATTCGCTCCTTGCTCAGCAGAAAGCCATTGGTGATCATCCCCGCGATCATCCCGCGCTTCCGGATGTGCCGGATCACCTCTTCCAGTTCCGGATGCAGCAGCGGCTCGCCTCCGCTGATCGTAATAATGGACGTCCCCATCTCCGCCAGGAAGTCCAGCCGATTCTTCATCTCCTCCAGCGGCACGGGCTTGGAGAAGTCGTCATACTCGTTGCAGTAGCCGCAATCCAGATTGCACCGCCTGATCGGAATAATGTGCACAAGGAAGGGGTGCTGGGTCGAAACCAGTGCCTTTACAATCGCTCGCAGTTCTCGCGCACGAGTGTTCAAAAAGCGCGCTGCGCGCCTCAACCACACCCCCGCCGTTGCATGCGATTTTCCGAAGACCCTGCTCATGAAGGCTACTTCCCCCGAACCTCAAATTATACATGACCCTGCCGAGCCCAGGCTGGCTACGTCGTCCGCAGGTAGAGCGTCTAATTCAGAATGAAAGAATCATTGGCCTGCGCAAGTGGCCGCTTGAAGGTCTTCCCTGGTAAGCGTTGGGAAATCGGCGAGTATTTCGCCGGGGGAGTCTCCCATCGCAAGGCTGGCAAGAACAGTCCGCAAAGTCACGCGCCTGCCACGGAAAATGGATTCTCCTCCGCAGATTTTCGGGTCGCGAACAATTCTCTTCTGCAATTTGGCAATGCGATCTTTGGAGTCACCCATGATCGGTTCACCCAGTTAAGATCTATCATAACACCGGAAAAGTTCTTCTGGCTCTTCGACGCCCCCATGCCAAGCCTGGCCCCGATTTAGTCTAATAAGAAGTCAAGTGACAACCCCGCTTGTTCTACCGTGCCCTTTCTTCCACCCGTCCCGCAAGTTTCCACAGTTAAAAGTTAACCTCCCAAGTCCTTTGTTTGCGCACTTACAAGCCTTCATAACTCGCTGAAAATAATATGCTTATTTCTTCTAGGCACTCGAAACTCATCTCCATTTTCCCTTGTCGTAACAATCGAGTTCTGAGATCGTTCCGCCTCGGTGCATCATCGTAAGCCCTATGTTTGCCACACATCTGAATTTCCCTCCGCTAACTCCTGTGTTTGCCACACTTACGAAAAAACAGGGGGCCCCCTGCCAAGCCAACCTCCGCGCTACTGGACGCTCCATACCCGAGGTTCCCTCTTCTCGGCGAACTCGGCGCTCACTTCGTCAGCTGTGCAAAACTCTCGACTCTGTTTTTGGCTGTTACTTTCAGTTTTTGAATCTCAACTGCTGCCGGCTTCCTTTCTTCGCTCCTGCTTTCCCTCATCCTGATAAACTCTCCCTGCAACACCACTGAGGAGCCAATTATGCCTGAAGCGGCCAAGCCAGCATCCTCCACGTCGACACGCACCGAGTCCGACTCCATGGGACCAATCCAAGTCCCCGCCGATCGCTACTACGGCGCGCAGACCGCCCGCTCGCTCATCCACTTCGCCATCGGCAAAGATGTGATGCCCCCAGAATTGATTCGCGCCTTCGGTATCCTCAAAAAGGCCTGTGCGCTGGTTAACGAAAGTCTCGGCAAGCTCTCGGTGGAAAAAGCCTGGCTCATCACTCAAGCCGCCGATGAAGTCATTTCCGGAAAATTGAACGACCACTTCCCTCTGCGCATCTGGCAAACCGGCAGCGGCACGCAGACCAACATGAACGTCAACGAAGTCATCTCCAATCGCGCCATCGAAATCTCCGGCGGCGAAATGGGCAGCAAGAAACCCATTCATCCCAACGATGACGTCAACATGTCGCAATCCTCCAACGATACTTTTCCGACGGCCATGCACATCTCCGCGGCTTCGGAGACCGCGCGCCGTCTCCTCCCTGCCGTAAAAAATCTGCGCGATGCGCTGGACGTAAAAGCGAAGGAATACGCCGACATCGTCAAAATCGGCCGGACACATTTGCAAGATGCGACGCCACTGACGCTTGGGCAGGAATTTTCCGGGTGGGTGAATCTTCTCGACCGTGACGGCGGCCGCATCGCTGTTGCTCTCGACGGCCTTTACGATCTCGCCATCGGCGGCACCGCCGTCGGCACGGGACTCAACGCGCATCCTGAATTCGCCGAGCGGGCCGCGCGGAAAATATCAGAACTTTCAGGGCTCCCGTTCCGTTCGCATCCCAATAAATTCGCCGCGCTTTCCGCACACGATGAAATTGTTTTCGCAAGTGGCGCGCTAAAAACTCTCGCAGCATCGCTGATGAAAATCGCCAACGACATTCGCTGGCTCGCTTCCGGCCCGCGCTGCGGCCTCGGTGAACTCTCGCTTCCGGAAAACGAACCCGGCTCCTCCATCATGCCGGGCAAAGTGAATCCCACGCAGTGCGAAGCGCTCACCATGGTCGCCGTGCAAGTTCTTGGGAACGATGCGGCCATCGGCTTTGCCGGTTCGCAGGGCAATTTCGAGCTCAACGTTTTCAAACCCGTGATGATCTTCAACTATCTCCACTCGGTGGAACTCCTCGCCGATGCCAGCAGCAGTTTCGTAGAGCACTGCGTTCACGGCATTGAAGTCAATATGGAACGAATTGAGCACTACGTGGACAATTCGCTTATGCTCGTCACCGCGCTCGCTCCCAAAATTGGGTACGACCAGGCGGCGCAAGTCGCCAAAGCCGCCCTCAAATCCGGCATCAGCCTCCGCGAAGCCGCCCTCAAACTTGGCTTCGTCACCGCCGAAGAGTTCGACGCCGCCGTCCATCCCGAGGACATGACCCACCCATGAGATACAGGCGAGATGCCGATGGTCTGAGAGAAAAGCCCTTTTTTACCTGCTATGTAGATGCCCTCTGATTCAGGAGATGCCATGACTCGCCGGCTTTTGCACTCAGAGGTTTTACCTTACGTCTGTATAGGCTCTGGTCATAACGTTGAAGCTCGGGCAGCGCCCAGGACGGCGGTTGGCGATATAACGATACGAAGGCGGCGTCGGAGTCGCGTTTGAGCCATTGATGACACATTTCTTGCGAGATATTTTGCGGCAGCCGGAGGAATTGCGGCGGACCGTTGATTATTTTTCTGGCGAGGGAAAGCGTTCGCTGGACGCGGCTGCTGCTGCGATTCGCGGTGCGCGGCACGTTTACCTGACGGGAATCGGGAGCAGTTGGCATGCGGCGTTGAATGCTGGGGCGATTTTCTATCGGAACTCGCGGCCCGTTTATATGCAGGATGCAGCGGAGCTTCTGCAATATGCCTCGTTTCCGCCGGATTCCGCAGTCGTTATTATTTCGCGGAGCGGACGCAGCATTGAAATCGTCCAACTGGCGGCCAAGGCAAAATCAAGTGGTGCGACTGTTATCGGCATTACAAATTCGCCGGATGGGCCGCTGGCGAAAGAGGCACAAACTCCCATCGTTGTTTCCCTCGCTCTCGATCACGCCATTTCCGTCAACACTTATTCGACTCTTGCGGCAGCGGCGGGGATTCTTGCCAGCAATGTTAGTGGCTCTTTCAATGCCAAGCTTGCAGCCACGCTATCGCAATCCATCCTTGAAGCCGGACACGCAATTCCCGAATGGCAAAAGCAACTCCACGATACAAAATGGCTCAAGCCCGGCGTTACATCTTATTTTCTGGCGCGCGGATCGAGCCTTGGGAGTGCTCACGAAGCACGGCTCCTTTGGGAAGAAGGCGTAAAATCTCCCGCAACCGCAATGGGCAGCAGCAGCTTTCGGCATGGCCCGCAAGAAATGATTGCCAAGGATTGTCGCTTGGGAATCTGGATTGATGGCACGCGCATGCGCAAAGAAGATCTGGCGATGGCACGCGATCTGAGCAAGCTCGGCGGGTCGGCAATGCTGATCGGCCAGAATCTTCCGGACGACGCGGGCGATTTAGTTTTTCAACTGCCAGCGATTCCTTCCGAGTGGCAATTCCTGATTGATATCATTCCGGTGCAGCTTGCCTCGGAGCGGTTGTCTCGCCTTTCCGGAGTGGATTGCGATACATTCCGGCTCTGCTCTTTCATCGTGGAAGACGACGGCGGCTTGCTTCCAGAAAAAACAAGCGGAGGAAAATCTTGATCGGCGCGGTGGACATCGGAGGAACAAAAATTGCCGCCGGAGTTGCGGATGATGCGGGCAAGGTTCTTTGCAAATTGGAAACGCCCACGAGCGGCGTTCGCGCTTACACCGATGCGCGGAAGCAGATTACGCGAATGCTTCGAGAGTCCGCGCAAATCGCCAAGGTGGAAATCACCGGCATCGGCATTGGCTCGACGGGTTTGGTCTACCCCATCACCGGGGAGTTCGGCGACATGGATTTTTTCCCGGAATGGAAAGGCTACAATCTGGTGAACGATCTAGCCAGCGCATTTGGCGTCCGCGCGGCGCTGGAAAATGATGGCGACGCTTCCGCCCTAGGCGAGGCAGCTTGGGGCGCGGGAAAAAACAAGTCGCGCTTGATCTACGTGACGGTTGGCACCGGAATCGGCGGCGGAATTATTCTGGACGGGCAACTTTATCGTGGCGCGGACAAATCGCATCCCGAAGTCGGCCATCATGTGATTGAAGCCTCCGGCCCGCAATGCAGTTGCGGATTCCGCGGCTGCTGGGAAGCGCTGGCGACCGGCCCCGCGATGGCCGAATGGTACAAGAGCAAATTGCCTGAAGATCACGGATCCGCAAAAGAACTCACCGCCAAAGAGATTTTTCAGTTTGCAAACGAAGGTCATGAGTTGGCGAAGGAGGCCGTTGCGCGCGAGGCGCACTATCTCGGCCTCGGACTCGCCAATCTGATCAACCTTTTCGTGCCGGAGATGATCGTGCTAGGCGGAAGCATCATGAAAAGCCTGCGCCTAGATAATCTCCGCAGAGTGATTTCGCAGGGCTGCCGCTTCGTTCCCCATGAACAGACCGAACTCGCGCTGGCTTCGCTGGGAGAAGATGCTAACTTGATTGGCGCAGCGCGCGTGTGGCATC